>Ga0315903_10002308_pt1 | contig 28205 bp, 25 predicted proteins | sample LakEriMetagenome_7_FD_203524 | JGI IMG/M metagenome (GOLD analysis project Ga0315903, IMG submission 203524) | Freshwater fungal communities from buoy surface, Lake Erie, Ohio, United States - Buoy 2 MA119 | ecosystem: Environmental > Aquatic > Freshwater > Lake | place: USA: Lake Erie, Ohio... | reverse complement strand
CCCGACTGCGGGATCGATATAGATCAATATCACTTTCGATCCATCACCGAGAAAAACCGCACAACCTGCTTGAGTGGGGAGGAGGGCGATGATTTCGACGCGAACGAGTTTTGGCATGGTGGAGGGAGAGTGGGAGAGTGGGAGAGTGGGAGTGTGGGAGTGTGGGAGTGTGGGAGAGTGGGAGAGTGGGAGAGTGGGAGAGTGGGAGAGTGGGAGAGTGGGAGAGTGGGAGAGTTATGTCTCAATACTTCAAAAATCCAAAATCAACAATCATCAATCGGAAATCATAGCTAATGGGTTGCACATGCGGCTAGGCTAATAGTTCGACAAAGTGTTTATAAACTTCCTGGTTGGGCACGATGCCGGAGAAGCGTTTGGCTTGTGGACCGATGGCGGAGAGCATAACGGGATCTGAGGTGTGACAAACGCCCGTCCAGCCGATACCGGTATGGTTTCCGGCGATTTGGCCAAGTAGGCCGTTGGGGTTATCCAGTTGGTCGCTCCATTCGATGATTTCGCCTTTGTTGACGCTTGTGTAGAGGACCGCAGATTCTTCAGCGCTTAGTTTGAAGCCGAGTTTTTCTTCGATGAGAGCGGCGAGGGCTTCGGCGGTGTTGGTTTTGGATTTTCCCCAAGTTTGTAAGATGTTCTCATAAGAAGCGGTCATGCGGGTGATCGATTTGAACGCTTCGTTTGATTTTGTGTAATTCTTGCCCGTGCCGTTGAGTCCCGGGTTCGCGTTACCATGATCGCTGGTGACTACGACCAAGATGTCATCACGATCAGCTACCATTTCTAACACTTTTGCGAGAGCTTCATCGAACGCGAGCTGATCCCAAAGCAAGCCCGCTACATCGTTGGCGTGGCAGGCGTGATCAACTTTTCCTCCTTCGATCTGCAGGAGAAATTTCTCCTCACCACCAAGGAAACGTTTGAGGGCAAACTCTGACATCTCGGCGAGGGTGGGGGTTTTGCTCTTCAGGTCGGCGTTGTTGAGTCGGTCCACCTCGAAAGGAAGATGGCCGTTGTTGAATAATCCGAGAACTTTTTGGCTGTTAGATTTTAAAAACGAATCTCGATCTAAAAGAACTTCGTAGCCAGACTTTTGGTAAGGTGTGGTCCAATCCCGGGAGTCGACGCGTTGTTTGGCATCAAAAAATTTCAAGCCGCCGCCGAGGAGGATGTCGACCACACCGAGGTATTGGGGAGCGATGAGGTGTTCGTCGCCACGGTTTTTGGTAACGGCAGCGAAACCTGCAGGTGTGGCGTGAGTGATGGTGGTGGTGGTGACGAGGCCGGTGCGGTGGCCGAGTTTTTTCAAATGACGGTGGATGGGAGTGGACTCACTGCCATCGGGTCGGACGTTGACGGAGTTATTATTGATTTTCATTCCACCTCCCCATGCGGAGGAAGCGGCAGCGGAATCGGTGACGTAGGAATCAGCCGAGCTGGTTTCCATGAGGCCGCGGGTGGATTTGGGATCGTTGATCAGTTCCCACCAACGGGTGCCTTTGCCGTGGACGATGTGGGAAAAATTTTCTGCCATGGTGAGGACTCCCTGGCTCATCCCGTCTGAGACCATGAACACGACGCCTTTGACCTTATCTGACTTCTTGATTTCAGGCTTTTTCTCGCAACTGCTGAGCAGAGAAGCTACCGCGCCGAGGCCCCCGAGTTTGATTAAATTTCTCCGTCCGATGCGTGTTTCAGTCATTTCCACAGGAACGTAGGGAAAGCTACGCATGTTTCAAGACTGAGGTTTTTACGATTCCGTCAGATTCCCACGAAGCAATGCTTGCACGGGGCCGGCTTGTCCACTACCACATTGCGACTATGAGTAACGAGCCAGACCAGCATGCCTCCTTGGGAGCAATGTACTCTGATTATTTCTTGGATTATGCCAGCTACGTGATTTTGGAGCGGGCGGTGCCGCATTTGCATGATGGGTTGAAACCGGTGCAGCGGAGGATTTTGCATTCGATGCGTGAGCTCGACGACGGCCGCTACAACAAGGTGGCGAACGTGGTGGGAAACACGATGAAATATCATCCCCACGGCGATCAGTCGATTGGCGACGCGATGGTGCAGCTTGGGCAGAAAGATCTGATGATCGATACCCAGGGAAACTGGGGAAACACGCTCACGGGCGATGGCGCGGCTGCTCCGCGGTATATTGAGGCGCGTTTGACTAAATTTGCGTTGGATGTGGCGTTTAATCCGAAGACGACCCATTGGTTGCCTTCGTATGACGGACGGAATCAGGAGCCGCTGACCTTGCCGATGAAATTTCCGCTCTTGCTCGCGCAGGGTGTGGAGGGAATTGCGGTGGGTTTGGCGTGCAAGATTTTGCCGCACAATTTCAATGAACTGATCACAGCTGCGGTGGCTTATTTGCGGAAAGAACCGTTTGAGCTGCTGCCTGATTTTCCAACCGGTGGCATCATGGATGCGAGCGAGTATCGCGATGGTTTACGCGGGGGAAAAATTCGGGTTCGGGCGAGAATCGATGTTGAGAAAAAAGGCATCCTGCGCATCACGGAAATTCCTTTCGGCACCACGACGGGTGGGTTGATGGATTCGATTGTGGCGGCGGCGGATAAGAACAAGATCAAGATTCAGAAGATCGAGGATAACACCGCAGCTCATGCGGATATTTTGGTTTATTTGCCAGCAGGAGCGGATCCGGAGAATACGCGTGATGCGCTTTATGCGTTCACCGATTGCGAACTCAGTATTTCACCGAATGCGGGCGTGATCGTGGATGGGAAACCCGCATTTCTCGGAGTGACTGAAATCCTGAAACGCTCCACCGACCTGACCAAAGAGCTGTTGAAGCTGGAACTCGAAATCAAGCTCAGCGAACTCGGCGACAAGTGGCATTTCTCCTCCTTGGAGAAAATTTTCATCGAGAAACGCATCTACCGCGATATCGAGGAGGCTGAAACGTGGGAAGCGGTGCTTCAAGCAATCGATAAAGGACTGAAGCCATACAAAAAATTGCTCAAGCGTGAAGTGACCGAAGAGGATTTGGTTCGTCTAACAGAAATCCGCATCAAACGCATTTCCAAGTTCAACTCCTTCAAAGCCGACGAAGAGATCAAAGCGATCGAGGGTGAAATCGCCGAGGCTGAAAAGAATCTTAAAAACCTCACGCGTTACACGATCCGCTGGTATGAGGAGCTTGGGAAGAAATACGGCAAAGACCGCAAGCGCCTGACCGAAATCACTTCTTTCTCAAGAGTGGACAGAACCCAAGTGGTTGCTGCAAGCGAGACGCTTTACCTCGATGCGAAGAACGGTTTCGCAGGCACAGGTCTGAAAAAGGAAGAGCCGTTGGAGAAATGTTCAACCCTTGATGACGTCATCATCATCTCTGCTGATGGAAAGATGAAGGTTGTCAAAGTCGCCGAGAAGTTTTTCGTCGGACCCAAGCCGCTGCGCGTTGCGGTATTACGCAAGGAAGAGGATTTGATTTACTCCATGATTTACCGCGATGGCAAAGACGGCAATGTAATGGCGAAGCGGTTCACAATCGGCGGCATCACGCGCGACAAAGAATACGATCTCACCAAAGGCACACCGGGCAGCAAGGTGTTGTATTTTAAATGGCACAGCACCAACGAGGAAAGCTCGGCACAGATGTTGATCATTCACATGAAATCGGGTCTGCGCCTGCGTAATCTCACACGCCCGCTGCATTTCGCGGAATTCGGGATTAAAGCACGGGGTAGTTTGGGCAATATCGTGACGAAACATCCAATCGAGAAAATCCTCCTCGCTCCTAAAGACTACACGCCTTAATAAAGACACAAGACTTGGAGACAGAAGACACAAGATTAGAATGGGATTTTTGATGGCTTCCTTATCGTAAAAAATCCTCCTCTCCTCCTGTCTCTCATCCATCCCTGTAAATTAAGGCACGATAAACCTTTAAGACCTTTCGATACAACATAATGATCACAATAGGCACCAGAGCGAATCTTCGAATCGTCCGCGAGCAACCGTTCGGGGTGTTTCTGGATGCGGAAAATCTCGGTGAAATTTTGCTACCACGCGGTGAGATGCCGCGAGAGTGGGTGATTGGTGAGGAGTTGGATGTTTTTATCTATCTCGATTCCGAAGATCGATTGGTCGCAACCATGAAAACGCCGCGCGCAATGCCCGGGCAGTTTGCGAAACTCAAATGCGTTGCAGTGACAGGTGTCGGTGCTTTTTTGGAATGGGGTTTAGGTAAAGATCTGTTGGTTCCGTTCCGTGAGCAGAAAACTCGCATGGAACCCGGAAAGAGTTATCTGGTTCGGGTGTTGGTCGATGAAAAGAGCCATCGCCTGATGGCAAGTGGACGCATCGCCCGTTATCTCGATCTCACACCTGCGGTTTACGAATGCGGCCAAGAAGTGCAACTCACTGTCTACGGTAAAACCCCCATGGGCTACAAAGCCATTATCAACGATGCTCATACCGGCTTGTTGTATGCGAATGAGGTTTTTCAAAAGCTCTCACTCGGAGAAAAACTCAAAGGTTGGGTATCGGCTGTTAGAGGCGATGATAAAATCGATCTCAGCCTCACGCCACCGGGACGGGCAAGAGTGGATGATTTAGAGAAACAAATCATCGGAGAACTCGTCGCGCGCGGCGGCTTCTGGTCGCTCACCGATAAAAGCCCAGCGGAAGAAATTTATAATGAACTTGGAGTTTCGAAGCGGACTTTCAAACAAACGCTGGGAGCGTTGTTGAAGAAGAGATTGATCACGCAGACGGAAGAGGGGATCCGCTTGAATTAAATTTCAAATCTCAAGTTTCAAATTTCAAGAAGAGGGGAGCTAGTTGGGTTGGGGGAGAATCTCGCGCAAAGCCGCAGAGACGCAAAGGGGTTTCAGTGAAGCGAAGATCGACAAGTTTGGGTTTTTGTTCATGGTTGGATGATGCAAACGCTTTTTTATCGATGGATAGGTCTTGGGTTGCTGACGGGTGTGTTTTGTGGGTGTTCTGAAAAAGTTGAGAATGTGGAGAAAAAGGCGGTGGTTGAGGAAGATCCTTTTAGTGGAAATAAAGAAGTGGTTGATGAACAGATTGCTGAAGAGGTTGAGGTGGATCCTATTGAAGCGATCATTGCGGATAAGTTAAGTCGTATTATGATACCTAGATTGGATTTTGAGGATCGCACAGTTGAAGAAGCCTTGGACTATATACGCCTTAGAATAGTTGAGCTTGATCATACCGAATCCGAGTTTCCGAGAAAAGGAGTGAGTATGGTGATTCGTCGGCCTAAGGGTAATGCTTTAGGTGGCGGTGAGGCTCCTGCAGTAGGAGAATTAGGTGCTGGCGAGGATTTACTTGGTGGTGGAATAGAGAGTGCTGATGCTAAGAGAATCCCCGAGCTTAGAGTGCGGAATGTTTCTGTCGCAGCTGCACTGAGATACATTTGTTTAATGACTGATATCCGTTGTGAGGTGGATGAGTGTCTGACATTTTCTCCTCGAGATCCAAAAGCTCCATGGAATTCATTTGGTAAGGTAATAGAAGAGAAAGGAGATACCTCGGCTCTTTCTGCGAGGTTGAGTCAGATCATTCTACCTCGTATTGATTTCGAGAATAGATCCATTAATGAAGCGATTGATTTTCTAAGGTTGAAATCTGCGGAGATGGAAACCGATAGAAAGATCAATTTTGTTGTGTATATTCCCAAGGGAATGGAAACGCCATATATCGATAAACTCCAGATGTCCGATTCTTCGTTTGAAGAAGTTTTGAAGGAAATCTGCGCGAAAACCGGGATGCGTTATGAGCTGGATCCCTATTCAGTGATCTTGGTTCCGAAGGATTTGAAGTAGGTGGTCAGAATTTTATCTCGCGCAAAGCCGCAGAGACGCAAAGGAATTTGATCCACGAATACCCAATGAACTTTAGTGAATTTTTTCTTGAAGCAAAGCTCACTTGGTATGGACGGAGTTTGACGTAGTCAATTTCACGAATCGCACGAATTTAAAGAGGTGAGAAATTAAATTTCAAAACATCACTTATTCATTCGAGTCATTCGTGAAATTCGTGGTTAAACAATTACCAGATTTAACATCCTCCGTGGTCTCCGTTTCCTCCGTCTCTCCGTTTAAAGAAAAAGCAGGAACCTATCTTTGAGCTGTCTAGTTCTTAACCTAAAATTCCATTTAGCGTCTGACTCGGTCTCAGTGCTGCAAACGCCTTTGCATCATCCGGCATGTAGTAGCCGCCGATGTCGATGGCCTTGCCTTGGACGGCGATCAGTTCGGCGACGATGGTGGTTTCGTTAGCGATGAGTTTCTCTGCGATAGGTGTGAAGATCGCTTTGAGTTCAGCATCGCTATTTTGTGCGGCGATTTCTTTGGCCCAGTAAAGCGCGAGGTAGAAGTGTGAGCCGCGGTTATCGATGGTGCCGAGCTTGCGGCCTGGGGAGCGGTCGTTTTCTAGGAACTGGCCGTTGGCGGCGTCGAGGGTTTCGGCTAAGACTTTGGCTTTCGCGTTGTTCTGGGTTTGTGCGAGGTGCTCAAACGAAGCAGCGAGCGCGAAGAACTCACCGAGCGAATCCCAGCGGAGGTAGTTTTCCTCAAGGAACTGCTCGACGTGTTTGGGTGCGGAGCCACCGGCACCGGTTTCGAATAAGCCACCACCGTTCATGAGTGGAACGATGGAAAGCATTTTTGCGGAGGTGCCGACCTCGAGGATGGGGAAGAGGTCGGTTAGATAATCGCGTAGGACGTTTCCAGTGACGGAAATCGTGTCCAAACCTTTGACGATGCGTTTGAGGGTTTCCAAGCAAGCGTCAGCGGGCGGAAGGATGGAAATGACGAGGCCGGTGGTGTCGTAATCGGCGAGGTAGGTTTTCACCTTGGCGATGATTTGGGCATCGTGGGCGCGTGCTTCGTCGAGCCAGAAAATCGCTGGGGTGTTAGAAATTCTCGCGCGATTGACGGCGAGTTTCACCCAATCGCGGATCGAGGCGTCTTTGGTTTGGCAAGCGCGCCAGATGTCGCCTTTTTCGACCTTGTGCTCGAACAACACGTTACCAGAAGCATCGGTCACACGAACCGTGCCATCGCTTGGGATTTCGAAAGTTTTGTTGTGTGAGCCATATTCCTCGGCGGCTTTCGCCATCAGGCCGACGTTTGGAACGGAGCCCATGGTTTGCGGATCGAGTGCGCCGTTTTCGCGGCAGAAATCGATGACGGTTTGATAGATGCCCGCGTAGGACGAATCTGGAATAACGGCTAGGGTGTCTTGGGATTTGCCAGTGGCGTTCCACATTTGTCCGGAGGTGCGGATCATGGCGGGCATGGAGGCATCGACGATGACATCGGAAGGGACGTGAAGGTTGGTGATGCCTTTGTCGCTATTTACCATGGCGAGCGCCGGGCCGCTTTCGTAGGCTTTGAGGATGTCTGCCTCGACCGCAGCTTTTTGATCGGCTGGAAGGGCTTGGATTTTCGAAACGAGATCACCGAAGCCATTGTTGAAATCGATGTTGAGAGGCGCGAGCACGGCTGCGTGTTTGGCGATGAGGTCTTTGAAGAAAACTTTGACCGCATGGCCGAAGATGATGGGGTCGCTGACCTTCATCATGGTGGCTTTCATGTGGAGCGAGAAAAGAACATCGGAGGATTTCGCCTCAGCGATTTGAGTTTCGAGAAACGCGGTGAGGGCGTTTTTGCTCAGGAAAGTGCCGTCTAGGATTTCACCTTCTAACAGCGGGGTGGATTCTTTGAGGATGGTTGTAGAACCATCGTTGCCGATCAGTTCGATTTTGACGTCGGTGGCTTTCGGGGTTGTGACGGATTTTTCGTTAGAAAAGAAATCGCCTTTGCCGTTCATGGAACCGACACGGGTTTTGGAGGTTTTCGACCACGCACCCATCGAGTGCGGGTGTTTTTTGGCGTAGTCTTTAACGGCTTTCGGGGCGCGGCGGTCGGAGTTTCCTTCGCGGAGAACTGGGTTCACGGCGGAACCCATCACTTTTGCGTAACGAGCACGGATGTCTTTTTCGGAATCGGTCGATGCCGTTTCCGGGAGATCAGGAATCGGGTAGCCCTTGTCCTGGAGTTCTTTGATCGCGGCTTTGAGCTGGGGGACGGATGCGGAAACGTTGGGAAGCTTGATGATGTTCGCGTCAGGCAGGAGGGTCATTTTGCCGAGTTCGGCGAGGTGATCGGGGATTTGTTGGCCTGCGCTGAGGAGATCGGGAAACTGGGCGAGGATGCGGCCAGCTAAGGAAATGTCGCGGGTTTCAACGTTGATTCCGGCAGGTTTGGCGAACGCCTGAACGATGGGTAGAAGCGAATAGGTGGCAAGAGCTGGGGCTTCGTCGGTCTTGGTGTAGATGATCGTGTTGGACATAGGGCGGTTCGTTGGTGCTTTGCATAGGGGAAGGAGGGGGGCGGGTCAAAAACTTTAAGTTTTAAACTTTAAACTCCAAGGAACAAGGCGGACTCGGTGACGTCCTTCGACAAACTCAGGACTAAAGGTTGAATTGGCGGTTGCCGATTGTGGCTGAAAATGCCAAATTGCTTATATGAAATTTTGGTCTGCGTTCTTTTTGGGTATCTTGATGTCTGAACTTTGCTTCGGAGAAGAAAAGGCGCAGCCAGCTGTGAGCGCAGAAAAACCTGAGGTGGCGGAAGGGAAAGCCAAAGCAGCGGAAGTTCAACCCGAGGAGGCTAAACCAGCGGATGCCAAGCCTGAAGACGCTAAACTAGAGGATGGAGAAGCCGCGATTCCTGAGGATTTGGTGGATGATGAGCATTTGAAAGAGGAGCTGGGTGTGAATGAGTTCACTGCACCTTCGATTTCTAAACTATTTGATACCCTGCAATTTTTGATGCCATTGCCTTTGGTTGAAACGCAGCGTGTGGTGAACGAGCGTATGCCCTTGGATCGTGCGGATCTGGCGATTGAGCTGGGTTTCCTGATTGCTGACGGTTTCCTTGTCGTGCAAGCGGGTCAGATGGATCAGGTGGAGCGTCTCGCTACTGAACTGACACGCTACGGTAAAGCTTTGGGTGCGGGAGATAGAATTAACCGTCATGCGGCTAGTTTGTTAGAGAGTGCAAAAAAACAGGATATCCCTCAGTTGAAAAAAGAGCTAGCTGCCACACAGAAAGACGTGGAGGCGGAGTTGGTTTCTTTGCGCGATGCGGATCTCGCTCACTTGATTTCTCTCGGTGGTTGGATCCGGGCGTTGGAAGTTTCATCGGTTGCGGTCGACAAACAATTTTCCGTAGAGCGTGCGACCAAGATCATGCGTGAGGACATCGCCGATTATTACACCGAGATCGTCGCTGGCTTGGAGCCAAGAATTTCTGAGCGACCCAACTACATCACAATTCGTGAATTACTTTCTGGCCTGAGAAATGAGATGGTCATTGGTGAAAACGAAGATCCTACTCAAGACAAGGTTAAAGAAATCAGAGAGCAGGCAGCCAAGCTCGTGAAACTCGCGCTGCAAAGACAGGACTGATTTTTTTAAGATCAGTTAGATTTTACCATCATGGAAAAACAGTCGATCGCGATTTTGGGTTTGGGTATTGTCGGCTCCAGAGTGCGCCAACGATTGGTGGATGCTGGATACAAAGTTTCGTGCTGGAGTCGGACCTTTCGTGGTTTGGATGGTGAGTTTCAAAGTCCGCAAGAAGCGGTGGCAAAAGCTGATATCGTTTCGATCTATCTCAAAGACGCGCCCATGGTGCGAGAAGTTTTTGGTTCAGCGAAGCAAGCCTTGTGTGAAGGAACTTTGGTGATCAATCACGCGACCATCGATTTACCAACCACGCTTTGGTTGGCGGAGCAATGCGCGGCGAGGAGTTGCGATTTCCTTGATGCGCCTTTCACAGGCAGCAAGGACGCGGCTGCGGCCGGACAGCTCCTATATTACATCGGTGGTAGTGAGGAAACGATGCAGAGCGTGTCGGAGTATCTCGCGGTTAGCTCAAAGGCCTGTATGCATTGCGGCGAGATCGGCACGGCAACGGTTACCAAGATCGCCACGAATCTGATTTCTGCCTGCACGATTCAAGCGATGAGTGAGGCGATGACGATTGCGAAGACCCACGGTGTGAAACCTGAAGTTTTCGCGGAAGCAGCGATCAAAAACGGCTCGGGCTCGCCCTTGATGGCGATGAAATATCCGACCATGCTCAAAGGCGATTTCGATGCGCATTTCACGATGGCGAATATGCTCAAGGATAGCAAATACGCTCTGGCTCTCGCTGAATCGGCAGGTGTGGATTTGCCGGCGATTTCGGTGGTTTCTCAAAGGATGAATGAACTTTGCGATCAAGGCATGGCGGATCTGGATTACTCGGCACTGATCAAAGCGTATGAATGATCTAGGAGTATTAGAATTTTCCGGACCTGATGCCGTGCGTTTTTTAAACGGCCAGGTCACTCAGGATGTTAGGAAAGCGATTGCAGGTGATGTCCCGCTGCCTAGCTGTGTGACCGATGCAAAAGGCAAGTTGCAATTCAGAATCTGGATAGGAAAAGGCAAGGTCGATGGCAGTGTGTGGGTCTATGGTTTCAAAGAAATGTTAGAAGACCTTGAAGCGAGATTGACCCGTTACCTCATCGCCGATGATGTGGAGGTGAAAAATGTGAGCGATGAAGTTGTCATCGCCGCAGGTGCGATCCCTCATTCTGATTTGAGTGAACGTGAACGAATCGAAAAAGGAATCCCACGTTGGGGCGCGGAAATCACTGAAGGGATGCTACCGCCAGAAGCGGGATTGGATGCTACCGATATTTCCTACAACAAAGGCTGCTACATCGGGCAGGAGGTCATTTCTCGGATCAAAAGCGCAGGTAAGGTGAATCGACGCCTGGTGAAACTGGCGTTCGAGGGGGTGGGCGCTCTAGGCGAATTTTCCAATGCAGAAGGAAAAGTCTGTGGGGAAATCACCAGTGTAGAGGGGGAGATTGGCTTGGGCTATTTGAAGCGCAGTGCGGAGGAAGAGACGGAATTCTGGATAAGCGGGGTGAAGTGCCGGGTGCGTGCTTGAATAAATAATCCCCCTTGATGTTTTTAAAAGAACCCTCTTGAATCCGCCCGCCCCACAACCATGGCTTTAATTGTTCAAAAATTTGGCGGAACTTCCGTAGGCTCCATTGATCGCATCCGCAATGTCGCTGCGCGGATGAAGCGGACTCGTGATGAGGGAAATCAAGTCATCGGCGTGGTTTCCGCGATGTCGGGCGTGACCGACAAACTGATCGGGATGGCGAAGGAACTCGGAGAAAATCCCTCAGAGCGCGAATTGGATGTGTTACTTGCGACTGGTGAGCAGCAATCGATCGCCTTGGTGGCGATGGCGTTGCACGAGTTGGGGGTTGAAGCGGCATCGGTGACTGGTAGACAAGCAGGGATTTTTACGACGGGCAGTCATACTCGGGGTCGGATTTCCAACATGGATCCATCGCTGATGAAGCGCTTTATCGAGGAAGGGAAAACTTTGGTGGTTGCCGGTTTCCAAGGGATCACAGTGGACGGCATGGTTCATACCTTGGGTCGGGGTGGCTCGGATTTGACCGCAATTGCGGTGGCGGCTGCGATGAAGGCCGATGTCTGCCAGATTCTCACCGATGTGGACGGGGTTTATACCTGTGATCCACGAGTGGTGAAGAACGCCCGCAAATTGCCAGAAATTTCCTATGACGAAATGTTAGAAATGGCATCGTCAGGATCGAAAGTCATGCAATCGCGTTCGGTCGAATTCGCGAAAAAATTCGGCGTAGTTTTCGAGGTTAGATCCTCACTTAATGACAACCCAGGAACCCTTGTGCTAGAAGAACATCCCAATATGGAAAACGTCGTCATCCGTGGTATATCGATCGAGCGCTCGCAAGCTCGAGTCACCATCTCCGGAATCCCAGATCTTCCCGGTATGTCCGGAAAAATTCTCGGTGTGCTGGCTGATGCGGAAATCAATCTTGATATGATTGTCTCGAACACTTCGAACGATGATTGCCTCTCTCGTCATTCTTTCACCATGCACTCGTCCGACCTCGGTAAGGCTCAAGCGGCGTTGAAGCCAGTGCTTGCCGAGCTTTCGCCGAATGCAGAGATTCAAACCGAGGCAGGAATCGCCAAGCTTTCTGCGGTTGGTATTGGCATGCGTTCACATTCTGGTGTGGCGGCAACCATGTTCAAAGCTCTTGGCGACAAAGGCATCAACATCGGAATGATTTCCACTTCGGAAATCAAAATCGCGGTGACTGTGGACGAGGTGCATATCGAAGATGCAGCCCGCGCAGTGCATGATGCGTTTGAGTTGGATAAGGCTCCTGTTTGATATCCACTACTGGAGAGCCGCGCCTCTGGCCGGCTTCTTTGCTTGAATTGAAGAGGATTTTACCGCAGAGATCTCAGAGAACACAGAGAGAGCTAACGCGCTTTATCTGGAACTTAGCTTTGTCTCCAGCACATAAATCGAATGAACAATGTGGAAAAAAAACGACAGCGTGATGAACTGAAGCATATCGCTTCGTTGAATCTCGATGCGGATTCCGGAGTCGTGGTGGGAAAGTTGGTTCAGGAGTTGGAGCGACTTCCAAACGCGCGCATTGTAGCGGCCTATATGGCTATGCCGGGTGAGGTGGATTTGCGGGAGCTTTTCGGACAGATCGACAGGCAATGGGTGTTTCCGCGAGTGATAGGTGAGGAATTGAAATTTTATCGAGTGAAAAACTTGGAGGCGGAGATGAAGGTCGGGGCGTTTGGAATTCTGGAACCCAAAGATGAACTCGAAGAAGTGAGTGTGGATGCAGTGGATGTGTTTCTCTGCACTGGGCTGGGATTCGATCGCAAAGGTGGTAGGCTGGGTCGGGGTCGGGGGTTTTACGATCGGATGCTCAAACAAGCAAAACCTACGGCGCTGAAAATTGGCGTGTGTTTTCCGTTTCAGATCGTGGATCATATTGTCACGGAAGCGCACGACGTTACGATGGATCTGGTTTTAGAGTAAAATTTGAAAATATGATAATCCGAAATTTCAATCATCTCGTTTTATTAGGTTTTGCATTGGCGTTGGTATCTTGCGCCAAACCAGAGATCAAAACACCCGAGCCGCCTCAGCATGTGGAGATCAAAAGCAAACCGGTGAAAATGCCGCCGAAGTTGAAGAAGTTAGGGAAATCGATAGGGATAGGACTCGATGAGTTTTACACGCTCCAGCAATCCGGAAATGTGCTGATCTACGATGTTCGAGTTCCGAATTTTTATGCGATCGACCACATACCTGGAGCGCTCAACTGGCCTCATGACAAATACGAAGAGCAAGTCCAGATGCGGGATATTGAAATTCAAACAGCTCAGGCAGCAGGGAAAAAAGTCGTGCTTTATTGTTTCAGTATGACTTGCGCGGAAGCGCGTAACGTCGCGAGGAAACTGGCTTTGCGCGATTATGAGGTGTATGTGCTGACCATGGGAATAGATACATGGAGAGAGGCGGGGCTGCCTTTGATTAAGGCGGGTGAGTGAAGGATAGGATCTCGCGCAAAGTCGCTAAGACGCAAAGGGGTAGATTTTCATAATTCCATCCTTAAGGGGTCTGCCAGCGATAGAGGCAAAGCGGGGGAAATGAAGTTCTGAGGTTTTTTCACTACTTTGGAGCGAGTCCCAAAGGCTTAACTTCTGAGCTTGGTGGTAAAGGTTTTTTCTTTGGTTCCGGGAGTTGCTCTGCTTCAGGTTCCTCGATCATATCTGTGAAAAAAGGCTTTATCTGATATTTGTTTGTTAACGAAATTACGTCGATGGCACGTTGATAAGTTGCATTCGGTTCAATGTAAATTTGGCAGGGTGCGCTTGATATGCCTGCGGCTTTAGCAGCGACGCTAAAAAGTTGCAGGTTTTCTGAAAGTTTATCGAGTCGTTGGTCTTGGGTGCCGTTATCCATTTGAATTCTGGATTCCCCAGTTCCGCTGTAGACATTACTGTCCGATGTGATGTGTAAAAAATATGGATCAATCTTGGGTAATGATTGACCTATACACGGTAACTCTATGTAAACGACTCTTGGCTCAGAATTCTGATCAGAGTGGACAAGAAATAGAATCTGAGCAATTCCGGTTTCCGCTGCTGTTCTGATTCTATCTACGATGTTAGTAAAAGGAGTTGATGGCGGGGCACTGATTAAGAGAGGAGAGGCACAACCCAGCGTGTCGTTTTTGTCCCGGAGTTGTTTGAGTGCAGTATAAAGATCCTCAGGATTTGTTGTAGTGGTGACTGGTTTGCCTTCGTGGAAGATTTCAGTTTTGTCTTCGGAGATGACGATTTCAATGTAGTGAGATTCTTTTTCTTCTAACACTCTTGAGTGGAGAGTGGTGGGGAGATCAGGAGATTTCAGACCTGCAGGTGGTGGGATTGGCTCTTTTCTTTCGCAGGATGTGAGTAGGCAGAGTGCGATGAATAGGGAGAGAGGCTTCATTGGTGGGTTAATTTTATTGCGCCTGCGGCGTAATGAAGACCGAGGCGGGACGCCTCGGGAACGGCCTGCTGCGGGACGCAGCAGCTACTAGAAATCAAACAGATTCATTTGCGGAGAATTGGCTTTTGGGAGGGCGTCTTCTAACTGCGTGGTTTTTGGCTTGGGATGTTTTTCTTGCGCTTCTGGTTTGGTGGAATTCATTTCCAAGTGAGACAGAATGGATTTGGCGCGTGCGAGGACGGGTTTGGGTAAACCGGCTAAGCGGGCGACTTGGATGCCGTAGGATTTATCTGCAGCACCGGGGAGGATTTTGTGGAGGAAGATGATTTCTTCGTTCCATTCGCGCACGGCGACGTTGCAGTTCACGACGGCTTCGCGGGTGTTGGCGAGGTCGGTGAGTTCGTGGTAATGGGTGGCGAAGAGGGTGCGGCATTTGATCTCATCGTGCAAATGCTCGGCAACCGCCCAAGCGATGGAAAGTCCGTCGAAGGTGGCGGTGCCGCGGCCGATTTCATCGAGGATGACCAAAGATTTCTCGGTGGCGTGATTGAGGATGAGAGCGGTTTCCGACATCTCGACCATGAAGGTGGATTGGCCACGTGAAAGGTCATCAGAGGCGCCGACCCGGCAGAAAATACGATCGGTGAGGCCGATGGTTGCGGAGTCGGCTGGGACGTAAGCGCCGATCTGTGCCATCAAGGTTATGAGAGCGAGTTGGCGGATGTAGGTGGATTTTCCCGCCATGTTTGGGCCTGTTAGAATTTGGAGGCGTGATGAGTCGGGGAGGAGTTCGGTATCGTTAGGGACGAACTTGGTATCGGTTAGAGTTTGTTCGAGAACGGGATGCCTACCATTTTGAATGATGAGCTCGGTGCCTTGGGTTAGAGTGGGTCGGTTGTGGCGATTGAGTTGCGCAGTTTCTGCGAGGGCGCAGAGAGTATCTATCGTGGCAATGCTGCTGGCGGTTTCTTTTAACTCAGCAAGATGGACGATGACTTGTTGGCGAAGCTGAAGGAAGAGTTCGTATTCGAGCTGCTTGGAACGCTCCTCCGCACCGAGCACTTTGTTCTCCATGTCTTTGAGTGCAGGCGTAATGTAGCGCTCGGCGTTCGACATGGTTTGTTTGCGCGTGTAATCGTCAGGAACTTTGGCGAGCTGGGAGGTGGTGATTTCGATGAAATATCCAAAGACGTTGTTGAACTTGATTTTCAGGGAATCGATTCCTGTGCGTTTGCGCTCATCTTCTTGGAGTCGGGCGATCCAATCTTTTCCACCGCTGGCTGCGGAGCGGAGTTCATCGAGTTCGGGGTTGTAACCATCGCGGATGATGTTGCCGTCTTTGATGTTGGCAGGTGGTTCGTCGGAGAGAGCGGTTTCGAGGAGAGTGGTGAGCTCGGGGAGGGGGTGGAGTTGATTGACGATTGACTTCGTTTCACTCCGTCCAAGCGAACAGGACTTCGTCATATTTTCTGGAGTTCGCAAATGCTCACCCTGCGTTGACGATTGATGATTGTTGATTTTTGGATTGAAGAGAGAAGATAAGAGTTCCTTGAGAGTTGGGATTTGTTGGAGGGAGAGGGAGAGAGACTGGAGGTCGCGGGGGTTGCCGGAGTTTTGGGAGAGGCGGGAGGTGGTGCGCTCGATGTCGCGGATGTTTTTGAGCGACTCGCGGGTTTTGGAGAGAAGGAAAGGCTCGGCGAGAAAGGCGGCGATGATTTCCTGGCGTTGGTTGAGTTTAGCAATATCGCGCAGGGGATGAAGAAGCCAATCACGGAGGAGTCGGCCGCCCATAGGTGTTTGGGTTCGATCTAACACTCCGAGCAAGGTGTGCTTGGGTCCTGAGCGGGAATCGACGAGGTCGAGGTTGCGAAGGGAGGCGGAATCGATGAGAACGTGCTGATCGTTTTCTAACAGACGTGGCGGATTGAGGTGATCGCAGGAACGGCGGAGTTGCGTGGAAAGGTAGTGAAGAGCTGCTCCAGCGGCGGCGGACGCAGCGGGTTTATCGGCACAACCAAAACCATCGAGCGAATGAACGCTGAAATGGGATTTCAAAAGTTCAACCGCGTGCTCTGGAAGAAAGGTATAGCCATCGTAGGGGAGGGCGTGGGGGAAGTTTTCTGAGAAATCGCTGATCTGGTGATCGGGGATAAGGAGTTCAGAAGGAGAGATGCGGCCGATTTCATCCAAAAGTTGGGCAGCATCTGGAAACTCAGCGATGATAAACTCGCCCGTGGTGTGATCGATGGCGGCGAGGCCGTAGGCTTTCGATGTTTTCGAAAGGGCGGCGAGGTAGTTGGGGCGTTGGTCGTCGAGTAGGGTGAGGTCGTCGATGGAACCCGCAGTGAGTATACGGGCGATTTCGCGCTCAACGAGTTTCCCAGGAATCGCCTCGGAGGTCTGCTCGGCGATAGCGACCCGTTTTCCCGCTTTGAGCAAGCGAGCGACGTAGTTCTGGGCGGCGTGGAAAGGAATGCCGCACATGGGCGTGCCGCCGCGTTTGGTCAGGGCAACGTTGAGAATGGGGGCGGCGGTCTTCGCGTCCTCGAAGAACATTTCGTAGAAATCGCCGAGTCGGTAGAAGAGAATGATGTCAGCAGGCAGGCTTTTCCTCATCGCGAGGTATTGGGCCATCATGGGTGTGGTTGCGGACATGGGGGGATGCTGGGGATTAAATTTCAAATTTCAAATTTCAAGTTTCAAAATAGAAAGAAAAGCTTGGGGTTGGAGGGGGAGTTCTCGCGCAAAGGCGCTAAGACGCAAAGTTTTGGGGATAGATTGCAAAGTTCGCTTCCTTCGCGTCTTAGCGGCTTTACGCGAGAATCCATGAATTTCATCTTCAAGAGTTCTACCGAATGTCACAATTCAAGCCATGGGCAGATGTATTGATGGTAGTTTGAATTTGAGGTTTGAAATCTCCAGAAACCAAGACGGAAAGCCTCAATGTGGATAACGCGGGCAAACCGCCAAAAGTTGTATTCATGGCCGGGTGAATCATTCTGGAAGTTCCATTCAGTTCTATCCCCACCATGTGAGGGGAATGATTGTTGAATTTAACGCTGCCAGCTGTTCCAGAGGGAATCGAAGTTATTCTCACCATCGGTCCATGACTGGACGTTGAACTGCATGAGCTGATTAGAGAGGCGAAGATTACCAGATAGATCAGTTTGTGTAGAGGATTCATGCAGTTCTTTCGTCAGATCGTTAAAAGGTTTCTTCAATCCCATTACGCTTAGCCCATATCTCAAACTCTTTGTAGCATTTCTTGCACCTCCAGGTTGGGTGGGAGATTCCAGAGCCGCAACCTAGATACACATTGCCGTCGTGCGGAAAATATATTCTATGAACCTGATCGATATATGGAGGGTAAGACTCTCTGCTTCTGCCATCTTCAATCCTGCGGGTCATTGGCAGATGGTGAAGATGGCAAATGGAAGAATCAATCAGCACCTTTCCGCCTTCGGATACGCGAAGAACATCGTTAAATTCATAATTCGGATCCACATATATCCTCGTCAGCAATTCGATGTCATAGGTTTTTGCTGGATCGATGAATTTGGGTGCTTTGGACCATTGCGGCCAGCTTGCCTCGATGGTTTCACCGGGAGGCGTGGTGATGATTGCGTTGATGTAGCTGCTGAATTCAGTGGGTTCAATTTTCAACTGGCCCTTCACCGTTCTCGTCCCTTCATGTAAGGAGCCGGCCATGGCTCCAGAGTAAGCAACGGGATCTTTCAACGTTGATAACAGTGATACATCTGTGGAACAAGACACTAGTAATTGGACGAGAAATGCTTGGCTAAGGATCGGTGAAATTTTCATATATGTTTCGATTTCGAAATTAGGATTTTTGCATCTAGTAAGGAAGTTTTTCGCTTTTAAGTGTGGGTGCAGACTTCTGGGAATGCTGGGTATCCATTTTCAAATTTCAAATTTCCGAGCTTATTCCGGCTGGAATTCCGTTTGATTTGAGTTGAAATAATTAAGCAGCCTAGCGGGTTCTTTTTCCCAATCGACCGAATTAAATCCGAATTCTCGATTGATCGCCATGGCTTCATTTTCAGTGATGTTGGTCTGGAAGGTTTTGGTGCTAATCAAGCGATCCGGTGTCAGTGCCTCGTCATTCTGCCAACGAGACGAATATAGCATCAATGATGCTTGCCAATTGTCATCCTGAAGCGGTGTGAATTTCTCGACCAAGGTTCTAGAGCTTGCGTAATAAGTTTGCTGGATAGCGACGATTTTGGATCTATTTTTTGTAACACTTAATTCAGTTCCACCGCATGCCGGATCAGGACCAGGGCCGACAAATGTTTGATCAGTGAATTTCGTGCCACAACTGACCAGAAAACATGATGCAGTGATTAGGATTAAATGTTTCATGGATGTGGTTGCGGACATTCGGATGATTGTGGGGTTGAAATTTCAAAATAGGAAGAAAAGCCTGGGGGGATGGGTTGGAGAGGGGGAGTTCTCGCGCAAAGGCGCTAAGACGCAAAGGGGGAGGGAGATCGAATGAGAAAGCGGAGATAAGGGAGAGATGGGACAGCTATATCGAAGTCTTACTATAAGACCATTTCTTATTGTATTCGTTTTGATGTGGCGATTAACGCGTCCCATTCATGGGTCTCAGGCATTTTCCATCCCTGCGCTAATAGGTTCAAGCTGATTGCATCCTCAACCGGAATGTAACCGTGGGCGATGACTTCCTTGAATTTGCTCCAGTAGGATTCGCCGTGGCCTGTTTGGTGGGATCCGCTTACTCCGCCTTGAATGGTTGCTGAGGTTCCGCATCTCGTGAATCGGAGCGGTATAGGAGGGTTGAAGCCTGGGTGGATTAGATCAATGCTTTGTCCGTCGGAAATCATGGTTGTTACAAATTGTCTGCCCTTTATTTACTAGTCCCTTTATTTACTTCTTTATTTACTATACGAAGCCACTGCCAAGGGAGAAAATGATGTGGAGGGTGGGTTAATGGAGATAAAGGGACAGGAATGTCCCTTCTCCTTAATGGATTTCCGCTTGATGAATGACGATTTTTGAAATTTGAAATTTGAAATTTGAAATTTATAGGAATGATGGGGGCGTGAAGGATCAGAGAAAAGTGCGGGATGTGGTGTTTGCGGGGATTGATTTCGAGGGGGCTGGGGCTCAGCGGGGTAAGGAGGATTGGCCGGTGCAAATCGGGATGGCGACTTGGTCTTTGGATAAGGGTCACGGGGATTTTTATGTTTCGTTTTTGGAGCAGGACGGGGATGTGGATTGGTATGCGAAGAAGATTCACGGGATCGATGTCGGGCATTTATCGGGAGCGCCGAGTTTGATTTCGCTGTGGCCGGAGGTGAACGGGCGGTTGGGAGGCGAGGCGGTGCCGGTGGCGCATGCGAAAGGCACGGAGAAACGCTTTCTGCGAAAATTTCCTGGCAATCCGTTCGATCCATGGGTGGATACCTTATTGTTGGCGCGGGCGGCAATGCCGGATCAGAAAAAGCATTCGCTGGGGGCCTTGTGTGAGGAGTTGGGCTTGGGTGAGAAGGTTAAAAAGTTGGTTCCGGAGCGGGATTGGCACGATGCCTTGTTCGATGCGGTGGCTTCTCTGGTTTTGTTAGAATGGATGATTCATAAATACGGGCTTCAGGATTTGCCGCTGTGGTCATTGGTTGCGCCGAACACGGGGGCATGGTATCGCTTGCGCAAGGCGATGAGTTAATTTTCATGTCGGAAACATCCGTTCTTGAAACTCTTGCTACGACTGGAAAGGATGGTGCGCGATGACAGAACCCAAATCAAAGCGAACCAGCGGCTCGGTAGCGATGGATGACTACCTTGAGCAGATTTTGCATTTGATCGAGGAGAAGGGCTATGCGAGGGCAGTGGATATTTCAGGGAAGCTAGGGATTTCCCAAGCGAGCGTCACCAACATGCTGCAAAAGCTGGATGGCGAGGGCTTGGTGAAACATGAGAAATACCGAGGCACCGTGCTGACCGAGGAAGGGTTACGGATCGCCGGCGCGATCGTCGAGAGGCATCAAACTTTAACTCGTTTTCTCAGGTTGTTCGGACTCGATGAAGACACGATTTACCGCGATGTCGAGGGCATGGAGCATCACGTTTCAAAGCCGACCCTAGAGGTGATTCGCGCTGTAGCGGATGCTTTGGAGGGTAACGACAAACTACTCAGTGAGGTGAAACGGCGGATTCGCAAAGAATTGGGCCGATAAGCTAAAAAAGTGAGTTTTTAGCAATTTGTGCATGGCATTTTTGCCGAGTATGGTTCATGGTAATAGACGCGCATAGAAGTTCTGTGTGTAAAAATATTAACCTAAAACTATAAATAATATGCAAACTGCAAACGTCAATTTGCCTGTCACCGTAACGGTGCGGCATGAAGAAGTGACCGATTCCCTACGTGATTATGTATATAAGAAGATTGAGAGTTTACATCTCGATTATCCAAAAATCATTGAGGCGAAAGTGATCCTAGACGTTCAGAAAAACCGCCAGATCGCGGAAATTATTCTTTTCTGTACGAATCATATCACGATTGAGGCTCATTCCGAAGGACGCGACATGTATGTCGCCCTCGACGAGACGATTGAGAAAATCGCTCGACGGATGCGGAAACACAAAACGCGTTTGATGAAGAAAAACCGGCCGCATCGGAATGAGTCGATTCGTTATCTCGATGAGAGACATTTCAAAGAAGAGGCGATGGATCACCCCGAGGAGTCGGCTAACGATCCGGAGCCATTCATTATTTTCCCTGAGAAATATCCTGTCAAAACCATGTTTAAAGAAGATGCGATCATGGAGCTGGAGTTATCGGATCGGCCGTTTGTGCTTTATAAAAGTGCTCGCCGCCATTGCTTGACGATTATCTACAGAAGGAAGGATGGTGAATACGCAGCGATAGATATTCAGCAGTAGTTGAGCGCGTTGTGTTGATACAAAAAGAAGGGGTGGCCGAAGGGCTGCTCCTTTTTTGTTTTTTCATTCAAAAAACAAAAATCAAACCTCAACAATCATCAATCGGAAATCCATTCTTCGACGGCACGTTTTCATCTCTCGGTTTGATTGATGATTGATGATTGATGATTGATGATTTTGGATTGTTGATTTGGAAGATCATTTGCTCCTCATATCCATTTCCTCCTCTCTCCCTGTAGAAAAATGCTGGCATTTTGGAGTAATCTCTAATTTGGATTAAACGCGATGATTTGAGTGGGCTTTTTTTGACAAGGAGGGAGGAGGCTACGGAGGAGAGGAGTTTTGGTTTTGTCTATAATAAGACAGTTTAAACCTGAAATTCTAATCTCCTCATCTCCTTAACCTCCTCCCTCCCTGCAGAAAATGCTGGAATCACGAAACGTTCGATCGTCACCATGACGTCACTATCAGTGGTTTGGGCTTTACCTCAGGATAGGGTCGGATAGACAAGACCTGCCTGATACAAGGGCTATTAACTTTTTTTCTTATGGATATTCAAATTGCGACACTTTGTGACTTTGCGGCTGACTACAATGGCAAGCTGGTGATCTCAGGGACTTTTGACACCTTAGCGGCGCGGGCTTTGCCGGTGGTGCATCCGTCATGTGCGTTGGCAATGCGGTTTTGCTTCACGCAGGAGGATGTGGGTCGGCATAAGCTTTCGATCAACATCATCAACGAAGACGGTGAGTCATTGGATCCAGCGAATATGCCGATTGAACCAGAGTTTGATGTGAAATTACCTAAAGAAATTCCATTCAATACACGCAACATGGTGATGAATCTTCAAGGACTTCGTTTTACTGAAGACGGGATATACTCGATCGATATCGGGTATGATGGGGAGTTGATGATGCGTTTGCCGCTGCGGATTTTGAAGGTGAATGCCGAAGTTTAAGGATTATGGAAAAGCGATATACCTGTGCGCTGATCACCGGAGCCTCCGCGGGCCTGGGTGAGGAATTTGTGAGACAGCTGTTAGGGCAGGTGGATCAATTCGTTTTGGTGGCGCGTCGGGTAGACAGGCTGGAGCAGACGGCGGATGAGATCCGTAAATTGCATCCCGAAACCCAAGTGTTAGTGATCGGTGCAGATATATCGAATCCTGAAAAAAGAATTTTGTTAGAAAAAAAGGTTTCAGATGCCGGGTTGACTCCAGATCTTTTGATCAATAATGCGGGATTGGGAGATTACGGTGAGTTTATCACAGGTGATTGGGCGATGATCGATCAGATGTTGCGGGTGAATATTGATGCATTAACACATCTCACTCATTTGTTTTTGCCAGGCATGGTGAAACAAAAACGTGGTTGGATATTAAATGTTTCCTCATTGGCGAGCACCTTGGCGATTCCAGACTTCGGGGTGTATGCTGCGACCAAGGCATACGTGAGTAGTTTCAGTGAAGCGTTGCGGATTGAATTGCAGGATTCGGGGGTTGAGGTGATGTCCTTGTGTCCCGGGCCGGTGAAGACCGAGTTTGGTGAGGTTGCCCGACGTGAGGGCGCGTCCAGCGGGATGCCTTCAGCGCGGAAATTATTTTATGTGACTAAAGAACGTGTGGTCGAAGAGGCATTGATAGGATTGGAAAAAGGCAGGACACGGGTGTTTCCGGGGATGCAAATAGCGATCGCCGGATGGATCATCGGCTCGATCCCGTTATTCGTGATGAGGTTAATTATGCGGAGTCGACCACGTCGCTGAGGCTGAGATTTAAACACGTTGAGGAGAGCGGACATTCCTGTCCGCTTGGACTCTGAAAAACATCACTCAAACAAGTGGACAGGAATGTCCACTCTCCTTATTATTGCTGAGGTTTTTATCTTCACAAAATCAACGAGAACGTTAGGTTCTTGTTGTGCTTCGGAATCTAGGTATTGCGGTCGTTTTTTTGTTTTTCTTCGGAGGAACAGGCTGTGCACCCGTCCCTCCATCGAGGCCTTCATCTTCATCTGGAGCAAAAATTTCCTCATCGGCTTTGATGCGGGATGTGCGCTTGAAAGTGGATATGGTTTCGCGCGGTATGCATGGTAGGAGAGTGGTGCGTCCGATGAATCCGCGTTACATTACCATTCACAGTACGCAGAATTATTCGGCGGGGGCGGAGCAGCATTCATTGGCGTTGAAACGCGGTGCCTTGCGTGCGCCGAAGCGGCCTGGGGGAAATCGGATCGGTTATTTGATCTGGCATTTTACGGTGGATCAGAGGATGGCGATTCAGCACATGCCGACCTCTGAGCAGGGTGAACACGCAGATTTTGACGGACCTGGAAATCGATATTCGATTGGTATTGAGATGTGTGAGGAGCGCGGTTCGAACAAGCAGGCGACGGTTGATCGGACTGCGAAGCTCACGGCGATCTTGATGAAGAAGCATGGGATTCCTCTGAGGAATGTGGTTCCTCATTATCATTGGCCGCGTAGAGGATCGAGCCCGCTGCATAAGAACTGCCCGCATTTCCTGATGGATAACGGCAAGCCGGGGAAGAAATGGCGCGGGTTTCAGAGTCGGGTGAATTATTATTATCAGCGGCTTGAGTGAGATGGGTGGGATTTCACATGGTAGTCCTTTGAATGATCAAACGGTGCTTGAGCCGGATGTGCATTATGTCTGCCAGCGCTGCAATGCCTGCTGCAAATGGCCGGGAGATGTCCGGATTGAGGATGCCGATGTGGTGGCAATTTCGTCGTTTTTGGGGATGTCTGAGCCTGATTTTATTGAGAAATACACCCGTTTAAGAATGAATCGGCAGGGGCTTTCTATCCTAGAAAAGCCGAATCATGAGTGCATCATGCTGGAGAATGGCGGATGCTTGATCCATGCGGTGAAACCCGCCCAATGTGCGGGTTTTCCGAATACATGGAATTTCCCAGGTTGGCACGATGTCTGCAGAGCGCTGCCCGTGCCGGTGAATAATTTGTAACATGGTTATAGATTTTCTTGTTTGGAGTCACCTGCATCTAGAGAATATGAATGAAAGTGCGCTGAAACCGATTTCTAATATCAGAACCACGAAAAACACAAATTACACAAAAAAATTAAGATGAAACAGGTATGGTAAATGCATTATAAAGTGCAGTTTTAACTATCTCCCCCGTTCCTTAACTTTTAGTGCCATTCGTGATTTTAGTGGTTCAAAAATTGGTTTTCGGAACAAAACTGTATCGATGCTTCCGATTTAACCATGGCCAAGAAACCGAAATCCAAGAACCCCAGAATCCTGATTGTGACGCCGGAGATCACCTATCTTCCTGCTGGGATGGGGAATATGGCGCAACGGATGTCGGCCAAAGCGGGTGGTTTGGCGGATGTTTCGGCTTCTTTGGTGTCTGCCTTGTTCAATCTTGGCGCGGACGTGCACGTGGCGATGCCGAACTATCGGAAGCTGTTCCAAGGCGATGTTTTCAACCTGCACGAGAAAGAGCTGAAAAAATACCATGAGGTTTTGCCTGAGGATCACATCCACCTCGCAGAGGACAGAATCTTTTATTATCGCGACAGGGTATACAGCAGTCACTCGGATGAAGCCATGCGGATTGCTTTGGTCTTTCAGCGAGAGGTGATTAATCACATCGTCCCGAAAGCTCGACCGGATCTGATCCATTGCAATGACTGGATGACCGCATTGATTCCAGCGATGGCGAAACGCCGTGGGATTAAAAGTTTGTTCACAGTTCATAACATCCACACCAGACAAGCGAGCTTAGCTCAGGTGGAGGATACAGGAATCGATGCTGCGGAATTTTGGATGAATCTTTATTTCTCAGATAATCCAGTGAGCTACGATCATGCGCGTTCTAAACTTCCTATCGATTTGCTGACATCTGGAATTTTCGCTTCTCACTTCATCAACACAGTCAGCCCGCGCTTCCTTTGGGAAATTGTTGAAGGTTGGCATTCCGTCGTGCCTTGGTCTGTTAGGCAGGAGATACGTAATAAATATTATGCGGGTTGTGCTTCGGGAATTTTGAATGCCCCAGATGCTTCTTACCATCCATCGACCGATGATGCTTTGGCGCAAAAATTTGGTGCCCATGATTTCTTAGAAGGGAAGCGTGCGAACAAATTGGCTTTGCAGCATGAGCTTGGCTTGGAGCAAGATCCAGATGCGCCGATGTTCTTCTGGCCATCGCGCTTGGATCCCGTTCAGAAGGGTCCACAGTTGGTTACGGATATTCTATTCAAAATGGTCTCCGATTACTGGCACAAGGGTTTGCAGGTTGCAGTGGTGGCTAATGGACCGCATGAGGTGCATTTCAAAAAGATCATCAAGGATTTCAATCTCGGCAAGCGCGTGGCGATTGTGGATTTCGATGAGCGTCTTTCGCGCATGGCTTATGCGGGATCGGATTTCATGCTGATGCCTTCGTTGTTCGAACCATGTGGTTTGCCGCAGATGACCGCACCGCTCTATGGTTCGCTGCCAGTTGTCCACGGAACGGGTGGTCTCTATGATACAATTCGTCCGATTGATGTATCGAATTCAACAGGTAATGGATTCCGTTTTGATCATTACGATGCACAGGCCCTACGTTGGGCAGTGGATCAGGCGATGGAGTTCCACGAGTTGCCACAAGATCTCAAATTCACTCAGATCCGCCGTGTGATGTTAGAAAGCGAAAAAGAATACAGCCACGAGGAAGTGGCGAGAAAATACATCGCGATCTACGAGGACATGCTCACACGTCCGTTGGTGGATTAGGTGGCGGTTTAGATCTAAGATTTTTGTAAATGGGATGCGATAACTGATTGTCACAGAACTCCGTTATCTTCGTTAGCTCCTGTAAAAAAATATTTTCTGCACAGGAGGTAACAGAGGAAACGGAGAAGCTTCGCGCGCAGCTTTCGATTTTTGAAGCTGTTTGAAGGGTTTGTATTATGAACTCGATCAACTCAGATGCTTGAGAATGATTATTGCGAAATTTTCCGAGATACCCTGTATCTTCGCGATTTCCTTGGAAGTGGCTTTTCTGATTCGGGCGACGGAACCGAATTTTTCTAAAAGCAATGCTTTGCGGCGCGGAGACATGCCGGGGCAGTCGTCGAGGGCGCTTTCTTTCATGCGGCGGCGGTAGAGGAGTTCGTTGTAGCCGTTGGCGAAGCGGTGGGCTTCGTCGCGGATGCGTTGCAGGAGCTTGAGCGCACCTCGATCGTGAGGGATGAGGAGGGGTTCGGATTGGCCGGGGAAAAAGACTTCCTCACGTTGTTTGGCGAGTCCGATGATGGGAAGTTCTTGAAGACCGAGGGCGCGGAGTTGCTTGAATGCGCTTGAGAGTTGGCCTTTTCCTCCATCCACGATGATGAGATCGGGCAAGATGATTTTGGCTTTGCCTTCGCTGGCGAGTCGGCGTTGGAGATCGATGAGAGATTCCTGTGAGTACTCGGTATCCTCAGAAGTATTTTCTTTAAGGATACGGGAGTAACGTCGGAACACGACTTCTGCCATCGATGCAAAATCGTCTTGTCCGGAAACCGTTCGGATGCGGTAGCGTCGGTAGTTTTGGTTATCGGGATGGCCGTTCGTAAAACGCACCATGGAGGCGACGATGTGATTGGATGAGACGTTGGAAATATCGAAACATTCCATCACGCGCGGTGGGGCAACAAGACCGAGAGCTTCTGCTAGATCGGCCAGGTCTTCGGTGGGTTTTACAGTGGTCGGGACTCCGCGACCGCGTGCGAATTGACGAGTGGGTGTTAGAGTTTTTTTCAGGTTCGCGATGATGTCACGAAACGTGGCGGCTTTTTCAAAATCCAAAGCATCGGCAGCGGCCTGCATTTCCTCATCGAGTTCATCGAAGAGGGCTTTCTTGCCTTTTCCTTCAAGGATCAGGCAGGCTTCTTGGATTTTTTCCAAATAGTCCTCCTGAGAAATGCGGCCGATACATGGAGCTGAGCAGTTGCGGATGATGTCGGCGTTGCAATGTTTGTAATCTTTCTCGCTGGGCTTGGCGGCGCGGCAGACGCGGAGGCCGAGTCGGCGGTTCAGCCAGTTGATGGTTTCGATTAGTGCGCTGGAATGCGGAAACGGGCCGAAGTAACGGGCGTTGTCTTCTTTCTTGGAGCGGACGTAGGTGAAGCGCGGGATGGGATCGGTCAAGCGGACGCGGGCGTGTAGGAAGCGTTTATCGTCCTTGAACGCGATGTTGTAGCGCGGGCGGTAATCTTTGATCAGCTTGCCTTCGAGGATGAGTGATTCCTCGTCGTTGCGGACGATGTGGAATTCAAAATCATGGATCGAATCCATCAAGGCGCGGGTTTTCAGGCTGGCGCGGTTTTTTCCCGAGGGAACAAAATAGGAGGAAACCCGGCGTTTGAGATCGATGGCCTTACCGACATAGATGATGGAGCCCAAACGGTCTTTCATGATGTAGACACCGGGTTGGTGCGGAACATCACGGAGTTTAGCTTTGAGCTCTTGGGAGACCATGGATGGAGGAAAAATAGACGGAAAAGCGGGGAATGCCAGCCGGGATGTTTGAGGGTTCTTGGTTGAAGAGTTTTTTACCACGAATTTCACGAATGGGCACGAATGAAGACAGGGGTTGTGAGGAGGGTATTTTAACCGCAGATGAATAGGATGAACGCAGATAAATATTTCGGGCGAATTTTACAGGGAGGGAAGGAGGAAGAGGGGAGAACGGGGAGTGCTTAGTTTGCTAATTTTTTAGTGGGTAGTATTTTTTATAAAACCTTAATATTCTTCCTCCTTCACCTCCTTTATTTCTCCTTCCCTCCTTGTAAAATAAGCCGGAATCACCCCAAGTCTT
>Ga0315903_10002307_pt1 | contig 28216 bp, 17 predicted proteins | sample LakEriMetagenome_7_FD_203524 | JGI IMG/M metagenome (GOLD analysis project Ga0315903, IMG submission 203524) | Freshwater fungal communities from buoy surface, Lake Erie, Ohio, United States - Buoy 2 MA119 | ecosystem: Environmental > Aquatic > Freshwater > Lake | place: USA: Lake Erie, Ohio... | reverse complement strand
GCTCTTTCATAATTTTACTTTTTTGTTTTAAACTTTGTTTTTTCTTTTCTTGTTAACTTTAAAAATGGTTTTAAAAAATATACCCACTGTTCATCCCCTTTTGGTAGGTATTTAAATAATCCGTCATCCATCATCATCCGAATTAAGTTCTTATACCCTCTTCCGTCAGGATCCAATGACTCAGAGTAATATAATTCAACTAATTCTTTTCCTTCTTCACTAATAAGTGGTTCCGATAAATCCACAATCTTTTTATTGATTTCAAAAAACTCGTCACCAAAAATACCTTCTTTTGTTTTACCTGTTAATAGGTTTTTTAAGACGGTATTATCTTTTTGTTCTTTTAGTAATTCCTCACCTTTTTGTAAAATATCCGAAAAACTAACCTCTTTATCAAGTAACTCAGGAAATAATTTAACAATAGTCTTCTCACCTAAATAATAGATTCCATCTATATTATCTGATTTGTCACCAGATATTATCTTGAATGTTTTTACGTTATAGTGTGGAATTTCTATTTCGTGTAGTTTGATCTTATCTCCGTTCTTATAATACTTTTTGGTATTAGGTGAGTACAGAGTAACATCATCAGAGATTAGTTGTGTGAGGTCTCTATCTCCACTGAAAATTGTTTTATCTTCGTCTTTTGAAATTTTGCAATAATATGCGATGAGGTCGTCAGCTTCAGAGTTTTCAAATTCAACTTGCCTAACAAACATTTCTTCCAAGTATTCTTTTACTCTTTGTTTTTGTTTGTTAAATGATTGTTCTTTAAAATCTTCTGTAACCCCTTTTCGGTTAAGTTTGTATTTTGGGTAGATTAATCTTCGCTGGGATGTTGACGTTTCTCCGTCCCAAAATACAACAACCTTGTTGAAGTTTTCGTCTTCTATGAACCTACGTAATGTGTTAAGGAAATGCCAAATACCTCCTACGTGTTCCGTACCGTTAAAGTAATCTTTAACTCCGTGAAATCCAATTTTTAATAAATTATTCCCGTCTACTAATAGGGTTTTTGTCATTTCTGTAAATTACAGGGTTCTTACTCAACTTCTTCTTTTTCTGCCTTTAAATCAAAGTCACCATCAACACCGATGATTTCTTTCCAATACTCAGCATATTCTTTTTTGTATTGTTCAATCGACGCCTTTTCTTCAGATGCTTCTTTACCCGGTAAAAATCCATGTGGTGTTACAATAATTTTACCGTCTTCAAATCCAAGTCCATTGATGTGGTTTTTCATTACAGACACCTTTGTTCTTGAAGCAAACTTTACTGTACGTTTGTCTTTAGTTGCGGTAATCTTTGTTGTTCCTGCCCCTTTTTGGTTTCCAAATAAGAAAACTAAAGATGAATTTAACCAAATCGCTTCTCCGCCTTTTGCTTTAATCTTTGGTTGTCCAAATGGATTATCAGGTAATTCTACCCAAGGCTGATTTACAATAATCAAAGTGTTTTCATATTTAGAATCCGCTTTACGAGATCCTGAAATTCTTTGGTTGATTCCCATTCCAATTTTGTCAGCTAAAACACTTGCATTGTGTTGTTTACCACCCTTACCTTCATAAGTCATCTTACAAGGAACTGAACCAACTGAATCCCACATGATACATAATGAATAGTCTAAATCACCTTTTTCTTGTGCATCTAACAAATCATTAATGTAATCTGTAATTTGTTCAATGTAATCAAAGTTATTATTAAAGATATAAAAACCATCCCATTCTAACTCACCTGTTTCTGTATCAACAACTTCATCACATTCAAACCCCATTAGTTTTGCGTGTTCAAAGGACCATTTTTGTTCAGTAATAATGAATACAGGAAGGACTCCTTTCTTTTGAGCATCAACCGCAGTTTTAACTAAGGCGGTTGTTTTACCTGTATCACTATGTCCTAAAAACATATTGATGTGTCCCATTGCTGGTCCCGGTAATCCAACAGCATCTAAGAATGGTTCACCCAAATCAAAAAACCTTTGTGGTTTATATTTTGCAGATGTAGAAAACTTTTTCTTTAGTGAACTAAAATCGTTCTTTTTAATTGCCATTTTCTTCTCCTTTTTGTTCGTTTAAAATTTTTAACATGTCTTCAGTGATTTCAAACTTCTCATCTCTTTTAACATTATACTTGTAAATTGTTTCCAACATTTCAAGTTTGTCTTTTGCGTTTGTCATCTTTTCAACAAACTTATCCATTTCTTCTAAATGTTGTGGGTGTTCTCCAATACCAACAGGATTATTGAAATAAATTAAAAGTGTTGCTTCGGCTTCAGCCATCTCTGACCTATATTTCAAGGTCAGGGCTTCATACATTTTTTGTGATATCTTATTCATATATTTTAAATTAGAAAGGTAATTCTTCTGATGGATCTTCATCCGCTTGTGGATCAACAATTGGTGTTTCTACTTTTGTTTCAGTTCCTCCACCAAGAGAAATTTCAGCCTCTTCTCCGTAAACATATTTTTTAAGTTCAGAACTCCACATTGGTGTCTCTCCTACTGCTACCGCTTCTAAATACTCAACAGGTTTTTTAGAATAAACATCTTTCCAAGTAAGTTCATCTACCAACCATCCGTCCATGATTTCTTTATCTGTGTGTACAGGTGCTGGATCATCATACATAATTGTTTGAACAACTGTATATTCTTTTCCTTGTGGTGTTTTTGCTTTGATTAATTCAATAATCAAATCACGTCCTTTTTCAGAATCAGTTAAATCACCTTTCGCTTTCCAAATAGGTAAGATTTTATCTAATACACCTTCTTGTTTGTAGTTGTGTTTGAATCTCCAAAACTTAACTCCGTCTTGTTCGTTATCACGATCAATAACTTTTACGATGTAGAATAAACGTGAACGGTACTGAGAAGCCAAATCTTTATCTTCTTTTTTCCCTGTAGCGATAAGTTCATTATAAACTTCCGTTAGTGGTGATCTTTCGTTGTCGTTTTTTTCAGGGTCGTACAACTTAACCCATTGTCCATTAACTTGAATTTCGTGATACCAAACTTCTACGAATGGTGAAGAACCATCTTTTGTAGGTAGGATACGAATTCTTCTTTGTGCTGATTTTTCATTTTTTTGAAGAACTGCAGAAAAGTATCTTTTCATTCTGTCTTCTTGTGAAATGTTTTGTCTCGGTGAACCACTTGGTTGTGAGTTCTTTTCGTACTGTGCTAGTACTGCGTCAATTGAATTTGCCATAGATTTTGTTTTTAATTTTTAACTCTTTTATCTATAACAATTATAAGTGAATTTGGTAGAATGTCAAATAAAAAAGGGACTTTGTCAGTCCCTTAGTTATTATAAATCAAATTCGTTTTCGTCTTCGTCTTCTTCGTACTTACTGAATGTTTTTTTAACTTCATTAGGTGAAAAATTTTCAACTTCGTCAGATGTTAAAACATATTCATTTTTTCCTGATTTTTCCATATCCATTTTTTTATCATCAAAAAAATCAGTAAGTTTTTGATTATATGGGTATGAGTCTAGAGATCTTAGTTCTAATTTTTCTTCAGGAGTTTTATCTCTATATTTGTCAAATTTAATCTCCAATGAGTTTATTTTATTCATAATTTGATCCATATTTTCAAGTTTTGATTGTAAATCATCAAGTTTTGAAAATAGGTTGTCCATTATTTCATCCTGTTTATCTTTAATGTCGTTTTGAGCATTTACTAAATCTGTTATATCAATTTCTTCAGTTTCTTCATCACCTTCTTTATCTTTTTCTTCATCACCAACCTCTTCAACATCAGGGTCTTTTTCAACATCTATAGGTTCAGGTACTTCAGCACCTGCCGCTGGTGGTGCTCCTGCCGCTGGTGGTGCTCCTGCCGCCGCAGGATCTTCAACAGGTGGGGCACCTCCTGCCGCTGCGGGATCACCTTCGGGTGGTGGTGGTACTCCTGCCGCTGCGGGATCTTCAACAGGTGGGGCTGCAGGGTCTTGTTCGTTTAGAATATATTTGTTGATTTGATTAAACCTTCTAAGTTCTTCTAATATCTTTCTTTCAACTTCCATTATTTTTTTATTTTATCCGTTTAATAATGTCTTAACACCTGTTGGTGTTTCAACTCTTAAAGTTTTATTCTTATTAACTGTGTTGTCAAATCTTTCAATTAATCCGTCTTTCATTCTAATTGTATAACAATCACCAGTATCTAAATCACAAACTTGTTTGTGATCTGAATCAATTTGTTTTTCTGTGATTCTTGTGTCTTTTCTCAAGTAATCATCTAATAATTTTTTTACGCTCATGGTTTTTATTTTATATATAAATATTACTATTTTTTTATTTTTCTACAATTTTATATAAATCTCGTAACTATTCTTAACGTATTCATCATAATACGTAAAAGTTCCAGCGGTTTTATCTGCAAGTGTTATATCTTTAATTTGTTGTGTTGTTAGTTTTTGTCCATTTTCTCCACCATTAAACGCCTTTAAAGTGTCAAAAGTTGTATAAATAATTTGAGCAATAGATTCCGCATAACTTTTATTAGTATCAATGTTAGTGTTAATTTTAATAAGTTCTCCAACCATAACATCAATGAACGATGAAAAATATGAAATAATAAAATCTATACTTTGACCATAAGTTTGAAAATCGGCAATTGGTTTTGATACTCCATTAATTTTTGTACATATTTGTCCTAGTATCTTACTATCTAAAGATCCTCCGTATTTTTTATCTGTAAATATTCCAAAAACATTACAATTATTAGATTGTATAATCTCCGCTTGATTTACATTAGTAGGTCTAGTTAATGCGATTGTCATTATTGTTGTAATTAAAACTTTTGATGTTGTTTTTTCTTTAACTAAATTTAATAATTCGTTGATACTAATCTTAGTTGGTTTTATATTTACGTACTCAAGTGATGGGTATTTAGTTAACCCACTACATTCTATCTCTGAATTTTGTACTGTAGGTTTTGGATCTACTTGTAGTGTTTTTTCATCTTCAGTTTCAATATTTGGTTTTAATTTTTCTTGTGAACTTTTGAAGTTTTTTAATACGTTTTTATTAACTGACGCAACTAAATTATCAATTTTTGGTAGTGAGTACCTTTGCATTCGTATTCCTTTAAATTTAGTTGTAAAATCGGTTTCAGTTACACTATGACTAACTTCCATAATCCAATATGGCCCATAAAATAATGGTACATGTCTTAATGCAAAATACATTGTAGGTTGTATCATAACATTACCTAAAGAAGTTACTCCACAGGTGTAAGATCTTGATTTATAGATACTATACATTGATACAGATTGTTGGGCGACTTTATCTCCCGAAACCGAATTACCTAAATCAGCATATATTTTAAATGTCTCTGAAGTTTCTTTTTTCTCTGACATATCTAAATCTAAATCTTTAAATATATTTTGATTTTGGATTCCAAAATCAACAGCAAACCCAACAACCTTATTATTTTTTTCTATATCTAATTTTTGGTCTGAAACTCTTAGTGGGTTATCGGGTATCCTTAAATCAAAACTATCGTCACCAAATCTTGTAAATGAGTTTTCTTTAGGTTTTGGCCATTCTGAAGGATTACCAATATAGAGACACAAAAATTTTGGGCTAGATTCTAAATAATCAACATTTAAATGTGTACCAAATAAATCATTACCAATTGTAATGTCTTGTTTTGGTACGTTTTCTCCTATTTGTTTTTGAATACCGTAAAAATTAATGTATGCAGGCATTGCAAAAAATTGAAAATAGTTATCACTTAGAATCCAATTTACGATTTGCATCATATTTTGTTTTGGGTTTGTTTCTATCCTTTCTTTCACTTTTTGGACATCAACAATATACGAATCTCCAATATCACTATTGGACCTATCTAAAAATAAAAAGTCTTCAAACAATGTTCTTGTTTTTAAATCCGATCCCGAAACCCATTTATCGTTAAAGGCTTTTAATAAATTGTATGTTGTAAGTTTTGTTACATCACTAGAAACGGAAGACCCATCAATCTGTTCTTGACTTTGTAAAACAACCTTTGGTGTGTTTTTGTTAATATACGCAAATGTTTTATTTAAAAGTTTTTCTTTAAATGATAGTTGTGTATTTAATATGTCATTTATTAATTGGTTAAAATCTGTTTTATTTAGTGTTGGTTTTAATTGTTTTTGTGTTGCATAAATTTTAATTATCGTTGATAATGTTTTTATGTTTTGTTCAGTAAACTCAATATCCATGTCAATAAAAAAGTCAGTTATATATGATTTTTGCGTTGTTGTATTTTGTGAGTTTGTTTGTCCAACACTATTTTGTTGTGATGGATTAACAGGTGAGGAAACTGAGTTTTGTGGTTGTGTTGTTGAGTATGACTTAACATTTAAAGTTAATTTTCCTAATAAATTTGTTGGGGCATTTGGGTAGTATTCTACTTGTAATTGGAAATTGCCGTCATTAAATTCATCAATACTACATTCATAAGCGTTATTAGTATTTAATCCCGCAGAGCATCCAGCGGTATAACTATTATTTGAAACCGTAACATCACTATTTGTAGGAAAAAACCTTATAGCTGCAATTTTTTGTGAATTAAACGTTGGGTCTTCTATTTTAAAAACCTTATAACCTCCTCCTGTTTTTTTAACATTAATATAACTCCACCCTAAATCACTCGCAACCGCAGGTATTATTGTACTAGACTCACCAAAATATTTTAAACTAATTTGATTAAGTTGGTTACTTTGTGGACAATTTAATGATTGACTATAATAGGATAAACAATACGCATCTTCACTTAGTCCACCTAAGTTATCATTTGAGAATCCCCTATCTAATAATAAGTTATATGTTGTTGTTATTGCACTATTTGATACTTTTTTAACACAAAAGTTTTTTTGAATATTGGTTTGATCATTCACTTGTAAATATAAAACTTTACCGTCTTGGTAAACACCAAAAGCACTTACATTATTAGGGTCAACAATATTAAAGTATTGTCCTGTACATACATCTTGTACTGTTTGACCAGATGTTGTTGCTGTGTTTTGGATTGGTGTTTGTGTTTGTTGAGTCTGTGGTTGAACCAAACTAACCGACGGGTACTGTGGTTGAACTTGGGTTTGAAAATCGACACCGGGAATAGAAGAAAATCCAACATATGTTCTTAACGCATTCCAAGCGTCTTTATTTTGAGCAATACTTTGAGCTAAAGTTGTTGTGCTTCCATCACCGGGTAATATTCCTTTTATGTACGGATTAAAAGTTAATTTATTTTCGGGTACAAAATTTTTAAGTGACGAAAATGAACCAAACAATCCCCTATCAAAGGAACCGGAATTTGAATTTTTAATAACGCAATCAAAACTTAAAAAGTTTTTTACTGAATTTGTAAACGAAGACACTTGTTTTTGACCTAAAGTTATCCCATCTAAATTTTGATCCGTTAATTGTACGCCAGACTTTCCTACAAGAAATAACTGACCAATTTGGTAATAAAGTCTTCTAAGTTTTAAATTTTTTATAGTGTTGGTTTCGGTATAAGAAGGTGGTGATACTTCACCTTTTAATATTAACTTGTCTGCGTTTGGTTTATAATTACAAAAAGTTAAAAACTTTTCTTCAAATTTATCTAACATTTCAACATTAAATACTGATAGTATTTCATCAATGTATGAATATTCAGAATTTGTGTTTTTTAAATCAAAACTATTTTGTTCACTATTTTTTGTATTAATTGTTTTTAAATATTCTGTTGGTTTTGGTTTTTTAATAAGTGAATTATCAAAATACCCAAATTGTGATACTCCCCATAGTGGTCTTACTGAACCATTGTAAACTGAAGTGTTTCCTGTGATTTGTATTGTTGGGGTATTAAGGTTATTAAATGTTTCAAGTATTGATTGATCAAACGGTATCCCCCCCATTGATGGAAATAACATATAAAATTTACCAGAAAAATCTAAATTATTTTCTATGTCTAAATATTGATAATAATTGTTTTTAAATAATGAAACATTTGGATTGCTTGGGTCATAACCAAAATTGTAAAAACTATTTGATACATTATTTCTACCGATCCTAAACTTCTTTTCGTCATATGCTTTAAAAAACGCATCTTGAGTATAACCTGTAAATAAATCTTTTTTTGAAAAGTACTTATAAACTTGATTAATAGCCTTTGGATAAAATCCGGTAAAAATCATGTTCATTGATTTACCAGTTAAATTTGGTAATATCTCATTTTTTTCTAAATATATTGTTTCTTGACCTCCTGTATATGTTGGTATTGTATAACTTTTAGTAATTGCAGAGGTTACTGGATCATAATTTTTTTTGTAATCAAAATCTTTCCAAACGCTATCTAAAATGTCTGTTCCTGTTGAAACAAACTTTTTGTACCTGTGCCAAATAGATCCGTATTTTAATACCCAAGCATACGGTAATTGATGTACCGCCGAATATTTTTTAATGGTTGCCGCCAAATAATCTAAATCTGTGGCAACACCACTACTGTCAAAACTTTTTAGTCTTTCTTTTGTTGTTATTAACGGTAGTGAATTTAAATACAAATACCCTAAAGGTACGTAAGCATCTTCTTCTTGGTTAGTTTCTTTGTCAACACCTTCTAAAAGAGCATTTATAAAATATGGTGTGTTTATTAAAGATGTTGTTTGAATTTTAGTCCCGACGTTACCCGAATAACTATCTCCGTAGTCAATATATGATTCTGTTAAATATAAGTCTTTTTGTTTTCTATCAATAAAATATTGGTTTAACGATTCCCTATTAGAAATTTTTATACCATTGTATGTGTTTGTCAAATACGGCTGTAAAATATTTATAAATCCGTATTTAGAAGTAAACGGTTGTATATCCGTTTTAGTTTCAGTTCTATTTAACCTGGCTATTGTTTTTTTATCGTCTAAATAAATAAATGTTTTTGTTGTATCATAAAAATCTTCAGTAGTATTTAATGATTCACCATTAGCCAAATTAGATTTCATCCAATTTAAATTAGTCAAAGGAAATGTGTCGTATAAATCGTATTTAGAGGTTTTAGTACTTTCTAAATAATTTTTTAAATTTTTAGCCAAAACAGTATCTGTACTAATCGTAATAGAATTAGTTGGTTGTATTGTTTCAATACTATATATTTCTTTTTGTTCCGCTAACGCATTAATAATGTACTTTGAATTAAAGATGTTTCTAATAAAATTATTCCAACTTTGTCCAGCACCATTATTTGATATTTTTTTAATAAAGTTAATAAAATTTTGATAATTAAACTTATATTCTCTTAAAATATCCTGTAATTCAATACTTGAAGATATTGATGTGACAACGTTTTGTCCTTCCATTTCTGAAAATAACTGATCTACTTGTTGTTTTTCAGCCTCTTCAAAATTAAACCTATTATACTCAGAATTTATTATTGCTCTTTCAATTAATTCATACATAACAGAAACAGAATCTAAATTCTCATATGGTAATTCGTAAAATGGAAAAAATAACGCATTTGGACTAGCCAACGTACTGTCACTTTTTGGGTTATTATATACAATTTTATTTGTCTGTGTTTCTTTTACTAAACTTGCCTTTATGAATTCCTCAACAAAATGAACTTCAGGCCATATAGATGTGTTCCACCCTTTAGTTTGGTTAACAATTTTTGGGTCTCCGGGGTATTGTATTGTGTATAATTCACTGCCATTATTTTGTCTTTCTTTAGTAAAATACAAAGGCCAAGGATAAACAATGTTTTCATTATTTAAACTACCTGAAGATGTTTGTATAGAATTAAGTCCATCAACGGAAAAATTCTTTTCAGGTGGGATTACCGATAATAATCTTGTTGTGTTTTTTCTTTCATCCCAAGCTCTCTGATGTGTATCTTCCATTAATCTATAAAAGGCATCAACACCAGCAAACAATACTGCAAAAATATTTCTTATAGTTGGTACAAAACCAATACCTCCGTCACTAGTAACAACTCTATCTGCTAAAATTTTTGCTAAATCTTCATCAATCTGTTCTTCTTTAACTTCTAATTGTTTTAATGCATCGTCAATAATATCTAAAAAACTATTTGTTTCATAAACACCATTGTCTAGTCTTGCATCACCAAAGTAGTACATTTCTAGAGACTCATCTTCTAACTGATTTGTTAGTAGGTTTAAAACTTTACCAGGAGCATTTATACGTTCATCAAATATAAATTTATCTAATTTATTTTGCCCTTCAGTTGTTGTGAGATCTAATTTTTCGCCCGTTCTATAATATCTAGTATTATTAACATCAACCCTACTTTCAAACCACTGTTGTAATGGGAAATTTTTTATAACAGAACTCTTATTTCTTATTTTAGACCATACGTTTATTTCCATCGCCAATGGTCCTTTTTGTGATTTATATGTTCCGTTTTCACCAAAGGTTTTATTTTTTTTCAGCTCTTCAACAAAATATTTTATTCTTGAATCCGTAACGGTTTTAAATGTTTCTCTATCTTGCAGGGATATCGCTTTTTGAAAGGGGTAGTATTTTTTATTTTCAAAAACATAAAAAGAGGCAGAATCTAAATAATTTTTTTTAGCGTTAGTGTAAATTGTGGTTTTTAAATCGTTTAAAACTTCTCTAAATCTTGAAACGTCATTTAAAACTGCAAAATTTCCTTTTTCAATATCTTTTAATAGTTTTGTTTCATAACTTGATACCGCAGTTAAAAAAGAATCTATTGTGTGTGGTGGAAAATTTTCAGGTATTAATTTTTTTCTTTTGTAAGTGGCATATACCTCATCTAAAAATACTTTACCTCTAGTTGTCTCAATAGTAGAAATTTCGGTTGAGTTTGAATTTTTCTTAACTGTTGCTTGCGTTGGGAACATTTTAGGTGCGGTTCTACCATAACTTAACGGAGTATCAAATAAAAGTGCGGTAAATTTTCCAATTAACTCTAATGTAATGTCAAAGTTTCCTGAATTACTATCAAATCTTGAATTAAAACTTGTTAAAGAAAGTCTGTATCTAATTGCCTTTCCATAATAACCTTTAAGTGTTAAATAAAAAAGAGGGTATGGAAAATTAAAAAATACAGAATACATTGAGTTTTCTCCTTGTTCAAACAACATTCTTCCTTGTATATCGGTCATCTCAATAGTTACTTTAGGTACGCCTTGTGCTCCTGTTGTAACATTAATACTTTTAATACCCAAAATTTGTGTATCTTCAAATTTTTCTATCCTATTAATATAAGTTGGTTTACCGTTCCTTGTTGTTAAATTTTCAAATTTTTGGTTTGATGTTCCTCCTTTTCTTGACTCATTACCTGTAAATTGATCTGACCAACTAGAGTTAAACGCCCTATTATCTTTTGGTTGACCTTTTGGTTGTAAAAAATTTATTCTTAAATCGTCCTCACTATCACTAGTTAATGTTGCAATTGTTGTGTTTGTAACACTATTATCAAAAGATTCTCCAATAGCTAGTTTAGTTCTTGGAACTATAAATGTCTCTAAATTTGCATAAAAAACTAAATCCTCATGGTCTACTAATCTTTGTACGGGTTTACCATCACTATCAGCTAACTCATTAGGGTTAATTAACACAATATTATCGTATTGTGTTTCAATAAAAACATTTTTTGTTTGTTTACCTGCCATAATAAAAAATATGTGTATCTAACGCACTTTTGTAGTCTTGCAACGCAGCTACTAAAGGAAAAGGTATAATAAGTATGGTTCCATCAGGAATGTCCGACTCTAAACCACCATATAATGGATTTGCCATTTGTATTAACCAACCAAAATACGGTGTACCATATTTTTCATAACTTATTTTATCTAACCTACTTTGGTTTGTTCTATAAATATACTTTTGATCTGAAGACCTTTGTGGTAATTGTAAAAACGGAACGACTGTTTGATTTCCGTTAATTAAAAAATTTTCGTATCTATTATAGTATTGAGACATATTAGTTAAGTGTTTTTTTCAAATTAAATTTATCCCAAGTTGAGTTTTTAGTTGAATAAATATCCTTCAAATTATTTTGTTGTATATCTGTTGGTGTTAAAATTTTAGAATATGTAAATTCTCTTGTTTTATCCAAATTATAAGGGTTGTATGTCGTATATTTATTTGTATAAAAATCATCCTTAAATGTTTTCCAATAAACATCGGTAGTCTCTTTTGATTTTTTATAGTCAGTATATAATCCTGTTGGTAGTGGTTCGTTTTTAAATGTTCCTGTAGTTAAATTTAAACTATAAATCCACCCAACATTTTTTGAAATAAATGTTTGCGCCTTTATATCGTTTGTTGTGTTTATAAATGGTTCGGTAACAGTGGTTATAAATTTTACAGGATCTTTTAAAATTTCATTTCCAAAAACAATAAAACATCTATTATCGTATTCGGTAGTTCCTGAAGGTGATGAAACTTTTAATCCCACATCATATGTGAAGTTTTCATTATATTTTCTTGTTGTTGAATTAGACAGTATTTCATTTTCAAGTTTATTATTTAATTCATTTAAATCTGTGTTAATTTTTGTAAAGTCTTGCTTTAATTCATCAAATGTGTTTGACACACCAACACTACTAGCATTTATTTTACTCGTTCCTGTAATGCCATAGACAACAACTGAACCCATTTTATTTACATACCCATCTGTACCATCAACAACATAATTAATTTGATCTATTAATTGTATTAATGGAATTTCATCTTTAACTATTGTAGAATTGGCAGTATCTAAATCCCCCAAATAAATATTCTTATTGGTTTCTACCATTTGTTTTAATTTATTTTTGAATTTACGTATTTCTTCTTTTGTAAACCCTTGTGTTTGTATGTCTTTTAAAATAGGTATAGTTTCATTTTCTATATCTTGTTTTGTTTTTTCAAATAAGTTACTAACTTTTGGTTGTATGTTATTACTTTTACCAAAAATTGTGGTTCCGCTTGACGTATTACCGCTTAAATAATCAAAGTATCCATTTTTATATATTCTTTCCGAGTTTAATATTGATAATCCTCCTAATAAATGTTTGTCGTATAAGACTTCTAAAGAGTTTACCACAGTATTAGAGTACGACTTACTCTTGTCTGCAATATCTTTCATAACTTCTTTATAATTAATACTACCATTTATTACTCCCGTATCTGGATTAAAAAAGTTACTGGTAATCGTACCTATAGACACCCCACCATTATTAGTTGCAGGTCTTGTAAAATTATCAACAACCCCTAATTCATCTTTAACACTTTTAATTATTTCTGCATCATAATTAGACGTAACATCTTCAGTTGATTCCGCTCTTTCATCATACATTTCTGTATTCGCATAATAGTTAAAAGATAGTGCGTTTTGTAATTTTGCAACAGGTCCAGCCATTCCATGTGCCCCAATAAATTTAAACCCTAACTTAACAGTTACAATCATTGGTTGTACTCCAATGCCTTCAGGATTTAAATCCAATAAAGAATCATCGTAAGTTAAACTTAATGAATCAAATACGACTTTTGTATGCCAAAAGTCACCCATTCTTAAAACACAAACAGGAGGCGCCCCAAATACACTATTAGTTACATCATTATAAACTAATGTTGTACCACCACCATCTACCTCACTTACCGTTGGTATAGTATCCCCAGGCCTCATTATTTGTTGTAAGAATACTAATCTAGCATTTAAACCTTCAGGAGTGATTGAATGGAATGCCGGTTGAAAATATTTAATTTTTTCTTTTATTCCGTCATATATCATTGGGTTTGATTGTTTAACCAAATCAAAATAATTACACTCTGTTAATAATTTTCTAAGTAATCTTTTAGTAATGTCTTTTCTTGGTTCTGATCTTTTTCTTTCTACTTTTCTTTTTTCAATTATTTTACTTACCGTTGGTGTCTTTTCTGTAGGTATGTTTAAAACGGGGTCCGGATCTGGATTTGTTTCGGGTAATGTCGTTTCTATTATTTCTACTTCTTTTTGTACTTCATTTTTTGGTGGTACTTTTTCAATTTTTTCTTCTACCGGTTTTATAATTTCAATTCCAGAAACACTTACCCTTCTACAAGCGGACGCATTGATTGAAAAAATACCTTCAGCACCTATGGTTATAAATTCTTTTGAACAATCTATAAATTTATATTTTGGGTCTTGTATCGTTTCATTTTCACCTTTTGGTTCTTCTGTTATTATTAATTTTTTGTTGGTTATGTATTTATTTAAAGTTTCTCCATCATAACTAAAACTTTTTATAAATTGTAAAACAGAATCAATTCTTCTTTTTGATAAATTAATGTTGTATTCATCTGTTGTAATTGCAGATGCTGATCCAACAAGTTTAAATCTTATTTCGGCACCTGACTTTAAAGCCTTAAATATGTCTGTTAATAATTTTTTAAGTTGTTCAAATTGTGCACCTGCATAGTCAAAAAATTCAAGCATAGAACTTTTTCTTGCGTCAATATATTCAGTTAACCAAGACTGCGTTGCAGAATTAGGTAAACTAGTTATCTGATTTGTATAATTTTTATATGCTGGATCATTATATTTAATTATTTTATTTAATGCTGAATTAGAATATGGGTTTTTTCTATCCTTAAAATCGTCCCAAAGTTTGTCATAACTCAAGGTAGATGTTATTCTTGTAGTCGCCTTATCAGGATAGTCATTTCTAAAATAAAGAACAGGTTCTGTTAAATTAAATTCAGTTACGGCCGTAGTTGCAGTTGAAGCACTAGGGGTAGGCGTAGGGGTAGGTGTTGGAGTAGGGGTAGGGGTAGGCGTAGGGGCCGGTGTTGTAGGTGTAGGGGCCGGTGTTGGAGTAGGAGTAGGTGTAGGGGCGATAAAACCATCTAAAACCGTTGGGTTTGGATCCGGATTTTCGTCAGGTAGTGTTGTTATAACAGTTTCTATTTCTTCATCATCTAAATCACTTATAGTATCAAAAATATCTTTAATTGTAAATTGTCTGTATCTTTTTGCCAAATCGTATATATCGTACTTTAAACATCCAGCAAAAAACGAATCAATAACTTTTGTTATTTCTGTATTATTACCTAAATCTTGTAATTCTTTTTCAACTAAAAGGTTTGTTATTGAAGGGTTATCAACAATTATTTTGAAACCAATATTTCCAGTTCTACTAGTGTTTTGGTATGTATATACAGGTTCGGGTCTACCTAAAAAATTATGGTCGGTCCAACCAGCTTGTATACTTTCATCAAAATCTAATTCATATGGAGGAAACCACATAATTCTACCACCATTCGGCCCTCTTTCACAATCAGGTAAATCCTCATAAGTATATCCTGGTTTGTTTGATGTTCTCCAAGATAAATTCTCTATTGACAACATGTACTTTTTAACTTTACCATTTTGTATATTTGTTGACTCATTACCTCTAATTGGTGCAATATTTAAATTATAAGTTTTATCAAGTACCGAGTTTGTGAATTTTCTAATATTTCCATCAGTTTTTTGTAATTCGTCATAAGTCATGTAAGGTCTATCTTTTGTAAATAACCTACAATATTCATATCCAACAACATCTTTTCCTTCAGGTGATGCAGGATTTGATGTTTTAGTTGTGTATTTTATTACTCTAGAACCTTTTGTTAATTCTACATACCCATCATTAAAAACTTTTGAGAGTTGGTTTATTGCGTTTCCAACATGTTCTAATTTTAAACTAGATTTATTTCCAGCATCAACTAATTTTTGTGTAATATCTAAAATAGATCCTTTAGTAAAATCATTATTAAAAGATTGTGTGGCATCAAACTGTACACCAAAAACTCTACTTTCATAAAATGTTTTATCTACACCTAGCCCTTGACCTAACGTATTTACGGTTTTTCCGTTAGGTCCAACAAATTGGTATTTTTCTACGTAATTTCTTTTAGACATCCAAGTAATCCCTCCTTGTACACCATTCAGCCCATCAAAATATGGTCTTGTATTAAATCCTGTATAAATGTCAGTTATTTTATTACCCTCAAATTCTTTACCAATATTACTATAACTTAATACAGGACCTCCACTTGGGTCTCCATTTTTATCTTGTGCCTGTTCGTTTACGGGTGAAACCAACTCTGTTATTTGATTTTTTCTTGTTCCAACATAAAAATTAGGTGCAGGTGAAAATAAATTTGGATTTAATATTGTATTTAACCGATAATCAGGCCTGTATTCATTATAAAAAAGTTGTTCGTATAAAAGGCTTTTTGTTGCTTCAGAAGTGTTATTAACAAATAAATCAGACGCAGATTTACTATCGGCACCTGTTAAATTATTTATAGTACCCAACACTCCTTGTACTAGTGGGACTACAGGATTTTCTATTAGTTGGTTTAACATTTTCCTGTTTGGATAATCAAAATACTCTCCTGGTATCAATGAAACCGGTGAGTATAAACCAGCTAATCTAGCGGCAAAACCAACAGCATCTCCAAGGAGTCCTTGTGGCGCACTAATTCTATAATTTCTCTCTAATAAAGGTACATTACCACTAACAATACCAATCGCATTAAATGGGTCAAAATTTGGTTTTACTGATATTTCACCACTATCAGGATTAACACTTGACGTTAACGCATTTACTCTACCTAATGTTTGAGATAAAAGTTCTAAAGCTACTCTATGTTTAAATTCTTTTTGTAAATTTTTTGCACCTAAACTTGCTAAATCAGAATCTTGTGAAAGTTTTCCATTTGATCCTGTTGGGTCATTATTTAATAAAATACTATAGGGTGTGTAATTTGATGGCACAAACCCTAAAGTTTTAAGTCCGTCAGCGTATGCGGTACCAATAGTTTTTATTTGTAAATCGTCTATTGTTAAAACTTCATAAGTACCAGTCCCTGTTACATATTTGTTCTTTCCGTAAGCTTGCTCTTCTTTACTATTACCAACAACTTCTAATTCACTATTTATTGTATCGTTAAAATCGTAAATTCCTTTGTTTGGTTTTTTTGGTAGGTTAACATTTGGGTCAGCGACTGTCAAATAATTTGTTTCCGGTCTATAACTATTGGCGATTAATTGTTCTAAATTAACTTCACCTATTTGTTCTAATTGACTATCAACCGTATCAGGAAAACCATACTCACCTTCATTCGCATTTGTTTGAAGGTTCACATTAATAGTTTGTTCTTTTCTTGGATTTGCCGGTCCGTATTGATTTAAAACAATTTGAAGTGGTCTATCTTTGACTCCACCTAAAAATAAATCACTATTTATCGTATCTCCGTAATTGTAATTACCTTTAGGTTGTATTGGTTTTGGTATTAAAGTAAAAGGAGCGACTTCTGTTTGACTTTGTCCGTCTTCGGGTCTGTATTCATTTTTAATAATTAACCTATTCTTTTCTTCTCTTGCAACATTTTGAAGATTATTATCAACAGTATCTAAAAACGTATATTCACCTTCGTTTGAACCTAAAATTAAATCATTATTAATGGTATATCTTGTTGGTCCAAAATCACCTTGTTGTTCTGGTGTGTATTTATTTTTTATTCTTGATTGTACTTCTTGTAAATTACCAACTTGTTCTAATACACTATTTTCTGTATCAATAATTGAATACTCTCCCGATCCGTTTGTAAAAATAGTTTGGTCGTTGTTAATATACCAAACGGTACTTCCAAAATTATTTGAACTATCTGGTTTATATACGTTTTTAACTATTAATTCAGTTTCTTTTGTGTCCCCTATAAGTTCTAATTTAGAACCTACAGTTCTTGGGTATCCATAAACACCTAAATTAGTGTTTGTAAAAATAGTATTATTTACATTAACAATATTTCCATATGATGTTCCAAATTCTGTAGGACCATAAAGATTTTTTACATATAAATAATTTTCTTGAGTTTCACCTATATTCTCTAACTTACTACCAATTGTATCTGAAAAGTCATATTCACCAAAATTAGTACTTGTATTTAAATTAACATTAATATTTACGGTATCACCGTAAGTAGTATTTGATTGTTGGGGTCCGTATTTGTTTTGTTTATAAAGAAATTTTTCTTGCTGGTTACCAACAACATCAACTGTTGGTGAGTCAATGACCGAAAAATCAATTATTGTAAATTCGTTACTTCCCGGTTTTGAGTATTCGCCAAAACTACCATCAACCTTGTAAGGTTTTAAATTTCTTACGAGAAGTTTTTTTCTAAAATTTTCACTAGAATTAAATGATAACGGACTTTCCATTTATGTTTTATTTATAAATAGATTAAGATGTATTTTTTAACCTTCAACTGTTGCTTGGTTTGTGTAAAAAGATTTTTGGTTTGCAACCATATTCATTATGTGTGTAACAAATTGTCTACTATTTAAAGTTTGTTCTAAATTCGATTTATCAACTCCTGGGGCATCAATTTTAACGGTTAAATTACCAAAATCAATTTTTCCTGACACTTCGTTTTTTTGATTATTTGATTGAGAAACCATTTGAGAAAGATAATTAGTTTTTTCATTACCTTTTTCAAATATTTTACTTAATCCTGTTCCCATAAATATTTCATCGTTTGATAGTCCTTCATAAATTTCACCTTCTCTCATTATAGTTGGTTTACTTCCTGAAGGAAAAAATGCATCTGGAGTCTTATTTATAATTAATTCATCCCCCTCTTTAGGTAAATTTAATTCATCTCCCTCTTTATTTTTATCGTCAAAAGCGGTTCCTTCATCATTACCTAAACCACTCATGTTATCTTTAACCTTTTTATAAAGGTTTGTAATACTTTCCCATGTAACCTCTTCGGCAGCTGTCATAGCATCTAAACCTTCTTTTAATTTAGTATCTAAATCAGTTTCATCAACTAGTTTTTTAAAGGCCGCTACAGTTAAATCTACACCCATTAAAGTAGCCTCATTAGCTTGACCCATTAAACTAGCAACTTTACCTGCCGGAGCGTCTGCAACATTTAACAAACTTTCGTCTGTTCTTTTTCTAATTTCTTCTTGCCCTTCCAAAAACTTTCCTCTTTCTTTATCGCTCAATTTAAATAATAACAAATTTTTAATTTCATTTTCAGTTGCCAATTGTTTTTCCGCAATAGACATCTGGGCTAACGCCAAGTCCTTATCACTTTTTGTTGCGTTTTTTTGATAATCTTCCAAAGCGGTTATAAATTCAGGGTCGGCAAGTGCCTGATCCAAACTATCAAAATTTTTATCTAAACCTGGAAGATCAATATTTACCGACCCATCTTTACTTATTTGGGCTAATCCTGCAACTAAATTTTGAGTGTCTTCGTCTGTTATTTTTTCCGCTAATTTTGTACTACTTTTTATAAAATCTACTTTAGCCAATTCTTTACCTGCGTTAGCGGCTTCCGCATAATCAATACCCAAGGCTTGTGCTTGGGCCTTTAAAGCGTACATATCTTCTGTTGTTTGAGAAAAGGTCCCTGTGGCTTTATCAAATGTAAATGTTGCCTTAGACATGTTTAAAACCTCGTCAGTAAGTTTTTTCATGTCTTTTTGTCCCATGTATAATAACTGAAATGGATCACCTAATGCTCCAACATTACCACCAATCATTTGTATATTTGCCGCAGCTTCCATCGCCTTTTCAGGATCTAATAAATTTTCGGCAGCCCCTTTAATTCCTAATTTTTCTAAACTTGTTCCAAGAAGTTTAGTTTTTTTAACCATTTCTTCTATATCTTTTACTCCTCCTTTAAAACCAAATAAACTCGCCTGTTTTAAATTTTTAGCAACTTCTGTTGTGAAACTTTTAGCATCTAATCCACTTTTTCTTGCCGAAACACCAAGTTTAGACATAGACTCAATAGCTTCTTTTTGATTACCTCCATAATCTTGAAATTGTACGATCATTTTACCAGTTTCGCTATTAGTCATACTGGCGGCCTTTGAGAATGCGATTGCATTACTTAAAACCTCTTTAGATGGGTTAACCATTCTTCCCATCTCAGAAGCCATACCTTGAGCCGTTTCCGCAGCATCTTTAAACGTTGCCCCTAATTTTAAATTTTCTAAATATGCCCCTTCTAAACTCCTTTGTAATTCTCCGGATTTATCAGCAAATCCACCCATGGTTCTGTTTAACGCCATTGTTGAATCTTCAAACGCTAATAAATTTTTACTTAAATTGTCATACGCAGTTTTAACATCTGGTAATATATAATTCTTAATCGTTTCAAGATTCTTTTGGACCTGCTCTGTTGCACTTCTTCCTTTTGTGATGTCTTTATTTTCATCACTTTTACCCTCAATCTCAGGAGTATTATCACCAAAGAAAAATAACATAATTTACATTTATAAATAAATAGAACGACTTATCATTTCTGATATTCTTCAGTTAGTTTATCAATAAAAAATTTGCGTTCAAATGTTGGCATATTCATAATATCTGAGTAAGAAAAGTTTGCCAACTTAGTTAGATAATAAATTTCGTCCAATAATGTTTTTTTATACTGCGAAGAAAGGACGAAAAAATTCAACCCCAAAGGATACATTAAATGTTACCTTTTCTCCTGACGGGGCTATTACTTCTTGGTTTAAGTCAATTGACGGTTCGCACTCTTGTACAAATTTTTTAATATGTTTAGAATCCATAATTGGCATGTTTACAATAAAATTAGCAATTTGTCCTTTATCTCTATTACCCTCAATTTCAACTATTTGGTGTTCTAATTTTTTAGTAACAATTGGAGCAACCATTCCTTTTGGGTATTTTTCAACAATTTTATCAATTTCTTTCAGTTCACCCCAAGTAAGTAGTTTAACTTTAATTTTTTTTCCTGTTTTAGGTAGTGTGGTTTCAAAATACCCTTCACTATCAGGTGTATGTGTTGGGTCTAAATATTTTAATTCATCTATTATTACAGAGACCTCAAATTGTTTTTTAGTTGCTGGATCAGTTAAACTGTATGAGTATTCAGGACCAAAGGCGGTATTTCTAAGAAAGATTAATATTGCCGAGATATCAACATCTAATAAATTATCAACACTAAAATTTGGTTCATATATTTTATGTTTTAATAACGTGTGGATAACTCCGTCTTTAGAGTTATTTTGTGACATTAAAATATTTTCATCATTTGCTGTCAAATACCCAACCTTTATTGATTCTTTAACCGGTTTATAAAATAAACCTTTAGAAGGTAATTTTACCACATCGTGTGGTAGGTTAAAATTTTGTTGTCCATATAATGCTGATTGATCCATAACTTTTTTTTATTATAAAAATAGTTATACATTACTTTATGTAAATAAAAAACCCCACTTTATCGGTGAGGTTCTTAAAAATATATTTAATTTTATATTAGTATACTAAAATACATCTGTCAGGTTGCATTGATGCTTTAACCGTAATTAATCCGTCTTCACTATACCCTAATGAATCAAAATCAACGTTAGTTAAAAAACATCCTTGTAGAATCCATTTCTCAACTGCCACACCTGTTGGGTCTAACATTTCTAAATCAACGTCTTTTTTATAACCAGCGGCATAACCCATACGACCCGTTACTGATTCTGCATGTAGACGAACCCACTCCATAAGAGCTTGTGATGCTGACGGTCCAATTGGATCTCTAAATGTTACGTCAATTGATCCCCACTTAAATCTACCAGCAACATAAGTTGACGTATTTAAGAAAGGAATCTCTGTAGAACCGATTTCAACTTTAGGTCTTGACGTACTTTCAACATACCAAGAATTAATACCCAAAGAAGAAGGGAAAGTTATGATAAACCTATTTTTTCTTTTAGGTTCATATTGAAAGGGCATTTTCATTAATAAATCAGCCATGTTTTCTAGTTTTTAGTGTTTTTATTTTTTATATAAATATTGTCTTATTTATTTTTTTGTATTTACTTTTTTTTAATTTCTAATATTTCTTATCTAGAAAGTTAATTAAATCTAGTTTTTTTACCTCCTTTAGTTAAATATAAATTAACTGGACTTTTTTCATATTCTTTATTTAAAAATTCAGATGAGGCTTCAATATTTCTTGGGTCGTCATCAGAAAATCCTAAAGAAGTGTATTCCCCAACAAATTCTTCCACATCTTCCACCGGTTCAGACATTGCAACATCGTTTTTAAATTTTGGTGTCAGATCTGATAATTTTATATTAGGATTATTATCTAAAATAAACTGAACCAAGTTTTTTGCCTGTTCTCTACAATAAGATATAAATTGTTTTAATGCCTTATTTTTACCTTCTTCAGGAGACGTTGCACTACCACTACCATAAGAAACAGGGTGAAACTTACACATGTCCAAATATTGTTCTATAGTAGTACTCATTCTTGGTCTCATATTTTCGTTTAAACTTTCGTTTGCTAATAAATCATATCTTCTAAGACTTTCTTCTAATTTTTTTCTATTTAATCCATTCTTATCTGACATAATAAGATTGTAAACGGCCTCTTTTAATGTTTCAGGGTTATGTCCTCTAGCGGTAATAATTGCAAAAATAGAACCACCATTAATACACTCCACAAAATCATTCCATGCTGGACCAACAGGTGCCATCATACAATCCATTAAAAATCTTTTGTCCCCTTCTTCTCTAAAAAACCTAAAAGGGTTTTCTGCAAAATTTATAATTGTTGCACTCTTATATTTAAATGGTTCTTGTCCTATTTGTAATCTGTGTTCAGCAAAGTCTTCTGTAGACATTCCTATCTCATCATCGTTTTCAGATAATACCATAATTTTTGTTGGCATAAACATAATATTATCATCCCAGTCAAAAGCATAATATTTTAAATCAGGTCTAAGTGTGTCGTTATCTTCATCACCAATTAACCCCTCATTAAGTCTTTTTTTAATAACTTGATTATATATGTGTTTTCTTACATTCATATTTTTTTAAGTTTTGTCAAAATGTAGTCAAGTTGTTTTTCTGTAATAATTATGTTTTGTTTTTTTTCAGAAAAAGTCTTTTTTGAGTCACTTTCTAAATTCAAACTTTCTTTGATTAATTTTTTTTGTATTTTCATGATTTTTTATTTATAAATATATAATGGGGAATATTTCTACTCCCCACTCATTTTATTTTTTATTAAACGTCATCAAAAGATGCTCCCGTTGGTGTTATAACAAACTCAATGTCAATGTATTCTAACGCCCTAGTTGGTTTCAAGAAGATTTTACCTGTTAAAGTATTTGAATCTAAATCTTCAGGAGTATTAGAAACTGTAACTCTAAAGTCAATTAAACCTCTATCTCTTCTAATTGAATCCAAAATTGGATTTACAGAGTCAAGGAAGTCTTGTCTAACTTTATCGTCATTTTGTTCAAATAACAATCTTACCGCTACTGCTGAAATTAGTTTTCTTGCTTGTAGTAATAATCTTCTAACGTTGATTCTATCAAGTGCAGATTCTCTAATTTGTAAAGTTTTATTACCCCAAATTACTGTACCAACATCAGAGAAGGTTGCAATTGGGTTCAATCTTCCTTTATAAAGAGTGTCTCTATCATCTTGAGTTAACTTCTTACGTGCTTTAATTGCGTTTACTATACCACGAGTATAACCTGCCGATGCAAACCAAGGGAATGCGATGTTGTCAGTTAAAGCTAAATTTTTAGTAACCTCAGCAGTTGGTGGTAAATAAATTTGTGTATTATTAACACTGTCTCTAGTTAAAACCCATGGGTAGTACGTTGCAGTATAGTTAGAGTCAATTCCTGTTTCTTCTAAATTATCTACCGCCTGTTGAGGATAAATTAAACCTTCCTCTAAATCGTTGTAAGTTGGTAAAAATAAATCAAAGTCAGGTGTTGTACAAATATAAATTGAATCCGCTCTGTCAGTCTCAACCATATCAATTGCAAGTTCAACAAGATTTTGATTATTTACATAATCAATACCCGGAGTAGTAAATACGTTGATATTAACCGCTTCAGGATTTGCAAATGTTGATTGTCCCCATAAATACGCGTAGTAGTCGGTATTTGCCCAAGTTTCTTGGTTAGGTCCTGAAATTTGTTTAAACGCTCCCCATCCTGTTGCGGTTGGGTATGTAATTGATACTTCAGCTCCGTATTTATAACCTGATTGACCTAAAGCAAATGTATCTTCATTTGTCCTATACTCTCTATAAATGTCCCATCCGTCAAATCCACCATAAGGCACTACGGTAAATTTACGAGTATTTAATCTATAATAAGGGTTACTTGCGTCTGTAGGTTCACTATTGAAAGAACCAACACCAACCTCAAATGCTGCCGTTTGTCCTGTTGTTAATGAGTTATATTGTGTGATTACAGTTGCCCCACTATCCATGTGGAAACCTTTAGTCATATAACCCCACGCAATTCCTTCAGTGTCAGTACCAATGTTTACAGGAACTTGTTTTCCTTTATATTCAAAGAAATCATAATCAATTCCTGTAATATTAGAAATCCCTAAGTATGCTCTTCTTGGATTTTCACCGTTTGAAATAACTGGATTATCTCCACCGTTAGATGATCCAAAAGGAGGGTTATAAATAACTTCACCTGGTTGTAAATATTTTGTTTTGTATACCATAAATGGTGGTGTTGCGTTTGAATATTCTCTCATATTATATCCGTCAAAACCACAAGGAAGAGCGTCTGTTGGTGCTTCATCACTCATTTCTAACATTATATATTTAGATTTAACTTGATATTCTCCATTTGCAGTACCAATTTTATTTGCAACATAGTTATTTTGGGTTGGGTCTAATGAACAGTTAGTGAAACTTTCAATCACTCTAACATTTTGATCAGTATCAAAGAAATCCCTAACAAATAAATCAAATGTTAAGTTATTGAATGACATGTTTGCTACCGATATTTTAACCAACCTGTTTGCCGCATTACCATCAGAAATTAATTTAGCTTTAAATAATTTATAAACTTTATTACCTCTTAGTTCAGAAACAAAATACGGAGTTTCTGGTGTTTGGAATTGCTCAAGATAAAACGCTATAGAGTCTGTATCATTTTGTCTTACACCACCTAAATCAATAAAATCACTATAAAGACCTCTGATTTTACCTGCTCTATACCCAGTTGTTAAAAGTGACGGGTAAGCTTCCTCAACAAATAAAGGAACTTCAGTTCTATCTTTACCAAAATTACTTCTACCAAATACTTTAGAAACATATTCTGAGTCTGTCGTTAACATTGACGCTTCAAAACTAAAATTATCTCCGTCTTGTGTAACCCCCGAAACTAAAAACGTATCAAACGGGTCTCTTGTTACGCCTGAATAATTACCTGTTGTAATTAATATCGCGTCTGTTTTTGCTGAAACTTCATATCTAGGGCCTGCCTGTGTTGATGAGTAAGTTGAAATACCTCTTGATCTTAACGTTGCAACAACCAAATCATCGTATTCTAAAAATGGTGTACCAGAATATTGTGTAAACATAATATTACAAACACCTGAATACGTTCCTGAAGTTGATCCAGTACTAATTGATTCTAAACTAATACCAAAACCAAAACCAAAATATGATGATACATCAGTTATTGGGTTTTGTGAATATGTAAATTGAGAATAAAACCAAGCATCATTAGTTGATGCAGATAATGTGTTGTTTGCCACATCAATACTACTAACACCATATGTTTCAGTAACCGCAGTTATAGTGTTAACTGGTGTTGATGTCCCTGTAATATATGTGATAACACCTCCACTAACGCTACCCCAAAATTGTGCGGTTGTACCTGAAGCTGGATTAGCGGTTGAAAATAATGTTATTTCATTTGATAGGTAAGATTGAAAATCACTATAAATTGTTGATGTTGAGTTATCATAATTAGTGTATGTTGCACCAATTACTGGAGATAGTATTGATGGTATATTACCCAACACTATAGATGTAGGGTCTCCTGTTAATCCGGTAAATGTAAATGTTGTTGGTGTATTACCTGTCGCACCAATTGTTGATGGATTAACATTACCCATAGTTGTTATTGACCAAGAAGGTCCAGCATCATATCCTGACAAACCAAGTACTCTTGTTACAAATAATTGATTTGACTGTTGAAGATATGCTTTTGCAATATAAGATGTTTCGTATTTTGGTATTTGAGTGTTTACAAATTTTTCAGGACTTGTTGAACCAAAGTAAACTTGGAACTCATCAAAATTTGTGATGAATATTGGTTCAAAAGCCGGACCTTGTAAAGTCTCCCCAACAATACCTAAAGTTGTTACACCGACACTTTGTGCTACGAATGTTAAATCTCTTTCTGAAGTATAAACTCCCGGAGATACAAATACTTTGTTAGATGAAGCCATTTTTAAATCTTTTGTTTTTTATAATTTATTTTTTATATATAAATACCTCACCAAATAGCAAAAAACTTTGATTTTTTTTATAAAAAAATATGTAGTATGAAAAATTTCTACCTTTTTTCATACTAATAAACTATTTATTCCGGTATGAAGAAAATCAAAAACATTAAAATTTCTGAAGACGTTCACGATGTTTTAAAAAAATATTGCGAAGAAAATGGGTATAAGATTCACAAGTTTTTAGAAAAAATAATCTTAAAAACATGTCAAAAAGAAAAAGACATTTACGGAGAGTGATTATATAATATAAGCAACCGTCTTTATTGTTGCAGAATCTGACACGTTATTTTTGGTTACAATAAATTTTAAAGTATCACCATTAGTTATTTGTATTTTTTCAATATCATCACCAACATAATTATTATTTATATAGACCGAGTAAGATAAAAGATTATCGGTACTTTCAACAATTATATCTGCAGTGTATTTAAAAAGTTCACTGATCTGCGTATTACCACTAACAAATGTTATATCTAAATCAAAATTATCCGGTCTTGGTGGTTCTATTTTAGTTTTTCTTTTTCTTGTTTTAGTATCCACTTCAAACATTGTGACTGCCCTTGTTATCGCAGGGGACACTTGAAACTCTTCCTCATCAATTAATAACCCTTTTAGTATGATATTATAATTTGCAATATAATACTTTCTTTTTTCAATTTCTTTAGAGGATTCATCAGAAACGTCTCCCATCATCACGGGAAGGTAATGACCTTTAACATTAATATATGCTTGTTTTGATGTGAAGGTTTGCATGAATATTTTATTAAACTCATTCAATTCACGCATTCTATTACAGAACAATTTTATATTATATGTAATATCAACAGGAATTGGTTGTGGTATTTTATAAACGTCAGCACCTTTTCTTTGACCATCCCAAGTTGGGACAGTATAATAATAAAAATGTTTTCTTTCAGGAATATTTGCTAATCCACCTTGTAATGTTCCGTATTTAACTTCGGGCATTCTAACTGTTGTAACAAAAGGTAATTTAATATTTTTATCTAAATCGTTAAAGTTCCAAGTTGTTGTAAATTGAGCCCAATTTTGATTTGTAATAATTTTATCAATTGTTGGGACTTTTTTTCCGTCAACAACAAGTTTTAATCTTTCTTTTGCAAAATCTAAAATTCCTTTATCTAAATCGGCATGTAATACCCCTTTAGGTAAAAAAGTACCATCGTCAGTTATTTGATCCAATAACTCCTGCCTTCTTTCTTTACCAACCTTTTGTGGTACAAGTGGTAAATGTTTTTTTATTTGTTTTGGTAACGCCATTATATACCTTTGAATTCATTATCTGTAACAGGTGATGCGATAATTGAACGATAAAATGGTTTGTATCCACCATATGTATGTTTATTATCCGAAAACACACGACCATCATTTACAACACTATAATACCTAACTCTTGTTTCTGTCTCATAGTATCCAATATAATCACCGTAATTAATTTCAATATCTAATTCATCAAGTTGTTTTTGATAAACACCAACTTTTAAATTTCCAGGTTCAGTTTGTGATAATTTAGAATTACCATAATCTGCATTTGTGGGTTGTTCTATTTGAACATATCCTTTGAACTCTACGGGAGCTAAAAACTGTATTCCATCCTCTAAAGTTTCACCATAAACATCATCATTATTTGTTCTTTGTTTATCAACTCTATATAAAACAAGTGTAAAGTTCATGTCTCCATGTAACCATTCTTCACCCATAGTAATATCTAAATTAAAATCTTCTTCTGAGAAGAATTTATTTAATCTTGTAATTGGAACTTTATTCTGTGACATATAATATAAATACTTTGATTGATTTTTTTATATTGTTTACTATTTTTATTTATAATATAATGGAAGAATTAATTTCAAAAACACCTGAAACAAGGGCCCTTCAAATGTTAGATGATTATGTTGGGTCAAATAAC
>Ga0315903_10002305_pt1 | contig 28241 bp, 41 predicted proteins | sample LakEriMetagenome_7_FD_203524 | JGI IMG/M metagenome (GOLD analysis project Ga0315903, IMG submission 203524) | Freshwater fungal communities from buoy surface, Lake Erie, Ohio, United States - Buoy 2 MA119 | ecosystem: Environmental > Aquatic > Freshwater > Lake | place: USA: Lake Erie, Ohio... | reverse complement strand
ATATCGTAGAGTTCCATAGGTTTATCCTTGAGTTTGGTGGGTTGGGTTAGCTCAGGTGACGATGAACAGGACGCAGGTAACGACGGAATAGGTAAGGAACAACGCCAGATAGATGCGGTCGCGCATGGTAGGATCCTCGAGGGTAGGGGTTGGGTTGGGTTGGGTTGGGTTGGGGCTGGACTAGTTCTTCACGAACTCCCAACCCATACGATGGCACAGGATGCCAAGGCAGAACGCAGTTCCATCCAGCGTTTCTCCCCCGATAGTCGCTCCCTTGCAGGCTGCGGAAACCGGATCGGGATCGACATCCGCGGAGTTGCCGAGGAAGAACGCCCAACCCTTGACGTTGGGATCGTTCCCCTGGTCGCAGATCGCAACGGTGTAGGGCCCTCCCTTGCGACGTTGCAGGATGGAAACGTACCCGATCCAGTTGATACCCGGCTTGCCATCGGGGCGGATGTAGGCTTGAACCACGGTAATCGTCCGGGCGCGGGAATGCTCGGCGATCTTGCTATACTCTTCGAATGTGCAGGGGCTGGCCATAGGTTTATCCTCCGTTGGGGTTGGGTTGGGTTGGGGCTAGATGGCGAACAACAGGAAGAGGATCGCCCACAGACCGAAGGTCGCGCCGATGATACCGGCGGAATAGGTCAGGATAGAGGTGATGTTTTCGACGGTGGCGTACATGGGGAACCTCGAGGGTAGGGGAAGGGGAAGGGTAGGGGAAGAGGGGCGGCTAGCCCCTGGACTAGTGGGCGAAGATGGCGATAGACGCCCGGTTTCCGCGGGCGACACCGTCGCACGCACCGCAGGTAGCGCACGTCTTACGATACCCGGCTTCCTTGCTCGCAGGGCACAGGGCTTCCCCACGGTTAGGGGCTTCGTTCCTCGACATCACGCGGAAGGTGCGGAACCCCAGGGCATGCGCTTCCTGCGCAGCTGCGGGCGACTCCACAGAGGCCATGGCGTAGCGGGCGATCTGAGGGACGCGCCGCCACTGATGCGAATAGCCGAGGATCTTAGCCCCGGTAAGGCTGGACAGGGTGTCCCACACATGGAGGGGAACCGCAGCGGGATCGCCATACGCGCCGATCCGGATCGTGGGGGCGGAGATGCGGGCGAGGCTGTCAGCGTCGACGTAGCCGTAGCCGCCCCGCTCGAGCTTGCGGTAGATGCTCAAGGGAGCTTGGAACGTGCGAACGTAGCAGGAAGCCTCACCCTTGCCAGCAACCGAGGGACGCAAGGGACAGTCGCCGCAGACCGAGGCGTCCTCGCCCGTCTTGATCGCCTCATGCGGGGCGATGTCGCTGCGGAGGATCCAGACCTGCGGGATAGCGCCCGTCTTCTCGTTATGCGAGGGCTTGTCATGCCCCGTCATGACGGCGACAATCGGGCTACCGTCGAGCATGGAGGGACCGGAGTAGAGGATGGCAGCGGACAGGGAAGGGGAAGGCATCGGGAACCTCGAGACCAGGTGAAGCGTTCATCGCTTCGGTGCCTTCGGTTTAATCAGCCCCTGCGAGCCCGGCTAGCGGCAGGCGCATGTTTTTTTGACTGGGGCTAGAAAACCTCGAGGAATAGGTACGGGGGAACGTCAGCTGTTGAGGTTTTAGCGGGGCTTGAAAAAAGGTGCGGATCGGGGGCTGCGGACCTTGCCAGACTCGAGGGAGGACACGATCCAGGGGAAGCGAGGGGAACGGATGGCAAGCGTAGGCGCGAAGGGGCGGAGCATCGGGCGCAGGAGTCTGATTAGCCCAGAGGTCACGGCTAGGGTGGCGGATGGGATCCGGGAAGGATTACCGTTCAAGCTTGCTTGTGAGCGGGCGGGGTTTGTGGATACCACGGGCTACCAGTGGATCCGGATGGGCGAGGATGACGAGAGGCAGGGGCGGGCGGAGACCCCGCATGCAGCGTTCCGCCGGGCGGTCACACGCGCCCGAACCGACCTCTTCGAAAGCCTAGTTAAAACCGTCAAAACCGCTGCCAAGAAGGACTGGAGGGCAGCGTCCTGGATCCTAGAACGAAGGGATCCGGACGCTTGGTCAAGGCGCACGGAGATAACCGGAGCGGAAGGCGGACCGGTCGCGACCGTGGATCTTACCGCTCAACTAGATGCGGCGTTGAAGGCCCGTTCTTCCAGGGATCTGGGGATCCCTGCGTCGGTCCTTCCCGATGAACGGACCCTAGACGGCGCTGCGCTTCTAGTCTCATCTACCGGTCCGGTCCGATCCGCCCCTCGCAGGGGCGCAGCTCCGCCCGATCTCGCTGCGCATGCAGCCCCTAAGGTAGAACGCGCGCGCGTAAGAGAGGTGCGAGATGTCGAGGTTGAAACGGTCATTCTCGAGGAGCCCGACGACTACAGATCCAGGGTTAGGGTGAAGGGCAGGAGGGGGTAAGCTGCGCGGCAGCTGCTCGAGGACACCCCCCACCCTTTCTGAGGAGGGGGTACCCCCCTCATCCTGCACTTAGCCCCCAAGATCTCGACGAGGTGTTTTGATGACATCGCCCCCTGAAAACCAAGCCCAAAAGCAGCTTATCGAGGAGCGCACCCAAGCCGAGATAGCTCGCCGCTGCGTTGCCTCTGGCACCCTGGCCACGGCTTGGCTCCGCGATCCCGAGCGATACCAAGCCCACGCCTTCGCGAGGTCCATCTCGGCAGTCTGCGACCAGATCGCCGCCGATGCCCTGGCCGGGCGCGGAACGTGGTATGCGCTGGAGGCTCCGCCGCGCCACGGCAAGAGCGAGCATGTTGGCCGCATCCTCCCGGCCCGGCTCATGGCTCTGATGCCGGGCGCGTCGGTGCTCTACGCCACCTCGACCGACGACCGCGCCGACGATGTCAGCATGGCCGCGAGGTCGGTGGTCGAGCGGCTCGCACCTGCGTTCCCGCACCTCAAGAGAGGCATCACCTGGACGCGAACGTCGTGGGTCACCGAGGGTGGAGGGCGATGGACTGGCGTCGGCAGCGGCGTGGCAACGGGCGGCATCGGCGCGCAGCTAGCTGTGCTGGACGATGTGACCGGCTCTGCCGAGCGGCAGCGGTCGGCGGCGTGGAAGCGCGGGACGAGACGCTGGCTGCTCGAGGACGCCATCACCCGTCTGGAGAGCGGTCCTCTGGTCGTCATGGAGACCCGGCGCGGGCTCGATGACATCAGCGGCTGGCTGGAGAGCGAGTACCCAGGGCGGCTGAAGCGGTTCACTTGGCGCTGCCGCGCCGAGAGAGATGAGCAGGACGGACGCGAGCCGGGGCAGTACTTGTGGCCTGAGAAGTTCGGTGCCGACTGGCATGCGTCCATGCCGCACCTGGTCGATAGCTCGCCCATCTGGTCGAGCCTCTACCAGCAGCGCCCGACCCGCGAGGGCGGGTCTGTCATCCTGGAGGAGTGGACCAACCACCGCTACACCGGCACGGCAGAGCAAGCTGCGCTCGGCTGTCGCGGCATCTTCATCGCCGTGGACCCGGCGGCGAAGACCGCGCAGCACAACGACCCGACCGCGATTGTGGTGGCGGGCATGCGGCCTCGCGGCAACGGCAGCGATGTGATGATCCTGCATGTCGAGGCCAAGCGGCGTGAAGCGCCCGACACCGAGCGGCGCATCGAGGACTTGGTGAACTACTGGCGCTCGACGGCGCGGGTGCCGATCACCGTGCTGGTCGAGGACACCTCAGTCGGTCAGGCGTGGGTGCCCAGCCTGCGGCGGCGTGGCTTGACCGTCATCCCCGTCAACGTGGCTGGGCGCGGGGACAAGGTGGCGCGCATGCACCCGCACCTGAGCCGGTGGGCCGCGGGCGAGATCTTGCTGCCGTCGAGCGCGAGCTGGGTGTCGGAGTATGTTGGCGAGATCGTGAGCGTACCGGATAGCGCGCACGACGACCAATGGGACGCGACCTCGCTTCTGCTAGGTTATCTCAGCAGCGTCGTCGGACGGCGACCCGCCGCGTCCGACATCCTCCGCGCCCTGGGGGCACAATGAGCATCTTCGACCGCTGGTTCCGTCGCGCCCCTGCGCTGCCTGTGCAGACCACCCCCGCCACCCCTGAGAGCTCCGATGAGATCATGCGGCGCGAGCTGCGTGTCGCTGCGGACACCCTCCGCCGGTACGGTGTGACCCCGACGCTGCGCGCCGACGCGCTCGCATCCAGCGTCATCGGCATGGGTGAGTCCACCGAGGACAAGCGGGAGACCATCGTGCCCGTGCTGCGCGGCTTCTTCAGCCTCGACAGCCTCGACGCGCTCTACTTGCAGGGCGGCCTCTTCCGGCGCATCTCCGAGGGGCCTGCGGTGGACGCCATCTCTGGCGGCTGGACTACCGACGACGGCATCGACCAGAACAGCACCTCCGCCCTCGACCACCGGCTCGGCCTCCGAGAGCGGCTGCTCGACTGCGCCCGCTACGCCCGCGCCTACGGTCGCGCCCACCTGCTCGTCGTCACCGACGACGGTCTGCCGCTGTCCGAGCCGCTGCCGCCCGGCAAGCACAAGATCAAGGCCGTCCAGGTGCTCATGCGGCGGGAGTGCATCCCGTTCCATTGGTCATCAGACCTGGGCGACCCCGGCTTCGGTGATGTGGACATGTGGAACGTGGTCCCCGTTCGCGTCGGCGTGTTCGCGCCAGCGACCCCGGTCCACGCCTCCCGCGTGCTGACGCTGCGCGGGCTGGACCCTGCCCTGACCCCCGTCCAGGGGTTCGACCTGGGCCGCGGTCTCAGCGTGCCTGACGCCTACTGGGGGCCGACCCGCGACTACCTCGCCGCTACCGACGCCATCGCCGTCGCCGCGCTGGAGATGTCCATCCCGGTGCTCAAGCTCGGCGCGCACAGCGAAGCGTACAGCGGCGTGGACCGGCAGGAGTACCTCGCCAGCCTCCAGCTGATGAAGCTGCGCAAGAGCACGTTCGGCATGCTGCCGTTGGCTGGCTCCGACGACCTGGAGCGGCTCCCGGTGCAGTTCACCGGTGCTCGCGAAGCCATCATGAGCCTCCAGGAGCGCATCTGCGCCATCGAAGGCATCCCGATCATCAAGCTGTTCGGCCAGAGCCCTGGTGGCCTGTCCACCGACAACGAGAGCGGCAGGACGAGCTACGCCACGCTGCTCCGCGGCATCCGCGTGGACCGCGTCGAGCCGGTCTTGCAGGCGATCTACGACATCGCGTTCGGCCCGGCTGACCGGACCATCGTGTGGGGCGAGCTGGAGGCTCCGACGCAGCGCGAAGAGGCCGAGGTGGACGAGATCCGCGTGCGCCGCGACATCATGCTCGTCCAGGCGGGCATCATCACCCGCGAAGAGGCGCGTCAACGCTACATCGGGGACGAGGTGCTGCCCTACCCGGTCGTGTCCGAGTATGACGACCTCGATGACCTCGTCGGCCCGGTCGAGGATGAGCCGGAAGGCCAAGAGACGGCGTTCGACCGCAAGAATATCGTGCGTGCCGGCACTCCCAAGGGCGCGTTCGTCCCCACGCCTGGTGGCATCGACCCGATCAAGCCTCCCGAGGTGGTCGGTCGAGGTGACGCCGACCGCTACAAGGTGCCCGCCGCGGCCCGCAACAACGCCCGCAAGGTGCTGCGCTGGCGCGAGGAGCACGCCGACGAGATCCGCGGCATGACCGAGGTCGGCTGGAAGCGTGCCCGCCAACTCGCGGACAACGAGTACGTCGGCTACGAGACCGTCGCCAAGATGGCGGCGTTCAACCGTCACCGCAAGAACGCCGAGATCGACGCCGAGCACAAGGACACCCCGTGGAAGGACGCCGGGTACGTCGCGTGGCTTGGCTGGGGCGGCACCAGCGGCGTGGACTGGGCGCGTGGCATCACCGGCGCGGACGAGGACTGACATGCCCGTCCAGCCTGCCAGCGAGGGCGGCAAGCCCGGCTACCGGTGGGGTGAGACCGGCAAGGTCTACACCTACACCCGTGGCAACGAGGTCTCGCGCCGCCGAGCCAAGATGCTCGCCTCCCGGCAGGGTCGCGCCATCGAGGCGCGCCGCCACCGCGACGACGCCCTCGAGCGCAAGCCGCCGCGGAGACCGTCCTCGAGGCCCCTGGAGGCGCTCTACGTCAAGCTGGCGCGTGAATGGTCGCGCAAGATGCGACGGCTCCTCCTGGAGGCGTTTAGAGCGTGGGAGACCCAGCGCAGGCCCGGCTTGCGCCGCCTCGACGCCGACGCCGACGACGACGACGAACTCACCGACCTCGACGCCGCCGACCTCGTCTACTGGCTCCGCCGGTCCATGTCCGATGTGCCGATCATCCTCCCGGCTATCGGCGCGTCCGCTGCTGCCATCGCGGCGAAGGCCCAACAGGTCGAGCGGCTCTCGACGCAGGCGGCGCGCCGCACGATGATCCGAGCTGGTGCCAGCCCAGCCAAGCTGACCCAGCGGGGGATCGTGGCTTCGACGTTGCAGTCGCAGATCGGCATCGAGACCGAGCCGATCCGGCTCATCAACATCGCACCCACCGCGGCGCACGCCGAGGCGCTCGAGGGCTTCGTGCGGCTCAACCTCGACCTCATCAGCAGGATCCCGCAGGACTGGCTTGTGGGCACCGAGAGCTGGATGTCCAAGTCCATCATCGAGGGGTCGAGGTACACCGGGATCCAACGAGAGCTCATGCAGCGGCTCGGCATCGCTCCGCGCCACGCCAAGCTCATCGCTCGCGACCAAGTGGGCAAGCTCAACGGCCAGATCACTCAGGTCAACCAGGGGCTCGCCGGGGTGGAAAAGTACATGTGGATGACCGTGGACGACGAGCGCGTCCGAGGTCGCCCTGGCGGCAGGTTCGCCCGGTCTCGCCCCTCGCATTGGGCGCTCGACGGCAAGACGTTCAGCTGGTCGGATCCACCTGTGGCCGGGCCGGGCACGCAACCGGGGCACCCTGGTGACGCGATCCAATGCCGCTGCTACGCGGACCCCATCCTCCCTGACGACATCATGGAAGACTGACAACATGTCAACCTTGGCTGGTCCTACTGACATTCTGTCAGAGCAGCGGGTTGACGTTTTCGCACGCAAGGTGTAGGGCCAAGGCATGCAACCACATCCCGCCCGCTACGACCGACTCGACGTTCCAGCTACGCTGGACACGGGCGCTCGCCGTCTGCCGGTCGTGTTGGCCCGAGCTGGTGTGCTTCGCTACCCTTGGGGTGCCGAGCGCGTGGACGCCGCCGTCCTCTCGGACCCGCAGTTCATCGAGTCGCTGGTCGGGCTTCCGGTCGTCGTCGGCCTCGAGGACGTTGCACACCCCGACCGGGTCGATGTGGGCGACACCCGAGGGGCCGCTCGCGCTGGGACCATCCTCTCGGCTCGGTTCGACGCGGCGCAGGGCGCGCTGGTGGGTGAGCTCGTCGTGGACACGCCAGACGGTCTCGACGCCGTCGCTCGCGGCGTCCGCGGCGTGTCGTTGGGCTACAGCGCCGACGCTGTGCCCACCGCGGAGGATGACCGGCATGACGGGGCGACTCACCGTCGCACCCGCATGTACGCGCCCAACCACCTCATCTTGACCCTAACCCCCCGCGGTGGTCCCGCAGTCGCGGTTCGTGCCGATGGAGCCAACATGCAGTTCAGTCCCGAGGATCTGACCTCGTTTTCCAAGCGCATGGACGCGCACGATGCCGCCATGAAGGACATGCACTCCCGCATGGACGCGATGGACGGCAAGATTGGCGACGCCCTCGCCAAGTGGGCCGAGCAGGAAGCCAAGGAGCCCGAGCACTCTGACCCCGAGGTCAAGGCCGAGCTCAAAAAGTTCGCCAAGGAAGAGATGGAGGAGCCTGAGCATCGCGCCGACAGCAACGCTGGCGCGTGGCGCTCGATCTTCGCCGCCGCCGCCTCGCACAAGGTGGACCTGGCCGACACCGTGACGCTGCTCGACGCCCGCCGGGCCGTCGCCGGTGCCATCGTTGGCAAGGAGCGCGCCGACTCGCTCGACTCTGTCGGGCTTGACGCTGTGATCGTGGCCGGTGCCCGCCGTGCGGATAGCGCGAACGGCTCGACCTTTGAGAGCTGGATCGCGGCTTCGCGCTCCGTCCCCGCGTCGGAGCAGCACCGCGCCGACGCCGACGACATCACCCATCTGATCGGGAGGGCTTGATCATGCCCATCGGTTCGTTCACGGCGCAGCCCATCGCTACTGGCGTTGGCAAGATCGTGCGCCAGCTTGTCTCCACTCCTGTCGCCGGTGCGGCGGCGTCCGGCGACGGCGCGGTCGCTCAGGTCTCCACCGTCACCTTCTCCAGCCCGTCGAATAGCTCGCCCTACTCGATCAGCGTGACCGACCCGTTCACGTTTGTGACCGCGATCATCGCGATCACGACCGATAGCGGTACGTCTGCGGCGGAAGCCTCCGCGGCCATGTACAGCGCGATCCTCGCCAACCCGCTCGCCTTCGGCCTCTTCTCGGCTGCTGACGACGGCGCGGGCGTGGTCACGCTCACCGCTCGCACCCCTGGCTTGGCCATCGTGGTGGCCGAGGTCGTGGACACCAACAGCCACATGGCCGTTGCGACCCCGACCGTCGCCGCCGCCGCGACCGAGTACACCTTCGGCAAGGCTGTCGAGGTCTACTTCGCCAGCGGCGTCCGCAAGGCCCGCATCCCGCCCGCCGCCACGCTGGGCACGTTCACCCTGGCGATCACGCACGCCGCGTCGAGCAACTATCTCGCGTCCATCAGCCTGTTCGACTTCATGACGAACAGCGCGGTGGAGTTCGCGATCAAGTTCGACTCCAGCACGACCGCTACCCTGACGGGTGCCAACGCTGTTGCCGCCGCTGCCGCGGTCAACACCTTCGGTCCTGGCACGATCACCGCTTCTGCGGCGACTCCGGTCGGCTCTGTGGTCACGGTCACCGTCACGGTGCCCGCGGGCTACACGTTCACCTCCGCGTCGGTCCTCGCTGTCGGCTCTGGCGCGGCGATCACCGCGGCGAGCGGCGTCAGCGGCTCGAACCCCGGTCAGCTGGCCGTTGTGTACGACCCCGCCGACGACTCGTCCGACACCTACGGCACCGGCTCCCGTACCACCGTTCGCGGCGGCACGGCGGTCCCGTACATGCTCCGCGGCGCGGGTCTCCTCGTCAATCCGGCGGCGGCTCCGTCTGCCGGTGACTTCGTGTTCGTTGACCTCTCGGCCAGCGGCGCGCTCACCCCCACCCGTTCGCAGAACACCGTCGCCCTCGTCGGCGCGGGTTCGCAATGGCGCTTCACCGGCGAGTCGCAGGTGATTGGGACCACCACCTACTACGTCGCGGAGGCCGCGTGAACCAGATCTTCGACGCGGGTGCGCGCATCGCATCCGACTCCCCCATCTCCCAGTTCGTGCGCCCCTTCGGCGCGGTCCCGGCCTCGCTCATCGCTGGCAACGTCGCCAGTTCGGTGCGTGCTGACGCCGAGACCGCCCGCGGTGCGATGTGGCTCAACGAGATCGACCGGCTCACCGGTCAGGACCGCGCTCGTCGCGACTCCCTCGTTCGCCAGCTTGCCCCGGTGATCACGGGTCGCCAGGACTCCGGTGCGGGCCTCCCGGCCCTCTCTGGCAAGGTCGAGATCGGCGCGCCGATCCTCGTCCGCATCCAGGACCGCTCCGACATCCTCGAGGGGATCCCGGCGCGCCCGGTGGACGGCAACGCGGCTGGCTACTACCGTAACTTCGTCAAGCCGGGCGGCACCGCCACCCTGCTCCGCGGCGACGACACGGCCATCAACCGCGTGTCCTACACCTGGTCGCAGGATCTGCGTCCGCTCCATTGGTGCGGCGTGGCCCTCAGCCAGGGCTGGCTTGAGTCTCGCCGGGTCGCTCAGGCGGGCCTCGATGACGCTCGCTGGAAGATGGAAGCGGTCAACCGCGCCATCCGCGACTTCTGGTGGAACGCCCTGGTCAGCGGCTCGACCGTTCCTGGCCTGGACTTCTACTCGCTGGCGTCGGTGCCGGGTCTCCTCCGCTACTACTCCAGCCTGACCATCGGCAGCGCGGCCATCGGCAACGTCCTGACGGAGCTGGTCTACGTCATGACGCAGGCCCAGGAGCGCAGCCCTGCGAACCTCGCGCCCGACCGGGTCATCATCACCGACCGGCTCCGCAACCGCCTCATGGCGACGACTGCGGCTCCGTACTCGGCGCTGTCGGCTTGGGACTTCTTCACGGCGCAGGCCAACGGGCTCGGCCTCCAGGTCATCATCGGCAAGTCGCTCCGCGACTTCGGCGGCACGGGCGTGGACGGCATGCTCTTCTTCCGCTCGGAGGCCAACGAGGGCTTGCGCATCGTCAAGGGTCTGGATGTCACCCCCGTCCACACCTACGTCGATGCGACCGGTCAGGTCACCATCTACGCCTCCAGCGCGGGCGGCCTCGAGCTGCCCTACGCCGAGGGCTGCATGCTGGCGCTCTTCGCCACGGCGTGAGTTATGCTCGACGGGGGCGGCTTGACTGCCCCCGTCACCGGGCCGGGTGGGTGACCACTCGGCCTTTTTCATAGGAGGAACCATGATTAAGAACGTGTCCGAGCAAGAGGTCACCATCGCGTTTTCCGAGTACGACAAGGACGACCCCCGCAAGGCTACCCGCAAGGAGCATGTCATCGGGCCGGGCCAGATCGTCGCCGTCATCCCTGACTCCTGGAAGAAGCACCCCCTCTGGTCCTCCCTGACCGCGGACAAGGGTCCGCTCCAGCCGGTGGCCTGATGGCATCCGCCGTCGTCAACGCTCGCGTGCGTGCCATCGCGCCCGAGTTCGCCTCGCTCACGGACACGCAGATCGGCTACTGGGCCGACTCGACCGGCCCGTACCTGTCGCCTGTGGTCTACCCGACCAGCAAGTACACCGGACAGGTCGCAGCCGGCTCCCCGGTCTCGTTCTACAACGAGGCTGTCGCGTTGATGACGGCTCACCTTCTGACCCGCATGCCGGTCACCGAGGATCTCGCGGGTCTCGGTGGCGGCTCGGCGCTGTTGACTACGTCGGACACCACCGGTGACCTGTCGCAGTCCTACGGCATCCCGGCTGGGCTTCGCCTGTCGGCGGGCGACATGGACCTCACGACGACGCACTACGGTGTCGCCCTCATGCGCTTGCGCAGCACCCGCGCCGCCTTCGCGGTGCCTCCGGTCGTCTGATGGAGGGCGGCGACGATAGCGAGATCGAAAAAGCAAAGGCCAGAGCCAGAAAAGTCAAGAGCATGGCCGACTGGAGGCGGCGCTTCTCTAATCAAGAGCGCGCTAGGGTCGCCCGGCAGAAGGCTAAGACGACTCAGCGTGCCGCCGAGCGGCAGAAGAGGGGACCGACCCAGAAGCAGAAGGCTCGGCTCATCCTGCGCAAGGCGGGGAAGATCTATAGAGCTGCGGTGAACAAGGCCGCCAGGGAGAGGGCCAGGGCGAAGCGTGCCTCCGACAAGGCGGCAAAGCTTGCGGCGGCGAGGCCCAAGCGTCAGTACATCAAGCGCAGGGCCAGGACGCCCGAGCAGAAGGCTCGCAAGGCCGAGATGCGCGCCAAGAAGAAGGCTCGACGCCAAGAGACCATCCTGCGCCGTCGAGAGAAGCGGAAGGCCGCTACAGCTATAAAGAGGGCCAGGAGCAACGCTCGTCGGCTAGTACGAGCGCAGAAGCGCAAGGCCAAGACGCAAGCCCGCAGACTTGGTCGCCTTGCCGCCCGCAAGCGCCAGAGGGCCGCGGTCAGAGCAAGGGTTCAGAAGAAGGCGTGGAAGATCCGCGTCCGTCGAGCGTCAAAAGTCCAAGCCAAGAAGCGGAAAAAAGCGGCGGGCATGCGCCGCATGCGCGAGTACAACAAGAACGTCGCGAAGCTGGCGAGGATAAACAGGAACAACCTCAAGAATCAGAAATCTAAGGCCAGAGCTGCTGCATCTCGCGCCGCCAGAAAGGCAGCTACCGAGGCTTCGATCAAGCAGCAGCGAGCCCAAGCCGAGGCCGCAAAGAAGGTCTCCGAGCAGATCAAGAACCGAAAGGGCATCATCGCGGCTGCACTTGCTCGCATCGGCACACTTATGGGTGCCGTCATCGCGGTCGGCCTTACCGGCGAACCGGGGGCGAGAAAGTACAAGCCACGCGATGGTCAGACCCTGGACATATCCATCGCAGGGATCGCCTACCTCAACGAGTTCGGGTTCTCAGACCCTGAGAGGGGGATCAACATTCCTGAGCGTCCTTTCATGCGGATGACCACCGCTCGCGAGAAGGGCAACTGGTTCAAGATGGCGGCAGACATCGCCCGCAAGCAGTACAAGGGGGCCGAGCGCGTCGAGCGCGGACTTCGTCGGCTTGGCCTAAAGATGGTCCAGAACCACAAGGCGACCATTCGGAATGGCGTCCCGCCGCCCAACGCCGCGTACACGATCAAGAAGAAGGGCTCCAGCAAGCCGCTGGTGGACACCGGACAGTTGATCAACAGCATCCGAGCCGAGATTGTGCTACCAGACGGCACGCAGGAGCTGATCGCATGATCGGGTTGCGAGCGTTCACCCGGCTACGCTACGCCGCTCCGTCCAACGTGGGCGGCGTGCCGAGCTATGCCGCGCCCACCTCAAGCACCATCCGCGGCTCGCTTCAGCCCGTGAGCGGTCACGACCTGGAGCAGCTGGCCGAGGGCGACCGCTCTCGCGCCGTCATCAAGGTCTACTCCCTGTCCGAGCTGCGCACCGCTGCACCCGGCGGGGCACCGTCTGACCGCGTCGTGTGGGCTGGCCACACTTGGCTCGTCTACCAAGTGCAGGACTGGCCCCGAGTGGGCGGCGTGCCGCGGCATTGGAGGACCATCCTCGTCGCGCTCGCGGAGGATGAGACCTACGTCCCGCCGCCGCCTCCCCCACCGGAGGAACCATGAGCACGGACCTCGCGACCGACCTCGCGTCGATGCGGACCTGGATCGCAGCCGCGGCTGGCATCAGCATCGACAAGGTGTGGCTCCAGAACGCCAGCACACCGGGCTCTCAGAGCCCGAGAGCCACGGGTGGGTACATCACCCTCCTGCCCATCATCGAGGTGCCCACGGGCCTGCCAGAGCGCGTGGACGAGGTCGTGGACGATATCAACACCTCGACGGTCACGCAGATGGTCGAGCAGTCGTGGAGCATCCAGGGCTACGGCACGGCGGCGTGGACCTGGGGCGACTTGCTGCGCCGCGCCTGGCGCGTGGACCTGGGGGCGACGAGTGCGTTGATCGCGGCTGGCGTTGTGCCGTCCCATGCCAGCGATCTGAGCAATGTCGTCCACTTCCTTGACACCGGCTACGAGCCGCGTTGGGTGATCACGTTGACAAGCCTCGCCCTGCGGCAGACGGTCTACACGGACCTCGACGGGACGGCTACAATCGTGGTAGACCTAGACCTAATCCGAGATCCTAACGTGGTCGCCGCCGAGGCGACGATCACCTACCCGCCGCCCGAGGAGGGCTGAGATGTCCGGCTTCGCAACCATCATGTCCACGTTCTGGTCGGGTAGCTTCATCGTTGAGCCCCGTCCGGTCACGAACAACGCGCTGTCCACCCTGCTGCTCCTGAGCTCCGACTCGACGTTGGACGGCGACCGCTACCGGCTCTACTCCAGCCTCGACTCGGTCATCACGGACAACCTTGCGGGCGAGGTGAGCGCCGTCGCGCTCGCTATGGCCACCATCGCGTTCGCGCAGTCGCCCGCCCCCTCGCAGCTTGCCATCGGTCGCCGCGACTCTGGTGCCAGCGAGACCTTCGCCGCGGCGCTCACCGCGATCAGCACCGCGGGCCTCCAGTTCGGCTTGGTCGCTCCCGACTCGACCACCGGCGCGCAGGCGACCTCTGTCGCCAGCTACACCGACGCCAACCCGATGATCGCCATCGTCACCGACGACGATGCCGCCTGGGGCACCGGCACCCCTCCCGCCGGGTTCCCGACGACCTCCGCCTCGCTCGGCGTGGTCATCCACCCGACCGCCGGTCAGTATCCGCATGTGGCGATCCTCTCGCGTGCCGCGGGCACGCCTGCCGACTCGACGCGCCCCGACTTCACCGCGCCTCTCGCGAGCGTGGCGACGTACAGCCTGACCGAGACCCAGCGCGCCAACGCCATCGCCAACCATGCCAACCCGCTGGTGCCTCTTGAGGCCGGTGGCACGCTGCTCTACCCGCCCGCGGGCGGCGTCAAGGCGATGTCGGACGAGTACCTGTACACCCGCTTCGCCGTCATGTTCCTGACCTACCGGTGGCGCTCGGCCATCGCGAACCAGTACGCCACCTTCGCCTCGCAGAACAAGGTGTGGCCGTACAACGTCGCGGGCGAGGCCGCTCTGCGCGGGTGCCTCCAGCCTGCCATCAACACCGGCTTGGCCGTTGGCTACTTCACGCCCAACGACACCCTGCCCCAGGGCTACGAGATCAGCACCTCCCGGTCGGGGGGCATCATCACCGCGACGGCGCGGGTCGGTCTGCTTGACGGCACCACCCAGGTCGTCACCGTCACCTATGTGGAGCGTGCCGCATGAGCGCCATTCAGAATCTCCTTCAGCACGCCGTCACCATCGACGGTGTGCCTGTCCCGTTCCCGACCGAGCTCGACCCCTACGAGTGGACCGACGTTCCGCCCCAGTTCAATCGGGTGCGCGGCTTCGGCGGTGCGGTCACCTACAAGATCACGGCATTGGACTGCGGCTTCTCGATCACCTGCAAGAGCACGGACCTGACCTACTCGTTCCTGTCTGCGCTCAAGATCCAGAAGGAAGCCCTCGCCCTGGCCGGTCTGGATCCGCGCTTCGTGATCTCCTGGATCCGCGGCGACACGGGCGAGACCTGGATCGGCACCGGCTGCTCGTTCAACGAGATCCCGGCGGGCAAGAGCTCCGAGCAGCCCACCGTGGTCACCTGGACGTTCAACGTCGAGGTCATCACCATCAACCCGCCGAGCCCCGCCATCCTTCCGCCTGGGATCTGACCCATGATCACCTGGACCGCCACCGACGCCGAGGGCGTCGAGCACACCTACACGGCAACCCCGCTTGGCGTCATGGAGGCACTCCCGCTGGTGAGCGCCTACCACTCGTTCCAGAACGCCACGCTCACGCTCGGTCAGGTCACGCCTGACATGAGCTGGATGCCGCGCCTGCTGTGGGGCGTTCCAGGTCGTCATGCGTTCCGCGACGGCGTCCCGCTGACGCCCGGTGACGCTGAGCTCATCTACCGCGGCAAGAACATGTCAGAGCTCATCTTGGCTGCGAAGGAGCGGGCGAAGGCCGAGGGTTTTTTCGATTCATGGATGCAGCTGATTATCTCGCGCAAGGCTCTCGCGGCGGAGACTCAGGAGATCGAGAAGCAGAGCGCATCCTGACCGAGTGCGGCTGGGGTAGCTCCTGGCCGATGTGGGTGATCAGCATGACTCCAGAGCTCCAGGTAGGCTACGTCGAAGCCAAGACCATGTCCCTCGATGAGGTCTCGACTGCTCTGATACATGTGGCGCTCCTCCGCAAAGCCAAGCGAGAGGCGGAGAAGGGGAGGAAGACATGAGTAGCGTCACCGTCGAGCGCCTCGTCACCGAGCTGGTGTTCCAGGGCGACATCGAAGCCTACGATAGGGCGACGATCACGGTCGCTGGCCTGTCTGAGGCGGCGTTCGCTGCCGCTGCTGCGCTGGCTGGCTTGGCTGCAACCACCGCGGCGGAGATCACCCAGTACGCTCGACTTGGCGAGGGTCTCGGCGTCGGCGTCCAGGGTGCGCGTGAGCTGTCTGCGGTGTTCATCGCGCTCGGTGCCGACACCAACGACGTATCGGACGCGCTTCAGACGGTGTCCGACTACGCCCTCGAGGCTGCGACCGGCAACAAGGAGTGGGTCAAGACGTTCAAGGCGGCAGGCGTCGAGATCAGCGCACTCAAGGGCAAGAACCCCGACGAGATCCTCGAGGTGGTCGCGGACGGCATCCAGAGCCTTGGGAGCGCCGCTGAGCGAGCCGCCGCGGCCTCGCGCATCTTCGGTGACGACGTAGGTCGCAAGCTGCTCCCCCTGCTTGTGCAGGGCAGCGAGGGCATCAAGCGCATGCGCGAGGAGGCCCGCATCTTCGGCGGGGTCATCACCGACGAGGCAGCGAAGAGCGCGGTGGAGCTGGAGGGCGACCTTCGCCGCCTGCGCTACGCCTCAGACGCGCTTCGCATGCGGTTCGGCATCGCGCTTATGCCGACCCTGAGGCTGCTCACGCATGACATCCTAGAGTGGGTGCAGGCCAACAAGGAGTGGGTCGCGCTCAAGCTAGACAAGGCGGCTGACTCGCTCAAGCATGCATTCGCCGCGCTTACCGGCCCCATCGGCGGCACGGTCGTCGCGATAGGCGGGCTGCTCGCTTCGGCGCGGGCCGCTCAGATCGCGATCAAGATGCTCTCGCTCGCAGTTGGCACCGGAGAGGGTGGGCTGGCGCTCAAGCTCGCCCCCCTTGTTGCTCCCGCTGGCGTTCTCCTCTTGTTCGTCGCGGCGATTGAAGACCTGATGTACGCAGCGGAGGGTGGCCCATCCGTGTTTGCTGACCTTGCCGATGCCCTTGGCTTCGGCTCGGAGTTCCGCAACGCGCTCTCTGAGACCAAAGGGATGCTCGGTGACGCTGCCAAGTTCGCCGCGGCGTTTGGGGATAGCTTCGTTGAAGCTATCGACAAGATCTACGACAAGTTCCCGCTGCTCAAGAAGATCAGCGAGGCGATGTCATGGATCGACTCCAACATCGGGCTACTGCTCGTTGGCGGAAACCTCTCGGACCTTCCCGGTGTAGTCGCAGAGGACCAAGCCCAGCGCGGAAAGTCCGCTCGACGCGGGTTCCAGAAGGCCACAACAGCACTTGAGAGCGGTCAGTTCGGCTTTTCGGATGTGCTCAACTCGATCCAACTCATGATCGATGAGAACATCTCGAGCGTCTTCCGCGGAGGTCGAAGAGGCCAGCAGGTAAACATCGGCGGTTCAAGCGTTACTCTTGACGAGTTGTATGGCCTGCCCGGTCAGAACAGGGTGCTGACCAACGTCACCATCAACGCCAACGGGCTGAGCGCGGCGGAAGCTGAGACCGTCGTGAGGAATGTCCTCGATGCCGAGGTTCGCGGGGCCAACGATGCCGCCTCACAGGGGACACGCTGATGGCTATCAACATTGAGATCATCGATGTCAACGTCATCAACCCAACTGTTGAGATTGGAACTCCAACATCAACAGCATCCTATAGGTATGTGACGCTGATCCGTCAGGACACCAACGAGGTGCTTGAGCTCGACCTCGCCAAGAGCGTGGACCTCAACTACAACTGGTCTGTGACCAGTCATCCGGTCGAGCGCGGGGCGGAGATCAGCGATCACACCCAGCGACTGCCGTCCGAGATGATGTTCACCGGCATCGTGACCGGCATCGACCTCAAGCGCAAGGGTGTGACCGGCAATGCCAACCGCGCCAAGTACGATGCGTTTCGGGACTGGATCTTGAGCGCGAGCACAACGCTGTGGACTGTCGCTGTGCCAAAACGACCCGGCCTGTCGGACTGCCTCATCACAACGATGCGCCTGACCATGACGATGGACAACTTCATCGAGGCGACCATCGGCGTCCGCGAGGTGCGGCTGGTAGACTCCAGGACGACTGCTGGGCTGATCAGCACAGGCGGGGGCGCAGGCGGAGGAGCATCCAACTCCGTCAGGGGAGACCTCGACGCCGAGGCTCAGGACGGTGTGCAGGAGCCAAGAGAGGGTCTGCTCTGGAACCTCAAAGAGTCCCTCACTTCTGGGCTGCAAGCCATCAACCCCTTCTGAGAGCTCGACATGCTCGTCCTCAACATGCCCAGCGGTGGCTATCGTCGTCGGCAGAGCGTTGCTCTCGGCGGCATCGAGGTGCAGTTGGCCACCCGGTGGGCGGAAGGGCCGGGTGCTTGGTACGTCGATGTGCTCACCTCCGCCGGTGTTCCCATCGTGTCGGGCATGCGCATCTCGCCTGGAGGCTACGTCTGGCAGCAGGAGCAGAACCCGCTGCTGCCGTCCGGCTCCCTGGTTGCGATTGGGCCTGACCCGTACCGGCGAGAGCAGTTGGGCCAGGATGTGCAGCTGATCTACCTTGAGCCTGGGGAGAACCTGTGACGACGCTGTTCGGTCGGCGCGTCGAGCTGCAGATCCAGCGGCGAGGCGCTCCTGAGTCTCGCACGCTGGCTGGGCTGCGCGTCGTCGGCAGGACGAAGCGTTCGGTGACCGAGACCCCCGACGCCTCGCAGCTGACGGTGTTCGGCGCGGCGGAGCAGTCGCTGCGTGACCTCCAGACGCCCAACGCGGTGGTGCGCGTGCTCGCGGGCTACGGGGACCAGCTTGCCGTCGTCCTCGCGGGCAGCGTGCGTCCCGGCACGCTCCAGATCGTGCGCCAGTCCGGTGAGAGCACGGCGTCGATGGAGGTCGTGGACAGTCGCGTCGTCGTGCGAGCTGCAGCGGTGTCGAGGGCGTGGGATCAAGCCACCTCGTCGGAGATCGCGTCCTGGGCGATTGACGCGGCGGGCCTGTCCCGTGGATCCATCGAGTTCGGCAGCGAGGTGCAGTATGTCCGCGGCTTCGTCGCGTCGGGCGTCGTCGCGGATGTGCTTGCGCGAGTTGCGAAGGACTCAGGTTCTACGCTCGTCATCCAAGACGGCATCGTGTCCATGTTCCCGGTCGGGCAGCGGAGGCGCGCCTCGTCGCTGATCTTCTCGCCCACCTCTGGCATGGTCGGATCGCCGCGCCGGGCCGATGAAGGTCGCGTCGAGGTGCAGTCGCTGCTCGCGCCGTCCATCCGGCCCGGTGACGGCTACCGCGTCGAGGCGGCAGACCTGGCGGGCGACTACGTCGCCCATGATGTCGAGCATGAGTTCGACTCTTGGGACGGGCCGTTCTATACTCGCGTCGTGGGGACACGCATCCGATGACGGTGATTCAACCGACCGACACGACCTACCGGGCGAGGCTGGCCGACGCCATCCGCGAGGGCGCTCAGGCGTCCACGGGGCGTGTGCGCGTGTGCGTGGACGCCGAGATCGTGAGCTACGACTCCAGTACGACGACGGCGCGGGTGCGCCCCTGCGTGCGCGAACTGGTGCGCATCGTGGACGGGCTGGTCTACGCCGACGAGCTGGAGATCCCCGGCGTGCCCGTCCGGTGGCCCGGCGACGGCTCAGGCGTGGCGATCACTTGGCCGCTCCCGGTCGGGGCCATCGTGCCGCTGCTCATCCGTGACCGCAGCCACGACGAGGTGGACGACGGCGCTGTCGTGCCGACGCAGCCCGCCTCGCAGCGCCGGTGGGACTTGTCGGACGCGGAGGTGCTGCCGCTCGCGTGGTCTGCCCGCGACCCGTTGCCGTCGTCGGCCTCGAGCACGACCGCGCCGGTGGTGCTTCTGCCGGCAGGGCAGGCTTTGCTCGTCGGTGAGGCGACCGCTGCGCGTGCGCTTTCGCTGGCGACCGAGACTGCGGCGAAGCTTGCAGCGATTGAGGGCGTGCTCAACTCGCTCGTCCTGCCGGTATCTGGCGCGACCGCTGGACCTCCTGCGGTGATTCCGTTCCCGACGCCGACGACGGCAGCAGACATCCAGACCGCTCGGATCAAGGTGGACACCCAATGAGCGCAGTAGCCCTGGCACCAAGCGGCGACCTCGCGCTCCCGGCGCGGTATCTTTCCGGCATCGAGCTGGTCGTGCAGCGCATGGGCGTGCGCCTCTCGACCGTGTTCGGCACCTGGCCGGATGATGCCACGTTCGGGTTGCCTCACAACCGGTGGATCGAGTCTCCGACGCAGGCCACGCCTGCCATCGTGGCGAGCCTCATGCGGGTGCAGCTTGAGGCCGATCCAGACGTTCAGTCGGTGGTCTCCGTCGAGGCGACCTCCGCCAACCAAGTGGTCAACGTGGTCGCGAGACTGATCGTGCGCGCAGACGGTGAATCGGCTACCGTCACCGTGTCCTACTCGCCGCTGCTCAAGACGGGTGCGCCCGCCCTGTTCAGCGTGACCGGACGGACCTCTCCTGGCCCCCTGGTGACCTGATGCCGCTCTCCGCAACAGGCTGGACTCCAACGACCGCGGGTGGTCGCATTGCCGAGCTGCGTGCGATCTGGGATAGCGCCGCGGGTCAGCCGCTGTCCTACGCTCCCGGCACCTGGGAGGGCGCTGCCACCATCGCGTTCGGCGTCGAGGCGTCCCGCATCGAGGCAGACGCTGCCGTGCTGCTCGACGCTCTCAGCCCCGAGACCGCAGCTGGTGCCAACCTCGACCGGATCGGCGCGTTCCGCGGCATCCCGCGCCGGGCGGCGACGTACTCAAGGTACATCGTCTACCCGACGCTGGCCGCGGGCTTCGCCACGATCAACATCCCGGCGGGCACCATCCTGCGCGACACCGACCGTCAGCAATGGCAGACCGTGTCCGCGGTCACCGGTGCGACCGCTGCGACCGAGATCGCCGTCGAGGCTGTGGACTCTGGCTCGGTCGAGATGGATGCTGGGCCTCAGACGCTCCAGGTCGTCACCCCTTCGGTCGGGCTCACCAACTGCACCTACGATGCGGGCGACGGCGACCCCTACGAGATCGGCAGGCCCCGCGAGACCGACTCCCAGTACCGCGTGCGGCTGCGTCAGGCGCTGTCCCTGGGCGCGGCGTCGTCGTTGCCGGGGCTGCGCACCGTGCTGCTCGGCCTGAGCTGGGTGCAGGCGGCAGACGTTATCCGTCCCTCGCCGGGCGTTGTGGCCGTGTACGTCGTGCCGACGCCGGTGGGCAACGACCAGCGCGTTGGGCTCGCGGAGGCGATCCTGACCACCCTTGCCGGTGGCTTGGCGACCGCGGGCAGCGACTCCGAGACCGTGACCGTGTCGGGCGTCACCGACACCATCTACTGGTCGGCGGGCAACGACCTTCCCGTGACCGTCGCGGTGACCGTCATCCTGGCGTCCGGTGTTTCGCTCTCGACGGTCGCACCCGTCGTGACCGACGCCGTCATCGCGCTCATCGCTGGCCTGGGCCGCGGTGACGCGCTCCGCGTGCTCCAGGTGCTCGCCGCAGTCGCGCCCATCAACGGCGTGCTCGGCGCGTCGGTCCTGCTCGACGGCGGCACCGCCGACATCGTGCCGACCAGCACGGAGCTCATCGTGCTGTCTGGCTCGGTCGTGGTGTCGTGATGCTCGACGGCGTCTACCCGATCCGCGATGCTCGCGTCGATGGCCTCGCCATCGTCCCTGGCTCGGTGCGCGGCCCGGTGACGGACGCCACGCTCGGCGGCGCGCTCGACCCGCTGACGCAGATCAGCACCATCCTGGGCGGGCTCACGGTCGCCCTCGACCCCAACTTTGCGACCGGCTTCCAGTTGAACCAAGCCGGTGAGCGTGTGGGTGAGCCGCGCAACGGGTTCACCGACCCGTGGTACCGGCGCATCATCCTTGGCCGGGTGTCGGCCATGCAGGCGGGAGGCGCTCTCGCGGGCATCACCGCGACCTGGCGTGCGCTCGCGGACAACCCGACCATCTGGAGCGTGCGCCGCCTGCTCATCTCTGGGAGCCCGTGTCTTGCGTGCTTCGCTGTCGTGGATGAGCTGCCAGACGCGGTCTGGCTCGCCCGAGCCGGGATCATCCTCCGAGACTCTGTTGCCGCTGGCGTCGAGGTCTATGGCGTCCTCAGTCTTGAAACCGGCCTAGAGCTTGGCGCTTCGGGGGCCGGCTCTGGTCTTGACGACGGGTCGCTTTCCGCGCTAGTCCAAGCGACAGGGGTATAGCAACATGGCACCTCCCGCGTCCGCGCCAGTCCGCTGGGCATATGATCCCGCTGCTCTGCGGACGACTCCGCCCGTCGCGCTCCAGCAGATCGGCTGGGCTCAGGGTGAGAGGCCCGCCGCGGCCCACATCAACGATCTGCTCTACCACTTTGGTGAGTGGACGACCTACCTGTACACCGGGCAGTTGACCCTCTCGCGGATCGATGGATCCGGTGGTTCGTTCGGGATCTACTCCGACACCATCGCGTTGCGGTCGTCCTCAGGCACGCTCCGACTGACGGTCTCGTCCTCCGGTGTGATCGCATACGACACCATCGACGCGCAAGACGGGATCCTCGCCCGCGCAGAGGCGTCGTCGGGCGTCCGTCTGTCCTACCGCGTTGCCTCGACCGGCCTCGATGTCTATGCAGACATCTCCGGTGATCTGGGCTCCTGGGCAGTCGTCCAGCCCTCGACCTCCGCCGACATCCTGTACCGGGTGACGGGCACGGGCGAAGGGTATCTGTACCATATCACCGGCGGTTCTACCGCTCGAAACGCGGAAGTTCGGCAGTCGCTGTCCCCGTGGCTCCTGGAGAACCCGACCGCGGATGCGCTCTCGACGGTTCGGTATCAGTTCGTTGAGCTCACCGGAACGGTCACGGGCTCGACAACAACGAAGGTCGAGATCGTCAGCGTGGTTAAATCCACGGGTGCTGAGACCGTGATCTATCAGATCGACTCCGCAACCCCGACCGACAACCGGAGCGGCGTCCCCCTGGACGTTAACACCTCGACAAATCGGTACTTTGCCAGGATCTATCACGCTGCTCTCGCCGTATCTAGTTCGACTGCTGATGTCGGAGCGGTGCGCCTTAAGATCCGCAAGTTCGCGGTGGAGTGAACATGGCAGGCGATCTGGTCAGTCTCAGCTACGTCGTCACCAACCTTGCGGCAGGGCGCAGTCCCTCCGCCATCGGGGGCTACGACGCCAGCGATGTCACCTCCCCGCTGACCGACACCAGCGGCGTGCCGATCTCCGGTCGCATGGCGCTGTTCGTGCTGCCCGCGCTCCGCATCGACCCATTCCGGCGCACCTGCTACGTCAACGTCGCCACGTTCGACGGCTCGGCCAGCTACGGGGTCAGCATCGACGGCAACAACGTGTCCGCTGGCGCGGGTCCGTTCGCCACCCGAGCTGCGCTCATCACGGCGTGGGCGGCTGCGATCAACGCCGATGTGACCGTGTCGGCCATCGTCCAGGCCGACTCCTGGACCGGCTATGACTCGTCGGCCACGCCGGTCCTGCGAATCCGTGGCAAGGCCAACACCGCGTACTACGCCGTGGACCCGTCCACCTACTCGTTCAACGCCGCGGCCACCGGCACGGCTGTCCTCGAGCTGTACGCCGACGCCGAGAGCGCCGAGATGCGCCTGTACGCGCACCCGTCGCACAACCCGTCTGGCGGGGCGGTCTACGACGCGGGCATCCGCAGCACCACTTGGCGCGAGATCGCCGCTTCGACGGCGACGGGCCTCGCCCGGTACGCTGTCGGCACCGGCGGCATGGCCATGCGGATGGACTGCTCCGGTCTGCTCCGTGTCGCCGCCGTGCTGCTCGACGTAGCTGGCGTGGCTGGCGACGGCTCCGTGACCTACCTCGCCCGCGTGGACCTCACGCCCTGCTCGCTTGAGTCCACGACATGATCGGCCCGATCCTTGGCGGTGCCGCGGCGACCCCGCCGATCCCGTGGCGCATGCTGCGGCTCGGCTCGTCGCAGCAGGGCGGCGTGTGGCAGGACAACACCTCGCCGGTGCGCGTGTCGTCCGCTTCCCAGGACGCGGAAGGCTGGATCACGCTCGACCTGGAGAACCCGTCGCCCATCGGGGGCGCGCCCGATGTTTCCGCGTGGCTGTCCTGGCCGATCCTCGACTCGTCGGGTCTGCCGTTCGACACCTCGACGCTCGGCACGACCAGGGTGCTGCTGTTCTTGCTCCAGCGCGACCCCACCGGCTGGGCAGGTAGTGCCGCGAGCGAGCTCGTCGGCATGGGCGTCGTGGACAACGACGGCGACCCCACCGCGGGTGGATCTGGCCTGCTCATCGGGATCTCGACCCCCGCCGCCGCGGCAGACTACACGCTGATCGCCGCCACGCTGGCATCCGCGAACAGCCAAAGCAGCGTCCCCGGCTCGCGCCTGGCTGGCTACTCCATCGTGACGCCGACCCAGCACATCGTGTCGTTTGCCGGTGGGCAGGACCAAGCCGGGAACGTGGTCAACGGCACCGAGACTCTCGCCCTGTCCTCGCACACCGGCGCGCAGCGCATCTGCTTGTTCGCGAGCTGCGCCTCCACGGCGAACAACGGACCCCACGCGGTGCGCTTCCGTGCGTGGTACGCTCCGCTCTCGACCGGGTCTCTGCCGTGGTCGCCTGCCTGAGCGTTGCTAGGCGCGGGCGTGCGCGGTAGGGGCCGACAGGAGGCCACATGACGCCTGACCAAGAGTCGCTCGTTGAGAAGATGGTGCAGCTTCACGCCCACGTTGTGGTGCTGCGTGACCTCATCCTGGCCGCGCCGCTGTCCGATGTCTCTCTCGATGTGGACAACCTGCGCCACCTCCTGGGTCGCAGCATCTCCGACGCCGACGACCTCGCGGGCCTGTTGATCCCCGACATGGGCCAGCCGTGAACGGCTCGACCGTGCAGTCCGTGCTCGGCGCGGCGTCCGGTGCGCTCCGCAGCGGCAGCGTCCTCGTCAAGGACGCCCGTGCTGCGTGGACGATGGCGGTCGGCTCTGAGCTGCTCGACCTCGCCGCGGACATGGTCGCGCTCGGCCCTGGCTGGACGGACCAGCACGCGGACACCCTGCGGCTCGGCATCATGAACTCCCTGGTGCATGTGCCCAAGGTGCAGGGCGTCGAGGCGCGTCAGATCGGCGGCGGCATCTCCGCCGTGATCACGATCTCGCGCCGGTGGTTGGCCGCATGATCCCCGCCATCCTTGCCGGGGTCGCTGCCCTGGTCGAGGTCGTCGCGGACTGTGCCGTGCCGCGCTCGCCGTCGAAGCAGCTGGTCGAGGTGATCGGTCGCATCGCCGCGCTGGAGGCGCGCCTGCCGTTCCTGCCCAAGGACGGGCCGCGCTACCGGGCGACGACGATCCGCCTCGCTCGCCTGCGCGCTCAGGCGCGAGCTCTCCGTGATCTGATTGACTCAGGTGCAGCATGACCGGACCCACGGCTCACTTTTCCTGGAACGAGCTGACGATCCGCAAGGGAGTCGCCGGTGCCGACCTCGACAAGCTGCCTCCCCTGGCTCGGCAGAACCTCACGCGCCTCGCGGAGTGCCTCGAGGTCATCCGTGCCACGGTGGGCAAGCCGCTGCGCGTGACCTCTGGCTACCGGCACGGCGACCCGCTCCAGCACGGTCAGGGCCAAGCCGCGGACATCCAGGCCGATGGTCTGTCGCCGTTGTACCTGCTGCGCCTGGTGCGCCGCCTGCACAACGCCGGTCTATTCCCGCACGCGCTCCGTCAGGTGATCGCGGAGTCGCTGCACGGCGACGAGGAGTCCGTGGACGAGCCGATGGGCGAGGGCTCTGGCCAATGGCTTCATGTCGCCATCTTGGGCGACAAAGGCCAGAAGTTCGACTACGCCGCCAAGACCATGTGGCAGGCTAGCTGGGATCCAACCGACGCAGCGCGCATCTACCGGAGCGTGACATGACCACCCCTACCCCTCCCGAGCAGCAGCCTCCCGCGCCGGTGACGCCGACCACCCTGCCGCAGGCGATCTTGGCAGAGGCGCTGCGCTCGACGCCGTCTATCGCCACGGGCCTGTACATCTTCTGGTCGGTCCTCCAGGCCCGGCTCGACTCCATCGAGGAGAAGATCGACGGCGGCGCGGACGGCGGCTTGGTCGGCCAGATCTCAGAGGTGGATGCGCGGGTCTCCAACCTGTCCGACGAGGTGCAGGCCATGCGCGTGGACATCGTGCGGCTGCAAACCCGTCAGGACGACTCACACCCTGCGAAGTGAGCCATGCTCGAGATGCTCCCCGCCCTGGTGGCGGGTCTCTCGACATGCGTGACGCTGCTGGTCGAGCGTGTGGCCGCGGGCGCACGCGCCGCTCAGTACCGTGTCGAGCGGGATGCGGCGCAGCTGCAAGCAGACCGCATGCGGCTCGGCCTGCTCCACATGGCGCGTGATGTGGCGCGACTGCGCGCAGAGGCGTCTAGCTGCCGCTGTGAGGAGCTGGTGCGCCTAGCCGATGAGATAGACGCGGAGATCGACTCCGCGATGCGCTAGGGGCCCCCCAGGGCGCGTGGTGACGCCTAGCGCCCGTCGATCTCCTCAAGCTGGACGAAGACCTCGACGCGGTCGGAGCACTCCTCGTCGCACACCAGCAGGATGCGCCCCTGGTGTGCTGCGCGCTGCTTCTCGGTCTGCCCGTGGAGCGGATCGCCGCCGAGCTGGATGTCGGCGTCGGGCCAGCCGCACCACCAGCAGCGGGTAGGGTCATCGGGTCGGGTCGGCTTCATGGGTCACCTACGAGGGCTCGGAGGAACGTCGCCGCGACTTGCGGGACGATGGAGTTGCCGTAGCCGCGCAGTCTTCCCACGCGGCTGGGTACCCCATGAGCCAGCGGGAATGTTGCGGGTTCAACTGGCCTCCACTTGCCATCCCGGCAGAAGAGCCAGTCAGCATCTGCCCATCCACGGTGAGCCGCGCCGGTCCATCCTCCGTCGTCCAGCCCGCGAGGTGCGCCGCTTGGTTGTTGAGCTGCTCCCCTCGCGTCCCGCCACCCCTCTCCGCCCAGGGTCGCAGGTTGGGGAACCGGTAGTCGCGTGCCGCTGGTGTCGCCCAGCCGTGCAGGACTGCCATGGTCGTCATGCCCAGCGTCATGCCGAACCCGTTCCCGTTGTACCCCTTGGCTCGGCACTCCTCCCGTCGCTCGAGCATCCGATCCACATCGGCTGTCTCGAACTCGTTCGCCGCCGGTGTCGGCCAGCCTGACTCCACCCCAGTAGAGTCTCTGTCGGATGTGCGGCGCACCGACCCCCGCAGCGCACAGATCGGCGGCCCCGACCGCGTAGCCCTCGGCTTCCAGGTCAGAACGTACATCGGACAACCAGTCGAGGCCAAGGCCGCTCGCAACCTGCTCTCCAACGACGACTGGAGGTCGGCAGACGGCGACCAAGTCGCGCATGACGGGCCAGAGGTGGCGCTCGTCGTCGGTGCCGCCGCGGCGTCCTGCGCCAGAGAAGGGCTGACAGGGGGCCGAGCCGGTCCAGAGGGGACGGTCGTCGGGCCATCCGGCAAGGCGGGCGGCGAGACTCCAGCCTCCAATGCCGGCAAATAGGTGGACCTGGGTGAACCCCACAAGGTCAGCTGGTCGGACATCGGTGATGCTCCTCTCGTCCACCTCGCCCGGTGCGATGTGGCCATGCTTGATGAGCTCGCGCAGCCAAGCCGCGGCGAAAGGGTCGATCTCGTTGTAGTAGGCGCTCATGGCGGGAACCATCGCGTGGACCTGCCGTCCCACCACCGCTCAACCAGTCCCTCGCGCTCGAGGCGCGACAGGTCGGTGAGCGCGTTGCGCTTGCTCATGCCGAGCGCCTCGGCAAGCTCTCGCGTGCTCTGCCCCGGCAGGTCGCGGACTGCGGTGCGCAGCCGCTCGCGGTCAGTCTCGATCATGGTTCACCACCAGTCCTTCACGCTTGGCCCAAGCCAGCCAAAGGTTGTGCCCGACCTCCTCGGCCCGGCTTCGTTTGATGCTCGCGCCGCAGTAGGGGCATGCGTTGATCCGCATGTCCGCGGCCTGGATGTGCCCGCACGGCGTGGGGAGCCACAACTCGCCCTCCGCGTTGCCGTAGTCCTCAGGCGTCATGACGCCACCTCCTGGTGCCAGTCGTGCAGGCCAGCGTGCGCGTCCCACGGGTGGATGCAGCGCACCGTCAGGTCAGGCGCATCGCGCTCCAGGCTGCGCGAGCAAGACGCACAGGTGACGCCAGCCGGGTCATCGGCGCACGCATCGAGCTGGAGCCACAGCCCACACGCGGTGCGGTAGGTGCCGCCCACCCAGATGCGTGCGTCACCGTAGAGCAGCGTGCCGATGCCTCGCTCCTCGCCGTAGGTGTAGTGGCGCTTCATGGCGCGGCCTCCAGGGCGCAGACCAGCGCACCAGCCTCGGTCACATCGTCACCCGGATCGACCTCCTGGTCGCGGTCCGCGCACAACGTCCACCGTCCGCACGACATCCACCGGCTGTAGTAGTACATCGTGTAGGAGGTCTGACCCCAGGACTCCCGCACCAGGGCGAGCAAGCAGCCCAGCGTGGCGGGGTCGGTGAGGTCGGGCAGACACGGCCACTCGGCGTAGGACCAATCGTCGCGAGCCTCGACGCGCCCCTCGCGCTTGCCGTGGTCTGCCTTTCCGGGAGCGTCGCGCAGCCGCAGCATCCCCGGCATCCAGCGCCAGCGCGGACAAGCGACAACGCGGCGGGCGAGGGCTTCGTGTTGGATGGTCACGGCTTCACCTCTCCGCGCTCGATGCGGTCGGCA
>Ga0315903_10002304_pt1 | contig 28243 bp, 24 predicted proteins | sample LakEriMetagenome_7_FD_203524 | JGI IMG/M metagenome (GOLD analysis project Ga0315903, IMG submission 203524) | Freshwater fungal communities from buoy surface, Lake Erie, Ohio, United States - Buoy 2 MA119 | ecosystem: Environmental > Aquatic > Freshwater > Lake | place: USA: Lake Erie, Ohio... | reverse complement strand
CTCGCAAGCCTGCCCAATAACTATTGGACCAGATCCAATCACCAAAACAGAATTAATGTCTTTTCTTTTAGGCATTGTGTTTATCCATTAATTGAGTGAATCGATCAAATAAATAACTTGCATCATGAGGACCAGCTGCTGCTTCAGGATGATATTGAACGCTGAAAGCTGGTTTATCTTTTAATTCTAATCCTTCAACGACGTTGTCATTCAAACAAATGTGGCTTACTTCCACTCTGCCAAATTCTGTATCACTCACTTGATCAATTGGTGCTTTGACAGCAAAACCGTGGTTATGTGTGGTGATTTCAACTTTTCCTGTTGTTCTATCAAGAACTGGCTGATTTATTCCCCGGTGTCCAAAAGTTAACTTATAAGTTTCAAATCCCACAGCTCTTCCCAAGATTTGATTACCAAAACAAATACCAAACAGTGGCCTATTGGCTCTAAGAATTGCTTTTGTAACTTCAATTGCATGAATTGCAGTTTCAGGATCTCCTGGACCATTACTTAGAAAAACACCATCAACACCAGCAGCCAACACCTCTTCAGTGCTCGCCGTCACTGGAAGAACGGTTAACTCAACTCCCCTCTTGGTTAAATTCTGCAATATCCCATTCTTCATACCAAGATCAATTGCTGCTACTTGATAAAGCTTCTTTCCTATAGCAGGCAAGATAAATGATTCTTTTGTAGAGACCATGCCACATAAATCGGCACCTTTCATCTGAGGTGAATTTTTAACTTTATTTATAAAGAATTCTTTATCATGGCCTGAAATATCTTTTGAAAAAATTCCTGCACGCATTGCACCTTTATCTCTCAAGTGACGAGTTAAAGCTCTGGTATCAATGCCTGCAATTGAAATAATATTTTGATTCTTAAGTTCTTGTTCCAAAGATCTATTGGAGCGCCAGTTAGAAGCTATTCGAGACGGATCCCTGACAACGTAACCTGATACCCAAATTCTTGAAGATTCGTCATCTTCATCATTTATTCCAGTGTTCCCAATATGAGGTGCTGTTTGAATAACGATTTGTTGATAATAAGACGGATCAGTCAGTGTTTCTTGGTAACCAGTCATTCCGGTTGTGAAAACTGCTTCACCGTAAGTTTCACCAACGGCACCAAAGGATCGTCCGTTAAAGATGCTTCCATCTTCTAGAACTAAGAGCGCAGGTGTGAAACTCATTTTTGGACCTGACCACTTTTCATTGTGAACTTACCGCGAAAGATTGTGTGAACAACTTTACTTTTTAAAGTCATTTCATGAAATGGATTGTTTGTGCTTAGTGAATGTGTGTCTTGAGCGTCGACTTTCCAAGTTATCTCAGGATCAACTATGCACAAATTTGCAATTTCATTTTCGGCAATTGGTCGTCCATGATCTGCTAATTGACCTATTTCTGCTGGTCTTTCACTCATCACTCGAGCGATATCTGCCCAATTCATTAATTTGTTGTCAATCATGGCAGTGGCCACCACAGACAATGCTGTTTCTAATCCAGTCATTCCAAATGCGGCACTTTGCCATTCGCCCTCTTTATCTTCAATTGGGTGAGGAGCGTGATCTGTAGCAACGACATCAATAATTCCTTGAGCCAAAGCTTTTCTTAATTCCTCAACATCCTTGCTGGTTCGAAGAGGAGGATTTACTTTGAAATTTGCGTTATAACTTTCACAATTTGTTTGATTTAGAAACAAATGATGTGGAGTAACTTCAGCTGTGACATTGACTTTTTTATCTTTTGCCCAACGAAGTATCTCAACTGTTCCTGCTGTTGAAGCATGACAGATGTGCAGCTTAGATTTGACATGTTCAGTCAACAAAACATCCCTTGCCACAATTGCTTCTTCTGCGATTGCAGGCCAACCAATTAATCCTAATTTTCCAGATAATTCTGATTCATTCATCTGAGCGTTTTCGGTAAGTCGTGGATCTTGTGCATGTTGGGCGATAACTCCATCAAATGCTTTTACATATTCCAAAGCTCTTCTCATTAGGACTGGATCTGAAACACAAAACCCATCGTCGCTAAATATGCGCACACGTGCATTTGAATCAGCCATGGCTGAAAGTTCAGCTAATTTTTCTCCCTTTAATCCAACCGTGACTGCACCGATTGGATAAACATCTACTAGGCCAACATTTTTTCCTAAGTTCCATACTTGTTCCACAACACCAGCTGTATCTGCGACTGGCAAAGTGTTTGCCATCGCGTGTACCGCTGTAAATCCACCACGAGCTGCTGCAGCACTACCGGTAGCAATTGTTTCTGCATCTTCTCGGCCAGGTTCCCTTAAATGTGTGTGCAAATCAACTAGTCCTGGAAGAACAATTAATCCACTCAAATCAATGACTTCAGCATTTTCATCTGTTAATGAATTTGCAGGACCAATCTTCATAATTTTGCCATTCTCAATTAGAAGATCAACATTTTTTTCACCTTTTAGTGACCCATTCTTAAGCAAAATCTTCATCAGCTATTTTCACCCATCTCGCTATTGGAACCACCCAAGAGTAAATACAAGACAGCCATTCGAACACTTACTCCATTGGCAACTTGTTCAATTACTACAGAATTTTTACTATCGGCAACTTCTGCTGTAATTTCCATTCCTCTGTTCATCGGACCTGGGTGTAGCACTAAAGCATGTTGTTGCATTCTTCTTAATCTTTGAGCGTTCAAACCAAAATTTCTTGAATATTCTCTTGCTGTTGGAAAATATGCATCATGCATTCTTTCTTGTTGCACTCTTAACATCATGACGGCATCAACAGTAGGTAAAACGTCATCTAAATCGTAGGAATACTCTCCATTCCAATTCTCTATTCCAACAGGCAATAACGTAGGTGGTGCAACCATTATGGGTGTAGCACCTAAAGTTTTAAGTAATATTGCATTACTTCGAGCAACTCTGCTGTGCAATATATCGCCAACAATTGCAACTTTGACATCACTTAAGTCGCCCTCATTTTTTCTTAAATGTTTTCTTATTGTGTAGGCATCTAGAAGTGCTTGAGTTGGATGTTCGTGAGTTCCATCTCCTGCATTAATAACGACTGCGTCAATCCAGTTTCTGGTAGCAAGTAAATGTGGTGCACCAGATGATCCGTGTCTAACGACAACGGCATCAGCTCCCATTGATTGCAAAGTTTGTGCTGTGTCTTTTAAACTTTCTCCTTTAGAAACACTTGATCCTTTTGCAGAAAAATTGATGACATCAGCACTTAATCTCTTTGATGCTGCTTCAAATGAAATTCTTGTTCTGGTGCTGTCTTCGAAGAAGAGATTGACAACAGTTCTACCCCTTAATGTTGGCAACTTCTTAACCGGACGATCCGCGATTGTTGCAAGTTCTTTGGCAGTATCCAACACAAGAACGGCATCTTCTTTAGTTAAATCACTTGCAGAGACAAGGTGCTTTTTCATTGTTGACCTATTGAAATTGTGACAATTTCTTCGTTGTTGTCGGTGTCAGCTAAAAGCACTTGCACAGATTCATTTAAGGCCGTAGGAATATTTTTTCCGACATAATCTGCCCTAATAGGAAGTTCGCGGTGACCTCGATCAATCAAAACTGCTACCTGCACCATTGCAGGTCTACCAATATCGTTTAGCGCATCAAGAGCTGCTCTTATCGTTCTTCCTGAAAACAAAACATCATCAACTAAGACCACAACTTTATTATCAATTCCACCATCAGGAATATCTGTTTTTGCCAATGCCCTTGGTGGTTTAAGTCTTAAGTCATCTCGATACATAGTTATATCAAGGGATCCAACCGGAACATTTACTTTTTCAAATTCACTAATTTTTTCAGCGATGCGATTAGCAAGAGGAACTCCCCTTGATGGAATGCCTAACAAGACCAGATCTTTTGAACCTTTATTATTTTCTAAAATTTCATGTGCAATTCGAGTTAAAGCTCTAGAAATATCGGATGATTCGAGAACTACTCGAGCAGAGTTACGAGAATTTGCACCCATTGTGCTTCTCGACCTCCTTCTCCGCCTCACGGGACGGTTTTAAAGGATGCCTTACTAAATAGAAAGGTTAGCAGATTAGATTAACTTTCGTCTGCACCCGTTCCCACTTTATGAACACGCATACCATTTGTTGTTCCTGGAACACCTGGTGGAACTCCTGCCACAACAACAACTAGTTCGCCGTATTTTGCCAATTTATTCGTAGTCAAATGACGATCAACTGTGGCTACCATTTCATCGGTGTGTTTGACAGTTGCTGCGTGAAACGTCTCTGCTCCCCAAACAAGTGAGAGTTGTCTTTGAACTTTCTGATCTGTGGCAAACGCCAAAATTTGTGTGCTGGAACGATGTCTGGCCATCAAGCGAACACTTCTACCGGTTTCAGTGAAAGCAATTAAGTATTTAGCTGCGATTGCTCTTCCTACTGCCACTGCAGCCGTAGTTAAAGCTCTTCCGGTACTTCCTTGCGATTCTGTTTGAAGTTCTGGTAGTTGCTCTAAAGCTTCTTCTTCAACGTGTTGAATAATTCTTGCCATTGTTTCAACCACCCCAACAGGGTTTTCTCCAACACTTGTTTCACCACTTAACATCAAGGCATCAGCACCATCTAAAACTGCGTTTGCCACATCACTTGCTTCTGCTCTAGTTGGTCTTGAAGAAGTGATCATTGATTCCAACATCTGGGTGGCAACAATTACAGGTTTACCAATTTGTCGTGCAAGTTGAATGGCACTTTTTTGAACTAATGGAACTTCCTCTAATGGAAGTTCCACACCGAGGTCTCCTCGGGCAATCATGATTGCATCAAAGGTATCAAGGATTTCTTTTAGATTTTCAACTGCTTGAGGCTTTTCAATCTTTGCTACAACAGGAAGTCTTTTTCCTACCTTGTCCATGATCTTGTGAACATCTTCAATATCCTTTGAATTTCTCACAAATGACAATGCGATCCAATCACAGTCATTTTTTAGAGCCCAAATCAAATCTTCTTCATCTTTATCCGACATCGCTGGCACATTCACTGACACTCCTGGGAGGTTTAAACCTTTGCTATTTGAGATTGTTCCGCCTTCAATAACTTTGGTCAAAACATTATTACCTTTAACTTCAATAACTTCTAAGCGAATTTTTCCATCATCAACAAGTATTGGATCACCATTTTTAACATCTCCTGGTAATCCTTTGTAAGTTGTGGAGACCTTTTCTTTATCGCCACTTATGTCGTCTGTCGTAATAGTAAAATTTTGACCATTTACCAATAAAACTGGGCCACTGCCAAATATGCCAACCCTAATCTTTGGTCCTTGCAAATCAGCGAGAATTGCAACTTCTTTACCTTCATTTAAAGAAGCTTGCCTAACGAGATTTAGTCTTTTCTTGTGATCTGAGTGGTCACCATGTGACATATTTAATCTGGCCACATTAAGCCCAGCTTTTATCAGTTTTTGAACGGCTGCTAAGTCATCCGTAGAAGGCCCAAGTGTTGCAACTATCTTGGCTCTTCTCATATTTTATATTCTATTGCATTCATCTTTTCAAACACTTATTGGTCTTGACGTTGGCTCAATTGGTGAAGGTAAATTTGTTTCACCGATCAAATACTTATCGACAGCTGCTGCTGCAGATCTTCCTTCAGCGATTGCCCAGACGATAAGTGATTGACCTCTACCAGCATCACCGCACACAAAAACACCATCTGCATTTGTCGCGAAATTTTCATCTCTAGCAATATTTCCTCTCGGATCCAAATCTAATTTCAATTGGTTTATAAAGGGAGCCTTTTCTGGTCCCACGAAACCAAGTGCTAAAAACACAAAGTCAGCTGGAATAATCTTTTCCGATCCTTTGACCGGTTCAAATTTAGAATTCTTGAACTCAACTTCGACTAATTCAATGCCGGTAACTTGATTATTTTTACCAATGAATTTTTGAGTGTTCACACTATAAATTCTTTCCCCACCCTCTTCATGAGCACTGGTTACTCGATAAGTCATTGGATAAGTTGGCCATGGTTGACTTTCAGGTCTTGTCTCTGGCGGCAATGGCAAAATTTCTAATTGAGTAACACTTTTTGCTCCTTGGCGATGAGCTGTTCCTAAACAATCTGCACCAGTGTCGCCACCACCAATGATGACAACATCTTTTCCATTCACATCAATCGGTGACTTCGCAATTTCACCTAAAGCAACTCTGTTGGCTGGGGGCAAATATTCCATAGCTTGATAAATACCATTAAATTCTCTTCCTGGAACGGGTAAATCACGCCATGCTGTTGCTCCAACTGCGATGACTAAAGCGTCATATCTCTTTCTTAGTTCATTGGCTTCAATATCGATACCAATTTCAACACCACTTCTAAACTTAATTCCTTCTGCTTCTAATTGCTCAAGTCTTCTATCAACATGAATTTTTTCCATCTTGAATTCCGGAATTCCGTATCGAAGAAGTCCACCCAATTTGTCAGCTCTTTCATAAATTGCAACAGTGTGACCTGCTCTTGCTAGTTGTTGAGCTGCTGCTAAGCCTGCTGGTCCTGAACCAATTACAGCAACAGTTTTACCACTTAATCTTGCTGGAGCTTGTGGCGTTACTAAACCTTGTGCAAAAGCTCTGTCAGCAATTTCTACCTCGATTTGTTTAATTGTCACCGCGTCTTGATTTATCGCCACAACGCAAGCTGATTCACAAGGTGCTGGACATAATCTTCCAGTAAATTCAGGAAAATTATTGGTTGCATGCAATCTTTCTGATGCTTCACGCCAGTCATCGTTGAAAACTAAATCGTTCCATTCCGGAATCAGATTTCCTAATGGACATCCGTTATGACAAAAAGGAATACCACAATCCATGCACCTACTCGCCTGAAGTTTTAACTTGTTTGTTTCAAACGGTTCATAAACTTCACGCCAATCCATTAAACGCAAATCAACTGGTCTTCTTTTTGGGGTTTCTCTTCTGTTATTGATAAAACCTTTTGGATCACCCACGAGAGGCCTCCATAACAGCTTGCATTGGATCTGTTCCAGCTAACTTTGCTTGGGCCTGAGCCAACAAGACGCGTTTATATTCGCGAGGCATAACTTTGGTAAAGACACTTAAGTCATTGTTTTCAATCAATTGCTTTGCAATTGCTGAATCTGTTTCTTCAACGAAGTCTTTCAATGTTTGAGTTAAAAACTCTTTATCAGATACGTCTAATTCTTCTAACTCAACCATTTCGGGATTTACGTCTTCCACATTTATGTTTAAAACATAGGCAATACCACCACTCATACCAGCAGCAAAATTTCTGCCAGTTTTACCAAGTACTACTACTTTTCCACCAGTCATGTACTCACAACCGTGATCGCCTACTCCCTCGACAACTGCGGTGGCCCCTGAATTTCGAACACAGAATCTTTCTCCAACAAGCCCTCTGACAAAAATTGTTCCGGAGGTTGCTCCATATGCAATAACATTTCCTGCAATGACATTTGTTGCTGAATCAAATTTTGACTTTCGATCTGGGCGCACAACTATTTTCCCACCAGATAAGCCTTTGCCTAAATAATCGTTAGTGTCACCTTCAAGTCTTAAAGTCATTCCTTTGGGAATAAATGCTCCAAAAGATTGACCAGCTGAACCGTTGAAAGTTAACTCAATTGTTCCTTCAGGGAGTCCATTTCCACCGTATTTTCTTGTGACTTCACTACCCAACATAGTTCCAACAGTTCTATTGACATTCCTAACTTCTAATTGTGCTCTTACCAGTTCCCTTTTTTCTAATGCAGGTTTACATATCTCAATTAGTTTGTTATCAAGTGTTTTATCTAAACCATGGTCTTGTTCAACAGTTTTAATCATTGATATGGACTCATCAATTTTAACTCTGTGCAAAATCGGTGAAAGATCCAATCCAGATGCTTTCCAGTGACTAATTGCTTTTTTTGTATCCAAAAGTTCTGAATGTCCAATAAGTTCATCTAACGATTTGTAACCAAGTTGTGCCAAGTATTCCCTTACTTCTAAGGCAATAAATTTAAAGAAGTTTTCCACAAATTCAGGTTTTCCGGTAAATTTTTCGCGCAATAAAGGATTTTGGGTCGCCACTCCAACTGGGCAAGTGTCTAAATGACAAACCCTCATCATGATGCAGCCCATCACAACTAATGGTGCTGTTGAGAAACCAAATTCTTCAGCCCCTAAAAGAGCAGCAACAATAACGTCTCTACCAGTTTTAAGTTGTCCATCTGTTTGCACAACAATTCGATCTCGTAAACCATTTATCAACAATGTTTGTTGAGCTTCTGCTAAACCAATTTCCCAAGGACCGCCTGCATGTTTTAAGGAAGTTAAAGGACTAGCCCCAGTTCCTCCATCATGTCCAGAAATCAGAACAACATCTGCGTGTGCTTTAGCAACTCCTGCTGCAACTGTTCCAACTCCTACTTCGGCAACAAGTTTGACATGAATTCTTGCTTTGTTATTTGCATTCTTCAAATCGTGAATTAATTGGGCTAAATCTTCAATTGAGTAAATGTCGTGATGAGGTGGTGGAGATATTAATCCAACTCCTGGTGTTGAATAACGCGTTTTTGCAATCCAAGGATAAACCTTGTGTCCGGGAAGTTGTCCACCTTCACCAGGTTTTGCACCTTGCGCCATTTTTATTTGGATGTCATCAGCATTGACTAAATACTCACTAGTCACACCAAATCTGCCACTGGCAACTTGTTTAATCGACGATCTTTTTGAATCGCCATTTGAAGTCTTTTCGTAGCGCTCTGGGTCTTCTCCACCTTCGCCTGTGTTTGATTTAGCACCAATTCGATTCATAGCAATAGCTAAAGTTTCATGTGCTTCTCCAGAAATAGATCCATAAGACATAGCACCAGTGCTAAATCTTTTAAGGATATTTTCGATTGGCTCAACTTCATCAATTGGAATTGGTTTACGATTACTCTTGATGTCAAAAAGTCCTCTTAAGGTCATCAATCTTTTGGACTGTTCGTTTACTTTTTCTGTGTAGGTTCGAAATATGTCCATTTGCCCAGTGCGCGTTGAGTGTTGCAATTTAAAGACTGTTTCTGGATCAAATAAATGAGGCTCACCTTCTCTTCTCCACTGGTATTCCCCTCCAATAGCAAGTTGGCGATGAGCTGGAGATATTCCGGTTGTTGGATATGCAAGTTTGTGTCGCCTTGAAACTTCCTCAGCTATAACTTCTAAGTTAACCCCACCAAGTCTTGATACTGTGCCCGTGAAATATTTATCAATCACTTCATTAGAAATCCCAATCGCTTCAAAAATTTGAGCTCCACGATAAGAGGCAACTGTTGAAACTCCCATCTTGCTCATAACTTTTAGAACACCTTTGCCAAGGGCTTTAACAAGATTTCTGACTGCTTTTTCTGGTGAAATTCCGGTAATTCGTTTTTGTCTAACCATGTCTTCAACTGTTTCCATTGCCAAATATGGATTTACTGCCGCAGCGCCATAACCAATTAGCAAGGCCACATGATGAACTTCTCGAACATCTCCTGCCTCAACAATGAGTCCGATTTGCATTCTTTTTTTGTTTCTAATCAAATGATGATGAACAGCGGAAAGTAATAGAAGTGAAGGAATTGGAGCCTCGTCTGCATCACTATCTCGATCACTTAGAACTATCAGATGTACTCCGTTTTCAATTGCTTGATCAACCTCAGCAAATATTTCTTCTATTCTCTTTTCTAAACCAGCAGCACCATCAGCAACTTTGTAAAGTCCTGAGAATTTTTGCGCAGCAAATCCTGGTTGATCACCGTCACGATTAATATGGAGAAGTTTTGCTAATTCATCGTTGTCGATCACAGGAAAAGGTAAAACTACTTGCCTAGTGTGAGCAGGCGTTGCAATGAGAAGATTTGACTCTTCCCCAACTGAAGAAGATAAAGATGTCACAATTTCTTCTCTTATTGCATCCAAAGGTGGATTGGTTACTTGAGCAAAAAGTTGCACAAAGTAATCAAAAATAAGTCGAGGTCGGCTACTTAAAACTGCAATCGGAGTATCGGTACCCATTGATCCAAGTGGTTCTGCTGCACTTTTTGCCATGGGTGCCAAAAGTATTTTTAACTCTTCATCTGTATAACCAAAAGTCTGTTGTCGTCTCAAAACAGATGAGTGTGTATGAACAATATGTTCCCTCTCAGGAAGTTGTTCTAAATGTAATAATCCAGCATGAAGCCAGTCTTGATACGGAAATTCGTTGGCTAAGGAATCTTTTATTTCTTCGTCTTCTATGATTTTTCCATTATCGGTATCTACCAAAAACATTTTTCCAGGTTGTAGACGACCTTTTCTGATAACTTTTGCTTGATCAATTGGCAACACACCAGATTCGCTTGCTAAAACAACAAGTCCATCTTCAGTTACCCAGAATCTTCCAGGGCGCAAACCATTTCTATCTAGCACCGCACCGATCAAATGACCGTCGGTAAAAGTTACGCAAGCTGGCCCATCCCAAGGTTCCATAAATGATGCATGAAATTCATAAAATGCTCGACGAGCAGGATCCATACTTGGATTATTTTCCCAAGCTTCCGGAATCATCATCAATATTGAATGAGGAAGACTTCTACCACCTAAATGAATCAATTCCAGCACTTCATCAAATGAAGCGGAATCACTTGCTTCATTGGAACAAATTGGAAACACTCTTGATAAATCTCCAGGTATCAAATCAGTTTTCAGCAGATTTTCCCTGGCATGCATCCAGTTTCGATTTCCTTTAACGGTATTTATTTCACCATTATGTGCAATTAATCTATAAGGATGAGCTAGAGGCCAAGATGGGAATGTGTTGGTACTAAACCTTGAATGAACTAGAGCAATTTTTGAAACAACTTTAGGTGATGATAAATCTGGATAAAAGGGTTCAAGTTGTCCAGTTGTGAGCATGCCTTTGTAAACAATGCTTCGCGCAGACAAAGAAGCAAAGTAAACATCTGTTGAATTCTCAATAATCTTTCTAAAAGGATAAATTGCTCTATCAACCTGAATATCTTTTAAGTCTTTGTTTTCAGGTTGAATAAAAATCATTTCAAAACGAGGCATAACACTTTGAGCAGTTTTACCAATTTCGGTGGAGTTTGTAGGTACTTCTCGCCAACCCAAGATATTGATTTGCTCTGTCAATGCCACTTCTGAAATTTTGTTTTTTGCTGCCAAGTACCCGTCTTTATCTCGGGGTAGAAAGACGATACCTGCTGCGTAGTGCCCATTTTTTGGTAATTCAAAATCAACTACATCTCTTAAAAACTCATCTGGTATTTGAATTAATATTCCAGCACCATCGCCAGAATCAGGTTCACTTCCTGAAGCACCGCGATGTTCAAGATTTCTTAAGGCTTCAAGACCTGATGCAACAATTTCATGCGTTGCTTTTCTATTTAAGGTGGCAACTAAAGCAACACCACAAGCATCATGCTCAAATTTTGAGTCATAAAGACCTTGATTGTTGCGAGTTAAAGTTTGCAAGGCTGGTCCCTAAAACGAATTTCTTTCGAAGGGACGACTTTGGCCCAAGTACTAACAGTAAGGCTTTAATTCTAACCTATGACGAACTAGAGCGCTGCTCCAATTGTGGAACCAAGAAACCAGGTAATAGCAGCTGCCCCACTACCCAGCAGTAATTGTCTAATCCCTGAGTACCACCATGATCTTGTTGTGACCAAGGACACCAGTGCACCGGCTAGAAATAATCCCAGCAAAGAAATAACCATTGAAAAAACAATGTCAGTAAGACCAAACATGTACGGCACTAGTGGGACTAGTGCACCTGCTCCAAATGCGATAAATGAGGAAATCGCTGCAACGTTTGCTGAAGGTAAGTCATCTGCAGTTACGCCGAACTCTACTGAGGTGTGTGCATCAAGAAAGGCTTGTTCATTTTTGCTCAGTTCTTTTGAAAACTGTAAAGCCACAGTTTCTGTTACACCACGTTTCATCCAAACTTCAGCTAGCTCCCTAATTTCATGATCCAAGTTGTTTTTAATTTCGCTACGTTCTAATTCAATTTCTGCCAATGCAAGTTCTGCCTGACTTTTTACAGAGGTGTACTCACCTGCTGCCATAGAAAAAGCACCTGCTAACAATCCAGCAAAACCAGCAACAACTATCGCACTTGTGTTTTCTACACCTAGTGCTTGAGATCCTCCTGCTACACCAATCATTAATGCAAAGTTTGAAACCAAACCATCCATTGCACCAAACACAGCTGGACGTAACCAGCCACCATTGACATTGCGATGAATTACTTCCTCGCTGAGATACTTCTCACCCTTGCTCATTAAGCAGATCTCCTAAACAAATCTTTATCTATTCCAGGTTTGGATTTACTACTTATGAAGAAATAGATTAGACCCCCTACTATAACTACTAAACTTGTGAATACGTTGAATCTGAAACCCAAAATCATTCGTGCTTCATCGATTCTCAAGTTTTCAATGAATAATCTTCCTAGGCTATAGAGGCTTACATAAAGTGCAAATAGTCGACCATAACCAATTTTGTATTTTCGATCGAGATAAATCAGACCAAAACCTATAAAAACATTCCATATTATTTCGTATAAGAACGTTGGGTGAAAAGTTGCAAATGATTGAAATCCCTGCGGTCTAAATTTCTCAGTAATTTCTAAACCCCAAGCCAAATCAGTTGGTCTACCAAATAGTTCCTGATTGAAATAGTTTCCTAACCTCCCAATTGCTTGAGCAAAAATTATTCCTGGGGCTAATGCATCTGCAAAAGGCGGTAAGTAAATCTTGTAGTACTTACAACCAATCCATGCTCCAACGCCACCAAAAAGAATTGCGCCCCAAATTCCTAATCCACCATTCCAAATTTTGAGCGCATTAATCCAGTTTTGACCTGATCCAAAATATTTTTCCCAGTCAGTAGCGACGTGATAAATTCTGCCACCAACTATTCCAAATGGAACTGCAAATAATGCAACATCACTGACTTGACCGGGTTTACCACCTTTTGCAATCCATCGTTTGTTACCTAACCAAATTGCAACAAAGATGCCCAAAATTATGAAAAGTGAGTAAGCCCTCAAAGGAAGTGGGCCCAAATAGATAACTCCAGTACTTGGACTTGGAATGCTTAACTGGATCAAAACTAACTACTTTTGAGCTTCTGCAATTACTCCTGCAAAACCTGCTGGATCAGCAAGAATTGAATTCTCAATTGCTGTTCCGTTTAAGTAGAAGCTTGGAGTTCCCTGCACGCCGCGATCTTGTGCATGCAATTGTGAATTTTGAGCCCAACCTTTATATTTCTCTGATGTTAAACAGGTTTCAAAAGTTGTGTAGTCATCGCCTTGAATTCCTACTTTTTTCCCTAAATCAAGTAACTGTTGATTACTAAATCCGTCACCTTCTCTGGCAGGTTGCAATTCAAATACACCTGCGTGAAATTCTGCTGTTTTACCAGCATCTACAGCACATCCAAAAGCCATCGTTGATCTCAAAGATGAAAGTTTTGATTCAGGAAAATTTCGGTCTAGAAAAATCATTGGATGAAGTGTCAAGTTGATGTCGCCTTTTACAGCGGCATCAATAATATTTTTCCCATTTGCTTTCTCCAAGAAACCGCAAGCGGGACATTGAAAATCTTCATAAAGTTCTGCTCTAGGAGAATTTGGGTCTTGCTTTCCAACTGGAACACCATAACCTTCTTTAGCAGTAACCCCGGTCGGCAACTGAGCTGAAGAATTATATTCAGTTATTAATTCTGGAGTGATACTTTGACCCTCAGATTGACCTCTGGCATAAACACCAGCTCCAATTAATCCAACAACAAGTGTGAGAACAAAAAGTCCCCCGATGATTTGAATAGTTTTAGCTTTTTTACTATCTTGCGAATTCGCACTTGCGCGTACTTGCGCAGCTTTATTTCTAATGTCATCTGGGTTTGTCATCTAGTTACTCCACTTTTATGTTGTTATTAACAATCTAATCAAGACGGTTCAATCGACCTAATTCTGGCTAGTCTCTGTGCACCCCTTGAGCAAAATCTTTACTCATTTGGGCTATGGCCTGAATCGATTTACTCAAATCCGGTTGCCCAAGAATGACTTTAACAAAAGCGCTGCCCACGATTACCCCATCTGCAAACCTGGCGACTTCCTTAGCTTGTTCAGCATTGGAAACACCAAGGCCCACCGCAACAGGTAAATCTGTGTGTTTTCGTATCCGCAAAACTAACTCTTCTGCCCTATTTGATACTTGATTTCTTGTTCCCGTTACTCCCATAAGACTTGCTGCATAAACAAATCCTGTGACATTTTTAGTCACTAGTTTTAATCTTTCCTCTGTAGTGCTAGGTGCGACAACAAAAACTCGATCAATATTGTTTTTATCACTTTCACTAATCCATAAATCAGATTCATCTGGTGGTAAATCTGGGGTAATTACCCCAACGCCTCCTGAATCTTTCATTTGCTGGGCGTAATTTGCTACACCCCATTTTTCAATCGGACTCCAATAACTCATGGTTAATACAGGTTTACCTAATTTCGAAACTTCTCTAACTATGTGCATAACATCTTTGATTCCTGTTTTGTTATTCAATGAAATGTCCACTGCTTCTTGAATAGTGGGACCATCCATTAGAGGATCGCTATAGGGCACACCTATTTCAATCAAATCAACACCGTTATTAAGCATCTCTTGCATAATTTTTATTGATCCCTCAATAGTGGGAAATCCTGCAGGTAAATATGCAATTAATGCTGCTCTATTTTCAGATTTAGCTTTGTTGAATACTTGGTGAATAGTGCTCATGAACCAGGAGTTATCTTGAACCATTTTGCAGCAGTTTCAACGTCTTTATCGCCTCGACCACTGCAATTGATAACTATCACAGCGTCTTTGCCTAATTCTTTTCCTAACTTAACTGTTCCAGCAATTGCATGAGCTGTTTCAATAGCCGGAATTATTCCTTCAGTTCTTGATAACAAAGAAAATGCATCCATAGCTTCGGTGTCAGTGATTGGATGATAAAAAGCTCTGCCTGTGTCTTTTAACCAGGCATGTTCTGGTCCAACACCTGGATAGTCAAGGCCAGCAGAAATGGAATGACTAGCAAGAGTTTGCCCGTTTTCATCCTGCAATACATAAGATCTTGTTCCGTGCAAAATTCCTATTGTGCCACCAGAAAGAGTTGCTGCATGTCTTCCAGTTTCGATTCCATCACCAGCAGCTTCATAACCGTGTAACTGAACATCTTTATCCAAAATAAATGGATGAAACAGTCCAATTGCATTTGAACCACCACCAACACACGCCGTGACAGCTGTGGGAAGTTTTCCAATTTTTTCTAATATTTGTTTTCTTGCTTCCACACCCATGATGCTGTGAAAGTTTCGTCCAATAGTTGGGAATGGATGTGGTCCTGCCACGGTTCCTAATAAATAATGTGTGGTCTCAACATTTGTTACCCAATCACGCATTGCTTCATTAATTGCATCTTTAAGAGTTTTTGTGCCAGTTGTAACTGGAACTACTGTGGCACCTAAAAGTTTCATTCGCGCAACATTTAAAGATTGACGAACTGTATCTTCTTCTCCCATGTATATGACACATTCAAGACCAAACAATGCAGCAGCTGTTGCAGTGGCAACACCGTGTTGCCCCGCGCCTGTTTCGGCAATAATTCTTTTCTTACCCATGCGAACAGTCAGTAATGCTTGACCAATAACATTGTTAATTTTGTGTGAACCGGTGTGATTCAGATCTTCTCTTTTAAGAAATATTCGAGCTCCACCTGCATGTTTTGATAAATTCTTTGCTTCAGTTAAGGGACTTGGTCGACCAACATAATCTTTTAATAGGTTTTGAAAATCATCATTGAATTTTGGGTCTGCTGCTGCTTTTAAATATTCAGTTTCAAGTTGATCAAGTGCTGAGATTAAAGCTTCAGGTACAAAGCGTCCGCCGAACTGACCAAAATGTCCAGTCTGATCATCAATCTTTTTTAGGTCCTGCAAAAAAGTAGTCATGTTATTTATCGACCATGATTTGTTGCTGGATGTGCTCCTGCTGTAACAAGTTCATGAACAGCTGCTTGGGGATCGTCATGCATAACTAAACTTTCCCCAACTAAAACTGCATGTGCTCCGGCATTTGCATAAGTTATCAAATCGTGTTTGTCTCTAACCCCGGATTCCGCAACCATGATGCAACCACTTGGAACAAGTGGGGCCAACTTTGCAAATGTATTTCTATCAACTTCTAATGTTTTCAAATTTCTTGCATTAATCCCAACTAATTTCGCACCAGCATCGGCTGCTCTCTTAATTTCTTCCTCGGTGTGGACTTCAACTAAGGGCGTAAGTCCAATACTTTTTGATCTTTCAATAAGCGATACAAGTGCTTCTTGATCAAGGGCTGCAACGATTAATAAGGCTAAATCAGCACCATAGGCTCTTGCTTCCCAAAGTTGATAACTAGAAACAATGAAATCTTTTCTTAAAACCGGAATATCAACAGCTTTTCTAACTGCTGCTAGGTCTGCTAAACATCCCTTAAATCTTCTTTCTTCAGTTAAAACACTTATACAACTTGCACCACCTGCTTCATATTTTTTAGCCAAAGATGCAGGGTCAACAATTTTTGATAACTCACCTTTTGAAGGGCTTGATCTTTTAATCTCAGCAATTACTGCCACTCCTGCTTCATCAAAAATAGGAAATGGATCAATTGCTTTAGAGGTTTTTTCTGCTTGAGATTTCAACTCTTCAATTGAAACTTTTTCTTGCCTGATAACTAAATCTTCGCGAACGCCAACGATTATTTCGTCTAAAACGCTCGACATTGTTTTCCTAATCTATTTTCGTTTTGAACTTGCTTTTTCCCAGGTGATCCAAACAATTCCACCTAGAACACTTAAACCGATTCCTGTCCAAAACATTGTCCAGTTGTTAACGACTAATGCATAAGTAGAAATAATTGAAGCTGAAATAATAATGAAAGTTCCAGTCCAAGCAGCAGGTGTTTGGCCATGGTTATCTTTTGACATTAATTATTTCTCCTTAATTAAGTTGATGTTATTAGCCTAATGATGACGCTATGGCAACGGCTCTTAGTACCACGGCTGCTTTATTCTGACATTCCATATCTTCACTACTTGGCACAGAGTCTGCAACTACCCCTGCTCCTGCCTGAACATAAGCAACACCATTCTTTAGTAGTGCTGTCCTAATGGTTATTGCTACATCCATATTGCCGGCGAAATCAAAATAACCTAACGCTCCACCATAAATTCCACGCCTGACAGGTTCTAGTTCATCAATTATTTCCATCGCCCTGACTTTTGGTGCTCCCGAAAGAGTTCCAGCAGGAAAGGTTGCTTTTAATGCATCCGCTGCAGAGATTTCGTCATTTAATGTTCCAATGACAGTTGAGACAAGGTGCATGACGTGACTGTATTTTTCAACCTGCATAAATTGCGTCACTTCAACTGAACCAGGTTTACACACGCGCCCTAAATCATTTCTACCAAGATCTACCAACATTAGATGTTCTGCTTTCTCCTTAGGGTCATTTAACAACTCAATAGCAGATTCATCATCAATTTTTGAATCACTAGATCTGGCTCTGGTGCCAGCAATTGGGTGCATCATGGCCTGTCTGTCTTTAACAGTCACTAAAGCTTCAGGACTCGAACCAATTATTTCAAAATCAGTATTTTCTGACTCTTCTGTCGGGACGTTCAAGTAATACATATATGGACTTGGATTTGTTGCCCTTAAAACTCTATAGATATCAAGACCACGTGCCTTAGTTTTCATGTCAAATCTTTGAGATAAAACTATTTGAAATGCGTCTCCTGCCTCAATGTAATTGATTGCTCTTTTTACAGAATCTTGATAATCAGAACTTTTGGTGCGATTAATGTAATCTAATTTGGCTTCCATATTAAATGTAGAATTACTTTGAGACTGAGGGTTAGAAAGTAAGGCCTGCATTGAATCTAATCTTTTAAGGGCATCCTCATAAGCGAAATCAACTCGTTCATCTGTCCCGTCGTAGTTCACGGCGTTTGCAATTAACCAAACTGATCCATCAACATGATCTAAAACAGCAAAATCTGTGGCCAGCAACATTAAAAGATCTGGCACGCTGGTTTCGTTTGGATTTTTATCAGGAATTTTTTCGAACATTCGAACAATGTCATAAGCAAAGTATCCAACCAATCCACCAGTTAAGGGGGGCAAATTTGGTAGAGGTTTAGTCGATAAGAAATCTAAAGTTTGCTTGAAAACATGCCAGATATCGCCCTCAAGCAAAACTCCTTTGGGTGGTTTTCCCGTCCATTTCGCCCTACCTTTTTCACTGCGCAAAGTTGCAGCACTGGAGACTCCTACAAATGAGTATCTTGACCAACTTTGTCCATGTTCAGCAGATTCGAGTAGAAAAGTTCCAGGTTTTTCATTAGCTAGAGCCTTGTATAAGCCAACAGGAGTAAATGAATCACCAATTAGTTTTCTAACTACCGGAATTACTTTTCTGTCTTTGGCATAAATCTTAAATTGTTCAAGATCTGGAGTATTTACTCCTAGTTTTATTGAGTTCATCAATTACTTTTCAGACCAAACTAAAACACCATCAAAACAAGTCTTTTCTCCTGTGTGGCAAGCTTCACCTTTTTGCTCAACAGCAATAAGAATTGTGTCAGCATCGCAATCAATTCGAAGTTCTTTTAATGTTTGGGTATTGCCAGACTCTTCACCTTTTACCCAGAGTTTGTTTCTTGATCGTGAATAGTAAGTAACATTCTTTGTTTGCAAAGTTTTCGTAAAAGACTCTTCATTCATCCAGGCCATCATCAATACCTGTTTTGTTGAGTGATCAGTTGTTATTGCTGGAACTAATCCATTTTCATTTGGTTTAAGCGATGACCAATATTCTGCGATTGACGCCAAAGAAATTTCATCCATGTTCATATTCTTGCGTAGGACAGAACCTGATTTGTCGCTAGGTATCTTTTCCTCTACTCTGTTTATATGACATCTTTAGCCAAACGTGAGCGAGTAGCAATTGCTCAACTCTTACGACAACTAGATCCTGAAGCGCCCACGCTATGCGATGGATGGAGCTCTTTTGACTTACTTGTTCACTTAGTTTCCAGAGAAACCAGACCTGATGCTGCAATCGGGTTAGTTGTTCCTTTTTTGTCTAACTACACATCAAAAGTTGCTCAGGAAATCAAGAATCGAGGATATGAAAATCTAATAACAGAATTTGAACAAGGACCAAGTAAAACTAGTTTTTTCGCCATTCCAGGTGTAGATAATCTAGCTAACACTTTTGAATATCTGATCCATCATGAAGATCTATTGCGTGCTCAACCAAACTATTCCCCTCGCAGCCTAGGTGACGCCGACAAAAAATTAATTTGGAAACGTTTTACTCAATCGGGCAAATTACTTATGCGCAAAGCAAAAGTAGGCATTATTGCTCAGTCAGACCAAGGAACCTACACAATTAAATCTGGCAATAGTTGTGTCACCATGAAAGGTGAGGTAATTGATTTGCTCTTATTTGCCTACGGGCGAAAGGCTCACGTAAACATCGAATTCGAAGGTGAAGATAGTGCTATTAGAATTCTTAAAGAAACTAAATTTGGGTTCTAATTTCAATAAAGTTTCCTTTGAGTTCTGCCTTAACTTGATCTATTGAAATTTCTTGGAAGTGAAAAATACTTGCTGCCAATAAGGCATCTGCGCCTGCTTTAACAGCCGGGGCAAAATCAGCGACTTTTCCAGCACCTCCGCTTGCAATTAATGGCACACTTATGTTCTTTTTAACTAAAGAAATAAGTTCGAGATCAAAACCATCTTTAGTTCCGTCTTTATCCATTGAATTTAGAAGTACTTCTCCTGCCCCTCTTTCAACTGCTTGCTTGGTCCAAGCCAATGCATCCAGTCCAGCACTTTTCGATCCACCATGTGTGGTCACTTCAAATCCAGAAACAGCGAATTTTTCACTTGTTCTTCGTGCATCAATTGAAATGACCAAAACTTGAGAACCAAATCTTTTTGAAATGGCATTGATCAGATCTGGATTTGAAATAGCGCTTGTATTAATGGAAACTTTGTCTGCACCAGCCCTTAGAAGTAAATCCACATCCTCCACACTTCTTATTCCCCCACCAACTGTGAGAGGTACAAAAACAGCTTCGGCAGTTTTTTTGACTACATCAATAATCGTTTTCTTATCATCCTTGGATGCTGAAATATCAAGAAAAGTTATTTCATCTGCACCATTTTCTGCATAATAACTAGCTAATTCAACAGGATCGCCTGCGTCAACTAGATTTTGAAAGTTTACGCCTTTAACTACCCGACCATCTGCTACATCAAGACATGGAATAATTCTTATCGCTAAAGGCATATAATTAATTCTCCGCTATATCTAAAGCTTGTCTTAAAGTAAATTTCTGGGCATAAAGTGCTTTTCCTACAATTGCGCCTTCTACTCCAATATCAGTTAACTCTCTAAGCAAAGCAATATCTGTTAATTCTGCAATTCCACCAGAAGCAATCACAGGTTTTTTTGTGTAGTTAAGTATCTCTTTTAATAACGCAACATTAGGACCTTGTAACGTTCCATCTTTTGTAACATCGGTTACTACATATCGAGCTGCGTTATCTTTATCAAGTCTTTGCAGAGTTTCAATTAATTCGCCACCTTCTTTGGTCCAACCACGAGCCGCTAACTTTCTTCCTCGCACATCTAAACCAATTGCAATCTTGTCACCGTATTTGGCAATTACTTTTGCTGTCCATTCAGGATTCTCCAATGCAGCAGTGCCAAGATTTATCCGCGCAGCTCTTGTTGCTAAAGCATTTTCTAGTGATTGATCATCACGAATCCCACCAGAAAGTTCAACATTTATATCTAACTTTGCTGTTACCTCTTCTAAAAGTTCCTTGTTGTTTCCCTTACCAAAAGCTGCATCCAAATCAACTAAATGAATCCAGGAAGCTCCTTGTGCTTGCCAGGCAAGTGCGGCCTCAAGTGGTGAACCATAGGAAGTTTCACTACCTAGCTCTCCTTGCACTAATCGAACAGCGCGACCTTCCGAAACATCCACTGCGGGCAAAAGAATTAGTGGTTTCATATTAAACACTTTCCAACCAGTTTGCTAACAACTGCAGACCAGCTTCACCAGATTTTTCTGGGTGAAATTGTGTTGCAGATAACGGTCCATTTTCCACACTTGATAAGAATTTCTCACCATGAATTGAGAAATGCTTAAGTGGTGCAGATATTTTTTCTGACCCATGCAAATCTAATTCTTTGGCGGCATATGAATGAACGAAATAGAACTTTTCACTTTCGATACCTTTAAAGATTTGACTGCCCTTTGATACTTCGACGTTATTCCAACCCATGTGAGGCAAAACGTTGGCTTTTAATTCTGTTACAGATCCTGGCCATTGGTGTAGCCCTGGAGTATTAACTCCATGCTCAAGTCCATTTTCAAACATGATTTGCATTCCCACACAAATTCCAAAAACTTTTCTATCACCGGCTAGGCGTTTATCAACAATTTCCGAACCTTTAACTTTTTTGATTCCTTGCATACATGATTCAAAAGCTCCCACCCCTGGAATTACCAAGCCATCAGCATTAAGACAGGTTTCATAATCACTTGAAATTGATACTTTTGCTCCAACTTTTGCCAAACTTTTTTCTGCAGATCTAATATTTCCTGATCCGTAATCAAGAATAATTATTGATTTTGACATTAAAACCCAAGTTTAAACATGAGTTTTATCTACAGCACACCCTTGGTAGATGGAATTCCGACTGATTTTGCGTCAAAACTCACAGCATCTCTAAGGGCTCGTGCTACAGCTTTAAATTGAGCTTCTACAACGTGGTGTGCATTCCGACCTTCTAGTACTTTAATGTGCAAAGTTATGTCCGCACTGTTTACAAATGACTCCCAAATGTGTTTTGTCAATGTTGTGTCATAGGTACCAATCATTGGTGCGATTTCAGTTTCGCTGTGAACAAGATATGGTCGACCTGAAAGATCAACAGCAGCTCGTACTAGAACTTCGTCTAAGGGCAAGGTGGCATCGCCGTAGCGTCTAATTCCTGACTTATCACCCATGGCTTCTTTAAATGCTGTTCCTAATGCTAAAGAGGTATCTTCAATGGTGTGGTGTTCATCGACTGAGATATCACCTTTTGTTTTTACAGTTAAATTAAAGGCACCATGCTTACCAAGTTGGCTTAACATATGATCAAAAAATGGCACACCAGTGTCAACTGAAACTTCACCAATTCCATCTAGATCAATTTCAACGAGCACGTCACTTTCTTTAGTAGTGCGAGCTACGCGCCCTTTTCTACTCATGACCTGCCCCTCACAGTTGTTATTTATAACTCTAATTATCGTTCATCATGAAATCATCAATAACTTCGGTCATGGTTTTTTGAATCTGATGTCTATTGCTTGAGCATGGGCAGGTAAATCTTCTGTATGCGCCAGTGTTCGTATTTGATTTGCGGCACCTTCAAGTGCTTCTTTTGAATAATCAATGTAGCTAACACCTCGAAGAAATGTTTGCACTGAAAGACCAGATGAATGGCACGCACAACCACCAGTTGGCAAGACGTGATTGCTGCCAGCCAAATAGTCACCCAGGGAAACAGGTGCATGAGGTCCAATAAATATTGCACCAGCATTTTTTACCTTATAAGCAATGTTTTGCGCATCCATTGTATGAATTTCTAAATGCTCAGCTGCATACTGATCTATAACTTCTAATCCTTGCTGAAGATCTTTAACTAAAACAATGGCACTCTGGTTTCCACTTAAAGCCTGCTTAATGCGCTGTGCGTGCTTTGTTTGAGGAATCTGTAACTCTAATTCTTTTTCAACTTCCAAAGCCAACTTTTCAGATGTTGTCACTAAAACACTAGCTGCAATTACATCGTGTTCTGCTTGACTTATTAAGTCTGCTGCAATCCAAGAAGCATTTCCTGATTCATCGGCTAAAATAGCAATTTCAGTTGGGCCTGCTTCGCTATCTATTCCAATTAAACCTCTTAATAATCTTTTTGCAGCAGTAACATAAATATTTCCTGGTCCAGTAACCATGTTGACTGGATCGCAAGTTTTAGTGCCATAAGCAAACATTGCAATTGCTTGAGCTCCACCTGCAGCATAAATTTCGGTTATCCCAAGCAACTTGCACGCAGCAAGAATAGTTTTATTAGGCCAGCCATTGTTTTCTTTTTGTGCAGGACTTGTTACGGCAATTGATCTAACACCTGCAATTTGTGCTGGCACAACATTCATCACAACACTAGATGGGTAAACAGCATTACCACCTGGAACATAAAGTCCGACACGATCAACTGGTAACCAACGTTGACTTACGCTTCCGCCATTAACTACTTGAGTGGTTGACTCGTTTCGAATTTGTGATTGGTGAACTTTCCTTGTTCGCTTAATTGCTTCTGCTAAAGCATCAACAACATCACTAGGCATTTCGCTATAAGCTTTATCGATAATTTCTTGAGGAACTCTTATGGCAGTTGGCTTGATACCATCAAATTTTTCGGTCCAATTGATGACTGCCTCATCTCCATTTTTCTTAACGTCCTCAATTATGGGTTTAACAACACTGATCACGGATTCGACATCAATTTGGGCTCGAGGCACCACAGGTTGAGGAATTTTATCAAGATTTCTCAAATCAACACGACGAATCATATGTTCAATTCTACGGGATGCTCAGATTTAAATCTTGGCATATTCTTATGGCATGAGAGATGAAGAAACAGGTCTAAAGATGTTGCCAATATTTCCTCTCAATACCGTTTTAATGCCACATCAACTTATGCCTTTGCATATTTTTGAAAACAGATATAGACGACTCATGGCAGATCTCTTGGCCCTTCCTGAAAGTGAACAAAGATTTGGAATCGTTTCAATTGTTAAAGGTTCAGAAACTAATGAAGATCTTCCTCAATTAGCGGAAATTGGAACTATCGCGGTTTTGAGAAAAACCACTGCCAACCCAGATGGAACCTTTGAAATAACTGTAATTGGTGGAGAAAGATTTGATATTAAATCACTTAGCGTAAGTAAGGCTCCATATTTAATTGGTGAAGTTAGAACTAGAAAAGAAACACCAATTAATTTTGATGCCGCAACTATCACCTTGGCTCAGGAAAAATGTATTGATTTTATGATGATGGTTGATGCTGATAATGACAATGCCTCGCGCTCCTTACCCGATGAGCCATCAGCTTTAAGTTTCTTAATTGCGGGATTACTTCCCCTTACTTCCATCGAACAACAATCTCTGCTAAATATTGATGATGCTAATTTGAGATTAAAAGCCGTGATGAAAATTATTAATCGTGAAACAATTTTGATGCAAGAAATTCCAAGTATTCCGGCCCCATTCCTAACCAGAGTTACTATCAGTCCTAATTAAGCAACTGCACTTGGTCCAAGAAGTGCTTTGAGTTCTCCAAATAATGCTGAGGTTGGTTCAACTCTTAAGTTCTCATCAATTTTCATCACCGTAGTTTTATCACCATTGCTTAAATGCAGGTGAACTTCGACAGATCCTGGGTGAGTCTGGAGCACAGATTTTATTGAGTCAACTACAGGTGGTGTGCATCTTGCCAAAGGTAGTTTAACAACTACTGGATTTGTTCTTTGTTTGTTTAAATCAGGAACTGAGAATTCTAGGGCAACTAATTTAGGACTCTCTTCTTCTCGAGCATCTATTTTTGCCCTAACAGCTAAAATCGCATCGTCGTGAATTAGTCCAGCAACATTTGCATAAGTTTGCGAGAAAACCATTAGATCAACTGCACCCGCTAAATCTTCCAAAGTGACGATCGCCCATGATGCGCCTTGCTTTGTAACTTTTCTTTGAATGTTTGTAACTAACCCTGCAACTGTCACAATGTCACCATCGTTTTTATTACCATGGGTAATGTCGGCCATTGAAGTATCGGAAAATCTGTTTAACAAGTGTTCAATTCCTAATAATGGATGATCGCTCACATAAAGACCTAACATTTCTCTTTCGAAGTTCAATAAGACTGCTTTATCCCATTCACCATCTGGAATTGAAATTTCAGTTCCAGTTAAGGAAATTGCATCTGTTGTGGATGAGCCAAATAAATCGTATTGTCCAATTGATTCTGCTCGTTTTGATTCACTTGAACTCTCAACTGCTTCTATGTGAATACTTAGTAGCCCTTTACGAGAATGAGACATTGAGTCAAAAGCACCTGCTTTGATGAGTGCCTCAATAACTCTTTTACTACAAACCGCAGGATCAACTTTTCTTAAGAAGTCAAAGAAATCCGTGAATCTCTCAGACTTATTCCTTGAGGTGATAAGTGTATCTACTACGTTTTCGCCAACATTCTTGATGGCAGATAAGCCAAATCGAATATCATTTCCAATTGGTGCAAATTCACTTAATGATTCGTTGACATCTGGGGGAAGAACTTTTATTCCCATACGACGGCATTCATTTAAATAAATTGCTAATTTATCTCGATCATCTTTAACACTTGATAATAAAGCTGCCATGTATTCAGCTGGAAAATTTGCCTTTAAATAAGCAGTCCAATATGAAACTAAACCATAACCAGCAGTGTGTGCTCGATTAAATGCGTAATCAGAAAAAGGAACAAGTGTGTCCCACAGCGTCTTAATGGCATCTTCCGAATAATTGTTGGCCCGCATGCCATCTCTAAATGGCACAAACTCATGATCAAGAATCTCTTTCTTTTTCTTACCCATCGCTCGTCGTAAAAGATCTGCTTTACCAAGTGAGTAGCCCGCAACTTTTTGGGCAATTGCCATTACTTGTTCTTGATAAACAATCAGACCGTAAGTATCCGACAAGATTTCATCTAAAGGTTCAGCAAGATCTTCGTGAATTGGTTTAACTTGAGTTCTTTTGTTTTTTCGATCGGCGTAATCATTGTGGGCATTAACACCCATTGGACCAGGTCTATACAGCGCAAGTACGGCTGAAATGTGTTCAAAATTATCTGGTTGCATTGATCGAAGTAGAGCGCGCATTGGAGCACCGTCTAATTGAAATACACCAAGGGTGTCTCCCCTACTTAAGAGTTCATATGTAGATTTATCAGTTAGTTCTAATTCTTCCAGAGCAAATTCCTTATTTTTATTTCGTTTAATGTGAGCCAGACAGTCATCTAGCACAGTTAAGTTTCTTAAACCAAGAAAATCCATCTTTAGTAGTCCTAAAGATTCACATGCACCCATATCGAATTGGGTAATAATCGCTCCATCTTGTTCTCTTTTCCAAAGTGGCACAACATCAATTAGAGGTTCGCGACACAAAATAACTCCTGCAGCGTGCACACCTGGTTGTCTTCTTAATCCTTCTAAACCACGGGCTGTGTCAACAATTTTTTGGGCATCAGGATCTGATTTGTATAGATTTCTAAACTCATTTGCTTCTTTAAATCTCTCATCACTCTTATCAAAAATTGAGGCTAAAGACATATCTTTACCAACAACTGGTGGTGGAATTAGTTTGGTAATTTTGTCAGAAACTGCAAAAGGGTAACCCAAAACACGTGCTGAATCTTTAATTGCCGCTTTAGCTTTAATTGTTCCATAAGTAATGATCTGAGAGACGTGGTCTGAACCATACTTAGTTGTGGCATAGCGAATCATGTCGGAACGTCTTTTTTCATCAAAGTCAATATCAATATCAGGTAAAGAAATTCTTTCTGGATTCAAGAATCTTTCAAAAAGCAATCCATGTTTCAAAGGATCAAGCTCAGTTATGCCTAAAGCAAATGCGATAACTGAACCACCAGCTGAGCCTCTTCCTGGTCCAACTCGAATGCCATTTTCTTTTGCATATCGAACAAGGTCAGCTACCACGAGAAAATAACTTGGAAAACCCATCTGGTTAATTACATTGATTTCATACTCTGCTTGCTTCTGATGTTCAGCAGGAATTTGATTCTTAAATCTTTTAGCCAAACCAATTTGAACTTCTTTTGCTAACCAGGTTTCTTCTGTTTCACCCTGGGGCACTTCAAAACTTGGCATCAGGTTTGCACCTTCAGTGAATTTCACCTCACATCGCTCAGCAATCAACAAAGTGTTGTCACATGCATCTGGGTAGTCTTTCCAGATTTCTCTCATTTCAGCTGGTGATTTTAAGTAAAAGTCTTGCGAATCAAATTTGAATCTATTTGGATCACTAAGAGTGGTTCTTGTTCCAACGCATAACAAAACCTCGTGGGAGGCTGCATCTGAGGCGTAGGTGTAATGAAGATCATTAGTTGCAACTAGTGGAATTCCAAGTTCTTTAGCGATTTTTAGCAGAGCGGGTTTTGTTTTCTTTTCAATGTCTAAACCGTGGTCCATAAGTTCGCAGAAGTAGTTTTCCTTACCCAAAACTTCTTGCATGGTCGCAGCCACTTCAAGCGCTTTTTTCTCATCTCCTGCTTGTAACCATCTATTAACTTCCCCTGATGGGCAACCAGTTGTGGCAATTAAACCTTTACCATATTTTTGTAGTAATTCGTAATCTAATCTTGGTTTGTAGTAATAACCTTCAATACTTGCTAATGAAGAAATTCGAAACAAGTTATGCATTGCTTCTGTTGTTGTTGCCCACATTGTGATGTGTGTGTAGGGAGACTTTCCTCGACCAAACTCTTGGTCTTCACTTTTGGAATTTCCGCCAAAGTCCAACATCTCCCGAGATTTTCTGCCATTTGGTGCGTAATAACCTTCAATACCGATAATTGGCTTAACACCTTGTTCTTTGGCATTCTTGTAAAAATCAAATGCGCCATAAAGATTGCCGTGATCGGTAATTGCTATAGCTGGCATACCTAATCTTTTTGTTTCACTCACCAAAGGGTTCAGGCGTGATGCGCCATCTAACATTGAATATTCGGTGTGAACGTGTAAATGAACAAAGGAATCGCGATTGGACATAACTAACTATTAAGTCCTTTCGACTGGTTAATACAAAGGGGAATTTGTACTACTAATTTATGACTACCTTGTGACAATTTTACTTATAAACCTCGGCGATGCGAGTCAAACTTAGCGATAAATCTTGAGGATATGCGGAGTTAAAAGTCACATCCTGACCAGTTTTTGGGTGGCGAAATGTTAACTGTGTGGCGTGTAACCACTGGCGATGCAATTCAAGTGTGGCAGCCA
>Ga0315903_10002303_pt1 | contig 28246 bp, 25 predicted proteins | sample LakEriMetagenome_7_FD_203524 | JGI IMG/M metagenome (GOLD analysis project Ga0315903, IMG submission 203524) | Freshwater fungal communities from buoy surface, Lake Erie, Ohio, United States - Buoy 2 MA119 | ecosystem: Environmental > Aquatic > Freshwater > Lake | place: USA: Lake Erie, Ohio... | reverse complement strand
TACCGAGATACCCACGTTGATAGCAGGACGAATACCAGAAAGGAATAAGTTCGTCTCTAGGAATATTTGTCCGTCGGTAATAGAAATTACGTTGGTAGGGATATACGCCGATACGTCTCCGGCCTGTGTTTCGATAATGGGCAATGCGGTAAGTGAACCACCTCCTTTGATCAAGTGGCGAATGCTGTCAGGAACGTCATTCATGTTCTTAGCTACGTTATCATCATTGATAACCTTGGCAGCACGCTCCAACAAACGACTATGCAGATAGAATACGTCTCCAGGATACGCCTCACGTCCGGGAGGGCGACGCAGCAGCAACGAAACCTCACGATAAGCCACCGCCTGCTTAGAAAGGTCATCATAGATAATCAGAGCAGGACGACCGGTATCGCGGAAAAATTCTCCAATGGCCGCACCGGCAAAAGGAGCATAGAACTGCAATGGAGCAGGATCAGAGGCCGAAGCCGCCACAATGATGGTGTAATCCATGGCACCGTTGTCCTGCAGGGTCTTCATTACACCGGCAATGGTAGAGGCCTTTTGTCCGATGGCTACATAGATACAGTAAACGGGCTTGCCGGCTTTGTAAAATTCTTTTTGATTGATAATGGTATCGATACAGATAGCAGTCTTACCAGTCTGGCGATCACCGATTACCAACTCACGCTGACCACGACCGATGGGGATCATGGCATCGATAGCTTTGATACCAGTTTGCAGTGGTTCCTTAACTGGCTCACGATAGATAACCCCGGGGGCTTTACGCTCCAGTGGCATCTCGTATAGTTCGCCGGTCAAAGGGCCTTTACCATCAATGGGAGCACCCAATGTATTGACCACACGACCCAGCATACCCTCTCCTACTTTGATAGAAGCGATCTGGCCGGTACGCTTTACTTTGGCACCTTCTTGAATTCCGCCGGTCTCTCCCATGAGTACCACACCCACATTGTCCTCTTCGAGGTTAAGGGCAATGGCACGAACACCATTTTCGAACTCTACGAGTTCTCCATAGCGCACATTTCCGAGACCATAAACACGGGCAATACCATCTCCGATCTGTAACACCGTTCCTACTTCTTCTAGGTCGGCAGTAGCATTAAAGTTGCTCAGCTGCTGACGCAGGATGGCACTTATTTCGTCGGGCTTAATTTCTGGCATATGTTTTTGTTTTCGATGTTATTTGATCTGATAGATAAAATCGTTGTTCTCAAATTGCTTGGCAATGCTGCGCAGGTCATAGGCCACGCTGGCATCTACCAACTGATCGTCGATCTGCAGTACAAACCCGCCGATCAGGGCCGGATCCACTTTTTCTTCGAGTTCCACGAGTGTAAAGCCGGCCGATTTCTTTACTTGTTCTACAATCGCTTTTTTCAACTCTTCGCTTGCCGTAACAGCGGTGGTTAAACGAATGGTCTTAATACCCTTCTTCTCTTTATAAGCGGCAATAAAAGCAGTGATGATCTCGGGCAAATAACTTTCGCGTGTTTTGGCAACCAGCAGTCGATTAAAGGCGGCAGTAAGTTCGCTCACATTTCCGGTCGTTACCGCCGATACGATTTTTTCTTTTGTATCGCTTTTGATGATTGGGCTGCGCAACAAGTTCACAAAATCGCGGTTGCTCTTGCAAACTGCTTGCAACCACAACATATCGGCATACACCTTTTCGAGCTGATCTTTCTCTACCGATAGATCGAGCAACGATTTGGCATAACGGGCTGCTAAACGTGGGTTGGGCATAAATAGTTTAGTTCAGTTTTACAGAGTCGACCAGACCTTTAATATGGGCTTCTTGAGCTTCTTTGCTACCTAGTTCTTTGCGAAGTACTTTCTCGCTTACTTCGATTACCAGCTTTCCTACCTGGTTCTTAACCTCGGTGAGTGCCGCCATCTTTTGTGCTTCGATAGCCGCTCTCGATTCTGCCAATACTTTATTAGCCTCGATCTTGGCTTGCTCTTTAGCTTCGTTGATAATGCGGTCTTTGGTCTCGCGGGCTTCTTTTAATAACTGCGCACGCTCTTCGCGGGCTTTGGCCAGCAGCGTTTCGTTCTCGCTTTTCAATTGGGCCATCTCGGCCTTTACGCGCTGGGCGGTAGCCAGTGAATCGGCAATACTGTTCTCACGCTCGCGCAGACCGTTAATGATGGCTGGCCATGCAAAGCGGGCCAGCAAAAAGAAAACGATCAAAAAAGCCACCAGCGTCCAGATCAGCAATCCAAAACCGGGTGTTAACAGATTCATGGTATAGTAGTTTCGTTTTGTCTTTTAAAATACTGCATCCGCGGCCCTGTGCGTTGGATGCAGTAAGAGGTTTGGCTGGTATTAAAGTACCATGGCCAGGAAGCCCACGATGATCGCGAACAGGGCAGCACCTTCTACAAGGGCCGCTGTCAAGATCATGTTACCGCGGATGTCATTGCTAGCCTCGGGTTGGCGGGCGATCGCCTCGAGGGCGCCCTTACCGATCTGTCCGATACCGATACCGGCACCGATGGCAGCGAGACCTGCTCCGACTGCACCTCCTGCATTTGCCATTTCGGCCAGCAGCATTACGTTCATAAGATCCATGTTAGGTTGTATTGAGGGTTAAAAAAAACGTTTTAATGATGGGCATGTGCTTCGTCGTGATGCGCTCCTTCTAATGCTTGCCCAATAAATACCGCACTCAGCATAGTGAAGATGAAAGCCTGCAAAAAGGCCACCAACACCTCTATCAGGTAAATAAATACGGTAAAACCTACAGCCAGCGGAGAGGCACCCCATCCGGCGATCGGACTTAGTTCGCCGAAAATAAAGATCAATGATACCAGACAGATAATGATAATGTGCCCGGCCACCATGTTGGCAAAAAGACGAATAATGAGGGCGAAGGGCTTAATAAAAACACTCAAAAATTCTACAGGCACCAAGATCAACTTAACACCAAAGGGAACCCCGGGCGGATTAAAGATGTGACCCCAATAATGCTTGTTAGAACTAAATAAGATAACAACAAAAGAAAGCAGACCCAACACAACCGTAAAGGCAATGTTTCCCGTTACATTAGCCGAACCGGGAATAAGTCCAAAGATGTTATTGACCAGAATAAAAAAGAATACGGTAAGTAAGAAAGGCAAATAACGATTATAGTTATGTCCCAGGTTTGGTTTGGCCACCTCATCTCTAACAAAAGTGATGATGGGCTCTAATAAGCTTTGCGATCCCTTGGGCGCAGAGGTAATGCCCACCCCTTTTTTATAACGGCCGGCCACGCGAAACATGATAATCACAAACAAGGTAAGAGCTAATAACATCTGTACCACATTGCGCGTCATAGAAAGATCGTAGAACTGCACGGTGGCATCGTAATGTCCATCGGCATTGACCGGAACAATATCACCAGCCGAAAACTTTTTACCGGTAATGGTATCGAGCCCCATCTCATGGATGGAATGTTCGTTGAGCAGCAGGTATCCTTTGTGTGCAGCGTGTCCGTGCTCAAAGCGAGAAGACATAAAAATGTCCCAAGTACCGCGAGTGGGAGAATAAAGAATGATAGGTAATGGCAGGGTAACGGGATGATCCCCGATATCCATAAAATGATACTCATGTCCGTCGAGAACGTGGCCAAAGATCACTTCGGCCGCATTAAATTTCTTGGATTCAGCACCATGACCGGCTGCTTCGTGAGCAGGTGTAGCTTGATGACCATGGTCATGCTGTTGCGCACTGACAAAAGACCCTAAAAAAAGAAGGGAAAAAATGGTGAAAACGACAGAGAAAATAGTGTTGTAGCGTATTGACTGCATACCCTTCTTGAAAATTTTTGCAAAGATAAGGGTCGGCATGCTAAATATCGCCGGAAAATCACTCTAATAAAGCCCCTCATGAACGGGTCTCGGCAAGGGCCGAAAACTGCATTTCGTAAAGTCGAGCATAGTGCCCTTTTTGTGCCAAAAGCTCTTGGTGGGTACCCGATTCGATTAATACACCACCTTCTAAAACAATGATTTTGTTTGCTTTACGTATGGTAGATAATCTGTGTGCAATTACTATAGAGGTCCTGTTGGCTATCAATTTATCGATAGCCCGCTGAATAAGCCGCTCCGACTCGGTATCGACCGAAGAGGTGGCCTCGTCGAGTACCAGTATAGAGGGGTTATATAATAAGGCCCTGATAAACGAGATCAGCTGCCGTTGACCCAACGACAGGGTGGCGCCTCTTTCGCGAACGTCAAAATCGTACCCGCCGGGCAAACTCATTATAAAGTCGTGCAGGTCTATCATCTTGGCCGCTTCTTCGACCTGATCGCGGGTAATCCGGGGATTTCTCAGTGTAATATTATCTAACACCGATCCGGAGAATAAGAAAACATCTTGTAAAACAACGCCCACCTGTGAGCGCAGGGTCTCTACGTCGTAATCGGCTACGGGCACATCATCTATACGAATCTGTCCTGATTGTACTTCGTATAGGCGGGTAAGTAAGCTAATGATAGTACTCTTACCGCTGCCGGTATGCCCCACAATGGCGATAGTATCGCCAGGAGCCGCCCTAAAAGAAACATCCCTTAATACAGGTGTACCAGGCGTGTACTCAAACATGACCCGATCGAATTCGATCTTACCCTGCAAGAGCGAGGGCTTGTGTGCATCCACGCCACTCAACGGCAACACATCGGGATTATCAAGTACTTTAAACACCCTTTCGCTGGCAATGACCCCCATTTGCAAAACATTGAACTTATCGGCAATAACTCGAAGTGGTCTAAATAATAAATTCAGACAAAGAATAAAAGCAATCACGGTGCCCTGCTGACTTTGTTGCAACGCCAACGCCTCTTTTGAAGTGTACCATACCACTAATCCGATCGAAAGGGCTAGCACAATCTCTACTACCGGAAAAAAAACCGAGTACGCAAAGATGGCTTTGATATTGGCATTACGATGATGACGATTTATACTTTTAAATTTTTCGAACTCATGTGGCTCGGCGGCAAAGGCCTGCACGATACTCATACCGGTAATATGCTCTTGTACAAACGCATTAAGATCGGCCACAGCATTACGAACCGCCTGAAAAGAACGATTGATGCTTTCCTTAAAAAAATACGTGGCTACGATAATAACCGGAAAGGGAATCAACGCAATCAATGTCAACTGCCAGTCGGCCCATAGCATATAGCCTAGCACGCAGCCAATCGAAAGCAGATCGGCAATAATGGGAACCAACCCTTCTGCAAAAATATCATTGACCGATTCAATATCATTGATGGTACGAGTGGTAAGCGTGCCAATCGGGGTTTTATCGTACTGACGCACATTCAATCGTAATATCTTATTAAATGTATCCATACGCAGATCCATCACCACCGACTGCCCTAGCAGTGAGGTTTGATACGAAAACCCAAAACGAATCAACGTCTCTACAAAAATGATAGCCACCTGTATCATAGTAATCTGAACCAGCAGGCGAGGTAATTGTCCAATGATATACTCATTGACAGTAAGCTGTACCAAAAAGGGACGTACCGGGGTAATCAGGGCCAAAAAGATAGCCAACACCACCGAAAACCAAAATTGTTGTCGGTACGGACGGGCATAGCCAAAGACCCTGCGTAATAATTGCCAATCAAAAAAAGTTTTAGTCCTTTCCAACGTTTCAATTACTGCCCGTACCGGTGGCCTTGGTGTAAGCTTTTATAAATAGAGCGCCCAAATTTTTATGAGGGGGCACGTAATCCTCAAAAATCTTATCAGTAACCATACTGTCGAGTTCTTTCCAAAAACTGATCCATTCTATGTCGGCTCCGTTGCGCAACTTTTCCATTAACAGCCTTAAAAAAGGATTATTGACAGGCGCATCTGCTATTTGCTTGGTACCAATAATATGTGCATCGGGGGCTTTTTGTAAAATATCGTGTATCATGTTATACCCACCGCAAGAACCCATAAATACGATCTTAGAGGCTGGCGACATTTGTGCGATGGTGTACGGGGCATTATAGCTGTGTCCACGATTGATCGTAACACGAGGCACTAAGCCCTGTTGCGCAAGAAAGAGGTTTAACTCTTCTTGCGCCTTGGCGTCTTCGTTGGTTTCCTCGGGCAAGGGACGGTTCATGTACAGACTTACTTTTTTACCGCGTGCCGAGTGAACAGCAACCCAATATTTGCTCGATTGATCGATCTTCCAGTTTTGACCACTGAACATATTGACCAATCCCGGAAATACGCCAATACCGTCCTTATCACCATAAATAAATAATTGTACCACCACTCTGCCACTGTCATTGCCCAAGTCTCGAAAAGGCACTTGATAAACCGGAGGAATACCCAGCTCTTTGGTCAGATCGACCTTGCGGGCCGTATCGGCAGACCAAAATAAATTTTGCAGAATTCGGTAAATGATAACCCCTTTGGTATTTTGCTTAGCCAGTGCCTCCTGATAGTTTTGCTCTATATTTTGCAGCATGCGGCGTGCTACCGGCTGCAAGGTCTCGGCAATGCTGGCATAGGAGTCGGCCACATCGGCCCCATCTTCGAGCCCTTCTGTTCTTTCCAGATTTTTTACAAACGCCTTCATCAGAATATTGGCAGGATCTTCTTTGCCAGGAGCCGCCTTAACGAACGAGGCTAAGAATTGATCGAGCGTATTAAAGGCAGCAGCCATTTTGATAAACTTGCGGTATTTATCGAAGCGGACCTGCATGAGTAGCGAATCACCACGACCGGCGATCTTACTCATCATGAGCGGGTAGACCCCGCGTACAAAGCTAGAGGTATAAATACTGCCATCCGACGAGACCGCTAGGTAATAAAGTTCCGCTGCGCTAAGTGGTTGTAGTATGCGAAATCGAACAGCAAGATCTTTTTCGTTGTGCAATCCATTGATGACCGTTACAAAATTGGCACGAGCTTTATCTTCAAGTCGTCTGCTCAGGGCGCGATACTCGAGAGCGGTATCTCCCTGCAAGGCACGGTCGACATAATCCATTTGGGTAGCCACTAGCAACCGGTAATAGGCTAATGTGTCTTCTTTAACTTGATCGATCTGCTCGACCGTTACGCGCCCTTTGAGAATATTGTCTACAAAAGGAAAATATTGCTGTCCGCTGCGACTGCTTGCCATTTGCGCTACTAACTGTACAAAGGGATCATCTTTTATAGAGCGAATGCGCTGTCCCAAACGATCGGAAGCGGCGGCGTAATCATAAAACTGACGAGGATAACTACGGGCTACTACCTTAAGAATGCTATCAGCAAAACTAACGTTGGGATATTGCTGCAACGTAATAAACGTCTTATCCGGAAAAAGTGTACAATATTTTAAGAGAAGATTCTCTTTGGCAGCACTATAACCAAGGTTACTCTCAAAAATGCGGGCTGCCAATATGTTATTGCCCGCATCGTATGGAAGGGCTACAATAATGGGGGCAATGCTTTCTCCGCGCAGGTCGGTCTTAAAACAAAGCTCATAATTGGCAATAATAAGAGGCAGATACGCCGGATTGACCCGTTGTCCACGCAACTGGGTAAGCTGTTCTCTAAAATATCCTAACAGTGATTGCAGCCCGTAGAGATAATTTACTTTTAATCGATGATCGAGCGTGGCATCGGTCTCGATCTGAAACCGAATACGGTTTACTTCACTAAGCAGCGAATAACTGATGGCTTGATTAAGCACAACATCTCCGGTTGGTGTAAATAGGCTATCGGCCAGGCCATCGGCCTTACAGATAGCACGCTGCTCGGCTGCGATCTGTTCGTGATTGAGCTCTCGTCTGAATTCGGGGCGATACCCTTGGGGAAATAAAAAAGGCTCTTGTACAGAAGAATCTTGGGCATAAAGCGGATAGGCTCGGCACAAGAGCAAAATTATTCCCCATAAGACCAGCTGCGAGAAACCCCCCTTCATAGCACTACAAAGTTAACAAACCCCTGGCCAATGGCCTGATCTGCAGCCGGTAAATATTAAGTTATTATTAACTCTGCACAGACATTCACCCACTAGCTTGAGAAGGATAAAATATAAAGTAGATTTGTCAAAATTCATCGCATGGATCAACCAGCGCGTAAAGTGCTGATCGCAGACGACGAGCCAGATATCAGAGAATTCCTTCAGTATAACCTAAGTGCCGAAGGATACGAGGTGTTTACGGCAAAAGATGGCGATGAGACGCTAGAGAAGGCGAAACGCATTCAACCTGACCTGATTGTACTTGATGTGATGATGCCAAAGAAAAGCGGTGTAGAGGTCTGTCAGCTTCTCCGGTCACAATCAGCATTTAAAGATACCATCATCGTAATGCTCACCGCTCTTAATGATGATGGCTCTCACATCAAAGGACTTGAGAACGGTGCCGACGACTATATTGGTAAACCCATCAGCCCCAAAGTATTGGTATCGCGTATCAATGCACTCTTTCGAAGACTTAGTAAACCCAAGGCCGGTGTACTTTCCATAGATTCCATTAGCATCGACCCCGAGCAATATTTAGTAGCAGTAGAGGGAAAAGAGATCTCTCTGGCCAAAAAGGAATTTGAATTACTTTACTTGCTAGCTCATCGCCCGGGACGGGTCTTCTTACGTAATGAAATCCTCAACCAGGTATGGGGCAACGAAGTAATCGTAGGCGACCGTACCATTGATGTGCATATCCGAAAAATTCGCCAAAAGTTAGGCGTTGACTGCATTACTACCGTCAAAGGAGTTGGTTACAAATTTGAGCTCTAAGCGCCCTCCCCTGACTATCTTTGCTACGGCATAGTCCACCATTTATCGCATGTCTCTTTCGCGCCCCACCATAACGCCTCGACAAATTGCGCTGCTCACTGCACTAATACTGGCACTGCCGGAAAGTATTTTCTTATGGTGGTGGAAGACAGAATGGCAATGGGCACTGCTGGCCTTTGCCACCATTTTTGGCATCAGCTACTGGGTTATTGCAACGCTGTTAGAAGAATTCATCAATCGCAAGATCAAACTCATCTACAAATTCATTCATAAGACCAAGGCCACTAAAAAAGAAGAAACCTATTATAAATACGTGCTTCCAGCCAAAACAATCGAAGAGGTAAGTAAAGATGTAGAAGACTGGGCCAATGAGAACGAAAAAGAGATGCAGCTGTTGCGACAAAACGAACAGTTTCGACGCGAGTTCTTGCAAAATCTATCGCACGAATTTCGTACGCCCATCTTTGCCATTCAGGGCTACGTTGAGACCCTGTTGGGTGGGGCTATCAACGACCCGCAGGTCAACCGTCGCTATCTCGAAAATGCATCCCGGAATATAGATCGGCTCACCAATCTGCTCGCCGATCTTGACCAGATATCGAAACTCGAACGCGGAGAGTTAGTGCTAGTACGACAGCCCTTTGTAATTCAAGAATTGGTGAAAGAAGTATTCGACAGCTTGGCCGGTAAGGCCGAGAAACAACATATGCAATATGGTATTAAAAAAGGATGCGAGTCACCACTAAACGTTAATGCGGATAAAGAAAAGATCAGACAAGTGCTACTAAACCTAGTAGAGAATGCTATCAAATATGGTAAAACTAATGGGTCTATAACAGCCAGTATATATCGAACCGACGGGCAACATGTATTAGTAGAGATTACCGACGATGGAATGGGCATTGCCGAAAAAGAAGTGGGTCGCGTCTTTGAACGCTTCTACCGTACTGAAGACGGTCGAACTCGCGACAGCAAAGGTTCGGGGCTAGGGCTGGCGATTTGTAAACATATTATAGAAGCACACGGGGAGACCATTCATGTAAGGAGTACCGAGCAGGTAGGAACGACGATTGGTTTTACCTTGTCAACCAAGTAGCAAATCCTGGTTTACTTACCACCTGCAAGCCCATGTAAATACTGGTAGATTTTGATCTGCGAACGAACGGGCCGTTTACCCATCCCTTTAACATACTCATTAGGCAACATATCTTCTAGTAAGCGAGCTTTTACATTATCAGCTAGTTGAATCGTAAGAATCTCTTTTAACTCTTTTCGAATATCCGCCTGATGGATCTCTACGGCCGCTTCTACTCGGTGATCGATATTGCGCACCATCCAATCGGCAGAAGAGATAAAGATCTTTTCTTTACCCCCATGGTTAAATATCATCACACGCGCATGCTCCAGGTACTCATCTACAATACTTATTGCATAGGGGCGAATTCCCTTTTTTGATAGCGGAAAGTTTGGACAATAAATACCCCTTACAATTAGGTTGATCACTACCCCGGCAGCAGACGCCTTATTCAATAACCGAATGAGCTCACTATCGCTCAGCGAATTGACCTTAAGTGTAAGAGAGGCTTTCTTGCCAGCCTTAGCCTGTTTGATCTCGAATTCGAGTAACTGTACCAATTTTTTTCGCATCGAAACGGGTGCCAGCAATAACGTACGACATTTTTTAAGTGGCATCATTCCTCTTCGCCAGTTTGATAGATACTCAAATACCCGAGCCGCATCGCTCATTATGGAAGACGAGGCCGTCAACAAGCAATGATCGGCATATACCTTGGCAGAGGACTCATTTAAATTACCAGTGCTCACAAATCCGTAGCGGATGCGCTTGCCTTTTTGAAGGCTGGTAATAACGCATAGTTTGGCATGCACCTTCATATTGGGCATTCCTAACAAAACGATGATACCCTCTTCTTCTAAAATCGTTTTCCACTCTAAGTTGGCCTCCTCATCAAAGCGAGCTTTTAACTCGAGCATAACGGTAACGCGCTTACCATTTCTTGCTGCATTGATAAGAGCATGAATGATCTTGGACTCCGATGCCAACCGATAAGCGGTAATCTGGATACTTTCGACGGTGGCATCCATGGCAGCCTCACGGAGTAAATCTATTAATGAATTAAAGGAATGGTAGGGAAAATGCAACATGATATCGCGTTGCAATACCTGATCGGTAACGCGCAACTTATTGCGAAGGGCCGGATGGGTAAAAGAAGCCTTACGCTGCAACACCGGTGGAAGCACCGATGGAAAGTCCATAAAGTGCCTGAAATTATGAATACGCCCGCCAGGAATAATTGCGCTTTTCTTAGTTAATCCCAACCGACCGATCAGGTACTGCAACAGCCCGTTATCCATCTCTTTATCGTAGACAAAACGAACCGGCTTGCCCTTACGACGATTCTTGATACCCTTAGCCATTTTCTCCACGAAACTCATCGAGATATCGTGATCGATCTCGAGTTCGGCGTCTTTGGTTACCTTAAAAAGCCAAGCTTCAAAAATATCGAAATCGAAATACGGAAAGATCTTAGGAAGGTTATATCTAATAATGTCTTCGAGCAAAATAATATGGCGTTGCCCGGGGCGAGAGGGTAGCTCCACAAAGCGTCCGACTGACTTTACAGGCACTTCGATCAAGGCATATTGATCTTGATAGGCCGTGTTCTTTTTACGCATCAACACCCCCAGATAAATGCTTTTATCGCGGATGTAGGGCAACTGAGGCAACGACTCAATCATGAGCGGAATGATGTTATTACGCACCTGCGATTCAAAATAATCACTTACAAAATGTTGCTGCTCCTTGTTTAGCTGCTTTTCGGTACGTAAAAAAACAGATTGCTCCTTTAACTCAACTTGTATATTTTTCCAAATACGCTCAAACTCATTTTGCTGCCTAAGTACGATGGTCTGAATCTCATCTAAAATAGCCTGGGGATTTTCCTCAAAATATATATTGAGTTTTTTTCTTTTTTGCGAATAGTCAGACATACGCTTGAGCGTTGCCACCCGTACACGAAAAAACTCATCGAGGTTATTAGAAAAAATACCCAGAAAACGAATTCGCTGTTGAAGTGGAACCGTGGGATCATTGGCCTCTTGCAGCACCCGGCCATTAAAACTTAGCCAACTGATGTCACGTGGAATAAGCTGTTTGGTATTAGCCATCCGTTCAAAGCTATCACAAACGAGTCTGCTACAAGAGGTCCTTAACTATAATTAATAATAGTTTCACATTGAGCAAAGAAAAAAACCGGACCTTGTTCAACTGGTTATCAGCTAATTACATTTTTTCTTTCGCCCACCTCATCGTAGAGGGTATGGATGAGCCCATCGGCCAACCCAATCTTGGGAACATAGATCTCCTCGGCATCTGACCACCGCATGGCATTGATATAAACTTGCAAGGCCGGAACAATAACATCAGCTCGGTCTTCGCGAAGACGGTATCGTTGCATGCGCTCCGCCAACGTGAGTTCACCAAACTCTTTATAGTATTCTTTGAGCAAATCCAGATGCAGGGGCTTACCCTCCTTTCGTTTCGACAGATTAAATACTTTATTGATATTACCCCCCGAGCCAATAGCCGTTACATGATGATGACCCCGGGTCTTTTGTCGCAAGAAATCCTTCATTTCTTCCCAATCCTGCTGCTTTACCTGATCCTTTAATAACCGTATGGTCCCTATATTGAAAGACTTTTTAAAGACAAGGGCGCCATCACTAAAAAAGGTCAGCTCGGTACTACCGCCACCCACATCGATATAGAGATAAGACTCCCCGCTATCCATATAATCGGCCACATGATTCTCATAAATGAGGGTAGCCTCCTCTTCCCCGCTGATCACTTTTATCGAAATCCCCGTCTCAGCTTTAACCCGCTGTAATACCTGGGTGGCATTGGTGGCATCGCGCATGGCAGAAGTAGCGCAAGCCTTTACATGTTTTATACCATACACATCTAGTAATAAGCGATATGCCTTAATAGTCTTACAAAGCTGTTCGATCTTTTTAGCAGAGATCTCTCCTTTCTCGAACACATCAAATCCTAAGCGTAAAGGGACGCGTACCAGTACCGTCTTTATAAACTCGGGCTTACTATCGGGATACTCGACGACATCGGTTACCAGAAGGCGGGCAGCGTTACTGCCAATATCTATAGCGGCGAGTTTCAAATCAATAAAGATTATGCACTGCAATATATATAATCTACTTAGCCGCTGGAATAATTTTAGTCACATCCATTAGGCATCAGACAGTGAATTTACGATTACATAACATGCCGTTAATCTGGGGGTCATACAGCTATACTTACTTTGATAAACACCGACATGAATAAAAGACACCCCGATGTTGTTGTGTTAAGTGATATTCACCTCGGGACCTATGGGTGTCATGCCCGTGAGCTCGTTCAATATCTAAAAAGCATCTCGCCACAGCTCCTGATTCTGAATGGAGACATCATCGATGGCTGGCAGTTTAATAAAAGCTACTTTCCGCCCGCACACTTGCAAGTTATAAAGGAGATACTATGCCTGCTCGACCAGGGCACCCGGGTCGTATACGTAACTGGCAACCACGACGAGATGCTACGCCGTTACACCGACTTGCAACTGGGCAACTTTCAGCTAACCGACAAGCTGGTCATCGAGATGAACGGAAAGCGAACCTGGATCTTTCATGGGGATGTCTTTGATGCCACTACCAAAGGCAGCGCTAAAATCATTGCCAAGTTGGGCGGATGGGGCTATGACTGGCTAATCTTACTGAATCGATTTATTAATTGGCTCCTGGACAAACTGGGGCAGCCCAAAATGAGCCTAAGTAAAAAAGTAAAAAATGGAGTAAAGAAAGCCGTTCGCTGGATCGGTGATTTTGAGCAAACGGCAGCCGAGCTGGCCATTAGCAAGGGATACGACTACGTGATTTGCGGGCATATTCATCAACCGCAACAACGGGTCATTGAGACTGAAGAGGGTTCTGTAACCTATTTGAACAGCGGTGACTGGATCGAGAATCTGACTGCCTTGGAACTAACCCAGCAAGAGTGGAGCATATATCACTACAAAGAGGACGACTACCAGCAAGCCCCGGTGGTGAGTATCGAAAAGCAGCTACCGTTGCTTAACGTGGTCACCGATCAAATAGGCCTCCATATTCATAGGCTTCAACCGTAACGATCCATGAAAATATTTTATGCAGTGCAGGCAACGGGCAATGGTCATATAAGCCGCGCCATGACACTGCTGCCACACCTCCAAAAACGAGGTACGGTCGATGTGTTTTTGAGTGGAAACAATAGTCATCTAACTCCGAAATTGCCTGTTCGGTATCGTAGTCGTGGTATAAGTCTTTATTATAATAATGCAGGTGGCTTAAACTACCCTAAGATCGCTTTTCAACGAAATCCGCTCGAACTGTTCAAAGAAATCAAAGAGCTTCCCGTTAAAAAATACGACCTAGTTATCAATGACTTTGATTTTCTGACATCGGCCGCTTGTCGATTACAAGGTGTGCCTTCCGTTCATTTTGGACACCAGGCCAGTTTTCGCTACTCCGAAACACCCCGCCCTCTATATAAACAATGGCATGGAGAGTTATTGCTAAAAGATTACGTGCAAGCCACGCATCATATCGGACTTCATTTCGAAAAGTATCATCCTGCGATATTTGGAGCCATCATCAAAGAAGAGATCATACAAGCTAGGCCGGTCAACGGGAACCATGTAACTGTCTACCTTCCTGCACTAAGCGATCTGGCACTTAAACGACTGTTTACCCCGGTCAGCGGCCCCCTTTTCGAAATCTTCTCGAGAGAAACCAAGGTGGCACATCGAGAAGGTCATCTGCTGTTTCGCCCCATTGAGCAAGCTGCCTTTAATCAAAGTCTGATCGGGTGCAGCGGTATTATTTGCGGAGCCGGATTTGAGACTCCGGCCGAGGCGCTGCAGCTAGGCAAAAAGATACTGGCTATCCCCATTAAGGGGCAATACGAGCAATATTGCAATGCAGCCGCATTAAACCGGCTAGGCATAAGCACCTTATTACCTTCTCAGAGCTTAGAGACAAATCACATTAGTAACTGGCTACAGACGGCCGCTATAGTGCAGATAGATTACAGTAGAAGTACACAGGAGTCACTGGAATATTTGTGGGCAGTAGGTACTAAAAAAGATAAATCGACAGCAACTGCTACTGTTTGGCAAGCGGCTTGTGCGCCATAATTCGGTGTAGATATACCCGAGAGAATTGAATCAAGTTCCACTCCTCTGGATCAGCCACGTCGATAGGATCGATAATACTCAGCTCGGCACGAACCGCTCTTACAAAGCCAACATAAACATCAACGCCCTCTGCATAGAGGGGTTCAACCGTGTTATCGATCAATTCAATTACTTTTTTTTGACTGCGAGCAGAACGGATTGTCTCGATCAAGGCCTTTTGAAACAGTGCAGCAGCGGGGCTCATAAAAAAGGATTGAAAGGTAAATGTAGGAGAGCTGTTGTTCAATTGGGCAAATTCTATATTAAGTTTTGCCACACCCCACAAAAATTAATATTGCACTTATCGGGTACCGACGGGCTCGTAAGAGAACTTCTTAAGCGAATCTAAAATAGCGGCATTGCGAGAGGTCATTTTGACGCCGTATTTTTCGCCAGTTTTAATGAAACTCAGGCGCTTGCAGCTATCTGCAACAGTAAAGTAGAGCACCAGCACCTCCCCTCGGTCACCGTAGTAATAAATCTTACCCTCCGATGTACAGTCCTTGAGTCCGCTACGGGCAGGCTGGTTGGCATTGGTGGCCAGGCTGCTGAGTAATTCGGGTTTATACACCTTGACCATCTGAAAAAAACGAGGGTTGCCCGGCGTTTTGTAATACATAACCACTGCGCTATCGCAGGAATTCAGTTCAGTTAACAGATTTGGCGTTCCGGAGGGCTGACAGGCAATTAATAAAAATAAAACAGGCACTACAACCCAAAAAAAAGTATATGACTTCATGCAATGCGCAATTTTACTAGAAAAAAAGAAATTTCAAAAAAAAGGCGCCCTGTATTGCTACAGCGCGCCCTTTAAAAACAAGTTATAATTAATAGGATGCATTCTGAGGATCCCAGTTGGCCCATCCGCTGGTCCAATTGGTAGTTCCCATGGCGCCTCTAAATGTAGTAGGCGTAAAGAAAGAGTTCATACCCGTAAAACTAGACCCTGTCAGCGCAGGTGAACCAGTGGCAGGTAAAAAGTTGGGATTGGTAGAATAAAAAGGACTGGTCAGCCCGGCAGCGGCAGAAGTAGCCAAGGTGATACAACCTTCACTTTCCGCTTTTGTCTGAATTTGCGCGGCAGTAGCAATGGTGTTATTGCTAGAGCGATACACGCTGGTAGTAGCATGAACCAAGTTGTTACGAAACTCTGATACATTATTCACATAGTCATTCAGCGTTCCATCCGACTCCATAGAAAAGCCGGCATCGGGGTGACCGATAAAGATAGAGTTACGAACAATAAACTGTGTTCTTCTTCTCCAACGCATCGAAAAGTTATGATTAGCGGCCGTGCCGGTCGCATCATTGGGGCCTACAATGGTAAAGTTGCTCATCTGTGGTCTTGTAATTGGGCTGGCATTCGATCCGCTGGCATCATTATCGCACTCCACGCCGTTACCAGCGTCACCCGCATCTACGAAATCTGCTTTACGCATGGCAATACCATACTGTATCTTACCGGTAAAGCCAAAGTCAAAGTCAAAATCATCATCCGCCGTAGCAAAGGCAATCAAATTTTTAGCGTTGACAGTACCACCAAAGAACTCAAAAGCGTCGTCGTTACCGAAAGACACCATCACATTTTCGATAATGGTACCGGAACCTACACCACCGCAGGTTAGCCCATTGATCTCAGAGCCGGGCTCGGCAGCAATACCGGCATATTCAATACGAACGAAACGAAGCACGCCACTTGCGTCGAGGGGATCTGTACCACCATACTGACGACCTACACCTCCTTCAATAACGGGAGCAGGATCGAGCGGACGATTAGTAGGGGCCTTACCCAAAAGGATAATTCCACCCCAGTCGCCGGGAGCCCTTGAACCAATGGCCTTACCGCTGGTAAATACAATAGGACTTGTGCTTGTGCCTTGGGCGATAATCTTGGCACCACGCTCAATGATAAGGGCGCCTTTTTCAGCTACATCGCTTACTACCACACATCCGGCCTCGAACGTAACGGTAGCACCGTCCACGACATATACATAACCTTTTAAGATCCATTTTCCTTTGGCATAGAACTTACTCGAAGAGATCACACCGGTAATTACGTTGCTGTTAGGATCGGTGGGAACTACTACGTTACCGCCACCACCATCTTGGAATGTTACCTTAACACAAGAGGAGGCACTAAAAAGTAAAATCGAGATTAGTGCGCTGAAAAGAAGCTGCTTCATATACTTGTTTTTGAGTTTAGACTAGGGTTGGTTTATTTTTTTTGTGTTGCAAAGTCATAGGTAAAGCCGACGGTAATTGTTGAACCCGGGCGAAACGAATAGAACAAACGATCAGTGGCCGCTTGGTAAGAGGTCTTCTCCCCTACATTCTCATAGAAATAGTAGAAAGGATTTAGAATATCAGACCAGGTAAGTCTGAATTCGCCACGACCAGCAAAGGCTTTCTTGGCAATTTGAAGGTCAACCTGGTCGCGGGGGCGCTCATACACATCCGGGAAACCTAGGTCATTCAAGCCAACCAGACTCAGCCGCTCTCCGATACGGTTATACAATAGAGATCCGTTTATGCCACGTGTGGTGTTGTCGAATTGCAAACCAAGATTGATGAGATAAGGTGACTGGCCCTGCAAGGGACGATTACTTGTCTGGGCGGCTCCGCCTCCAGTGGTAGAGGCCAGGGTAACTTTCGAATAGATATACGTGAGATTGGCAAAGGTGCTTAGCTTACTTACCCCTTCGTTAAAATCGATCAGATTCTTTCTGATCTCTAACTCGACACCAAGGGTAAGGGCCTCTTGGGCGTTATAAAAGCGATAATTGCGACGATCCAGTACACTCGAGGGATTTAACCGAAGTTCAATAGGATTGATGAACGATTTGTAGAAACCGCCCAAGGTAATTCCTTCGCCGGCCTTAGGATAAAACTCATACCGTACGTCGAGGTTATTGATAGCGGTACGCTTAAGATCGGGATTACCATCTACGGCATAATTGACCTCATAATCAAAGAAAGAGAACGGAGCAATCTCACGAAACTCCGGGCGAGCTACCGTTTGACTGGCCGCCAAGCGGATATTATGCTTCGAAGAAGGAGAATAGGTTAAGTTAAAAGAGGGTAGTACATCCCACTTCTCAGTATTAACGATTACACGCTTGGCAGTTACGTCTTTAGTGGTAAGAAATTGCTGGAAATTCTCTACGCGCACTCCCCATACCAGGCGCCAGTCATCGGCAAATTTATTATCGAACATGCCAAACATGCCGTTCAAAATCGATACCCCGAAATATTTATCTTGGTTATTGGTAAAGTCAAGGATCTTAAAACCTTGACTAGAGATATTGGCAGCGTTGAAGATCTGATTGTAGGGCTGGTAAATTAACTGACTGTTGAACTGAATAATGTTGGCAGGCTCCCAGCGCACGATACGGCTGCGAAAATCACGAATACGAATAATGGTTGAGCCTCCGGCCTTGAAAGTTTGCTTATGCTTTCCTAAAGTAAAGGGAACAACCAGCGATCCATTGGCACCATAACTATAATCCTTAAGGTCGCTGTAGAAACGACGGGTATCGTCGTCGTTGAATTCAAAAGGGGTAGACGTGCCACGGGCTCGGAAGTAAGCATAGGTCCTAAGATCGGGCTGCGTTTTCCAGTTGTAGCCAAAGTTGCCGTTCCAATTTAATTTAACACCACTCTTGGTCAACTGGTGCGTTCCTTCGAGCTGACTAGTGTAAAGAGAGCGTTGATTAAGAACAGAAGAACGAAAATCAAGGTCTTGGATACGATCATAATTGACACCAGTACGGGTATAATAAAGATCTTCGAAAAGCTGGTTGAATAAATTCTTGAACGAAATTTTGTGCTTACCTTTTACGTAGGTGATGTTTGCGACAGCCCCTGTATTGACACTGTATTTATTTTGCGCATCGTACATCTCGACCAGCAGATCGCCATCGTCTTGATGCAAATTGCGTTCTACGTCGAACTTGAGCATGCTATTTCGATACTGTACCGCCAGTATCGCGCCCAGTGTACCGCCCTTCTTGAATTTCTTATTGACTCCCCAGGTAAGGTTGTACGTCTGAATGGGTGTAGCCTGCGAAACGACTTCGCGACTTACCTCGTTATTGAATTCTTTGCTCAGTGCTACTTGCTGGGCGATACCCGCGTTATTGACACTAAGTACACGATACGCTTGAGGCGAAGTAGGAAATCCGGCTGGCATAGAGCGAGTGCCATCATCAAAGCCTAACCAGTCAGTCTTATTACGTTCGTTGCTGGTAAAATTTTTAAATGTAGATTGATTATTGAATCCCCAGCTGACTCCCACCGTCAGTACACTGCGGGCAGGCACATCTTTAGTATTGATCTGTACCAAACCACCGGCAAACTCACCCGTAAGATCGGGCGTAGCCGTCTTGTTGATGATGATATTGTCGACCATCATCGAGGGGATTACATCGAACGAGAATGCTTTTTTGTCTGGCTCTGAGCTAGGTAATTGAGCGTTATTAATCTGGGCCGCATTGTAACGATCGCTTAAACCGCGAACTACTACGAACTTATTGTCTTGGATACTGGTACCACTAACGCGCTTGAGTACCTCACCGGTGTTCTTATCGGGCGTGCGACGAATAAAGTCGGCTGCCAGTCCACTCGAAAGCGCCATACTATTGCGCTGAAAACTCAACAACGCATTGGTATTTTCTTGCCGACGAGAAGAACTGGTAATGGTTACGGCCTGCAGATTCGAACTTGCCTTCTCGATTAATACAATCTCTATAATATTCTCTTGATTAGGCTTTATCTCTATATCGGTAATCTCTTTTCCCTCGTAGCCGGTGTTGGTTACTTTGATGGAATATTTTTTACCCGCTTCGAGATTTACATAAAATTTTCCCTCTACGTCGGTAGAAAAATTTCGAGTAGCCCCATCGACTTTCAACGAAATGTTAGCACCCACCAAGGGCTCGTTTCGAACATTGGTAATTTTACCCGCAACCGGTACAGATTGAGCGGCAACCCATAGGGACTGTAGAAGAACGATTGTTGTAAGTAAGAATCTAACCCTTGCCAGCATGTGAATCAATTTGAGGCAAAAGTGTAGCAATCAAATTATCTACACTTAAATGCAGGGTTAAGCTATCATTATCGCATTATTACCGTAATGTTAACAGGTGTAAAGTTTTGATTTATAAGGTCTTAAATAAATTTCTCTTCTACTGGTCTAGCCCCTCTTTGGCTTACACTGAGCAGATATTAAATTAACATTAATTATTTCTAGGGGACAAACCCCCACCCCACATACTGTATTTTCGCAATTCACTTCCTGTGGATCAGTCCAAACTGTTCAACAGGGTAAAATTGAACGCATGTCCGGACTCAATTCCTTCCTCAAAATCTTTATGCCCAAGAACGCTGTATTCTTCGAACTCTTCGAACAAGTAGCCGAAAACTTGTCGATCATGGGCACTCAACTCAAGGCCGTAGTGGCAGAGCATGATATCGACAAAAGGGTCGCACTAATCGCCGTTATCGAAGACCTTGAGCACCAAAATGACGATCTAACCCATAATCTGTTTACAGAACTGGGGCGCAACTTTATTACCCCTTTTGACCGCGAAGACATTCATGCACTGGCCACCTCTCTCGACGACATTGCCGATTACATCTATGGATCGGCCAAAAAGATGAACTTCTATCGTGTTAACACCAACGACATGGGCATGCAAAAATTTGCAGAGCTCATTGAACAAGGTTGTCAACAGATCAAAATAGCTGTTACTCAGTTGCGTGATATGAAAAATATCAAGGCCATTACTGAGGCTATGATCAAAATAAATAGTATCGAAAATCAGGCTGACGATGTATTCGATATGAGCATCGAAAGACTCTTCGCTATCGAAGAAAATGCCAAAGAGGTCATCAAGATCCGCGAGATCTATCAGGTAATGGAGCTGGCCACCGACAAATGCGAGGATGCCAGCAATGTGATTGAATCCATCATTATCAAATACGCTTAATCAGCTCCATGACCCCCTTTCTGATCTCCATTATCGTGCTGGCGCTGGTATTCGATTATATCAATGGTTTTCATGATGCTGCCAACTCGATCGCTACGGTGGTATCTACCAAAGTACTAACTCCGTTTCAAGCTGTGCTATGGGCCGCCATCTTTAATTCGGTCGCCTATTTTATTTTTAAGGACCATGGCGTAGCTAACACCGTTGCCAAAACAGTAGATGCCAATAAAGTCGAATCAGCTATTATGATGCAGGTGATCTTTGCCGGCCTTATCGCGGCCATTGCTTGGAACCTGCTGACCTGGTGGTTCGGCATACCCTCTTCTTCTTCGCACACGCTCATTGGTGGATTTGCCGGAGCAGGCATTGCCGCAGCAGGTATGGACGCAGTCAATACCACGGTGATCATGAAAACGGTGAGCTTTATCATTCTGGCCCCACTTATTGGTATGCTCATGGCCTTTATTATGTCGCTATGGTTCTTGAGTTCGTTTCGTCAAGGCTGGACCTCTAAGATCTTTTCTTTTCTCGTTATTGCTTATGTTATTTATTTTCTGCAAGCGAACCTGGTTGTCGATGCTGCAAAACTTTCTGGCAAAACTGATTACCAGAACTATTGGGTACAAGTGATTTTCTATTCTAAGAACTTTAAATGGATCTTACTAGCCCTGATCTTACTAACGATGGCATTCTTTGCCCTATACCTGAGCAAACTAAATGCCCATCGATCTAACCTCTGGTTTAAAAAATTACAACTGGTCTCTTCGGCCGCCTTTAGTATTGGCCACGGCGGTAACGATGCCCAAAAAGTAATGGGTATTATTACAGCAGCCCTTATTGCAGGTGGAAACATTTCCAGCTTTGAAGAAATGCCTCAATGGGTTCCCATCTCCTGTTATGCCGCGATTGGCTTAGGCACCATGAGCGGGGGTTGGAAGATCGTCAAGACCATGGGCACCCGCATTACCAAGGTAACCCCCTTCGAAGGGGTGGCCGCCGAAACGGCCGGAGCCATCACATTATTTATGACAGAAGCCCTCAAGATCCCTGTCAGTACCACCCACACCATTACCGGAGCCATTATGGGAGTAGGCGCCACCAAACGTTTATCGGCTGTACGCTGGGGCGTAACCATCAATTTAATCTGGGCTTGGATTTTGACCATCCCTGTTAGTGCGCTGCTGGCTGGGCTGATCTATTGGCTCATGCGTTTCTTCTGATCTTTCGTAGCAGAGTTTAGAGAGAATTACGGAGTTTTGCCAGGCAATTCATCCTATGTCAAAAATTGTTGTTACAGGCGGCTGCGGCTATATTGGCTCGCACACGATTATCGATCTTATCGAGAACGGCTACGAAGTTATTTGTATCGATAATAATTCTCGCTCTCACGCCGCTGCCTTGCAAGCGGTCTCTGAGATCACCGGCAAAACGGTCAAGCACTATAAGATAGACCTCTGCAATTACGACGACACCTATGCCGTTTTTCAAGAGCATCCCGATATTTCAGGGGCCATTCACTTTGCCGCATACAAAGCAGTAGGTGAATCGGTCGAAAATCCGCTGCTCTATTTCGATAACAATCTGCAATCGCTGATCAATCTGCTCAAATGCATCGATGAGTTCGGTGTCTCGCACTTTGTATTTTCTTCTTCTTGTACTGTGTATGGCAATCCCGATCAAATACCCGTTACGGAAGCTACCCCGATCAAAAGAGCCGAATCACCCTACGGGTCTACTAAACAGATCAGCGAACAGATCATACAAGACTACGCGCGAAACTCGGCGGCTACCCATATCTTATTACGCTATTTTAACCCGGCTGGTGCCCATCCGTCTGCACTGCTGGGAGAACTTCCATTGGGCAAACCCCAAAATCTGGTACCCGCCATTACGCAAACAGCAATAGGAAAAATTGACAAGTTGATGGTGCATGGTACCGACTATCCTACTCGCGACGGCTCTTGCATTCGCGATTACATCCATGTCTGCGATCTGGCCCATGCGCATACCCTGGCTCTTGGTTACTTAGAAGAAGAAAAAAATAAAGAAGCCTGCGAGGTATTTAATCTGGGCACAGGTACCGGCAATACCGTGCTCGAAGCCATTGCCGCTTTTGAACAGGCCAGCGGCCTGCCTCTTCGCTACGAGATCGGACCCCGCCGGGCAGGCGATGTGGTAGCCATTTATGCCAATAACGACAGAGCGCGATCGGTACTGGGATGGCAAACTCGCTATACGTTGAACGACATTATGAGCACAGCCTGGACCTGGGAACAAAAGCTTCGTGATAAAAAGACGGTCTTTGGTGTATAAATCGATCGCCATATTTTTTTTGACTTAACCCCCTGCACTTACATTTGCCCCTATGTTAAAAGACATTCAATCGACCGGTACAAAAGACACCCGAAGCGGTTTTGGAGATGGCATTGTAGAGGCTGCTCGCAAAAATGCGAATGTAGTGGCGCTTACCGCCGATCTGGCGGGCTCCCTTAAGCTCAATCAGTTCATGAAAGAGTTTCCGGATCGGTTTATTCAATGTGGAATTGCCGAGGCTAATATGATTGGAGTGGCAGCCGGTCTTACCATTGGAGGCAAGATTCCCTTTACAACCACTTTTGCCAATTTCTCCACCGGACGCGTTTATGATCAGATCAGGCAAAGTGTTGCCTACAGCGAAAAAAATGTAAAGATCTGTGCTTCGCATGCAGGTCTTACACTTGGCGAAGACGGCGCTACGCACCAGATCTTAGAAGATATTGGCATGATGAAGATGCTCCCCGGTATGACCGTAGTGGTGCCTTGCGATTATGCACAAACCAAAGCAGCTACCGAAGCCATCGCCCAAACTAACGGACCTGTTTACCTACGCTTTGGTCGTCCGGCCTGGCCCATTTTTACCAGTGATCGTCCTTTTGAGTTAGGGAAAGCCCAACATTTCTCTACTGGTAACGACATTAGCATTTTTGCCTGCGGCCATCTCGTATGGAACGCCATTCAAGCAGGTGCCATCTTAGAAGAAAAAGGAATCAGTGTAGAGGTCATCAACATACATACCATCAAGCCCCTCGATGAGGCGGCTGTAATTGCATCTCTTACAAAAACAGGTTGCGCAGTTACTGCCGAAGAACATAGTATTTATGGAGGATTGGGCGACTCCATTGCCCAAGTAGCTGCCAAGCATTGCCCTGTACCCATCGAATACGTGGGCACTCGCGATACCTTCGGTGAAAGCGGTACACCCGCCCAGCTGCTCAAGAAATACGGATTAGACGTACCCGATATTGTGGCCGCCGCCGAAAAGGCCTTGCAACGCAAAGGTTAAACCTTACGCTATCTTTAAGGTCTAATACCGGCAGACCTTAATGGCCGATCCATCCGATAACGAAATCTTGCTACGCTTTCGAGCACCCGCCACTCGAGAAGCCGCCTTTACCGACCTGATTAAAAAATACCAGGAGCGGCTTTATTGGCATATTCGCCGATTGGTCGTTACCCACGAAGACAGCAACGACCTTTTACAGAATGTTTGGATCAGGGTCTGGAATGCACTCGATAAGTTCAGAGAAGAAAGCCAACTCTACACCTGGCTCTACCGGATCGCCACTAATGAGTGCCTTAGTTTTATAGAGCAACAAAAGAAAAAAGCGACCCTGCCACTCAGCGACGAAGAGAACGGCATGGAGCGGCAACTCAAGGCCGATCCTCATTTTGATGAGCAAAAACTGGAGTGGAAACTACAACTGGCCATTCAGCAGTTACCCGAAAAACAACGAGTTGTATTTTCGCTTCGTTACTTCGATGAAATGCCCTACGAAGAAATGAGCAACGTGTTGGATACCAGCGAGGGAGCCCTAAAGGCTAGTTACCATCACGCCGCTAAAAAAATAGAACGCTTTTTGTTAGATCATTAAACCGCACCCCTAAATACAGGTCTTATTAAAGATGTCCGCTCATCAGCATACTAAAAACGAATTAGACAGTCACGCACCCGGTCTGCCCTTTCCCGCACCCGCAATGCCCTATACGGTACCGGCTGGATATTTTGAGCAACTTTCGTCCACTATACTGGAGCGCATTCGCCTAGAGAGCGATGAACTACCCACCATCCTTAACTCACTAAAACAAAAGAATGCACAACAACTCGGCTGGCCCTTCCAGACACCGGCGGGTTATTTTGAGCAAACTCTGGCAGCCATCCCCACCAAAAAAACCGCTACGTTAACCCCTGCTCCGGTTATTGCGCTTCGTAAACGTTCTCTTTTTAAATATGCGGTGGCCGCAGCTTTGCTAGTTGCTATTTTTGGAGTGGGTCGTTGGTACCAGCAACGCGCAGTACCCGATATTGAAACGGACCCTGCTAATTGGGTACGTTACGAAGTAAAAAAAGAATCAAACGAGAAGATCGACAATTATATAAACGGCAGTCTGATCGAATCGACCGATCTGAGTGGCGACCATAAACAAGAAATTGCACTACTTACTAAAGACATCGACGAAAAAGAGATCTTGAACTTACTATACGAAACCGATCTGCTAGCAGCTACAACCAACGAATCGGACGGTTCACAAAAAATATTAAATTGATGAGGAGGCTTTTATTTTTTTCACTGCTGCTAATAGGCATCATACGCTGCTCTGCTGCCTTGGCCCAGCCCCCGATGGGTCCACCCGATGGTCCCGAAGAGGGTGTGCCCGGTAAGCGCATTGCCGATCGCATGGCCTTATTTATTGAAAGAAAGATGCGTCTGAGCGAAAGAGAGCGAACTGAGTTTATGCCGCTGTTTATTCGCTACGAAAGAGAATATCGAGATATCCTTCGAAGCAATCGTCAAGATCGTTTGCTTTTACAGCAACAGCTTATCGATTTGCAACTCCGCTACCGAAAAGAGTTCGGCCCTGTAGTTGGTAACCGCCGCGTAATTGAGATCTACGACTTACAGCAATATTTTATTCGCACCCTGCGCGATCTGCAACAAGAGAGAAGAGGAGGTCCGGGTGCTCGAAGACCGCTGCCGCCCGGGCGACCCATGCTCAACGGACCAAGACAACAAGTGCCCTTTTAATCTTTTTATAGCGAAACAACCCATTAGCGGCGATATACCGCATTGGTCACATCATGATAGAAAAGAAAAGTCCAATGCTCCTGTTCGGCCACTTGCCACCAGTGGGCCCTTAGTTCCATTGCCCTTTTTCCATTTTTATCGTACTTAGCTACGAATCGATGCCTCATTTGCTGTAACTGTGGGGCCTCGTCACCGCCATAAAAAACAGTTTGCCCATTCTCACAGATCCAGATCACTTGGTGAAAAGGACAGTGCCCGCCAGAAGGCTCACATCGTATCGCATCATTTATTTGGGTAGCGCCATCTAACAATACCAGTCGCTCATACGAAGAAAGCCATTGTAACAAGGGGGGCAAATAAGAGGCCGTTGGTGTAGCCAAGGCATACTGCAGCTCTTCGCGTTGTACATAATAATGCGCATTAGGAAAAGCAGGATGCACCACAGACTGCTCAGCATTAGCAATTCCTCCCATATGATCTTTATGCAAATGTGAGAGGATCACTTTTGTTACCTGCTCTGGCCGTAGGCCTACAGACCTTAATTGACGATGCAGCTGTAACTCAGCTCCTATATAGTATCCCAACCCTGCATCCAATACAATCACGTCTTGAGAAGTAATGACCACAAAGGGTTGTATCTCTACCAGTAAACTGCCAGCAGGGCGTGCTGTTAATTGGTGTTGGGTAGCGTCGAAGGGAACAAATACCTTGGTTTGATCAACGGTAAACTGTCCTTCGGACAAGGGGTGAATGATCATAAGTTGTAAAGGTACGGTTAGCGGAGCACCATCTGTCTGTCTGCGTCGAGACGAATTAGCACAAACAATAACATCGTAAACGTAAGCAGCGAAGTACCACCATAGCTAATAAAAGGAAGCGGAATACCAATTACGGGCGCCAACCCAATGGTCATCGCCACATTGATAATTACATGAAAGAAAAATACCGAGAATACCCCATAGGCATACACTCGGCTAAAAACACTTCGCTGTCGCTCGGCGATCGTGATCATTTTAAGTAATAGCGCCAGGTATAGACCCAAGAGTAACATACTGCCGGCAAATCCAAATCCTTCGCCAACGGTACAAAAAATAAAATCGGTTCGCTGCTCGGGCACAAAATCATAACGGGTTTGCGTAGCACTCAATAATCCCTTGCCAAAAAATCCACCACTGCCAATAGCGATCTTGGATTGACGCACATTATAACTGCTGCCGCTTTCTTTTTTCTTTTTAGCATCCGACTCCGACAACACAGTTTGCATGGGATCGTAAGGATTGTCTTTACCGAACAGATTGTATATACGTTCAACCTGGTGACGCTGCAGTACTTTCTCAAAAATTAGCGGCACTGCAAAACGCTGAATGCCGACGGCAATGGCCCAAATGAGTATGATAGAGGTAAAGAGCTGTCGGCGTCTTCTGCTCTGGCGGCGAGAAGACCAGATGAGAAATAGAGCCACCCCTGTCAACAGCAAGGCCAGCACGTTTGGAGGAATCAAAATACTGGCAATAATCAGCAGGGCCAGCGAAAAAGCAATAGCGGGTATCACCGCAGGAAGTCCCTCGCGATACATCACCATAAAAAAAGCAAAGTAAACGAGCGCTAGCCCAGTCTCACTTTGTAGGATGGCCAACACAGCCGGCAATAACACTATAAATGCAGCGAGCAGCTGTGCCCGTGGTAAATTAAAATTTGTTTCGGGGCGAGAAAGGTATTTGGCAAGTGCCAAGGCCACAAACAACTTACAAAACTCGGCGGGCTGAAAATTAAAGGCGCCGATCCGAATAATAGATTCTGTACCCTTGATGCGCGAGTGAAACGGAAAGACCAGTAACAAAAAGAGTAACCCGACTACATACCAAAAATTAGCGGTGGCAGGATAAAATTTACTATCGGTAAGCAAAATAAAAAATCCGACCACCACCGCAATCAGAAAAAAATAGAACTGTTTACTGTAATCGGTCTTAAAGGCCAGAAAAGTTTGTAAAAAAGGATCCCCCTCTTGATAGGTGGCTGCAAATATGGCCGATAGCCCGATCACGACCAACGCCAGATAGATCCAGATCAAACTCCAGTCAATGCCTTTTGATATGGTAGAGGAATGATTTCTCATTGAATAGATTCCTTTTTAAAGAAAAGGCTTCGCTCTGGTATTATCGCTGCCAAAACAGGTCTTCTATCAGCAATGG
>Ga0315903_10002302_pt1 | contig 28248 bp, 23 predicted proteins | sample LakEriMetagenome_7_FD_203524 | JGI IMG/M metagenome (GOLD analysis project Ga0315903, IMG submission 203524) | Freshwater fungal communities from buoy surface, Lake Erie, Ohio, United States - Buoy 2 MA119 | ecosystem: Environmental > Aquatic > Freshwater > Lake | place: USA: Lake Erie, Ohio... | reverse complement strand
GTTTTAACGAACAAGGCACGGGCAAAACCGCATCCGTGATATGGGCGGCAGACTATTTGATGAAGTTAGGTTTTATACGAAGAGTGCTTGTGGTATGCCCGTTGTCTATCATGCAGTCGGCATGGCAAGACGATTTATTTAAGTTTGCTATGCATCGTTCATGCGATGTGGCATACGGCGTTCCTGAGAAACGCAAAAGAATTATCAACGGTCATGCAGAGTTTGTAATCATAAACTTTGATGGTGTAGAGATTGTGGCTGATGATATCAACGCAAACGAGTTTGACCTCATAGTAATTGATGAGGCGAACGCCTACAAGAATGTAAGCACCAAGCGATTTAAAGTCATGCAAAAACTTATTGCATCTGAGCGATGGCTATGGATGCTGACAGGCACACCCGCATCTCAGTCTCCTGAAGACGCATACGGATTGGCTAAACTCGTATGCCCTGACCGAGTACCTAAGTTTTCCGGTTCATGGCGGGATAGGGTCATGTGGAAAGTGTCACAGTTTCGATGGCTACCTAGGGAAAACGCTAGTGCCATAGTGCACGATGCCCTACAACCCGCAATCCGTTTCACCAAGAAAGAGTGCCTTGACCTTCCGGAGATGACATACGAAACCCGAGAGATACCACTTACCAAACAACAGGAGCGCTACTATCAACAGATGAAGAAGCAAGCCCTGATGATAGCGGCGGGTGAAGAAGTATCGGGCGTAAATGCGGCGGCTATCCTAAACAAATTGCTACAAATTTCTGCAGGCGCAGTCTACTCAGACTCCGGAGAAGTAGTACAGTTTGATTGCTCCAACCGCTTATCAGAACTTGATGATGTCATAAGCGAGACCAGTGACAAAGTCCTCATTTTTGTCCCGTTCAAGCACGCAATTCATATTGTTTCAGACTTTTTAACCGACAAAGGCTACTCCAACGAAATTATTAACGGGGAAGTGTCCGCCAAAGCACGAACCGATATCTTTCGGCGGTTCCAAAGTGAAGCATCTCCAAAAGTTTTAGTGATACAACCACAAGCGGCGTCGCATGGTGTTACATTGACAGCAGCGAGCACCATCATATGGTTCGGTCCTACAACAAGTTTAGAGACATATCTACAAGCAAACTCGCGTGCACATCGACAGGGACAACACAACCCCGTTACGGTTATTCACTTACAGGGTTCTCCCGCAGAGCAACGCATTTATAGAATGCTTCAATCGAAACTAGATATCCATAGCCAAATAATTTCACTTTATCAGGATCTAACTACTTGACAATGTCAAATCTAGGTTTTAGTATTGATGAAAATAAAAAGAAAGGATACACACCATGAGTAACGAAGTAGAGGAAAAAGAAGTAGAAACAACGCAAGACCCTTCTATTGAGCAGATGGTCAAGGTATACGTCAAGATACGCGATCATCTACGGCAACTGCAATCGGAGTTTGCTGAAAAAGAAGAAGCCATTAAATCTCAATTAGAAACAATCTCAAATCATTTTCTAGATAAGTGCAAAGAGATTGGCGCAAAAAACATAAAGACAAAACACGGCACAATTATTCGTTCCGTTAAAACCGAATACTCAACTAGCGATTGGGAATCGTTGCATGAGTATATTGATGAGCATAAATTGTATGACATTTTACATAGGCGCATCAATCAAACTAACCTAAAAGCATGGCTAGAAGAACACCCAACGCTAATGCCCAAAGGTATGAACGTAGTAAATTCTTATTCAATCACTGTGAGGAGAAGTAAATGAGTGACATCACTTTATTCAACGGCAATAATGTTCCCGACCATATTCGTAATCGTCAGATTGACGACGTAACCGCATCACTTGCGGGTGGTGGTGGAGTCAAGCGTATTTCCATTCGTGGGAAAGTATTTCGTCTTATGGATGGTGGGCAACAGATTGCGGTCAACGAAGACCGTGCAATGAACGTAGTCGTAGTAAATGCCGCGCCACACGTTTCGCGTACATTCTATGAGGGTACATATGAAGAAGGAAAGAACGTTCCCCCCGACTGCTGGAGTGCTGACGGTGTTAGTCCCGCCAGCAATGCTCAGAATCCACAAGCGGCGAGTTGCGCGGATTGTCCACAAAATATCAAGGGATCGGGTCAAGGTGATTCGCGTGCGTGCCGTTTCTCACAAAGACTTGCTATCGTCTTAGAGAACGACATTGGCGGTGATGTATACCAACTAACTCTGCCATCGCAGTCTATTTTTGGTAAGCCTGAAGGTGATCGTATGCCTATGCAAGCGTATGCCAAATATCTTAAAGCACAGCGCACAGCGATTACCGCCGTTGTAACTGAGGCTAAGTTTGATATCAATTCTTCTACTCCACGGTTAACTTTTAAAGCCATTCGTTGGTTGAATGAAGAAGAACTTGATAACGCAATCAAGCAAAGCAAGTCCCCTGCCTCTGTACAAGCAATTACCATGACTGTGGCTCAAGTAGATAAAGTCGAAGAAGCATCTGCACCCGCACCGAAAGCAGAAGTCAAAGCCGCTAAAGTAGATGTGGCTACTTCTGAACCAACAAAACGGGAGTCAAAGAAACCTGCAGTTGAAGCAAAGCAGGAACTAAGTGACGTGCTTGCACAGTGGGCAGATGACTAATCAACTTAAGGGTGCGGGGGGTGATCCCCCGCTTACGGCTATGGATATTGGATATACAAAGAGACTTGTTGACCGCATAAAGGAACAAGACACTTCGTTGCCGTGGGTACAACTCGGGTTGATTTGCGCAGAGCGTGAAATTCCTGTGTCCCATGTATCGGAGTTTTTTGGAGTCACACGACAGACTGTTTACAATTGGTTCTTAAACGAGACTAAACCTCAAGAGCGATACTTAAACAAGATTAGAGAAGCAATAGAAAAACTTCGTAAAAAATCTTTTTAAGTGACGCGACATGAACCGACAATTCTTACAGGCTGTTACTGCCGAGGGTGGCTATTACGCTATCGTTGGCATGACCAAAGGCAAACTGCGTGAGCAGATATTTGTCGAGACACTTGATGAAGTAGAAGCGACAGTCGCAGACTTAGCATCGAAAAATCGGGATATCTTTTTTGGGTTGGCAAAATTTGCTACTCCCAAGGAACGCACTCGCACAAACGCTACTCAAGTAAAAGCCTTGTGGTTAGATTTAGATTGTGGTGCAGGGAAGCCTTACGAAACTAGAGAAGATGCAATTGCAGATCTTGGTAGGTTCTGTAAAGAGTTGGGTATGCCAAAACCAACTATTGTTAACTCCGGTGGTGGGGTTCATGTGTACTGGCCTTTGGATGAAGCCGTGCCTATCGACAGATGGAGTCGTGTGGCGGAGTCATTGAAAGCCAAGTGTGTACAACATGACTTAAAGGCTGACCCTGCGGTTACGGCTGATGCCGCTAGGATTTTACGAATCCCCGGTACGTTTAACCATAAGACTGACGAACCACGACCCGTTGATATTATTCTTGAAGGCAAACCGCGCCGATTAGAAGACCTGATTGCTAGGGTGGGGGAAGTTATACCTCTTGCACCCAAAGTACGTCGCCCTATGGATGCCATAACCAAGGCACTGATGGGCAACTACATCAACAAGTTTTCCACAATCAAGAAAAAGATTGATGAAGATAAAGGATGCTTACAAATAAAGCATTGCATTGAGAATCAAGCAACGCTAGATGAGCCTATGTGGCGTGCCGTATTGTCTATTGCTACATTTTGTGACGATGAAGAAACCGCTATCCATGAAGTATCTAAAGACCATCCACAGTACACACCGGAGTCAACCGAAGAAAAAGTAATACATATAAAAGGACCTTACACCTGTGCAACCTTTGACAAGTTGAGGAGTGGTGGGTGTGAAGGGTGTATCCATCGGGGCAACATAACTTCTCCTATTCAGATTGGCGCTGAGATTGCGCGGGCAACCGAAGGAGACAACGAAGTTGTTCAGAAGAGTGAAATTTTTCAAGAAGAAATAACATTCAAAATACCGTCGCTTCCGTTCCCATACTTCCGGGGCAAGAACGGTGGTATCTACCGAGAAGCCTTTGGTGATGAAGAAGAACCTACGATGGTGTACGAGAACGACCTGTATTTAGTTAAGCGGGTTATGGATGGGGAAGAAGGCGAGTCATTGAGTATGCGGCTACATTTGCCAAAAGACGGGGTACGAGAATTTACATTGTCCCTGACTGAGGCGCTATCTAAAGATGCTTGTCGCAACGCGTTGGCAAAACAAGGTGTAGTGGCTCTGTCTGGCAAGCCAATGGATGCAATTATGGCTTACATAGCCCGATCAACTAAGGAGATGCAAATGACTCAACCGTCAGAAACCGCTAGTGTCAGATTTGGATGGGGCGATGATGACGACAAATTTATATTAGGTGAGCGAGAGATTGACCTCACGGGCGCTATGACGTTTTGCCCTCCGTCTGTGGTAACCCGAAATACTGCACCCCTGTTACGCAAGCGTGGCGACCTTGATCAATGGAAGAAAGTATTTAACGTATATGCTGAAGAAGGTATGGAAGCCAACGCCTTTGGTGCTCTATGCGCTTTCGGTGCGCCGTTATTTAAGTTTACTAACCACAAAGGACTGCTGATTAACTACGTATCTAAAGAGTCCGGTACGGGCAAGTCAACTATTTTACGTATGTGCAACAGTGTGTACGGGCATCCTGATAAATTAATGCTTCACGCAGAAGATACCAAACTGTCTCGTCTACACCGCTTTGGAGTCATGGCACACCTACCCGTGACCATTGACGAGATTACGAACATGAAGCCCGAGGACTTTTCCGACCTAGCCTACGCTATTACTCTTGGGCGACCACGTAATCGGATGCAGTCTCAGGTTAATGCCGAGCGCCTTAATTCTGCTGAATGGGCAACCATCATGCTATCTAGTAGTAACGCATCTTTCTACGAGAAGATGCAACAGATCAAGCAGATGCCTGAAGGTGAGTTGATGCGGGTGTTTGAAGTTAAGGTATTTGGCAACCACAAGATGGACAAGGGGCAGGCTGATGAGACTTTCTCTCTAATGTTTGATAACTACGGCATGGCAGGGGAAATTTACATACGGCACTTATTACCAAATCTGTCGTCTGTGTTGGACTTTATGCAGAAGACTCAGACTCAATTTGATAAAGAGATTGCCGCCACTACGAAGGAACGGTACTGGTCATCGGGAGTGGCAAGCATTCTTACGGGTGGTCACGTTGCCCAACAGTTAGGGTTACACGACTACAACTTGAAGCGTATATATGAGTGGGCGGCTGACATGGTGATGTACTCCCGTGCTGATGTCGAAAGCCTAAAACTAGACCATGACATGATCCTTGCCGACTTTATACGGGGACATATCAATAACATTTTGATTATTGAAGACGGTATCGACAAGCGGTTAGGAATGGCTAAACCTGCTATACGAGAACCACAGAAAGAGTTAAAGATCCGCCACGAACCGGATACCAACCACACCTATATACCCGTAGAAGACCTGCGTAATTGGTGTGCTCAACGACAACTGTATTACAAGGATTTGATAACAGATTTAAAAGCCAAAGGAATCTATGTAAAGGCAGAGAAGAAGCGCCTTGGAAAAGGTACGGAGATACCTACACCGCCTTCGTATTGCGTTGTGTTGGATGCAAGTCGTGGGCATTTCATTGATATCTTAGATACTGCACCACCCCCACAACAAGATTAAAATTAAAGGAGAACACCATGTGGAAAGCCGCACCCGAAAAAGAACCTAAGTCTGACACTCCAAAAGATGTAGTTAATCATCCACCACACTACATGGTGGGTGGAATCGAAACCATTGATTACATGAAAGCCAAGTCTACTTCCGAAGAGTTTAGGGGGCACTTGCGGTTAACTGCACTTAAATATCTTAGCCGTGGCCCATACAAAGAAAATATGCTTGAGGATTACAAAAAGGCTCAGTGGTACTTAAACCATTTAGTAAAGGAAATGGAAGGAGCATAACAAATGTTGTACTTACTAGACTATAAGGCACAAGGCGTTGCTCACCGTAGGCTTTTAGCGGCGGTTGTAGGTATGGCAATTCAGGATGCTCAAGCAAAACCTCGTAAACTTTATACAAGCAGAAAACTAATACCTACGGATGAAGCGTTATCTGCTATTGATTTTTTATTTCGCACTGCAGACGGGTACTTAAGTCTTTTGGATATAGATCCGGGGCACTTTCGCAAGAACTTATTAAACCTTATGTTTGATATGAACAGGAAGATTAGGCAGTTTGAACCGATAGGGCGTCGGAACTTTAGATACAACTACCAATGGATGTATAACAAACAAAACGCAGTAGACCTAACTAGAATTTACGAAGAAGATATGACTAAACTAGAAGAGGATAAAAAATAATGAAAAAACTAATCGCGGAGAAGAACAGTGGCAGTTGAGATGACCGACTTTGAGCAGGGGGTATGGGACTATCTGTGCTCACATAAGAAAACCCCCGTTCAGGCAAAGACGATTGCGAAGGCATGGATCGTGAGCGAAAACAGAGTAGCCCGTACGTTAAATAGATTTGTTGAAAACGGTATTGCGGATTTAATACGTATGGGCGCCAAGAAGTTTTATAGGGTGAAAGAATGACTAAAGAATACGAATTTACACAAGATTGGTTTAAATGGGGGCCACCTTTGTTTCGCGCCGCATTTGAAATTATTCCCGCCAAGCGTAGGTTTTTAGAAATTGGTTCTTATGAAGGGCGAAGTACTGTATGGCTTATTGAAAACGGATTAGACCCGGGCGGCATAATTACTTGTATTGATACTTGGCAAGGTGGGGAAGAACACGATCCTAAAACTATGTGGGATGTAGAACAACGCTTCCACGAAAATATCCGCAAGGTACAAACTCTAGATTTAACCAAGAAAGTTAACGTTTATAAACAAACATCTACAAAGGGATTGGCACATTTAATATGGAATATGCCGTCGCCTTTAGAACTGATGGATCTAATCTATATTGATGGATCCCATCAAGCACCCGATGTACTGACGGATGCGTGCATGGCATGGCAAACACTCAAAGTAGGCGGAATTATTGTATTTGACGACTATGCATGGGGTATTGACTATCCTGTATTACACAAGCCTAAGATTGCAATTGATATGTTTACAAACATTTACCATGACAAACTACGGGTTGTTTATTTAGGGTATCAATTGGCTGTTCAAAAACTAAAGGATTAAAAATGACAGAAGAAAAACGACCGAGCATTATGATTGCTACCCCGATGTATGGGGGTATGTGTACTGGGCACTATGTATCAGGATTATTAGGAACCCTTAACAAAATGCGTCAGGTCAATGTGCCTGTGTATTGGGCGCAGATCATGAACGAGAGTTTGATTACCCGTGCCCGTAACGAGTTAGCCCGTTTGTTTCTTGAGAAAGAGATGGACTATCTGATGTTTGTAGATGCAGACATATCTTTTGATGGTCATGCCATAGCCACATTACTTGCGGCTGATCGGGACATTGCCTGCGGTATCTACCCCAAGAAAGAGGTTGACTGGCTCAAGGTTGGTGAGGCGGCTAAAGCAGGGAAAGATAACCTACAAGACTACGGCGGTGCATTCGTCATGAACATGGTGGGCGAGGGCAAGCAAGAAACCGACAACGACGGGATGATCGAGGTGCGTCATGGCGGTACAGGGTTCATGCTGATCAAGCGACAGGTATTCTTAGACCTGATGCCTCATGTACCCACTTATCGAACGTCAACGTTTAAAGACCCAAAGACCGGCGAGTATGTTAAGCCATTGACTCATGAGTTCTTTGCCACAAGCATTGACCATACCGGGGCACTGCTGTCTGAGGACTACCACTTCTGCGATCTGTGGCGCAAGCAGGGCGGGAAGATCTACGCTAACCCGTTCATCAAACTTCAGCACGTTGGAACCTATGTATTCGGGGGTGACATTCTTAGATCAGGCGGTAATCTGAAATAAATGGACATACTTATTCTTGACGGGGCTAGGTTTGAATTAGATTGGGACTCGCTACGAAAACCCCCAAAATCTATTTTTGTGCCCTGTTTAGACACTGAGTTTGCTAAGAACGCCCTCGAAACCGAGTTTAAGTATCATGGGATACAACAGTTTGATATGCGTGTGAGGATTGAGCGCGGCGTCCTGGGAATCAGGGTGTGGACTTTATAAATATGTTGGGGTAGGATTGCCCTTGAGTGGTGCTCCTCCTCGCATCTCTCATGGTGTTTACTCCTTCACATGGGATAACCCCCGGCCTAAAAACCGGGGGCTTTTTTACGGTGCAATGATTCCGCTAAGGTATGGGCGCAGACTTTTCTCAATATACACCCCACCTAGCATTTCCTGAGAACGTTTTTGGAAGGCTTTGATAGACTGCATAAGTTGGTCGGGCTTGATTTCAAAACCGGGGTACTTAGCATTGTGTTTATCTAGAAGTTCCAAAGCATCGTCGTACCCTTCAGTATCGCCAACATCTAGTGCCAAGTTTGCTAGTGCGTAAACCTTTTGCTTAGAACGCTGGGCATCCGTTTGGAACTTCATAGCCACATTAGCCTTTTCTTGCTTAGTCGCTATTTCTAACGGAGCAAAACCAAAGGCTTGAAGCGCAGAATCGTAACCGGAAACATTGTCTACAATCGGATCGCCGCGCAAGGTACGTGCGCCTTCTTCCGTAAACCGGTACGCTTTGGCAAAGTTTTTAAGAACAGAAGGCGACATGGTTTCAAGTCCACGGTAAACTTTGCCGTCATTAATTTGGTCGATTCCACGGCCTATGTTAAGGAACATACCGCCTACGGGGCCAGTAGCAACCTTCATGGCATCCATAATTGCGCCCTCAGAGTCGTCTGCCTTAGATGCGCCAGCCCCAATTCCGGGGAAGAAACCTAGTAGCGGCATATCTCTAAAGCCAGTACGGGATGCAATGTTTGCTCCGGTAAGAGAGCCGGGGATACCAGAGACTAAGAACTCTGGAAGGGTTTCCCTAACACTAGTTGTGAAGTCATAGTATGGGTCATCGTCATCACCGATGGCGTTCATTACAAATTCAACCATCCAGTAGAACGGCATACCAACTACACCTGACATGGCGGCTGAAGTACCAAGCAACCCAGCCAATCGATTGCGTGCTAATGCACGTTCTTCAGGCGTAAAGTTGTTACGATTCATAACAATCTGTAAATTACGGCCGTACAAATAGAGCATCATTTGTAAGAACTTCTTGAACATAAGCAACACTTTAGCAGCAGGGTGCTTAAACACCCGTGGTGCATTCATGTCCGAGTAATCGCCTTGGGTTTCTACCACCGCATCGTTTGCGGCTTGGATGGCTTTGTCATAGTTCTTGGAGCGGTTGTACTCTAATCGAAACGCTGCTAATGCAGTTATTTCACGGTTAAACCGTTCTGCATTTTGGAACATATAGCCTAAAGCAAAGTTGACTCTCTTACCTACCTTCTCTAACGGCGTAGCATTTTTTAACCCCGTCATAGTTTCAATGTCGCCAACTTCAGTAGCGGCAGGAGGTATAACATTTAAGTCATATAGTTCTTGGATGGCTTTCTTTTCGGTAGCCGACAAGTTATTGTTGGTCTTGATACTAAAGAATCCTCTACCGCCAGATATCTCCCCGCCAAAAAAGTCTCTGCCAGCCTTAACAAGTTCAGACATAGTCGGATTTAAACCGTACTTGGGTGCTAGGTAAGGTAGGGTTACACCGGGAGTTTGTAGCAACTGAACTAACGCAGCCGATGGGTTTGCACCCATGTACCAAGCAAAGCCTAAGTTACCCAAACGGGTTGCCCACGGGCTAATAACCGGATTTATAGCGGCGTCGAAATGCTTCTCTACTTCGGCAAGTACCCGCCCAGATACGTCGTCAGGGTCTTGTTTGATCTTGGCTTTCATAGTTTCTATTGCTTGATCCATCTCGGACATATAGCGTGCCTTGGGCAGTTGATGCGTTACCCTGTCGGCTAACTCGCCATAGTTGCGAAGTGCATCACGCTCGTAGGTAGGCGCACCCTTACGGTTTTGGAACTGCCGCATAAACGACTCTTCAGGCAAGTACATCAGGGTCATCTGATATAACTCGTCTTTAGCCTTGGGGTTAACCCTATTACGATCTAGCACCCGTTCTAATTGCTTGAAGAACCCTGCTCGGGGGGCACCTTTGGCTTTTAATTCTTGGATAGATTCAAACTGTTTGACCCCATAACCCTTGGCTTTCATCTGTTTGGCAAACTCATCAGCCTGTGCCTTGGTCTCAAAAGAGTACGGCAATACTTGATCCTCTGCTATTTGGACATTGACCCAGTTGTTGCCAAAGAACATTAGCGGTGCATAGGGGCCTTTGTCTTTGAATGAGTCAATCTTCTTTTCAATCATAGCCCGTATTTCGGCTTTAGCGGCAGGGTCAGATACATAGCCTGTAGCCCGTGTAACCATCGACTCTTTAATCTGGTCAAGAATATAGTCGTTATTCTTGCGATACTTAGCGTAGAAGTTTTTAACGTCTTGTGGGAACGCGTTGTAGATATCTTGCAGGCGCTTATGGTCAGCCTTGACTGCCGGGTCTTTGTAGTCCGTATTAGATTTAAGCACGTCTACTTCAAGACGAGAACCTTCGTTAATGACTTCATAAATCTGGTCTTTTAGGTTCTTGTGCGCTTTGATGACTTTGTGAAAATCGTCAAGGACTTCAGCATATTTCTCTCGCAATGCATTACGATACCCACCCATCTTCTGAGTAGCCTTGTAATAGTCGTTTAATTCTTTTAGTCGAGGATCAGAACCATAAACATCTTTGATCTGGTTCATGGCTAGAAGAGGCAATATCCCCGTCTTGGCTGCACGTTGAGCATCTGCCTTACTCTTGATGACCGGAACATTTAACGCAGGGTTGTTCTTGATGTCATCTAAGATTTTTATAATGTCAGCGGGTATCGGATCCCGCCCGTACTTTTTTGGTGTTGACGGCATCCCCTTGGCTGAAATATCAATTTCGTTTGGCTTGCCTTTCATTACCGAGGCTGGCGTGGATTGCTGAATTAATTTACCAAACTGATTAACGGTAAGGTCAAACACTGTCTGCGAAGAATCAGGCAGGTTAAGTGCCTGGCGCAGTAGGCGGGTAAAGAACTCATAAACGTTACGAGCACCTTTAACCAACTTATCAAACAGATTTAATCGACGCTCATCAGCATTAGCAGGTTGGTATTGCTTAATCCAATTGGTGAATTCCTTAGAAGGAATCTTCTTAAGCAGGGATTTGAAGTCTTCGTCAGACAAGGCTTCCGCCACAAATTCACGAGCATTCTTCATGCCGTATTGCTTTTGCAAGTCTTTGAGCGTCTTCAATTCACTTTCACTGAGGTTAGAAGCCCAAGACGCCATAGAGACTTTATCGCTGATGTAAAACTCCATGAAACGATGTAAGTCAATAAGTCCTTGTGCGGCATCTTCCCAACGAGCACCGGTTTTCTTATATTCGGGGTCTTGCACCTTTCGCATCTGTTCAACAGTCACGGAGTGGATGATTTCGTGGAGGCCAACATCTGGCAAATACAGGTGCCCTTTACCAATTACTATGCTGGATACACGATCACCATTTGCATCGTAGACGTTATAGAAATAACTTCCAGCGTCGTCGTTGGGGTTGTAAAACACACCCATCTTGTCCAATCCAAACTTAGAAGACTGAGTCAAGATTACTCGAGCCGTACGACCTACTTCGGAATTGCCCTCATGCTTGGCAATTGTCTTTAACAAATCATTTATGAAGAACGAAGTCTTATCTGTACCGGCTTTATTTAATAACTCGTTGGCGTATCCAACGTTTGGTTTTTCATCTGCGCGAGTAATACGGTCAGAGAAATAAACCTGAGCGCCATAAGTATTAGTAAGATAGTTAAGAGCCTCATCAATTACCCGGTCATCCATGGCAAACTTACCGGTCTTCTCCCGTAGGGCGGCTCGTTGAGCACGCAGATCAGCAAGAACTCGCATGGTGGCATCTAAACCGTATTCGTCTACAGCCTTCTTAACAGCCACCCCACTCTTCAAGTCGTTATAGGTTGACTTAGTAAGAATTTCAGTTACTTTGGCAATCTTGGTACCGGCAACTTTTTCAGCCTTGCGTTGTTGGGCACCGGCTTGTGGGGTAATGATGAAGTCTGGTGCTGGTCCTTTTGCTTCAATATCAGCCGTAAATGTCAGGTATTTGACGTTAGCCAAAGTACCAGATCCTGTAAACGAGGCTTTAGCGTTGGGATATTTAACCCGGAAACTACCAAACAAATCGTCTACGTTGTACCGTGATGGAGCAATGATGACAAACTTGTCGTCACCACTGCGTAAGATTGCGTACTGATAAGCCGTATCAAACGGTGCCCAATCATTAGTTTTTACAGTACGAGATATTTTTTTGGTGAGTTTACCCTCGGCTTCTTCAAATTCTCTAGCAGTCATTTTGCTAGTAGTCTTTTCACCTTCTCCAAATGACCCGTCGATTTTTTGCTGTAAGTTCTCAGCCACGTTACCGGTGCGGGCTATATTTCGCAAAACAGGTTGCAAATCTGCACCTTTCATACCTGCTACGTTCTGAATTAACTGAGCCAATGGCTGTGGCTCCATCTTACGAATGTCTTCAAACGTCTGTACTCGGGTTTCCTCGTCTTCTTTAGCCCGTTCTATTTCTTGTTTTTGACGTTTCTCAGCGGCCTTCTGGTCTGCTTCTTCCCGTTCAGCGGCTTCTTTTTCTTTCTTAGTAGTAACGTCTTGATTGCTTAAACGTATCCGTTCATCGTTATACAACTCTTTAAGTTGCTTGGGACTGATGTCGTATAGTTTGGCAAGCCCTTCAAAATCTATGTTGCCGTTAAGATCGGTGTAGTCACGAATGTTTTGGCGTAATTCACGGATATCATCTTGAGATGCAATATCCCTATTGATTTTCATTACGGCAGTAAATGCCGCCCGAGTCTTAAGCGTAGCATCTTCTTCAACGGCTTTAGCCGCCTGTTCCTTAGATTCCTTAGACTTTTCTTCTTGGGCTTTACGCTCACGCTCTTGGCGTGCCTCAATGCGGGCGCTATCTTCAGGAAACTGCTCTGCTTCACGGCGGGCTTGCTTGCTAAGAACTTTAGTTTCAACTTCTCGTTGTGCAGTACGACCACGCATCTCAACTAATTTATTAGCGAGACGGCTACGTTCTTTTTTGCTTAGATTCTTTAAGAATCCTTCAGCCCGAGCAAAGGCTCGGTTAAGCGCAAGCGCAGCAGGACCAGTTGACTCAAACTGCAACTGGATACGCCCCGGACCCTTGACCATAGAAAATAGGGTTGATAAGTCCTCATCGTACTGGGCTTGTTCGGCAGGTGTTGCTTTGTCATTATTAATCTTTCCACGCAACGGGCGGATGCGGTCAATAAGCGTCTGCACGTCATCAAGCGTGCGGCCCATAGGTAGACGTGTTTCAAGTTCAGTTGCTACACCCTCTTCCCGTGCAGCCTCACCAGCCGCCTCGTCTGCCTGGATCTTTCTAAACCGCTTCTCTTCCTCTCGCTCCGTAGGAGTTGGGAAAGCCTCGGGTTCAACAGGTTGAAGTGCGTCGAATGCAAGTTGACCCTGCTCCAATGCAGGAAACAGTCGCAAGTTTTCTTGTGCCGCGTTATATGCTTGTTCAAGATTTGCAATTCTTTTTTCTAGTTCTGCAGCCTGCGCTTTCCTACCACGCATAACACCTTCAGGTCCAAGAATGGCCGCATATTCACGACGGGCTTTGTCTAACTCACGACGGAAGTTTAGGGCACGGTTGGTTAGATCCATCCGAATGCCTTCAGCGACTCCTTCGTCGGTGAGGTTTTTGCCCTCGTATTGTTTAATTTTGTTGGCTGCGATACCAATAGATTGCAGACCTTCGCGGGTTAATCCTTCTTGAGCAGGCGCTTCGGGCAGTAAAGATGCTGCACCAGCGGGTTCAAACAACTCACCTTGAGCGGTTTCTGCAAACGGAAGTTCGGCTTGTGTCTCAGGAAACAACTGCGTCTGACGAGCGGCTTCTTCATCTTCTGGCATTTGCCCTGCTTGCTCGGCAATCTTCTGATTAACTACATCTAATAAAACTTCAGAACCGGGAACTTGAGTACCCTGACGAATTACTTGGTTGCGTATATTAATTAGTTCTCCAATAGAGAACGGAATCTTATTAAGTTTGTCGGCAACCTTTGCTGCTGTAGCCTGAACTGCAACATCGGCTTCGGGCACACCAGCCACAGAGGCTTGAGTGGCTACATTTAACTGGCGAAGATCGTCTTCAAACTCAGCCCGTTGACGCATGAACTCGGCTTCTTGACTAGAGCCACGGGTAACTTCTGGGCCTTGAGAAGTGATTTCACCAAACAAATCTGGCTGGGCTTCAGCAAATGCTTGCGCACCGGTTTCTGCGCTTGGCGGGATAGTAGGAGTTACACCCAATCCTCTGAGTTCTTTTACTCCAGCCTTAGTTGCTTTTTCTGCGGCTTCGCCTTCTTTGGCTTGTTGTTTTGCCAATGCTTGACGGGCTTCTATGTCTTTCCTAGCAATCTCGCCCTGTTCTTTGGCAATTTGTGCAGCAGTCTTAGGCGTAGCGGCTTTTACTTCGGCTGGGGTTTCTGCTACGGGTGCTCGACTACGTAGTTCTTGAAGCCGACCCATTAGATACGCATCAACATCCTCGCCGTTATAGTTGCGAACAACAAGTTCTTCAAACAGGTTTAGCGGTTCGCCAGCAATCTGCTTATCAAGCACCTTCTCAATTGTTGAGATGTCATTAAATTTCTGACGGCTACCAGATAGGTACTCACCTAGTATTTTTTCAACCTGCCCAAACTGATCTGGATCAGACAGGTTTTTGTTAAGCAGTTTAGAAAATGTGTTGTCAGCCCTCTTGCCTTTAGCAATACCAAGAGTTTCTAAGTCTTCCTCAGAAATAATATTTATGCCTTTTTCTAACTGTTTGGCACGAATTTCTTGGCGTCTACGATCTGCTAATTCTGCTTCAGTCAACTCGGGGGTAGCAGCCTCAGTGGCAATTTCTTCCGCCACTTCTTCGGGTTTCTCAGCCGCAACCCGTTTCTTCATAGCCCGGCGACCTATGGTCAGATCAAGCGCAGACTGAAGAATGGCACCGGCACCGAAGCCATAAGCGCCCTGTTCACCCAAACCTTGTACAAGTTCTTGGTCAGGCTTATAAAGATTTTTAGATATAAGGTTTTGCAGGAAACCTTGCGCTACCTCTTGTGCGCCTTCCACACCACCAGTAATTGCGGCATTGCGTATTAACTGCAAGCCCTGATTCATAATTGAACCGGGCATCAATTTCATAGCACGACCAAACGCTAACTCAATAGGAATGGCTTCCGTAATACCGGTTGCACCACCAGCCAAGGCCGCTTCAAGTCGAACAGCGGGAGCCGCACCAGCCTCCATAGCCCGTTCAATCTGTTCACCAGCCCCTGCGCCCATACCAGTAGCCAGAGGAGCGCCGCGACCAATACCACGAGTAGCGGTAAGACCTAATACAGAACCAACTGCTTGACCTAACTTGGGTGCAATCTCGTAACCTTCTGTTGGCTTAAAGTATTCAGCCAGTGGTTCTTTTACATATTTCTCAGTAAGACCAGTAAGGCCGCTTACGACGGGTTCAGCACCGGGGCCAATACCAAATTTTTGTTGTAAAACATCTGCTGCCGTACCACCTACACCGATTGCAGCCTGCTCAAGCATCCCACCAGCGCCGGGGAGCAACTGTTTACCAAATTCTTTTATTTGCCCAAATGCAGATGTTTTTGGTTTGGGGGTCAAAAGACCCATTAAACGCTTATCAATATCGGCGTAAATAACACTATCGGGGGTGCCATCTGGATAAGTAAGCCTACCCAGCGCTGGATCTTCTACGATTCGCATAGTTTATTGTCCGGGAACGTCAACAATTTTAGGTCGTTGCTGCCCGCCCTGCCCAGCAGCATTGCTAAGTATTGATTGAATCATTCGTTGCTGAACTTCAATTGGTTGTTTTCTAAACTCGGGATTCATTTGCAACATACTAACTTGCTCTTTAGCCGCGTCAACCATACCTTTGGCAATTACACGATCTACATACCCCATAGTCGCAGCGTAAGACACATCAGACTTATATTTGTCAAGTGCGGCTTGAGTATATGTCTTTATACTATCAGAACGCAAAGCGGCTGCTTTATCAAACTTACCAAGTTCTTCAGCGCGGATAGCCTTGTCAAGATCCAATTGAGCAAGTTTATATTTATCTGCAGACTCACGCTCCATTTTATCGGCTTCTTTAATAGCGGATGTCTTGTTTGCTGCGGCTTTCATGGCTAGTGGACTAAACGTTTTGGCTGTACGGGCTACAGCCTGCGACAATCCTCGGCCTTCAAGAAGTTGTGGAGCCGAGAGGGCTGCGCCTAACAATAGTTCTTCTTGAAACGCTTTTTTAGCAGACGCACGATCAGACTCAGCACGTTCTTTACCTTCTGTGCGAAACTTTTCATAATCTGATTGGATATCTTTAAGAGACCTGAGACCTTGTTTATCAAGTTTTGCCTCGTACTGGTTACGTTCGGCTATAAGTTCTTCAATACTCTTGGGCTTTAAATCAGCCAAACTAAATGGTAACGAAGGCAAACCAGTAGTGGGAGCACCGCTGGGACCACCAGGGCCAGGACCAGGAGCAGGAACAGTAGGAGCGCCCTTATCCCGTGGAGATGCGGTCATAAATCTAGAATCTCCTGTGGCGCTACGATCAATACCACCCTGTGTACCCTGCATAGCAGCAATAGGATCAAGTTCAGCAGACGGCGTACCCTGATCCGTAGCCATAAGGCGATCAATAAGCGGTTGACCTAATGTAGCCGCCGTTGTTGCTGCAGTTATATATGGATGCCTTGTAATAAGACCCACGCCCGGAATCTTAGCCACACGACTTGCTAGTGAAGCAAGCCCCGGACGAGTAGTAGCACCAGCAGCGGTAGGGGGAGTGACAGGGGTGGTAGACCCAGGAACGCCAGCAGGAATTTTACCCGGAGAACCAAATCGATCAGTTACCTGTGGTGAAGTAGGCCCAATGCCAGGTCCGGGCGTAGGTGGGGGTTTAATATTAGAACGCATCCGATTACTAAGTTCTTTTTGAGCATCGGGGTCGCCCATCATTGCCATACGCTCTACATCGGCAAATGACAATGCGCTAAGACTAGAGTATGGAGCCACGGTGCCCGCACCTCCAAATTGGAACCGTGCAACACCACCTTCAGCAAACCCATCATACCCAGACTCATCATCAAACTGCATTGGGCCACCATTGACTGCAGTAACTGGAGCATTTTGATTTTCCATGGCAGTTAAGGCGCCTTCTACACCAGCAGCAGACGCCATCATGGGTTGTGGCTGGGGGCGGGGTTGAACCGCAGCCATTAAATCGTCTTTAACTGTAGTCCTAGGACCTACTACAGGCTTAGGTGCGGCGCGAATAATATCTAATAGCGCCAACATTTCAGGTAAGTCACGCTTACGCTCGGCCTCGCTATATCGGGCAAGTAAGTCATCCATACCTACACCAAGATACGCTTTTTTGCGTGCTTCAATGCCTCCCGGCAATCCTAAACTCATAGTATTACCCCTTATGAAGCGCTAAAGGCTTTAGACAAAGCCAACGCAGGAATACCATACCCAAGAACCTGTTGAGCAATATTAGGTTGTGCGTTGTACTGCGAAGAAGTTGTATTGGCTTGTACCGGAAGTCCTCGCAACATGGCGTTGTAAAACTCAAGTTGACGATATGGGTACTCACGCTGTGCCAGAAAGTCTTGGTAAGATTGATCCAGTCTGCGCTGTTCCATTTGTTGCTGGGCATTAGCAACTGATTGTTGTGCTTGCAACCGTTGTAGATCTGCGGCTTGTTCTTGAGTACCAAGTCTAGCCAATTGCTCAGAACCCTGTAAACCAAATTGTCCGCCCTGAATACCTAATTGTGCTGCCTGTTGTTGGCGTTGAACGGCTTGGGTATAAGAATCTTGCAAACCTTTAGTTTGAATATCAGTTAGTTGTTGGCCCAAAGCCTTTTCACGTTGAGTCTGTGCAAGTAACTGCCGCGCACCGCCATAAGTGCCTTGACGAGCAGCCCCTAAATTAGTTGCTTGCTGGATCATGCGTGCATCTTCAGCGGCTTTACGCTTGGCTATATCAGTGACACTTTGTTGATATGGAGACATATACTGCTGATACGCCATCGGATCCATACCCTGCTGAGTAGCGCCGATACCTAAACCAAGTGCTCCTTGCGTACCTGCTTGTCCTTGAGCAAATCCTGTTGGGGTTTGCATTCCAAGTGTTTCCCCAAATACGGTTTGTTGCTCTGGGGTAAATCCAGCAATTCGTTCAGCACCATATGGTTGATAGGCTTCTTGAGAGAGCGCTTCACCACGCTCAACCATTCGGGTGTAATACGGTTCAGCGTATTCAGGTAGATTAGTTGTATAACTCGTAGACTGTTGGGGGCCGCCACCGCCGCCGCTATCGTATAAGCAAATTTTGCCTACAGCGTTAGGTTTAAAAGCATTTAAGTCGCCCGGTATCCAACCGGACTCCATCGCAGCATAGTTATTACGCATATTCAACCTCTTTATGTTTCATCCAACGTTCTGCTTCGGATTGTAAAATTCCATAAATCAACATATCTTTATTGCCGTAACCTTGACGCACAATACCTTCGCATACAAAGCCAATACTTTCTAACATTCTGCGTGCTTTATGATTTTCTGGTTGAGTACGAGCAGTAACACGAACACAACCTAAATGATTAAACACAAAATCTGCTATTTCTCCAATTATTCGTTTATTTAACCAGTATTTAGCACCATCGCTTACACCGCCAAAATATACGTTGGTGCCATCATAATCAAACAAAATTACAGCGCCCAACAATTTCTTTTCATTGCCAATACCAATTGTGTAATACCAACGAGGTTTGCCGTTTTTAACCGGCATCCTTTCAAGAATCCAGTCAGAAAAATCACAACCGTGAATTGTTCTAAGCATAGGATTTTTTCTTAGGTAAATAATTATCTGGATTAATTTGTTTTGGAGGCTTTGGTTTTCCTGTCTTAGCCTTATCTACTCGTTTCATAAATTTATCTAACTTACTAGCACCTTTATTTATGTCCCCATCACCAAGTCTAGCCACGATATTACGGGGCACGTAGGCTTCTTCATTAGACACAAGGGCTTTACGTCGGCCTTCAATTGAAGTTGGAATAGAGTCACTCATGCCATCACCCTTGCCTTTAATAGGCATTGCACCAAGTTTCTCTTGTAAATATTTTAGCCCTGCTTCGGAACTACCATTCCCCACACCATTGACAGTAGAGGCACGAAGTACAAACCCACCGTCCTCAAGACCGCCGGTCTTATAGGCTTTCATCTTACCCATCTCTCCAGACTTTGCCATTGAAGCCATCATTTGAAGAGGACTTCCAGACTGAACTGGCATTGCAGGATCAGTACCACCCTTCATATTAATCATCTGCTGAAGTTGCTGCATATAGTCGGTGTAACCACCAGACAGACCCCCTACGTTGTATTTAGTTTGTCCGCCGTCTTTTACGTATAGAGCATTTGGTTCGTAATATGCAAATTCACGATCTCTAGATGGGTCTGGGTTATCCCTAAAATTTCGTTTGTAAGGGTCGGCTTTTGGATATTTACTATAGTCAATTTCAGGTTTTTTATATGGTTCTTCCTCTTCTTGAGAGGCGAGTAATACAGAGCCAGCCATTTTTGCTGTGGCTAATGGGTTGTCCATAGCCGAAGAACCTAAAGTTGAGATACCTTCACTAGTGCCAAGCCTTTGAACCCCCTTACCAATATCACTGTAGGTTGGTCGAAAATCAGGGGTTCCAAGATTAGCAGGGGCTTTACTTGCGGCTTCAGAAGCCGCCGTTGCGTAGTTCTCTCCAGCCAGCCTGTATGCTTCTGTACCCGGGGCTGCCCCACCCGCTTGTTGGCTAATAAATTTTTCTAGACCGCCTGGGGTATTTTGCGCTGCAATAACTTCAGATCCGGTTACGTTTGTTGGCCCTACTGCAGATCCCGCAGTATTTAAATTAGCGGCGGTAGTGTTTGCCACACCCTGTTCAGCCCCCATAGTCCCTAGCCCAGAAGCGATATTAGCCCCGCCATAGGCTCCAAGACCTGCCTGTAGCCCTTTCATTATGTTGCCAGTACGAGCGGTTTCTACGCCCCCTACGATAAGCGCAGCAGACGCACCTCCCGTATAAGGAGCCAAGGCGGCTCCAGCAATCATGGGCAGGAACCGACTAAAGTTAAAGGCTTCGGGTAAACCCGTAGATGGGTTTACCGTCATTTTTGCCCCGTACTTACTGCCTAAATATTTAAGTCCGGCAACTTCTTTGGGGGTCATATGGACCAGCATGGAATCGCCGTAGCGACCTTTACTGGCAAGTTGTTGGGCGGTCTGTTTGTAGTTCATGATGGGATTATCCTAGATTTGTCAAGCGGGGGGAATAGCCGAAACATAAGTTATAGAACCCCGGGCCGATGGTATGGCGGGGCGGGAATAAGGGGAAGTCTGAATTGGTTCGTGATGGAGGTAGATACCGGTAGTTCCGCCACTAGATGCGGCTTTGTTGGTGGCCCAATATAACTCTACGTCATCTCCTACTTGCATATCAAAGGTGGCCTCTGCGTAGATAGCCAAATAGGCAGGGTTGCCAATACTTTTACGGGCGTTAATAGAAAAGATAGTTGTTGTATTGGCAACGTTTGCGCCATTAACCCGTATCCAAACTGCGGCGTCATTGATGACGTTATCAGAATTAGCGAATTGTAGGCTATATGAAATCTTGTAAACCCCTGCTACATCAGCCGTAGCCGACCCCGGCGCATTAAGTGTCCAAAGGTACCCACCGGTCAAAGTATTCCAGTTAACCGGTGTTGGCGTATTATCTGCCGTGGCAAATTGATCAGTAGTATCTGAGGCCGCAATATGTGGAAAAGTAATTCCGTTACCACCAACTCCACCATTAAAAGCATCTAGGACGGTGCTAGAGAAATAGTTATCCAGCAAGTTAAAGTACAGACGTAATACCCGAATTAAATCGGTACCGTACTTTTGATCGTACTCAACTGGCGGTACGGGTATCGCAGGAGCAATAAAGTTTTTGCTAATGGTCATCGCTTACCATCCGGACGAGCATCAATACGTGGGCTACCTAATTGCCACTGAACACCTAAATCTGTTGACTGAACCTTTAATGCCATCTGACGGGCACGGGCACGAACAAATACCTGATCCGTATATTGGCCTACTGACGTTTCAATAACAGGTTGGCTGTCAGCAGGGTCACTACTAAACGCAGAACCTGGAAAGTTACGGGGCCGTATCTGTAGAGTTACTTCAGCATTATTAACTGTAGAACCATTAAAGTTAATGTCTGGGATCATCCGTCGTGTCAGCATAAACTGCTCGCCATCTTCCAAATCAATATCTGAAGATTGGATATAAGAATCCATTGGCAGAATGTCGTCATCTACACCAGATTCATGGTTATATAAGTATCCCGCTGTAGAGTTTTGTCCAGTTGTTACTGCTTGCGGCAAAGGTCTTAAAGCGCTATCTAGCCAAGCCGTGCGCTCAATAGTTCCGTAGTACCAGACCTTCTCTAGGTGGTTATAGACCACATACCGGTCATTCCAGTTTGATTGAGCACTTGGGTAGAACCACCAGATTTCGTTGTAGCCCTCATTAGTGCCGCATACGATTTGACCTGTTTGGTTGTAGTTCAAGTCTAGGAATACATAGTTACGTAATGTGCAAGGCAACGTCTCAACTCGGCCTGAATAGGCATAGAACTTATCCTGCCCCATCCAGTAGACGACGTTATTTGCGGCTATGCAGCATCTTGGGCCAATGATTGAGATGTTGTCTGCTAATTCTTGTAAACCAAATACATCCGTAGTCCCTAAGAACTGGAGCGCATAAAGGTTTGAGTTAGTCCAGACCAAGACCTCTTGCCGTGTGGTTAAGGCACGGATAATTGCTGAACCCCTAGAAACTCTTATAAATCCCGCAGAGTTGGTAGGCGAAGGCGTCCAGTTGCCCGGATCGTCCTGATTAGCCCACCTAATAAGAAGGGGGTCAAAATCATCCAGACTACTAGAACCATAAGGCACACACCCAAAAGCGAGAAGATGCTTATCGTTCTGTGATACAAGAACCTGCATGGCTTCGACGGGGACATCGGTTGCTCCTGCTAAATTTTCCAAAAGAAAAGCCCGTGTAGCCAAGGCTGAACCCGGGTCTACTGTGGCACCACGTTCCCAGTAATAAATTGGCCCATTACGGATATTCATTACCAAGTCGTTATCAAAATTGTCAAACCACCAGTCTCGCTGGGGTAAGTATTCTGGTTGGGTTGATCCTAAACCCCAAGCCGTTGTAGAGCCTCCACCCCAAGTACTTGTGCCCCAACCATAGCCAGCCGTTTGAGTGGCAAATCCCGGCTCAATGTCAAAAGTTGCAACGATGGTATTACCACCCCCGGTCAGGCTTGAGCCAAATGTTCCCACGCTCCAGCCACCAGAACTCCATGTACCAACGCTCCAGCCGTTACCAAATATTGCAGGAGTATCTACAGTAATAGAGAAGGCATTGACGTTGATGACTGTAATGGGTTCTGTGCCCTCAAGTTCGGTCAGCGGAATCCCGGCCAACTCTCCCGGTACACTGCCTGCGGCGATACCAGACAGCGTTACATAATCTCCGTCATTACCACCATGTCCGTCGATAGCCACTATGACTACGTTAGAGTCAAAAGTAAAAGTTAGGCAATCATCCGTATCAGGGGTGCTAAAAACTGCTCTGACTGGAGTAATGTCAGCAAAGTTACCACCGCTTTCAATATAGACCTTTAAATTTGTACCAAGGGCTAGGAAGTTATCAGTAAAGGATGTAATCCACCCAAACATCTGGCGGCACACACCAAGAAATGATGTCGGGGTTGCCTTTATCCAGCCGCCTACCTTCTCAGGATAACCAGACCTAAACCGAATCTTGTCGCACTCGTACCAGCCACCCTCGTTAGAGTAGTTAGTCTGGTCTCTGTTTAAACCCGGTCTAAATTGAAGTTTTATAAACGGCATGGCATACCCTTTAGGCTACAAGCCCCGGTAGATAAACAGTTTTACCGTCTTGCTTAGTTGCGGTCAAGTTCTGCTTCTTTAAGTTAGCAGGGTCGTAGGAGACGTGCACCCAACCCGAATCAGGCACTCCGGGGGTGTAGAACTCAAGGATTAACTGGGTATAGGCTAGGTTGTCCATAATCCACACGGCTAGGTCTGCGTTGGCAATACCGGGAATCTCAATGTCAGCGGCTTGTCCTTTACAATGGTCGGACGTTTTGGAGCCTCCCACCTTTGCGTTAACTTCGGGGTGCCTGAATCCTGAGTTGACTTTGACTCCGGTTTGGAAGTGGTCACGGACGGGCTGGAGTACCTTCTCACAGAGTGTTTTAAGATTAGCAATCTCAGTCTCCCCGGGTGTGTTGTCCATGTTATGCCGCAGTGCAGTATCAGACTTCACCATCTCGGCAAGAGAAAAGTTATTTGTCAGTTGCATCTTTCTTTGCCTTCATGTCCATGATCTTCTCAAGGGTACGTCCTCCGAAGTAGAAGGACATAATTAGCATCCCCCACTGGCCCAAGAGTTCTACATAGTTATTGTTAACCTCAATCTCCCAAGCGCTCATCATCCCAAAGACGGTATAAGTTACTAAGATAAAAATTAGCGTCATAGGCCGGATGTTCTTGGATAACCACGAGTCTGACTTCATGTCAGCCTCAGCCCGCTTGGTCAGGTTATCTTGCTCATTCATGTCCGCTTGGAGTTTGGCAAGTTCGCCTTTTTGCTGCATCTCTAGGAGCATGGCCTGCGCCTTGGCACGAGCCTCTGGATCTGGGAGAACCTTGTCTAGTACCTTTTCCCCGATACTTAGTAGTGCGGCTATGGGTAACATTATTTCTTACTCCTTGAAAGCATGGTTGCGGCGATATTAAGCATCGCCTTGGTTTGGTCTAAATCAGCGGGAGGGGTTGCCCAGCCCACGGTAATCTGCCCTACAAACCGACTTGGCTCAGGCGGGACACTAATCCTGCACCCAAACCGCATACCCTTCTCGATGTACCACAGGCCAATCTCTGACTGCGCCGCCTTATATTCCCCGCAAGGAATCGTTCCTGCCATAAGCGACACTACATCCTGATTGTTGCTCTGGTTGGCGGTAAAGAGTCCGACATCTAGCCCGTCATTCGTTTTGTCCCTGCCTTCTTTGGTATACGCCCGATACTGCACACGGGTTCCCAGTAGGGGGTTCACCTTAAACACCGCCACAGTAGTCGCACCCGTGGTCTTAAACAGATGGGCTACAGCATCCTCAACCCGGTCTTCCACAATGTCCGGCAACTTCTGATGCTCTTTATAGGTGCCTACAATTAAGTCTTTGTTGTCATACAGCATCCAGCCACCAAAGGCCAGCACCCCCATGAGGATCAGAGCGAACAACTTAAACGGTGAGTCAACATACGCCAGCACCTTTGAGAGCGTGTCATTAGCGTTTAGTTTTTCAGCCATTACAGATGACCCTTCATGATGTAATAAATAGTGACAACCAGAAATGCCAGCATCACACAAATAATCTGCAACTCTCGTAACTTCTCTACATCCCTGCCCAGTGCATCTTTACTCTTGGCATGACGGGCAATCATGTCCTCTTTAATCTTCTTGACCTTCTCAAACTCTTCTTCACCTTTGAACTGCCCAAACTGCTGGATCAGAAAGTCTTTTACTTCCAACTCCATGCGGCGTATCTGATCTAGCCTGCGCCACTCGCTCATGGCAGTCATGATAGTTATCTCACCCTCTTGCCTACTACGTACTGCCTTAAAAGCATGACGGGCTTTAACCTCCGCCATTCCAAAGTTTTGAATCGACTCAACGGCTGAACTAATCTCCTTACCCGACTCAATAGCGGATTTAATGTTCCTAGTTGCCGCCTTTGCGGTTCCGATAATCGGGTCTAAATCTGACATACATTATTTTCCCCAGACCGTAGCCCCGGCCTTTGGTACCGAAGTTGCCCAGATGGATACAGATGTTTTTAACTTTAGTGGGACGCCGCAATCAGAGCACGTATCAGCCGCCAACTCAGCCTCATCTAGGTCGTACCCGCAGGCAGCGCAGACTTGTGTGATCTCGGTTTGGGGGTGCTTAATGCCGTCAATCTTTTGGGCTTCAAATAGTCTTTTCATATTAGGCTTTCATGATGTATGCCAAAGCATAGTACGGTGGCAGGTTGGCGTTAGTGGCTGAAGAGCCTGTTGTACTAACAGATGTTGCGACGGTAATGCCGGTAGTGTTAGAACCTGTGTTGTCTGTATTAAATGGGCCAGACGTACCTCCTGCAATATAAGTTCCACCACCGTTTGGATTACCAGCCCTTGTATTTGGGATAAGGTGTACGTGGCCCGGATCGGTAACTGTTGACGTAGCCGTGTGCGTGTGGCTAACTACAATCGCATTTGGAGAACCTCCGGTATCGGCTACCGCATAAGTAGTACCGGCGCCTACAACAAACCTGTCTCTTAAATCTGGGGTGCTGTTTAAACCATCGCACAAGTACCAGCCAGAAGGAATTGAGGCTATCGACCCCGACCACATGATGATGCCGCCAGAAGGAATAAACCCAACAGCCGTTGACGCCCATGCAGATCCAGTAGACGTAAGCACGTTACCTGCGGTTCCAGCAGCGTTAATCCCAGTTCCACCAGAGGCGGCGGGGAGTGCTGTGGCTAAAGTTAAGTTACGTAGATGGGTAATTGCATCAAGGCAGTCAGTGCCGTTATTAAACACAACTATGGTTTTTCCAGCGGGGACAGCCACCCCGGTTTGGCCTGATACCTTAATAGTTACTGTGTCGGCACACCCGTTATTAACTACATACATCTTCTCTATGGCAGGAACCACTAACTCACGAGCAGAGCCACCGGTAGTTCCAATAAGGTTTAGCCGCATATTTCGGGCGGTCTGAGAGGCTGTTGTATCTGTAAGCGTAAGGGTTACGTCAGCGCTGGCAAAAGTTACGTCTGCCGATCCAGCAATGGCTTCTTGAATAGCCGTACCGAGGTTTGCATTAGTGACCGTACCCCAAGTGCCGCTTTCATCGCCAGCACCCATTAAGGCTATTTTTAAACTCGACCATGTAGTTGCCATTTAGTACCCCTTATGTTTTCATGATGTACGCAAGTGCGTAGTACGGTGGCAGATTTGCGTTTGTTCCTGAAGAGCCTGCTGTAGCCACCGTAGTAGCGACAGTAATTCCTGTCGTGTTGGAATTTATTGCGACTATTCCCCCACCACCACCTGTGTTATATCTACCAATCCCTGTTGAAGCAACTATGGTTTCATTTGTAGTGTGTGTATGCCCCGGATCTGTCACAGTAGAAGTAGCCGTGTGGGTGTGGCTTACGACAATTGCATTTGCAGAGCCACCCGTATCATTTACAGCGTAAGTAGAGCCAGCACCTACAATAAATCGGTCACGTAAATCAGGGGTGCCGTTAGATCCATTACATAGAACCCATCCAGAGGGTATTGAAGCAACCGATCCAGACCAAAGCAAAATCATCCCAGCAGAAAACGTGGTTAAAGCCTGTGAAGCCCACACAGATCCGTTAGATGTCAGCACGTTACCGGCTGTTCCTGCGCTGTTTAAACCTGTACCACCAGAAGCCGCAGGCAGAGCAGAAGCAAGGGTTAATGACGAGAGATGTGTAGTTACATCCTTAACGTCCGTTCCATCGTTATAGAGCCACATTGTCTTGCCAGCCGGTACGGCAACGCCCGTCTGTCCACTAACCAATACTGTACAAGTATCAGATAGTTCGTTCTTAATGATGAAGGTCTTCTCAAGAGCGGGGACTACTAATTGCCGTGCGCCGCCGGATGTGCCGGTCAAAACTAGGCGTAGGTTTCGTGCTGTCTGGGTTGCGTTAGAGTTTGTGAGGGTCAGGGTAACGTCGGCACCGTTAAAGGCAACGGTGGTAGATCCTACGATGGCCTCTTCCAAGGCAGTCCCAAGGTTTACGTTGGTAACGCTACCCCACGTTCCCGTGTTTTCTCCAGTCGCCATCAACTGGATTTTTAGATTATTTGAGTAAGTACTTGCCATTTATTGCTCCTATGTTGGGATTTCTACCCAAAGTACTGTATTTCCATCATTTACCTGTACCCAGTTGCTTGTCTGAGAATCATTGATATTCTGCCAGTTTGCGTTCTGGTTGTCAGGTATTAGGCCCCAAACAAGAACATTTGACACCCTAGCGGTAGCCTGAACACCTGTTGGGAAGACTTTACAGGTAGCCCTTGTAATAATTGTTACGTTGTCTAGGTTGCAAGTGCCCTGAACCCCGGACACTATGACATTGGCATCAGCCTGAGCATCTTCCTGACCCAGAGCCGTATCGCCCTGAACCCCAGCCGGGTAGACCCAACCCTTACCAGAAACTCCAACTGAATTAAGTAGGCCAGAACCTACGACCCCGGTTAGGAATACCTTAGTCTCTGTTGCTACATCGGTCTGACCAAGTTGGCCTGTAGCCTGAACCCCCGTGACAAATACGGTAGCCTCGGCTGGCTCTTCGGTATTGCCTAACTGACCAGTGCCCTCAACCCCGAATACGGACGTATTGGCAGCACCACGGACTTGGAACCCATTTAGGGTATATACGACACCAAGACCACTAACCCCGGTGAGGTTTACAACAGCACCACCTTGTTCGTCGGTATTGCCAAGGGCGCCTGTGGCCTGAACCCCAGTCAGGAGGACATTAGCCTTACCCCTAACCGTAGCCGTACCTAACTCACCCGTACCCTCAACGCCCGTTACGTTGATGCTAATACCTACACGGACGATGCCAACTTGGCCTTGTGCCTGAACCCCTGTTACAAATACGTTGGCCTTGGCGGATACAGTTTCTTGTCCAAGATCAACTGTATTTTGGAACCCAGCAGGCTCAACCGCCCCACCAGAGGCAACTCCAACAGCATCAAGTTCTGCATGGGCTTCTACCCCAACTGGGTATACGTTAGC
>Ga0315903_10002300_pt1 | contig 28268 bp, 18 predicted proteins | sample LakEriMetagenome_7_FD_203524 | JGI IMG/M metagenome (GOLD analysis project Ga0315903, IMG submission 203524) | Freshwater fungal communities from buoy surface, Lake Erie, Ohio, United States - Buoy 2 MA119 | ecosystem: Environmental > Aquatic > Freshwater > Lake | place: USA: Lake Erie, Ohio... | reverse complement strand
CCGACGGCCGGCTCCACTCGTGGAACGACGTCGCCGACCGCGACGCCGTGGTCGTGGCCTTCACCTGCAACAGCTGCCCCTACGCGGTGGACTACGAGCGGCGGATCGACGACCTGGCCCGAAAGCATGCCGGCAAGGAAGCCCGCGTGGCGGTGGTCGCGATCAACTCGAACCTCATCCCGGAAGACGCGCCCGCGGCGATGAAGCGGCGGGCCGCGGAGCGGGGCTTTTCCTTTCCCTACCTGTTCGACGGCTCGCAGGAGGTCGCGAAGTCGTTCGGCGCGGTCCGCACACCGGAGTTCTTCGTGCTCGACCGCGAGCGACGGATCGTCTACATGGGCGCCTTCGACGATGCCACCAAGCCCGGCGACGTCACAAAACGCCACGTCGAGGACGCGATCGCAGCGGTGCTCGCCGGCCGCGAGGTGGCCGTGAAGGAGACCGCGCCGGTGGGCTGCCTGATTCGCTTCGACCGCAAACGGACTCCCCGGTGATCGTTTCGACGAGGCGTCACCAGCTCGAGAGATTCCCGCCACCCAATCTGGAACCACACCCGCATCGCCATGCAGGCCAAGCCGGGCGCTCCGCTGCCGGAGGTCAGGGCGCCGTGACGGCGGGCTCGGGCGGGGCTTCGGTGGTCGCCTTGCCGCGGCGGGTGGCGGTGACGGCGAGCGATCCCCCCACGGGCACCTCGTGCGCGCCGGCCACGATCGCGGCCGTGGCCGTGAGGGCGACGGCGGCGCCGTCGGCGTCGAGTCCACCCTGCTGGAGCAGGCTGTCGAGATAGGGCTTCACAGCGCCGCGGAGCGTCTTGTCGGAGGCGGGCCGGGAGGTGTCGCCGACGAAGTTTCGCAGGTCGCCGCCGGCGATCACGTAGCGGCCGCGACGGGCGTCGAAGAATGGATCGGGAAAGGAGAACGCGGCCGCCGTCGCTCCGGTGGCTGCGTCGCGGACCAGCAGCCGCAGCGTGGCCTTGGCCGGCGGGATGAACGAATCCGGCACCGCGATCGTGATCGCGTCGCACGACGCCGTGAAGAACTCGTCCACCTTGGCGGCCGGCACGGCTGGGGTCTTGGTGACGCCGAACGTGAGTCCGATCGTGCAGCTTGGCTCGAAGGCAGGCATGCCGCCACCGCCGGCGGCGCGCCGCACGACCGGCACGAGCAGGTGGCCGCTCACGCCGTAGGGCGTGGCGAGGTGGATGTCGACGAACTCGCGGCGGTTGCAGTCGAGGCCGCAGTCGGCCGCGGAGCCACAGGCCGCGGGCGGGGCGGCGGGCATGTCGGGCGGCGGCAGCGGCTCGGCAGCCGAGGCGAGCAGGAGACCGGATCGGCGGTGCGCCGTGGCCGCCTCGCCGGGGCAGGCGGCGGGCACGATCGGTACCGCACCGGCCGGCACCTCGACCTCGATCAGGTCGCGCGACAGGGGCCGGAAGCGGGCCGGCCGGCCGCCGGCGATGACCCGCGTGTCGAGCACGCTGAAGCCCTTGCCGACGAGAAACAGCGTCGTGCTTCCGGCCGGGTCGATGCCCGGCGCGCCGTACCAGCCGAGCAACTCCGGGGCCAGGTCGGTGATGCCGGCATTGAAGAGCTCGAAGCCGCCGGCCGTGTTCTCCTCCGGGATCATCGCCTGGAGAGATTGCAGCGGAAGTCGATGCCGGAGCTGGTCGGCGATGCGCAGCAGCCGGGCGGACTCGCCGTCGCGGCAGCCGCCGCGGCCGCAGGCCGCGACGCTGGCGTGCAGCGCCTCCACGGCCCGCTCCAGCGCGACCGCCTGCCGGACGTCGGGCTCGGTCGTGCCCGGATGGGCCAGTGAGAACCACTTCGTGCGCACGTCGAGCGTCACCCAGGGCACGAAGGCGGGCATGACGACGATCGCCGTGCATTCCCGCTGCCCCGGCTCGAGCCGCCGCCGGGCCAGATCGGCGGCGGTCGTCGGGCCGCAGATCGTCTCGCCGAGCGCGGCCAGGCCGCCGCGTGTGGGGGGCGTCTGCACGCGCGGGTAGAACCGCCAGCCGAAGGTGTCGGAGCCGTGCGAAAAGCCGACGGCGGTCTTGTTGAGGGCGATCACCGCCATGTCCTGCTCCAGGCGGCGGGTGAAGCGGGCCATGGCCTGGGCGTTGAGCCGGCCGGTGGCGGCGGCCGTGGCCATCGCGATCTGCAGTTCGCGACGCCGGGCGTAGGCGTCGTCGACGTTCTGCTCCTCGCTGACGGGATCGAGCGCGAAGACGCGGATCGGCCAGCGGCAGCGCACGTAGTCGGCGAAGGCCGCGCGGGCCTCGGCCGCGGGGCAGGGGCCGTAGAACGGGGCCGGCCGCACGTCGAGCGGCGCGGTGCGGCCGCGGGCCGTGGCCGACTCACGGACGTCGGCGGCGAGCCGCTCGTCGAGCAGGGCCGACTCCACGAGGATGCCCCAGGCGAGCACGGCCGTCTTCGTGCGGCACAGCGGCGCCAACGGCTGCTCGGCCGCGCAGCAGACACCGGCGGGATCTGCGGCCGACAGGGAGGGGATCAGCTCGGGCCCGGCGTCTGCGCCGGTGCCGATGCCGGCGAAGAACCGGCACCGCGCGGCGGCGAGGTCGCGGACCTGCCGCCCACGGACCAGGGCCGCCAGGCTCCAGGCGGGCAGTTCGTCCCAGACGTGCCGCCGCGCGTCGACGGCGAGAAAATCCCAGGCCGACTCCAGCTCCTCGGCGAGGTGACCGCGGATGTCCATGTAGCCGATGCAGGGCAGGTTCGCGGGATGGTTCGCCAGGGCGGCGCGGGTGTCATGGATGAGGATCGCGATCTGCTCGATGCCCGCCACGTCGGCCAACTGCGTGAACGGGATCGGCAGCCGCGACCGCCGCGTCTTCACGCTCGGGGCCGGGGAGGGCGTGATCGTGGGCAGCTTCGCCCGCAGCCCGTCCATCGCCGCCAGAAAGCCGCGGCGGGCCTCGGCCGGCGCGGCGGCCGCGGGGGCGGCGCCGGTGATCGTGGCGGCCCAGGCGACGCACTCCGGGTCGTTCACGCACCACGTCAGCGCTGGCGCGATCATGTCCACCAGATCGTTGATCACGAGGCTGCGGAACGTGACGGGCAGCAGATCGTCGCCGAGCAGGGGCGCGGCGGTGACGGTGATCTCGGCGGCGTATCCCTGGTGCGTGCGCTTGCCAGGCAGGATCGAGACGGGGATGCGGACCAGGTTGAGCGCATAGCCGGGGGCGTCGGCGGAGTCGTCGCCTTCGTTGATGCGGCGCAGTTGATTGAGGTGATTCAGGTAGCGGGAGAGCTGGTCGAGGTGGACGGTCGGCTCCAAGGCCAAAGCCTGCTCGTCGAATGGCAGGGCGGCCGGATTCGGCACGGCGGCGAACGGGGCGGTGCGGGCGATGACGACGGGATCGGCCCGGCCGCCGGCCTCGTTCGTCGTGGGCAGGAGCCCCTGGATCGAGGTGACGACGTTGTTGCTCGTGGTCACCTCGGGCACCGCGACCTCGGTCGTCGGCCGCCGCCGGCCGGAGGCCGACTGCATGGCGAGCGCCAGGCCGGTGAAGGCCTGATCGCTGCGGCGGATGGCGGCGCTGGTGCGTTCCGTGAACGTGCCGAGTTGCCGCTGCATCTGCTGTTCGTAGTCCACGCGGTGCCGCGTGAGCCGGCTCTGCCCCCAGACGTCGGGCTGCTTGGCGACGATCGAGCCGGAAGCGTCGATCTGGTGCTCCAGCCAGGCGATCCGGGCGGAAAGGTCGGCCAGGCACGGGTCGGTCGCGGGCGGTGGCGGTTGGCGGTGGGCCGCCTGCAGCGGCGTCGTCACGGTGCGCCGGAACCAGGCGGCGACCTCCCCGGCCGTGGCCGGCCCGAGCGGGCCGCAGGCGACGGCCACGGCGACCGCCGCACGGACGAACGGGCGGCAGATCAGGCACAGCATCGGCGGCATGCTCCATGAGAGGGGCTTCCATGGAGGGATGAAAGCCCTCAAGCAGATCGGCCCGCATGACCGATCGAATGAGCGCCGGCCGCACCACCGGGGAGGTCGGGGGCAGTTTGCGCACCTTTCCAGGAGCCTCGCCGTGCCGCGGTTCGTCTCCCGCCGTCCGATCCAGTGCATCGTGCCACCGTACATGGCCGAGCACATGGCCCGGTCGGCCGATCCCAAGATCCGCGAGCGGGCGGTCGTCGACCTGGCACGGGCGAGTGCGGTGCGGGCCGTGCGCACCTTCTCCCAGCAGATGCCGACGCTGCTGGCCACCGCCTCGCCCACCGGCCGGAAGCACCGGCTCGTGTACGACGCCCGCAGGAAAGACGTGCTCCCCGGCAAGCTCGTCCGCGCCGAGGGGGACCCGAAGACCACGGATCCATGTGTGAACGAGGCCTACGACTATTCCGGCGACACGTTCGACTTCTTTCTGGAGCGGTGCGGCCGCAACTCGCTCGATGACGACGGCATGACGCTGATCTCGAGCGTCCACGTGGGTGAGGCCGACGGCCGCGATCGGTTCCAGCCGATGAACAACGCCTTCTGGGACGGCGCCCAGATGGCCTACGGCGACGGCGACGGCGAGGTCTTCCAGTGCTTCACGCGGTCGCTCGACGTGGTGGCTCACGAGCTGACGCACGGCGTGCAGGCCTTCACGAGCAACCTCGCCTATCGCGGGCAGTCGGGCGCACTCAACGAGCATTTCGCCGACGTGTTCGGCGTGCTGGTGCGGCAGTGGCGGCGCGAGGAGTCGGCCGACAAGGCGAGCTGGCTGGTGGGCGCGGAGATTCTCGTGCCGGCGAAGACGCGGCGGGCGATTCGCGACATGGAGCATCCCGGCACGGCGTATGCCGACGATCCCGCGCTTGGCAGCGACCCGCAGCCCGATCACATGGATCGGATCTACACCGGCCCCGCCGACTCCGGCGGCGTGCATCTCAACTCGGGGATTCCGAACCGGGCCTTCGTGCTCTTCGCCCAGGCCCTCGGCGGCCCCGCCTGGGAGACGCCGGGGGCGATCTGGTACGAGGCGCTGCTGCAGCTGTCGCGGACCAGTCAGTTCCCCGACATGGCGAAGCTCACCTCCCAGATCGCCGGCGATCGGTTCGGCGCTGCGACGAAGAAGGCGGTGCGAGCCGCGTGGAAGAAGGTCGGTCTGTAGGCGGGGGCGGATTCGCAGGCCCGGAGTCTTGGCCACGGAGGGGCGGGCAAGCCGCGGATTCCCTTGCCTGATCGGCGCGACCGGCAGTCCGGTGCAGGCGAATCGGCCGGCTGCCCCATACGAGCCGGTTTCATTTCCGGAAATCCGTGGATAATGTCGAACGACGACGGACCGGGTTTCGGATCGGTTTCCTCCGAGCGCTCATCATGGCAACGCTTGCCCGCACGCGTCCGGTGTCCACCCATGGCGTGCACTGGGAATACCTGGTGCCGATCGCGACGGTGCACGTCCTGGCCTGCCTGGCGCTGGTGCCCTGGTGCTTCAGCTGGTCGGGGGTCGCGCTGGCGGTGATCGGCGTGAACGTCTTCGGCACGCTGGGCATCAACCTTTGCTACCACCGGCTGCTGTCGCACCGCAGCCTGAAGGTGCCGCGCTGGCTGGAGCGGACGCTGACGACGATCGCGCTCTGTTCCCTGGAGGACACGCCCTGCCGCTGGGTGGCGAATCATCGGCTCCACCACCAGCACTCCGACGAGGAGCCGGATCCCCACTCGCCGCGCGACGGCGTCGTGTGGGCGCACATGGGCTGGCTCATGGAGCGGGTGCCGCAGCGGCGGTCGTGGGCGTTTTTCGAGCGGTATTCCCGCGACATCCTTGCCGACGGCTACTACCGCTACCTGGAGCGGAATCCGTGGGCGATCCTCCTCATCTACACCGCCCACGCCGCGGTCTTCGCCCTCGCGGGGCTGCTCGTCGGCCGGTGGGCCGGTGGCGACTGGCGGCACGGCGTGCAGCTGGCGGCGAGTTGGCTGGTGTGGGGAGTGTACGTCCGCACGGTGCTCGTGTGGCATATCACCTGGAGCGTCAATTCGCTCACCCACCTCTTCGGCTACCGCACCTACGAGACCGGCGAGGACAGCCGCAACAACTGGCTCGTGGGCCTGTTCGCCAACGGCGAGGGCTGGCACAACAACCACCACCATGACCCCGCCAGCGCCAGCGTGCAGCACAGGTGGTGGGAGATCGACGTCACCTACTACATCATCCTCCTGCTCGAGCGGCTCGGCCTGGCCACCGACGTCATCCAGCCGCGGCACGTGCGGCGGCGGACGGCATCCACCGGCTAACTGTCCGTGGACACAGCCATCCATGGCCTTTGTCCACTTGATCGACCGCAGGAAACGCCGCGGGTTTCCTGCGGTCGAGAGCCATCGCATCGTGCTCGGGCAGACGTGTTCCACGGTCTGCCGAGGCGGCGGTGCCGGCGCAGGATGCGCATTGCGGCCGCCGCGGTGGCGTGCTATAGTTCGTTCGTTCGTTCGGAATCGATGATGACGGCCGCCCGACCCCATGGTCGCGGCTTTTTCCGTCGCGATCGCATCTCTCGAAGCGACATTCCTTCGGCCCGCGGCTCGATGCCCGGCCCCTTCAGGAAGCTCGATCGCTTGGCAGGCAGTGATCCATCGTGGGATCGCCGTGCCGCCGTGGTGCTGCTTCCGGTTTCCGGGCCCCTTTCCTTTCCAGGATGCAGTGTTTTCATGTCCAGTTTCACCGACCTCGGTCTTTCCTCGCCCCTCCTCCGCAGCCTCGCCGCCGAGGGCTATGCCACGCCCACGCCCATCCAGGCCAAGGCGATTCCCCACGTGCTCGCCGGCCGCGACCTCTTCGGCTGCGCCCAGACGGGCACCGGCAAGACGGCCGCCTTCGCCCTGCCGCTGATCGAGCGGATGCTCGCCGCCCCGCGGCAGCGGGTTTCACGCGGCTGCCGGGCGCTGGTGCTCGCCCCGACCCGCGAGCTCGCCAGCCAGATCCACGAGAGCTTCCGCGCCTACGGCCGCCATGCCGGGATCACGAGCGTGGTCGTGTACGGCGGCGTGGGGCAGCGGCCCCAGGCCGACGCACTGCACCGCGGCACCGATGTGCTCGTGGCCACGCCCGGGCGGCTCCTCGACCTCGTCGGCCAGCGGCTCGCCGACCTCCGCGGCGTGGAGTTTCTCGTCCTCGACGAGGCCGATCGGATGCTCGACATGGGCTTCATCCACGACGTCCGCCGGATCGTGGGCCTCGTGCCCCGTGACCGGCAGACGCTGTTTTTCTCGGCCACGCTGCCCGACGAGGTGCGCCGGCTGGCCGACGCGATGCTCCGCGATCCGCTGGAGGTGAAGACGGCGCCGCAGGCGACGCCCGCGGAGACGGTGGCCCAGTCGGTGTTCCACGTGCCCAAGGCGGGGAAGCGGATGGCGCTGGTGTCGCTGCTCCGGAACGAGACGATGGATCGGGTGATCGTGTTCACCCGCACCAAGCACGGGGCCGACAAGCTGCAGCGCGACCTGGCCAAGGCGGGCATCGACGCCGCCGCGATCCACGGCAACAAGTCGCAGAACCAGCGGGAACGGGCCTTGGCCGCCTTCAAGGCGCCGCGTCCCCCGGTGCTGATCGCCACCGACATCGCCGCCCGCGGCATCGACGTGGATGGCGTGTCGCATGTGGTGAACTACGAACTGCCGCACGAGCCGGAGACCTACGTGCACCGCATCGGCCGCACCGGCCGCGCCGGCCAGACGGGCGAGGCCGTGAGCTTCTGCGACCCGGAAGAGCGGCTGCGGCTGCGGGCGATCGAGAAACTGCTGCGGATGCCGATCACGCCGCGGAACGCGCCGCCCGCCGGCGGCGAAGCCGAGCCGGCCGACGCGGCCACCGAGCCGCGTTCGCGCGGCCACGAGCCGCGGGGACGGCGCGGCCGTTCCGGTGGCGGGCGGAACCGTCGGCAGGGACGGGAAACTCCCGGGCAGGCCGGCGCCGGTGCCGCGGCGGCCGTCGCCACCGCACCGGTCGCGAGCAGGCCCGCTGCCGGTGGGAACCGTTCAAGACGCCGCCACCGGCGGGCCCTGTAGGCCGCGGGTGCAACGGCCCAAGCAGCCCCGGGCCGCAGCTAGAGCGCTTTTGGGATACGTGTAGCGTTTCCCAGGCACATTGGGAGAGGGAGGCGAAGGGGGTCGGCGAACGCTCGACGAGCGTGTGGCCGCTGCGGCCACAGCGAGGAGACTTTTGCCGCCCCCGAAGCCGGTGCTTCACCAAAGTTGGATGCGCTCTAGGCTTACACCCATGGAAGCTGACCGCATCCCGAGGAGCGACGCATGCAAGTCGAGCGCGTGAAGTACGTGATCTGGGCGGCCGACATGGAGCGGGCCGTGCGGTTTTGGCGCGACACGTTCGGGGGCCGCCTCCTCAAGCACAATCCCGTCATCGCCGAAGTCGAGATCGAGGGGGCCGTGATCGGCATCCACTCCGGCGGCGAAGGCAACCGCACCTGGACGGGCTTGAGCCTCCAGGTGGCCGACGTGATCGCCGGTGGCCGGGAGGTCGCGGCGGCGGGCGGGCTGCTCGTGAAGGAGCCGGAGCCCGAGAATGGCGAGCCGCCGCACCTGGCGATGTGCGTCGATCCGGAGGGCAACGAGTTCATGCTCACCCGGAAGCGCGGGGTGTGATGGTCCGTGCCCTCCGTTCCGATGGCCTCATGCCGACCGTCGCATGCGGCCTGTGGGTCCAGCCGACGCCGCCGGACGGCCGGGCCGGAGGGCCTGGCCGTCCGACGCGTCAGGAGCCGGTCAGCGGACGACCGCGGCCATCTTGCTGAACGATTGCAGCATGCCGACGAGGGCCGTCGCCCGCGGCGCCAGGATCGTGAGGCCGTAGAGCATCCGGGCCTGCCGGGTCACCGGCGGCTTCCGCACCATCGCCACCAGCGGACTGATCCGCGGCGAGAGCACACCGAGGCCCGCCAGCCGTCCCGCCGGCGTCTTCAGGCCGCCGAGCTGGTTGATCTGGGCGAGCATGCTCAGGCGGGGTGCGATCAGGCCCAGCGGGCTGGCGGTCGGGGTGCCAGGTAGCGTGGGACCGAGCGGCCGGTTGAGCCGGGCCAGGATGCCGCCGCCGCTCGCGGGACGGGCCGGGGCCGCGAAGGCGGAACGACCGGCCTGCGGCAGGCTCCATTGGGCGGAGCAGGGTGCCGCGGTCGCCAGCAACGCGGCGGCACACACAGCGAACACAGAAATCTTGCGAAGCATCGGGGTCCCTCTCGAAAGGAAGTGAATCCAGCCGCAGCCATTGCGGCTCGCAGCCGACGCTAGTTGGGGCCGCGGAGGCCGCAATGGCGGAAAACCCACAAACCGCAGCTGGAGAGGCAGGCGCGGTCGGGTTGTGACGGCGGGCGCGATCATGCCGGCACGACGGCCCGAGACCTCCGCTCCAGGGCAAAATGGGGGGTGTAGAGCCGCGGGCACGACGGTCGGAGCCAGGGCCTGCGGAGCCTTCATCGCGGACCGTCTTCGGGCGTCCGCAGCCAGGCCGTCCGGCCCTCCTTGATCGTTTCCTCGACGCGGATGTCCTTGATCGTCGCCGGCGGTACCGTGAGCGGATTGGCGGAGAGCACGACGAGGTCGGCGAGTTTGCCCGGCTCGATCGAGCCCTTGGTCGCCTCCTCGCCGTACATTCTCGCGCCGTCGATCGTGATCGCCTCCAGGGCCTCCAGCGGGCCGATCCGCTCGTCCGGCCCGAGCGTGCCACCGGACCGCGTGCTGCGATTGACCGCCGTGTGGATCGTGAAGATCTGGTCGAGCGGGGAAACGTTGAAGTCGGTGTGGTTCGTGGGGCGGATGCCGAGGTTGCGGGCCGACTTCATCGGGCTGATGAAGGCGGCCTGCTCGGGACCGCGGTTGGCCACGTGCGTGTCGCCGAAATAGAAGCAGTGAAGCGTGAAGAACGAGGGCGTGATGCCCCAGGCCGCGTACTTCTCCAGTTGGTCGCGGCGGATGAACTGCGAGTGCACGCCCACCGTACCGCGCGGCTTGGTCGGATTGTCTCCCGAGGCTGCGCGATGGGCCTCCAGCAAGGCGTCGATCGCCGCGTCGCCGTTGCAGTGCACGAACAGCGTCGCTCCGCCATCGTAGACCTTTTTCACCATCTCGTTGAGCACCGGCTGGGGGAAGGTCGGCTCGCCCCGCCAGTTGCTTTGGCCCGCGGGGCCGGCGGTGCGATAAGGCTGCGTGAAGAACGCCGTGCGGCCCTGCGGCGAGCCGTCGGCCACGATCTTCACGCCGCCGATCCGCAGCCGGTTCTTGTAGGCGGGCTCGTTCCGCGGCGGCCCGCCGGCGAAGACCGCGTCGAGTTCGGTGATGAAGGGGAGCGCCACGACGTCGAGCTTGAGCAGTCCGCGGTCGGCCGCGATCCGCAGCAGTTCGAGCTGGTGCTTCATCGTCGCCCCTTCCTGGGCCGTCGTGATGCCCTCCCGGAGGTAGAGCTCCTGCCCCGACTTCAGCAGTTCGAGCGCCTCGTTGTCGTTCGGCCCCGGCACCTTGGCGAAGATCGGCAGGAAGGCGGTCTCGAAGAGGAGGCCGTTCGGTTCCTGGGAGCCGGGCTCGCGGCCGATCACGCCTCCGGCCGGCGTGGGCGTGGCGGCGGTGATGCCGTAGGCCGCCAGGGCCTTGGAGTTGAGCATCGCGCCGTGGCCCGACACGTGGACGAGGATCACGGGATTCTCGGGGAAGGCGGCGTCGAGCTCCTGCCGCGTGGGGGCGCGCTTCTCCGCGAGTAACTCGGGGTCGTAGCCGAACCCCATCACGAACTTCCCCGGCCCGAGCTGACGCCGCTCCTGGACCTTCTTCAGCCGCGCGATCACGTCGGCCACGCTGCGGCACGGGCCGGCCGGGGGCGAGGCGCACAGCGCCTGGGTCTGCACGTCGACCAGCGACCAGAAGTGGCTGTGGCCATCGACGAATCCGGGCACGAGCGTCTTGCCGGCGAGATCGGTGACCACGGTGCCAGGGCCCTTCAACGCCATGATGTCGGCCTCGGAGCCGACGGCCACGATCTTCCCCCCCGCGATCGCCACCGCCTCGGCCGCGGGCTGCGCGGCATTGACCGTGACGATCGGGCCGCCGCGGATGATCCGCTCGGCGGCCGTGGGGGCGGCCTGGCCGACGGCGGCGACGAGGGCGACGGCCAGGGCGACCAACGGGGCGTGCATGATTTGCTCCTGAAGAAATATGCGGCTTGCGGCGACCGTGCCGTCAAAGTGTAGCGGACCTGGCGGTGCCGCGGACCGGCCGCGATCCGCGGCGACGTGCGCGGCTGGCGAAGGCCGGTCGAGGCCGCGGCAGGCCGCTCACCGTGCCCGGCGTCGGCATCCGATGCCGTGGTCGGGGAGCGGAGGAGTCAAGAACATGCGACTGGTGTGCCAAGGATTCATGCGGGGCGGAGTGCTTGCCGCACTGACGCTCGCGGCCGGGATCGTGCGGGCGGCCTTGCCGGAGCCGATCGACTTGGCGTCACTCGACGAGGTCCCGGCGCCGCCGGCATCCTCGGTGTGGGATGCCGTGCCGATGCAACCGGTGGCCGCACATCGCAGGCCGGAGCCACGGTTCTACGTCACGGGCCTGCTCGGCCAATCGTTCGTGACCCTGGACGACCCGGTGCATGAATCGATTTTCGAGCGGCGGATGAACCGCTCCGTGCTCACGTCCGGCGGCGCGGCGGGCGTGGCCGTCGAGCGCTGGAACGGTCTCCTTCGACTCGAGGTGGAGGGACGCGGCCGCGACGACGTGACGGCGGCGTTGTCGGAATCGCTCGGGCCCTTCGGGGGCGCGGATTTTCGCTGGGCCGCCAACGACGGCTGGTCGGCGCTGGTCAATGTGTGGCGCGACTTTACCGTCACCGACCAGGTCGATCTGTACCTCGGCGGCGGCGTGGGGGGCGGCGGTTACCGCTACGCCCTGGACGCGGACATCTCATTGTTCGGCGCCCCGCTCATCACCGCCGCATCGCGGGCGCAGGTGGCCACCTTCGCCTGGCAGCTCGGCGGCGGCGCCGTCTGGAACGTGAGCGATCGGCTGGCCTTCGACGTCGGCTACCGGTTCTTCTCCATCGACCAGGCAAACACGACGTTCGATCTGACGCTCATCGGCACGCCGGTGCCGTCGATGCTCATGCCACAGCAGTACACGGCGAGCGAGCTCCTCTTCGGGCTGCGCATCTACGAGCCGTTCCGCAGCTGGCGCTGAACCGGCTTCCTGAGGTGTCCTGGGGAAGCACTGGCAACCCGCTTGCGGCCCCGAGCACGATGGAGTTGCCGTCATTCATGCCCCGTGTCCACCTTGCCGCGTGCCCCGGCGTCATGTCGGCTGGTGGTCCGCCCTTCGCAGGCGCGGTGGCACGGCTCGCACTTGAGCCTCGCGCACGAACCACTCTTGGGCAACAGCGGTCAGGGAGGGGTTGCCCATGCCCCAGGAGCCGGCGCGGCTGACCGGCGGAGGCATGGATGCGCGAAGCGCAGGCCGCCCCGACCAGCGTCACGCGCGAGGTTCACGTGCGAAGCGGATAAGTCGGTCGGCAAGGCCGGCGTCGCGTCCACCGTCGGCCGGTGACCGCTGCCGTCTCGCGGGGGCGGCGGACCGCGAGCGACGGAGACGGGCGGCCGCGCGGCCCTTCTGGTCAGTGGCTCGCGGCAGCGACCGCCGGGGTCTCGCGTTCGCCCGCGAGAAACGCCCCCTGGAGCCGCACCGGCTCGCCGATCGACCGCAGTAGGAGGTCGCCGTTGCCGAGCAGAAGCTCCGCCCCGGGCGTCTCGATGATCTTCGCCTCCATCTCGCTCGACACCCGCAGGCCCACGCAGGTGGGCAGGTTGGCCTTGATCATCCCGCCGATGATCTCGCGGCGCGGCGTCTGCGTCGCCAGGACGAGGTGGATTCCCGCCGCCCGCGCCTTCGCGCCCAGGCGGCCGATCACAGCCTCGATCTCGTGGCGGTCGTCGCTCGTGGTGACGAGATCCGCGTATTCATCGCAGGCGCAGACGATGCGCGGAATGGGACGCTGCTCGTGGCGGATCAGCCCACGCAGGTCATCCACCTCCGCCTTGCCCATCCGGTCATACCGCCGCTCCATCTCCTCGACGAGCCCTGTCAAGACGTCGAGTGCCGACGTCTCGTCTGGATAGACGATCGGCTCCCACAGAAACGGAGACGCCCGCCAGGCGGTGAAGGCGTTGCGCTTGGGGTCGATGAGCACGAGCCGGAGCGTGTCGGGCACGTTCGTCTCCACGAGGCTCGCCAGCGCGGCCCGCATCCAGATGCTCTTGCCGCTGCCGGCCGTGCCCACCACGAGCACGTGGCAATGCTGCGGCTGGGCCAGGTCGATGAACACGAGCCGCCCGTCGATGTCCACGCCGACCAGCATCCGCGAGTTGCCGAGGAGCGGGTCGGGCCGGGGCAGCATGCGGCGGAGCTCGGCGAACGACACCGCGCGGCGGTCGGGCCGCTCGACGTCGATCGCGATCCGATCCCCGACCCGCTCGATGAGCGGCGGGTTGCGGAGATTCATGCCCAGGGCGATCTCCTCGATCAGGTGGGTGAACCGCGACACCTTCGCGCCCGCGGCGGGCGCGACGAGGAAGCGAATGAAGGTGGGTCCCAGCCGGGGCGGGCCGTCCAGGCTGAACTTCAGGCCGTAGGTGCGGAGCACCCGCATCAGGCTGTCCTGCATCGTGAGGTGCTCCGCTGTCACCTGCTTCCAATCGGAGGCGGGAGTCTCCGCCGCCGGCCCGCCGTGCACGCCGGCCAGGCGGCCGAGCGCCGCCTTGAGCCGGGCCTCGACCTCGTCGAGGGCGGAACCCGACACCGACTCCTCGCGGGCCGTGTCGGCGAAGGTCACCATGCGCACGTCGCGGGGCTGCTCCGCGCCCTGCAGGAGCAGCCGGTAGAGGGCCAGCAGGGCGAGATTCGCCTGCCCCACGGCCGGGCCGGCGTCGAGCAGCATCACGCACCAGGTGTGTGTTTCAGGGATCCGCAGGATCGCCCCGGACGCGCCCGTGAGGACGATGCTGTCGGCCCAGCCCGGCTCGCGGAGCTCCACCCGCAGCGAACGCCCGCAGGCGACGAGATCCCGCGCCGCGTCGAGGCCGCCGTGCGCCCGCCACACCCCGAGCAGCCTGCCAGCCAGCCAGGCGGCCAGGCTTTCGACACCCCGCCAGAAGGTCGCCACGTGGCCGGGGAACTGGCCCCACAAGGCCTGCTCGCGCTCGAGGCGTGGGGCCACGACGCACGAGTAGATCGCATCGAGGAGCGCCGACTTCCACGCCTCGGCGTCGGCCGCGACGTCTTCCAGCACCCTGACGACGTCGAGAGGCGACCCCGCCGTGAAGCACTGCCCGACGATCTCGTGAAACAGCGACACGAGCTCCGCGATCACGGCTGCATCCTCGGCGGGCGGCGTTTCCGTGGCCCAGCCGGCGATCAGCCGCTTGCGGACGTCGGGCACGTACAGTTCGACGACCATGGAAAAGGCTCACGGAGATGGAGTGGTCCGCTCGAAGGCCAGCGCCGGCGGGCTGCCGATCGTGCCGAAGGTCGCGGCATCGCCCGCCAGGATCGCCTGCGCCTCCGCCCTCCGGCAGCCCGCCGCCACGGCGAGGTCATCGATCGTCATCACGTGCCGCCGCTGCAGGACCTCGAGCATGGTGTCGCGGACCCGCCGGTGCACGGGCCCGGCCGCGGCCGGCGATGCCGCCGCCCCCGCCACGATCTCGGCCACCAGGCGATCGAGGTCCTCGTCGTGGAGCTGCCCGCGAATCCAGGCCGTCACCACCTCCGGGACGATCGTCTCGCCGTGGGAGTTCAGGTCGCCGGCCCGCGACTCCGACATCAGAGCCCGCACCGCCTCGAGTGACGCGAGCGCTGCGAACGTGGGGGCGAGCAGGCGGATGCGGGGCAGCCCGGCGGGGCTCACGTCGCGGCTGGCGGCGAGCCGGTTCCACAAGGCCCAAGACTTCCGCGCCGTCCGCGGGATCGGCAGGCCGGCGCTGCGCACGAGGATCCGCTCCTCCGGCCCGCTGGGTGGCCGGGCCACGACCCGCTTCAGCCGCTGGGCCAGCACCGCCCCCTCGTCATGGACCACCGTGACGAGCAGCCGGCGGTCGGCGTGGATCACCACGAGGTCGACGTCCTGCCGGTCGTCCGGAAAGACCACGCTGAAGCCCCGCGCCGCCAGCAACACCGCCAGGCCATGCACCACGTCGCCGCCGATCGCGGTTGCCTCCGCCGGCGTTGCGCGGCGCTGTTCGAAGCTGACGGAGAGCCAGTCGTCGATCCCGGCCGGCACCCGCTGGGCCGTGATGTAGGCGTCGCGGCTGATCGCGAGCAGCCGGCGCGGCGTGGGATCGGCCGCGGCGAGAAAGCGGTGGAGCTGCTCCTCGTCGAGCGGCCACAGGCCGTTGCGGCGCCGCCGCGTGTCGGTCCGCAGCGTCGGCGAGGAGTCGAGCCTGGCCCGGATCAGTTCGCGGGCCTGCCGCTCGGTGAGCGGGCCGAGCAGCAGTTCGTGCTGGGCGATCCGGTGCAGGTCGGCGGCCGGCACGACCTCCCGGAGCGTCTCGAAGGCCGCTGACTGCATGCACGTCACGAGCAGCAGCCCGGCACAATGATCGAACAGGTCGGCGGCCAGCTTGCCGAAGGCGAAGGAGCCGCCCCGGTCGTCGGCCGTGACCTGCATCGACTCGATCTGATCGAAGCACAGGAACATCGGCCGGGTGTCGGTGACGACGGCGATCAACTGCAGCACCGCCTGGAAGGCCATGTGCTCGGCATCGACCGAGTCGTCATCCGCGCCACCGATGTCGCAGGCCAGCCGCTCCCGGGCGTCGTCCGGCAGTTCGCCCGACTCCAGCCAATGCACGGCCGCCTGGCGATGGCGGCGTTGGAGAAACAGCCGGCAGGCGCAGGTCATGTGAAAGTCGAGTCCCAGGCGGCCGCAGGTTTCGGCGAGCGCCATGCCCGGGCCGCCGGACGCGCTGAACCCGTCGTCGAGCCGGTCAAACTCGCCGGGGTCGAGGGCCGTGCCCGCGTCCTTGGCCAGCGACGCGAGCAGGCACGACGTCAGCTGGCACACTCCCCGTTCGTCCTTGCGGACGAGGTCGTGGACGAGGCGGTGCCGCAGGTGACGGCGGATCATGCCCGGGCTGGTCGCGAGTCGCACGTAGGAGAAAAACGGCCGCGGCTCGACCGCCGCCGCCCGCAGCCGCGCGAGCGTGTGGGTCTTGCCGCTGCCTGCCGCCCCGTGGATCAGGACCGACCGCCGGGTGCGGTTGTGGGCCACCTGCTCCAGGAGCTGCAGACACTGATCCGAGACGTCGGCGTGGATCGAGGGCACGTCGACGATCGGATCGGCCCAGGCATCGGGCACGATGCCATTGTTGAACGGGTTCGCGACCGGAGGGTGGCTCATGTCCCGGACAACTCCAGCAACCGGCCTGCCTGCCCGCGGTCCGCTGCATCCCTCCAGCGGCATGGTAGCGCGGCCACCCCGCGCGGGAAAACGGCCGCGTCGGGCGGCGGCAATGCTGCCTGGACGCTTGCGCTGCGCAGCGGCGACCTCTCCCTCTCCCTCTGGGAGAGGGCCGGGGTGAGGGTGCAGGGAATCGGCGCAGCTTCATCTGCACCCTCACCCGGCCTCCGGCCGGCCTCTCCCAGAGGGAGAGGCGAGATCGGCGACGCCGCCGTCAAGCCGCACATGTCGTGACGAACAGGATTGCCTGAAAGGCCGCCGCTCACTCCCCGCCGCGATCCTCCGCCTCCGACCGCAATTCGCCGAGTGCGTTCGAGGCGGCCCGCTGCTCCGCCTCCTTTTTGTTGCGGCCCCAGGCGGGGGCGTAGCGGCGGGCGCCGATCTGCGCCGACACGTGAAAGCTCTTGCTGTGGTCGGGACCGGTCTCCTCCAGCACCTCGTAGGTGGGCGTGATCCCGAAATCCCGCTGGGCCCACTGCTGCAGGAGCGACTTGTGGTTGGAGCCCTGGGCGCCCGAGGCCACCTCCGCGATCTCCGGCAGCAGGAACCGGTCCACGAGCGGGCGGACGGCCTCGAGCCCGCCGTCGAGATAGATGGCGGCGACGAGCGACTCGAAGAGGTCGGACATCACCGACATGGGCACCGGGCGGGTCACCGACAGCCCCTTGCCGACGATCAGGAAGTCGATCAACTGCAGCTGCCCGCTGATCCGGGCGCACGTTTCGCGGCTCACGACGACCGATTTGATCCGTGTCAGATCCCCCTCCAGCGACTCGGGAAACGACTGGTAGAGCGTCTCGCACACGAGAAACCCGAGAATCGCGTCGCCGAGAAACTCGAGCCGCTCGTTGGAAGCCAGCCGGTGCTGGGCCCCGGAGGCGTGGGTCAGAGCCGCGACGAGCAGGGCCGGCTCCCGGAACGCGTAGCCGATCCGCCGCTGGCATTCGGCCACGTCGATCTCGGCCTCCGGCGGCTGCCGGCGTGCCCTTTTGGCCATGTGGCAAAAACCCCTTCTTTTCCGCGAAGATACGCGTTTTTCCCGGGGCCTGTCAACGTTGCGCGAGTCACGTCGGGTGGGACGGCGGCCGGCCGCGAACAACCCCCGCGCGGTGTCCGTAGACAGTTCCATGCGTCGTGACCGCCCCGCCGGCCTTCGGGTCCGGCCGGGGGTGTTTGCACGCCCCGCCGCCGGTATACGATTCGGTCGACTCGCCCCAGAAAGGTGGACCCTGATCATGACCAATTCCCTCCGCATGTTCCGCTCCCGCTTCTCGTGCTGGCTCTGCCTCGCGACCGCCGCCGCCGTGGCTGCGGCCGTCGCCGTTCCGTCTGCCGGTCGGGCCGACCAGCCCTCGGCCGACGCCATGGCCCACGCCACCGCCCTTTCCCGGGCGTTCCGCGAGGCCGCCGAAGCGACCACGCCAACCGTGGTCGTGGTTCGCAGCGAAGTGAAGGCCCGCCAGCCGCAGGGCCGTCAGCCCCAGGGGCGTGGCCCGCGTGGACGCGGCGACAATCCCTTCAAGGGCACGCCGTTCGAGAACATGTTTCCCGACGGCCTGCCGGAGGGCTTCGAGTTCAACATGCCCGAGGGCGGCTCGATGCCGCGGCGGTCGGGCGTGGGCTCGGGCGTGATCGTCGATCCCTCTGGAATCGTGCTCACCAACAACCACGTGGTCGAGGGGGCCGACGAGGTCGTGGTGGAACTCACCGACGGCCGCGAGTTCAAGGCCAAGGAGATCAAGACCGACCCCGAAAGCGACCTGGCCGTGATCCGGCTCGCCGACGCCAAGGACCTGCCGACCGCCAAGCTCGGCGACTCCGACAAGCTCTCGATCGGCGACTGGGTGATCGCCATCGGCACGCCCTTCGAACTGGAGACGACCGTCAGCGCCGGCATCATCAGCGGCAAGGGCCGGGAGCTCGGCGGCATCCGCCGGGCCCAGTTCCTCCAGACCGACGCCGCCATCAACCCGGGCAACTCCGGTGGCCCGCTCATCAACCTCGCCGGCGAGGTGGTGGGCATCAACACCGCCATCGCCTCGAACAGCGGCGGCTATCAGGGCATCGGCTTCGCCATTCCGGTGAACCTCGCGAAGTGGGTGAGCGGGCAGTTGATCGCCAAGGGCAAGGTGGAGCGGGCCTTCATCGGCGTGCAGATGGGGCCGCTCGACGCCAAGATGGCGGCCAAGCTCGGCGTCAAGAATCGCAAGGGTGTGCTCGTCAACGACGTCGTGCCCGGCTCGCCGGCCGCTGCGGCGGGCGTGCAGGAGCTCGACGTGATCACGGCCTTCGACGACCAGCCGGTCGATGGCACCCGCGCTCTCCAGGAGATCGTCGAGCGGTCGGCGATCGGCACGCCCCACAAGCTCACGGTCTTCCGCGACGGCAAGCAGCTCACGCTCTCGGTGGCGGTGAAACCGCTGCCGAGCGACCTGGCCAAGGCCGGCCCCGGGCCGCTGCGGCAGGCCGAGGCCGACGAGGAGACCTACTACTCCAAGGCGTTCGGCATCGAGGTCCGCGACAAGGCCGCTGGCGCCGACGACGCCTTCGAGGGCTTCGCCGGCGTGCTCGTCGATCGCGTCGACTCCGACGGCATCGCCGCCGAGGCGGGGATCGGCCCCGGCGTGCTCGTGCGGGCGGTGGGCCGCACCGAGGTGAAGACGATCGCCGACTTCGCGGCGGCCATCGAGAAGGAGACGGCAACCGAGGGCGTGGTCCTCAAGGTCCGCACGCCCCGCGGCAACGCCGTGGTCCTCTTGCAGCGCAAGTAGGGGCAGGCGACGCTGGAGCCGCGGCCGGGGACCGGTCGCGGCCCCGGCGATACCCCTTCATGGCAACCCTCGGCGTCAACATCGATCACGTGGCCACGATCCGTCAGGCACGGCGGACCGTCGAGCCGGATCCCGTGTGGGCCGCCGCGCTCGCCGAGCTCGGCGGAGCCGACGCGATCACGGTCCATCTCCGCGAGGACCGCCGGCACATCCAGGACCGCGACCTGGAGGTGCTGCGGCGGACCGTGCAGGTGAAGCTGAACCTGGAGTGCGCCATCGCCGCGGCGATGATCGACATTGCCTGCGGCGTGCGACCCTGCCAGGTGACGCTCGTGCCCGAACGCCGCGAGGAGGTGACGACGGAAGGCGGCCTCGACGTGGTGACGCACAAGACCGCCACGGCCGACGCGGTGTGGCGGCTGAAGAACGCGGGCATAGCGGTGGCGCTGTTCATCGACCCGTGCCCGCGGCAGATCGACGCGGCCGTCGAGCTTGGCGTGCAGGCGGTAGAACTGCACACGGGCTGCTACGCCAATGCCACCACCGAAGCCGAGCGGCACGAGCGGCTCGTGGAATTGGCTCGCGCCGGCGGCATGGCCCGGCAGGCGCAGCTCGCCCTCAACGCGGGCCACGGACTGACCTACCGCAACGTCGTCCCCGTCGCGCGGCTCGAGGGAATGGGCGAGCTGAACATTGGCCACTCGATCGTGTCCCGTGCCGTGCTCGTGGGCCTCACGCAGGCCGTCCGCGAGATGAAGGCCCTCGTCGCCGGTCTGTAGCGGTCTCCGACAGTCGTGCTGGTCGTTGGTCTGCGGCGCCACGACCCGCATTCGCACGCCTGGAGGCGTACGCCACGTCCATCTGCATGGCCCGCGGGATCGCAATTCAACCCGGTGTCCCCCGGCTTCCGCCGGGGGCTTTTTGTGGGCAACCCGCCAAGAAGCCCCGGGTGGAAACCCGGGGACTCCGGGCATGAAAACCATCCCGCCGTCCATGCCGGATGATTTTTGTGGGAGCGGGCAGGCCGGGAGGGCCGGATTGCGCGGGCGCGGGCGACGGCCCGCCAAGCGAACTGCGGCAGGATGCCGCAGGTTCGCGTGAACCTTCCTCCCCGACTTCCGCCGCTACCGGGCGAAGGCGGCCGGGTCGGTGAGCACGAACAGGTGGCCGTGGTCGCTGGTCACGATCACCACCGTGTCGGCCCAGCCGCCGTGCCGCTCGATCCAGCCCACGATCGCCCGGAATGCGGCGTCGCCGCTGATCGCGGCACCGACGGCGGTGTCGATATTGTTGGCATGCGAAGCCCAATCGACGTCGCCCGCCTCCACCATCAGCCAGAATGGGCCGCGGCTGGAGAGCACGTCGAGGGCCGCCACGGCCATGTCGGCGAGCGTGGGATTCTCGGCGACGTCGGCGGGCGAATAGCTGATCGTGCCGCCATACTTCCTCCGCAGGGCCGCGGCTTCGGGCTCCATGTTCGCCACGCCTGCCGGGTTGAAATCGCCGTCGGCGGTCCGGAAGGGCAGGTGCCCCTCGCCCGCGCCGAAGAACCCGAAGAGCCGCAGCCGCCCCGCGACGGCGTCGCGGGCGGCCGCGGCGAGCACGTCGGCGCCGCGGCGGCCGGGAGTTCGCTCGACCACGCGATACCGACCGCCGTTGGACACGTCGATCGCCGCCCGCGTCGAGTCGGCCACGTACTTGTTGCCGGGCTCGAAGTTGCGGCCCTGGTCCCTGTCCTTGGCGGCATCCCCCGCCACGCCCCAGCCGCCGCCGATGAGCACGTCGAGTCCGGGAAGCGGAACCTCACGATGGAAGACCGACCGCTCGCCAAGCTGGTCGCGGGCGATGTCCTGATAGTCGTCGCGGCTGACGTTGTTGGCGTAGGCACAGGCGGGCGTGGCGTGCGACACCGGCACGCTCGACACGGCGCCCACCGCGTAGCCGCGGTTTTGCATCAGCCGCGCGACCGGCACGATCTCCGCGCCCGTCGGGTCCACGTTGATCGCGTCGTTGTAGGTTTTGCGGCCGGAGCACAGGGACGTGGCCGACGCCGCCGAATCGGTCACGGCATGCCGCCCGTCGCGATCGCGGCCGATCAGATAGCGGAGGTCGCACCGCGGGTCCCACGGGCTGGCGCCGCCGCGGGCGGGGTCGTAGCCGCCGGGCGTCTCACCGCCGGGATTCCGCACCGCCTGCGCGTCGACGTCGACCTTCGTGCCGTCGTTGGCCGGGCTCGTGACGCAGAACCCGAAATCGGTGGTGGTGCCGCGATAGTCCTGGAAGGCGAATCCACGTCCACGCCCCTCGTGGTAGGCCACGCGGCCGGACGCGGCGATCGCCGCGGTGCGGGTCGTGTGCCAGTCCATGCCGTCGAACACGAAGAGCACGATCCGCTTCTTGCCCGCAGCCGCGGCCATCTCCTGCAGCCGGTAGACGTCGGTCTGGTCAAAGTACGCCGCCTCGGGGTTGAGCGTCCGCTCCGGCAGGCGGCCGTACAGCGCCTCCAGCCGACGTCCGTCGCGATACAGGCTGTTGGTGCCCGAAACGGCGTCGAGTTTCATCCCGAAGGTGTAGACCGGGATCAGGCGGTTGGAGTGATTCGACCAGGCCGCGTACCGCTGCGGCTGGTCGCCCCAGTGGCCCCAGGGCGCGTGCCCGGCGGCTTCGGCGTCGATCTGCATCTGGCGGACAGGGTCCGTCGCCGGCTTCGCGACCGCGTCGGGACGGGTCAGGATGGCATACGCAGCCGCCACGGCCACCACGACACCAGCCGTCCAAGAACCGCGGCCAAATTGGGATCGTTCACCAAACATGCCGGAAATCATACCGACCTGCCGCGACGGCCAGAGCCGCTGCCGATTCAGCGGGCAGTCGCTGCCCGTCGCCGGGTCAGCTGACCCGGCCGTCCCCTGCCGGATCACCGCACGGCCGGCCCCGTTCCAGATGGGCCGCAGTTTCACGTCCTCTCGGCGCATGGTTTGCTTGGTTTATGCTCGGCGTGCGTTCCAACCGCCCACCCCACACGAGCCTGCCGTGCCCGAAGATGATCTGCTGCGCCGCGACGTGCGGTTCCTGGGCGGCCTGCTCGACGACGTGATTCGTGACCTGGAGGGCCCGCCGGCCCTGGCCCTCGTCGAGGACGTGCGGTCGCTGGCCCGGCAACGGCGGGCGGGAGCCCACGACGCCGAGCGACTGCTGGCCGCGCGGATCGAGGCGCTCGACGAAAACGAGGCCCGGATCATCGCCCGGGCCTTCAGCATTTACTTCGATCTCGTCAACATCGCCGAGGACCGGCAGCGGGTGCGGGTGCTCCGCGACCGGGAGCGGACGCGGCACCCCGCCCCGCTGGGCGAGTCCCTCGCCGCGGGCATCGCGGAACTCGCGGACCTCGGCATGACGCCCGCCGACGTCCAGCGGCATCTCGACGACCTGCACGTCGAGCTCGTCTTCACCGCCCACCCCAGCGAGGCCAAACGCCGGTCGATCCGCGCCAAGCTGCGGCGGATGCGGCGCAGTCTCCAGGAGCTCGACAGGGCCGACCTCCTGCCCCGCGAGCGGACCGCCCACGAGGCCGCGATCACCACCGAACTGGCCGTCCTCTGGCAGACCGAATTCCTGCGGCCCACCCGGCCCACGGTCTCCGACGAGGTCGAGCGCGGCCTGTCGATCATGCCGCGGCTGTGGGAGGCGGTGCCGGAAGTCCATGCGGCGTTGCGCCGCGGCCTGGCGGTCCGCTTTCCGGGTGTCGTGTTTCGCATCCCGGCGTTCCTGACGTTCGGGTCGTGGATGGGCGGCGACCGCGACGGCAACCCGTTCGTCACGGCCGACGTCACCGCCCGCACGCTCGTCCGCCTCCGGGCCGCGGCCCTCGAGCAGCACGTCGGCTGGTGCCACCGCCTCCACGACCTGCTCACGATCTCGCGACACGCCGCCTCCGGCGCCGCGGCCCTCGACGAGCGGTTGGCCGGGCTCGCCGCCCGCTGGCCCGACCTCGCCCCGGCCCTCGAGCCGCTGGCCCCGCACGAGGCCTACCGCCGCTGGCTGCGGATGATCCGCCTGCGGCTGGAGCGGTCGGCCTGTGACGACCTCGCCACACCGTGTGCCCCCGAAGCCTACCGCTCGGGCGCGGAACTCGAGGCCGACGTCGCGCTCCTCGTCGAGTGCCTGGCCCGCGATCACGGCACAGCCGACGAATCGGCGGCCGGCCGCTGGCTCGACCTGGTGCGCACGTTCGGGCTGCACATGACCCGCCTCGACGTCCGCCAGGACGCCCGCGCCTACCGCGACGTCATGGCCGAGATTCTCGCCGCCGCCGGCGTCGTGCCCACGGCCGACCACTACCGGCGACTCGACGACGAGGCGTGCGGCCGGCTGCTCGTCGACACGCTCGGCGCGGTGGGCGACGTGCCCCATGCCGGCCTCGGGCCGCTCGCCCTCGACACACTGCAACTCTTCGCGGTGCTGCACGCCGCGGCCGTGCGGTTCGGCCCCGAATGCCTCGGCGGCGCGATCGTGAGCCTGACCCGCTGCCCGGCCGACGTGCTCTCCGTGCTCTGGCTGTGGCGGCAGGCCTGCCGGCGGGCCCGCGATGCCGGCGGCCCGGGCGCGGCCGCCGACATCGCCGTGGTGCCGCTGTTCGAAAAAATCCACGACCTCGCCCACGCCCAAGACACGCTCGCCGCCATCCTCGACGTGCCCGCCTACCGCGATCACGTCGCCGGCCGCGGCGACCGGCAGGTGGTGATGGTCGGCTATTCCGACAGCACGAAGGACGGCGGCTACCTCGCGGCCTGCTGCGGCCTGCAGTCGGCCCAGGAGCGGCTTCATGCCGCGGCCGCCGCCCGCGGCGTGCGGCTCACCTTCTTCCACGGCCGCGGCGGCTCGCTTGGCCGCGGCGGAGGCCCGGCCGCGCGGGGCATCCTCTCGCTGCCCGCCGAAACGCTCGACGGCAGCCTGCGGCTCACCGAGCAGGGGGAGGTGCTGGCCGAGCGGTACGACGACGCCGAGATCGCCCGCCGTCATCTGGAGCAGGTCACCTGGGCCACGCTCGTGGCGTCGAGCGTCCGCCGCGCGGCGCCCGCGGCCGAGTGGACGACGCTCGCCGCGCGGATGGCGGAGCGGTCGTGGGCCGTGTATCGCGACCTCGTCGATCAGCCCGGTTTCATCGGCTACTTCTCGCAGACCACGCCGATCGACGACATCGAGAACCTGCCGATCGCATCGCGGCCCGCACGGCGCCGCGGCGAGCGGACGCTCGACGACCTGCGGGCCATTCCCTGGGTGTTCGCCTGGACGCAGAGCCGCTGCATGATCCCCGCCTGGTACGGCCTGGGCACGGCCCTGTCCGAGGTGAAGTACGAGGACCGGCGTGCCTGGCAGACGATCTGCGACATGTATCGGCAGTGGCCGTTCTTCCAGGCCACGATCGACAACGCCACGCTCGCGCTCGCCAAGGCCGACATGTACGTCGCCCAGCGGTATTCCGAGCTCGCCACGGACGACGACGCCCGCCGCCGCATCTGGCTGCGGATCGCGGCCGAGCGCGACCGCACGCGGCAGGCGATCCTCGACATCGTCGGCGGCGGCGAGCTCCTCGCCACCACCCCCTGGTTCCAGCGGTCGATCGAGGCCCGCAATCCCTCCGTCGATCCGCTGAACCTCGTGCAGATCGAGTTCATGCGCCGCCGCCGGGAGGCGACCGGCGTCGCCGACGCCACGCCCCCGTTCCGCGACCTGCTCCGGCTCTGCGTGCAGGGCATCGCCGCCGGCATGCGGACCACCGGCTGATGTTTCCGCCCCGGAGCCGACGCCACCCATGAACGCCGCCGACCTTGCCATCAAGTCGCTCGGCGCCTGCCGCATCGACTCGCCGCTCAAGCCGCTCATCGAGTCCCGGCGGACCACCGTCCACTACGTCGCCGAGGACGACCGCGTGCTGTTCCACGACACCGCCCGCCTCGTGGCGGAGAGCGGGTGCGCGGCCGACGCCCTGCCCGGATTCGAGCCGGCCGGCCCGCGGCGGAGCATTTTCTTCGATCCGGCGAAGATGCGGGTCGGGATCGTGACCTGCGGCGGCCTCTGCCCCGGCATCAACGACGTGATCCGGGGGCTCGTGATGGAGCTCGCGTTCCACTATGGCGTGCAGCGGATCCACGGCTTCCGCAACGGCTACCAGGGTTTCATCTCCCGCTACGGCCACGATGTGCTCGACCTCACGCCGGCCCTGGTCAGCGACATCGACGAGGACGGGGGCACGATCCTCGGCACCTCGCGGGGGGGCCAGGATCCCGAGGAGATCGTCGACTGCCTGGAGCGGATGAACGTCAACGCGCTGTTCGTGATCGGCGGCGACGGCACGCTCCGCGGGGCGATGCGGATCGCCGGGATCGTCGCCGCCCGCGGCCAGAGAATCGCCGTCGTCGGCATTCCCAAGACGATCGACAACGACATCCCGTTCATCGATCAGTCGTTCGGCTTCCAGTCGGCCTTCGGCGAGGCGGCGAAGTCGATCCGCGCGGCCCACGTGGAGGCCAAGGCGGCGCCTCACGGCGTCGGCCTGGTCAAGCTCATGGGCCGCCACTCCGGCTTCATCGCCTGCTACGCGGCGCTCGCCGAGCCCGATGCCAACTACGTGCTCATCCCCGAGGTCCCCTTCGCGCTCGACGGCCCGCACGGCCTGCTCGATCATCTCGTGACCCGCGTCCGCCGCAGCGGCCATGCCGTGATCGTGGCCGCCGAGGGGGCCGGCCAGAACCTGATCGCGGCCGCCGCCGCGGGCGCCGACGCCTCGGGCAACGCCCGGCTCCACGACGTGGGCCTGTTCCTCAAGCAGCGGATCACCGACCACTTCGCCGCCGCGGGCTTGGAATTGAACCTCAAGTATATCGATCCCAGCTACGCGATCCGCAGCGTGCCGGCCAACCCCTACGACAGCGTCTACTGCCTGCGGCTGGCGCAGAACGCGGTGCATGCGGCCGTGGCGGGGCGGACGGAGATGGTGGTCGGCCGCTGGCACGGCCGATTCGTCCACATCCCGATGGCGTTGGCGGTGAGCCAGCGGAACCAGGTCGCCCCCGACGGCGACCTCTGGCTCTCGGTGCTCGAGGCCACCGGCCAGCCGCGGTCGTTCGGCTGACGCAACCGTCTTTCACACCAGGAGCTGATCCCATCATGATTCTCGACACGCTGCCGCTCTGGCATCGCTACGCCCCGCTCAGCCCCCGATTCGCGGCGGCGTTCGCCTTTCTCGAAGGGGTGACCGCCGCGACGGCCGACGGCCGCCATGACATCGACGGCGACGCCATCTATGCGCTGGTGCAGCGTTACCAGACGCGGCCTCACGCGGGGCCGCAACTGGAGGCCCATCGCCGCTTCATCGACATCCAGTTCATCGTCCGCGGCCGCGAGGTGATCCACTGGGCCCCGCTGGCGACCCTCTCCACGGTCACGCTGGCGTACGACGCGGCCAAGGACGCCGGCCTGTTCGCGGCAGTGGCTCACATGGTGCCGGTGCGACTGGCGGCCGGACAGTTCGCGATCCTGTTCCCCGACGACGCCCACGCCCCGTGCTGCGCCTGGGACGATCCCGAGGACGTCATCAAGGTGGTCGTCAAGGTCGCGGTCTGACGGCCCGCCGGATCAGCCCAGGCCGTCCTGCAACGCCAGTTCGTGGAAATAGTGGCCCACCTTCTTCTGGTTCTTGAGCAGCCAGTCGATCGAAGGCTCGTTGTTCATCGCCTTGGCGATGGCCTTCAGGGTCGCCTCGCGGTGGGTGCGGAACAGCACCTCGTGGTCGATCTTCGTCTTCGCGTCGCCCGCGGAGGGATCGAGCCACACGGCCACGATGATCCCGATGTCGTTGACCTTCGCCTTGGGGATGTGCCCCGCCCGCACGGCGTCGAGCACGGCGTTGGCGATCGCCGCCTGCACGGTGCCCATGAGCACGTTCGTGTAGCGGGCGTTGGGCGCGGTGTACTTGCTGACCATCAGCGTGGCGGGCCGCACCTGCACGTCGCTGTTGAGGATCGCCCACACCCGCGAGTGCCCCTTCACCTGGTCGCCGATCAGGTTCGCGATCGCGTAGCCCACGGGGCCGTCGAGTTCGCCGATCACCACCTCGGGCTCCGCCGCGCTCCAGGCCTCGTCGGCCTCCACCAGCGCTTCGCCCGTCCGCATCACGATCTTCTTTGCCATCGTTCGTCCTTCAGTGAATGAGTGATCGATTCAGCGATCCGCTTCCGGCAGCCGGGCGACGATCCGCAGCGGGCCGCCGCTGCCGCCGGCGATCTTCATGGGCAAGGCCGCCACGAAGGCGCCCTGCGGCGGCAGGAGCGACAGGTCGGCCACGTTCTCGAAGATCGGCACCTCGGCCCCGCAAAGGATGACATGCGTTCCGAAGTGCGTCGAGGGGCCGTGATCGATGCTCGCCGTGTCGATGCCGATCGCCCGGATCCGCCGCTGTTCCACCAGCCAGCGGGCGGCCTCGGGCGCGAGCCCCGGAAACCGCAACTGGGCCACCGCCTCCGGCCCCGTGGCCGTCGTGCCGAGGTAGGCCCCGCGGTCGGGCCACTTCGCCGCCCAGCCCGTCTTGAGGAGCACGATCACGTCCACGAGCTGCCGGCCGTGGTCCCGCTCCCAGGCCACGAGGTCGTCGGAAGTGATCTCGTAGGCCGGATCGGCCGCACACCGCTTCGTCACGTCGACCACCACCGCCTCGCCCACGAGCCGGGCGGGGGCGATCTCGTCGCTCGTCTTCCGCGCCGCGGCGAAATGCCGCGGCGCGTCGAGGTGCGTGCCGCCATGCTCGGCCGTGGTGATCCGATTGGCGGCGTAGTAGTAGCCCTTGGGATTCGGGCCGGCGAACTCCTGCTCGAGCACGAACCCCTTCTCGGTGGGCCAATAGATGGTGTCGGCGCCAAAGGCGTGCGTGAGGTCGATCCAGCGGCCGGCGGCGAAGGCGGCTGCCGGCCAAGCGGCCGGCCGCGGTGTCACGGTCGGACCGCAGCCGGTCACGATCGCGATCACCATCGTCGCGAGCGGCAGCCTCACGACTCGTC
>Ga0315903_10002299_pt1 | contig 28275 bp, 22 predicted proteins | sample LakEriMetagenome_7_FD_203524 | JGI IMG/M metagenome (GOLD analysis project Ga0315903, IMG submission 203524) | Freshwater fungal communities from buoy surface, Lake Erie, Ohio, United States - Buoy 2 MA119 | ecosystem: Environmental > Aquatic > Freshwater > Lake | place: USA: Lake Erie, Ohio... | reverse complement strand
GTGCTGGAACGGGCTCATGGTGCCCGGATCGACGTTGATGTAGGGGTCGAGCTTGACCATCGCGACCTTCAGGCCGCGGGCCTCGAGGATGGCGCCCAACGAGGCGGAGGCGATGCCCTTCCCCAAAGAGGAAACGACACCGCCGGTGACGAATACGAACCGAGGCATGAGGGACCGCCGCTGTGTGTCGCCGCGGCCGGGACGGCCATGGCGCGACGGGAAGTCAGGTTAGCAAATCGCGGGCGGCGGCTCAATCGGGCCCTGACCGACCCTGGCCCACGGCCACCCCTGGTCCACGGAGCTCCGGAGCCTCCAGCCACTCGAGACGCAGGCGGCCACGGCGGCCCGGACCGGCAGCCAGATACGGCGCCGCGACGAAAAGGTCGCCCACGGCGACGATCTGCGTGCCGTCGCACAGCACCGGGAGGCGGTCACGCTCCCAGGGCAGCACGCCTGCGGCGCGCAGCAGCTCCTTCACGGTGCGCCGCGCCCCGCCTTGGCGCAGGGCGACCTTCGCGCCCGGGATGCGCGTGCGCACCTGCAATCGGGCCGGCAAGGCCTGCCGTGAGATCGTGCCCGCCGGATCGGCCACCAATCGCAAGGCGCCGCGTCCGGGTCCCAATGAATACGGCCTGGCCCTTGTCCAATCCCACGGGCTCCAATCCCACGGGGCCCCGTCCCACAGGCCGCCTGCCTCGTGGGCGCGCGACCGACCCGACGCCGGGGTCAAAAAATACAGCCTACCGCGGAAACGGCGCACCTCGCCGTCCGGCCAACGGACGACCGGTTGAGCATCGCGCCGCGCGCGCGGCAACTCCAGCCGGATCCGCTCGAGGTGCACTTCGTCCGGCGGCCTCACGCCCAGTCCGCGCAGCCAGGCGCGCAAGGCGTTGCGCTGACGTGCCGACGACAACGTGGCGAGCGCCGCAAGCTCGAGGCTGCGAGGCGCCCCGGCCCCGGCATGCCCCGTGAGCGCGACGAGGTCCGCCTCTGCGAGCTCATCGAGCAGTCCGCGCGCCTCGCCGAGCAGGCGCGCGCTGCGCGCCACGGCGCGTGCCGCGCCCGGCCAGCGCGACCCGAGCAGCGGCGTCACACGCCGGCGCAGGAAATTGCGGTCGAAGCGTTCATCCGCGTTGCTCTCGTCGAGGACATGCGGCAGCCCGCGGCGCGCCACGAACGCGGCGAGCGCCGCGCGCGGCTCGTCCAACAGCGGCCGCAGCAGCCACCCCCGACCGAGACGCTGTGCGGCCGGCATCGCCGCCAGGCCATGCACCCCGGAGCCGCGCATCAGCATCAGCAGCAAGGTCTCGAACTGGTCGTCCAGATGGTGCGCCGTGAGCAGCGCCTCGCCGGGGCGCAGGGCCGCCAGGAACGCCGCACGACGGGCCTCGCGGGCCGCGGCCTCGGGCGAAAGGCCGCGACCGACGGGGACCGCCACGTGCCGCACCGACAGCGGCACGCCGAGCGACCGCGCCAGCCTGCGGCACCCGCGCATCCACTCGTCGGCCTGCGCTTGCAGGTGATGGTTCACGTGCAGCGCACGCAACGGCAAGGGCGCGGGCAACGCGGCGAGCGCCGCCAACAACGCGACCGAATCGGGACCGCCGCTCAGGGCCACGCACAGGCGCGTCGCCGGCACGGACTGCAGCAGATCGGCCAGACGCTGACCGACCGTCGTGACGAAAGGATCCGGGGGCTGACGTCCGACCACGACCGGGCGGCCCCGGCTCAGCCCGCGTCCTCGGCGAACACGCCGAATCCCGCGATGCGCCGCTGCCGCTCGGCGAGCAGCACATCGATGGGCTTCGCGGCCAGCGCCTCCACCTGCCGCGCGAGCGCGGCACCGAGCGTGGCGCAGGTGACGCCGACGTCGCGGTGCGCGCCGCCGAGCGGCTCCGGGAGCAGTTCGTCGATGAGCCCGAGCTTCTGCAGGCGGTCGGCCGTGAGGCCCATCGCCTCTGCCGCCGCTTCCTTCTTGTCGGCGCTCTTCCAGAGGATGGAAGCGCAGCCCTCGGGCGAGATCACGGAATAGGTGCTGTATTGCAGCATCAAGAGGCGATCGCAGACCCCGATGGCCAGCGCGCCGCCGGAACCGCCCTCGCCGATGACGACGCTCACGATCGGCGTGCGCAAGCGCGCCATCTCGAAGAGGTTGCGGGCGATGGCCTCGCTCTGGCCGCGCTCCTCGGACTCGAGTCCGGGATAGGCGCCCGGGGTGTCGATGAACGTGACGAGGGGCAGGCCGAAACGCTCGGCGAGCCGCATCAGGCGCAGCGCCTTGCGATATCCCTCGGGCTTCGGCATGCCATAGTTGCGGCGCACGCGCTCTTTGGTGTCGCGGCCCTTCTGGTGGCCGATGACCACCACCGGCCGGCCGCCGAGGCGGGCGAGCCCGCCGATCAGCGCCTGGTCGTCGGCGAACATGCGGTCGCCATGCAGCTCCTCGAACTCCGTGAACGCATGCTGCAAGTAGTCGAGGGTGTACGGCCGCTGCGGATGGCGCGCGAGCTGCGTGATCTGCCAAGGCGAGAGCTTGGCGAAGATGCTGCGGGTCAGCTGGTCGCTCTTGGACTGCAGCCGGCGCAGCTCTTCTTGCAGGTTGACGCCGGCGTCGTTGGTGACGTGGCGCAGCTCGTCGATCTTCGCCTCCAGTTCGGCGATCGGCTGCTCGAAATCGAGGAAATTGATGCCCATGGGGTCAGACTACACCGTAGGCCGAGCCCGCGGTACCCGCAGGCGGACCGTAGGCGACGCGCAGCCCATCCGCGCCGACCAGTTGTTCGAGGGCTTCCAGCAGCGCGGGGTTCGCACGCACCCGCCACTCTTCGCCGAGCTCCAGCGACACCGCCGCCTGCTCACCCGTGTAGCGCACGCCGACGGCGCAGTGGCCCGGCCGATGCGGCGCGAGGATCTCCGCGAGACGCTGCAACAAAAGTCCGTGGTCGGCACCCGGCGCGCGGGGCCACATCAGCACGATGCGCTGCGCCTGCTGCTCGCGCGCGCGGTCGAGCTCCGAGATGCGTCGCGCCGACAGCCGCCAGGCATCCCCCATCTCGTCGAAGCGCAGTTGCCCCTCGACCAGCACCAGCGCGTCCTTGGTGACGAGTTCACGATGACGCTGCATCACCTCGTCGAACAGCGTGACCTCGATGCGACCGGTGCGATCGTCGATCACCATCGAGGTGCGGTTGCCGCGCTTGCGCACCTCGTGCACATAGCCCGCCACCGACACCGTGCGACCACCGAAGTAGCCGCGCTCGGGTGAGCCGGTGGCCGGGCGGTCGCTCACGAGGTCGGCGATGCGGCCGCTCACGAATCGCGGGAGGTCGCGCTCGTAGCGGCTGATCGGATGGCCGGTGAGATAGAGACCGAGCGTCTCGCGCTCGCCCGCCAGCCGCACGGCCTCGCTCCATTCAGGCTGGGCGGCCGCCAGATGTCCCGGGGCTGCGCCGTCCGCGGCGGCCTGCGAGCCGCCCTCGCCGCCCCCCGCCGCGCCGCCGAGACCGAACAGGTCGTCCTGCCCGGTCTGCACGGCCCGCGTCGTCTGCTCGCCGAGTTGCATGGCGGCGGGCAGGCGCGCCATCAGCGTCGCCCGGTTCGCGCCGAGACCATCGAGGCTGCCCGAGCGGACCAGAGCCTCGAGGACGCGGCGATTGACGCGGTTGAGGTCGACGCGCCGGCACAGGTCTTCGAGGCTGGCGAACGGACCTGCGGCCACGCGCTGCGCGACGATGTTCTCGGCTGCGCCCTCGCCCACGCCCTTGACGGCGCCGAGCCCGTAGCGGACGCGGCGCGCACCGGCGACCACGAACCCCCAAGCCGAGGCATTGACGTCGGGCGGCAGCACCTCGAGCCCCATGCGGTCGCACTCATCTTTGAGCGTGACGATCTTGTCGGTGTGCGCCATGTCGGCCGACAGCACCGCCGCCATGTACGCCTCCGGGTGGTGCGCCTTGAGCCACGCGGTCTGGTAGGAGAGCAAGGCATAGGCGGCCGAGTGCGACTTGTTGAAGCCGTAGCCCGCGAACTTCTCCATGAGGTCGAAGATGTGCGCCGCCTGTGCCTCCGGCACCCCGCGCCCCTTCGCGCCGTCCACGAACACGCTGCGCTGCTTGGCCATCTCCTCGGGCTTTTTCTTGCCCATGGCGCGGCGCAGCAGGTCCGCGCCGCCCAGCGTGTAGCCCGCGAGCACCTGCGCGATCTGCATGACCTGTTCCTGGTACAGGATCACGCCGTAGGTGGGCTTGAGCACCGCCTCGAGGCTGGGGTGCAGGTAGTCGATCGGCCCGTCGCTGCGCCCGTGCTTGCGCAGGATGAAATCGTCGACCATGCCCGATTGCAGCGGGCCCGGCCGGAACAGCGCGACCAAGGCGACGATGTCCTCGAAGCGGTCGGGTTGCAGCCGGCGCACCAGGTCCTTCATGCCGCGCGATTCGAGCTGGAACACCGCCGTCGTCTGGCAGGATTTCAGCAAAGCGAAGGTCGCGGCGTCGTCCATCGGCAGGTCCGCCATGTCGAGCGGCGGACCGGGCTCGCCCGCAGCCTCCCGCGCGGCGTTGATGGTGCGCACGGCATGGTCGATGACGGTGAGCGTGCGCAGCCCGAGGAAATCGAATTTGACGAGGCCCGCGGCCTCGACGTCGTCCTTGTCGAACTGCGTGACCACCGACCCGCCGCCGGCTTCGCAGTAGAGCGGCGCGAAATCCTCGAGCACCGAGGGCGCGATCACCACACCGCCGGCGTGCTTGCCGGCGTTGCGCGTCAGCCCCTCGAGCGACCGGGCGAGCTCCAGCAGCGCCCGCACCTCCTCGTCCGAGTCGCGCAGCTTGCGCAGCTCCGGCTCTTTCTCGAGCGCGGCATCGAGGGTGATGTCGAGCTCGAAGGGGACGAGCTTGGCGATGCGGTCCACCCAGCCGAAACCATGCCCGAGCACGCGCCCGGCATCGCGCACCACGGCCTTCGCCGCCATGGTGCCGTAGGTGATGATCTGCGATACGCGGCGGCGGCCGTACTTGTCGGCCACGTAGTCGATGACGCGGTCGCGGCCGTCCATGCAGAAGTCGATGTCGAAGTCGGGCATCGACACGCGCTCGGGGTTAAGGAAGCGCTCGAACAGCAGGTCGTACTGCAGCGGGTCGATGTCGGTGATGCCGAGCGAATAGGCGACCAGCGACCCCGCGCCCGAGCCGCGGCCCGGCCCGACCGGCACACCGTTGGCACGCGCCCAGCGGATGAAGTCCGCGACGATGAGGAAGTATCCGGCGAATCCCATGTTGCAGATGACGTCGAGCTCGGTGGCGAGCCGCGACTCGTAGGACGGCCGGTCGACCCCGGGCAGCCGCAGGAAGCGTCCCGACAGGCCGCTCGCCGCCTCGGCGCGCAGGAAGTCCTCCGCGTTTCGACCGTCGGGCACCGGGAACGCCGGCAAGCGGCTCTCGCCGAGCTTGAGCGGCAGGCTGCACCGGCGCGCGACCTGCACGCTGTTGGCGAGCGCCTCGGGCAGGTCGGCGAACAGTTCCGCCATCTCCGCGGGCGTGCGCAGGTATTGCTGGCGCGTGTAATGGCGCGGACGCGAGGTGTCGGCGAGCTGCGTACCCTCGTGGATGCAGACCCGCGCCTCATGCGCCTCGAAATCCTCCGCCGCGAGGAACCGCACGTCGTTGGTGGCGACGAGCGGCACACCTGCGGACGCCGCCAACGCGGCGGTCGCCGCCACCAGGGCCTCCTCGCCCTCGCGACCGACGCGCGAGACCTCGAGGTAGTAGCGGTCGCCCAGCAGCGCGCGCCACGCCTCGAGGTGCCGCTGCGCTTCCGGCAGGCGCCCTGCGGCGAGGGCGCGTCCGACATCGCCATCGGGACCGCAGGACAGGGCGAGCAAGCCCTGCAGGTTCTGCGGGGTGAGCCAGGCCCGGTCGATCTGCGGCAGCCCGCGTTGCTGGCCTTCGAGATACGCCCGCGACACGAGACGGTTGAGGTTCAGGTAGCCGGCCTCATCGAGGCAGAGCAGCGCGATGCGCGTGGGGGCGACACGCTCGCCGCGTTCGGCCACCCGCAGGTCGACACCGATGATGGGTTTCACGCCGCGCCCCAAGGCCTCGCGGTAGAACTTGACCATCGCGAACAGGTTGTCCTGGTCGGTGACCGCAACCGCCGGCATGCCGGCCTCGGCCACCGCCTTCACGAGCTCGGGGATGCGCACCACGCTGTCGACCAGCGAGTACTCGGTGTGCAGTCGAAGGTGGACAAAGGCGCTCATGACGACAGGAATCTTACCGGCCGGAACGTCATCCGGTGCGCGGGTGATGCGCCGTGCGCCTTGAGCGCCGCGAGGTGTGCCGCCGTGGGATAGCCCTTGTGGATCGCGAAACCGTATGCAGGAAACCGCGTATGCAGTTGTTCCATAAAGGCATCGCGCACCGTCTTGGCGAGGATGGACGCGGCGCTGATGGCCGGTCGGGTGGCATCACCGCGCACGATGGCCTGTGCCGAGGTGACCCCCGGCAGGTCCGCCAACCGGGGCAGGCGGTTGCCATCGACCTCGATGTGCCCAGGCGGCAGTGCGAGGCCTGCGACGGCCCGGCGCATCGCGAGCAGCGTCGCCTGAAGGATGTTGAGCGCGTCGATCTCGGCCGGACTCGCAAGGCCGATCGACCAGGCGAGCGCGCGGGCGCGCAGCGCGAGCGCCAACTCCGCACGCACCGCCGGGGTGAGCGCCTTGGAATCGGCGAGCCCGGCGACGGGCCGAGCGGGGTCGAGGATCACCGCGGCGGCGACGACGGGGCCCGCGAGCGGACCCCGCCCCGCCTCATCGACGCCGGTGAGCCTCACCTCGCGCAGCGACACCGCGCCGCTCATCGTGATGCCAGCAGCTCGAGCACGGCCTCCGCGGCGAGGTCCGCGCCGCCGCGCCGCAACTGCGCATGCACGTCCGCGAACGTCGCCTGCAACGGCGCCACACGCTCCGGCGACTCGAGCCAGTCGAGCACGGCGGCGCCGAGCGCCTCCGGCGTGGCGGCATCCTGGAAGAACTCCGGGACCACTTCGCGTCCCGCCAAAAGGTTGGGCTGCGAGAAATGCTGCACCTTCACGAGGCCGAGCCGCTGCAGCAGGAACGCCGTCACCGCACCGAGACGGTAGGCCACGACCATCGGCCGCTTGCTGAGCAATGTCTCGAGCGTGGCGGTGCCAGAGGCCACCAGCACCACATCGGCCGCGGCCAGCACGTCCCTCGAGCGGCCATCGACGATCTGCACGGGCACGCCCGGTGCCGCCTGCGCCCACGCGGCCTCGAAGCGGGCGCGCACGGCGGCGTTGACCATCGGCGCCACGAACCGCAGGCCGGGACGCCGCGCCGCGAGCCATGCCGCGGCGCCGGCGAACGGCGCGGCCAGCCGCGAGACCTCACCCATCCGGCTCCCGGGCAGCACCGCGACCACGGTCTCACCGGCCGGCAGCCCAAGCCCCGCGCGCGCCGCGCCGCGATCGGGCTCCATCGGGAACTGGTCGGCGAGCGGATGACCGACGAAGCGCGCGGCGATGCCATGCCGCTCGTAGAACGGCGGCTCGAAAGGCAGCAGGCAGAGGATGCGGTCGCAGGCCTCGCCGATGCCGCGCACCCGCCCCTGCCGCCACGCCCAGACCTGCGGGCTGACGTACTGCACGGTACGGATCCCTTGCGCCTTCAGGCGCGCGGCGAGCCCAAGGTTGAACTCGGGCGCGTCGATGCCGACGAACACGTCGGGCCGCGCCGCCGTGAACCGCGTGATGAGCCCGCGGCGCAGCTTGAGGAGGCGTGGCAGGTGACGCAGCACCTCGGTGAGCCCCATCACCGCGAGTTCCTCGGCATCGGCCAGCGCTTCACAGCCCGCGGCACGCATGCGCGGCCCGGCCACGCCGATGATGCGCGCGTCGGGCGACCGGTCCCGCAACGCGGTGATCAGGGCCGCGCCGAGGTTGTCACCCGACGCTTCCCCGGCCACCACGGCGATGACGGGACCGGCCACGGCGCCGGCTAGCGGATGATGCTGCGGGTCGATCGGCCGATGAAATCGACCATCGGCTGGACCTCGGGCTGGGTTGCGGCCGCCTCACGCAGCTTCGCGAGCGCATCGTCCAGCGACAGCTCTGAGCGGTACAGGGTGCGGAACGCCTGCTTGATGTTGCGCACCTGGTCGGCGCTGAAGCCCCGGCGCGAGAGCCCGGTGGCGTTGACGCTGTGCGGCTCGGCCGGATGCCCGACCGCCATGATGTAGGGCGGGACATCGCGGGTGACGGCCGTGTTGTTGCCGATGAAGGCGTGCGAGCCGATCTTGCAGAACTGGTGCACGCCCGTGAACCCCGCGAGGATCACGTGGTCGCCGATCTCGACGTGCCCGGCGAGGGTCGCGAGGTTCGCGAACACGCAATGGTCGCCGATCACGCAGTCGTGGGCGACGTGCGACGAGGCCATGAAGAGGTTGTCGTGGCCGATCTGCGTCACGCCCTTGTCGTGGGTGGTGCCACGGTTGACGGTCACGTACTCGCGGAACACGTTGCCGTCGCCGACCTCCAGCCGCGTCGGCTCGCCGGCGTACTTCTTGTCCTGCGGCGCATCGCCGATCGAGGCGAACTGGAACACGCGGTTGCGCGCGCCGAGACGCGTCCAACCGGTGACCACCGCGTGCGGCCCGACGATGCAGCCCGGTCCGAGCTCCACGTCCGGTCCGATCACGGCGAAGGCACCCACCTGCACGTCCGGCGCGAGCTTCGCGCCCTCGGCCACCACGGCCCGTGGATCGATGCTCATGCAGCCCCCTTGCCGGTCTCCGGCGCGACCATCAACGATGCGGAGGCGACCTCGTTGCCGTCCACCAGCGCCACGGCGCCGAACTTCCAGATGCCGCGCATCTGCCGCTGCAAGGTCGCCGTCAGGATCAGCTGGTCGCCCGGCTCCACCGGTCGCCGGAACCGCGCCTCGTCGATGCCGACGAAATAGAAGCGCGTGTTCTCGTCGGGGTAGACCCCGGCGGTGACGAACGCGAGGATGCCCGCCGCCTGCGCCAAGGCTTCGATGATGATCACGCCCGGCATCACGGGCCGGTACGGGAAATGCCCGGGGAAATACGGTTCGTTGTAGGTGACGTTCTTCAGCGCCCGGATGCTCTCGCCCTTGTGGCACTCGAGCACGCGGTCGACCAACAGGAAAGGATAGCGATGCGGCAACTGCCGCAGGATCGCGTTGATGTCGAGACTGATGGGATCGCTCACGCTCGCTCCTTACAAAACAAACATCGGAAAACGATGGCCGGACGACCGCCGCGACGGCGCCCTACGGCGTGCGCCCCGCTTCGTCCGCGCCGCGTTCGAGGTCCGCGACACGTCGGGCCAGGGCATCGATGCGCTTCAGGCGGCCGACCACGCGTCGCCAGTCCGCGGCGGGCTCTGCGGGTACGCCACCCGAATAGACACCGGGTTCGCGGATGTCCGCGGTGACCAGACTGAAACCCGTCAGCGTCACATCGTCGCAGACGCTGAGGTGGCCGGCGAGGCCGACGCCGCCGCCGATCCGGCAGCGCGCCCCGACGTGCGAACTGCCGGCAAGACCGGCGCAACCGGCGATCGCGGTGTGCTCGCCGATCGTGCAGTTGTGCCCGACCTGCACGAGATTGTCGATCTTCACGCCGTCACCGATCACGGTGTCCGCGAGCGCGCCCCGGTCGATGGCGGTGTTCGCGCCGATCTCGACGTCCTGACCGATGCGCACGGTGCCGACCTGCGGGACATGGACCCAGGCCGGCCCCTCCGGTGCGTAACCGAAGCCTTCCGACCCGACCACCGCGCCCGGATGCAGGATGCTGCGCGCGCCGATCACGACCCGCTCGAGCACGGTGACGCGCGCCACCAGGCGCACGTCTTCGGCGAGCTCGGCGTCCTCGCCGACCACGGACCCAGGACCGATCATCGCCCGAGCGCCGATCCGTGCCCGCGCGCCGATCACGCACAGCGGCCCGACATGCGCCTCGGGGTGCACCTCGGCGCCCACCGCGACCACGGCCGAAGGATGCACGCCGGCCGGCGCGGAGGCGGGCGGATGCAAGACAGCCGCGATGCGGGCGAACGCGGCGTGCGGGTTGTCCGAGAGGAGGCTATCGACGGGGCAGGACGCGGCCGATGCGGGATGAAGGATGACCGCGCCCGCGCGACAGCCGGCCAGACGGTCGGCGAGGCGCGGGTTGGCCAGGAAGGCGACCTGGTGTCCCCCGGCGGACTCCAGGGTGCCGACGGAGTCGACCACGCGCGCGGGATCCCCCCGCAGCGCGAGGCCGAACCGAACCGCCAACTCCCCGAGGGTGACCTGCGCCATCGGCTTCGCGGCCGGCGGAGCCGGGTCCGGGGAGCGGGAGATCAGCGCCCGGCCGGCTTGGCCGCTGCCGGCCGAGCCTGCAGCGACTGCAGCAGCCCCGGCGTGATGTCCATCGCCTGCGTGGCGTAGATCACGCCTTCGGTGATGACGACATCGTAGTTCTGGGCCTTGGAGTAGGCACGGACCTCGGTGATGAGGTCGCGCTGCAGCTTGCCCATCTCCTCGTTCCGGCGGTCGTTGAGCTCGTCCTGCGCTTCGGCCTGGCGGCGCGCGAGGTCGCGCTCGCCGTCGCGGAGCTCTTTCTCGGCGCGGGCGATCTGGTCCGGGGACATCGTGGCGCGGTCCTTGTTGAGCTTGTCCCGCTTGGTCTGCAGCGAGGTCGCCGCGCCCTGCAGGTCACGCCGCTTGGCGGCCGCCTCGTTGCCGAGGGACTCGAGCAGGGCCTTGCCCTGCGGGCTCTCTTCGAGCAGCCGACCGAAATCGAGGACGCCGATCTTCGTCTCGGCGTGGGCCGGCGCACCGGCGATCAGGCCGACGGCCGCGACCGCAGGCAGGAGGAACTTGAGGTGGAACGCGCGCATCTTTCGTGGGGCCTCTTGCTGGATCATCGGCTCAGAACGCCTGACCGATGGTGAACTGGAACCTTTCCTCTTCGTCCGCGAACAGGACGTTGTCGCCGCGGTAGGCGTTCAACGGGAACGCGTAGCTGAACCGGAACACGCCGAGCGGCGCGAGCCACTGCACGGCGAAACCCGTCGAATGCTTCAATTTATCATACTTGAACGTGTAATCGACCGGGGTCACCCCGTCCACGCCGGTGAACTGGTAACGGTTGCCGGTGGCGAACACGTTGCCGATGTCGTAGAACACCGTGGCACGGGCCGAGGTCGCCCACTTCTCGGGCGTCGGGATGATGAGCTCCGCCCGGGCGGCCACTTTCAGGTTGCCGCCGAACGGGTTGCCGAAGCTGTCCTTCGGTCCGAGCCGGCTCTCGCGATAGCCGCGCACCGTGTCCGGACCGCCCGCGAAGTAGTTCCGGTACGGCGGCGACGCCGTGGTCGGACCGATGTCCATGCCGAAGCCCAACTCGCCCGCCAAGGCCAGCGTCCAGCGCCCGATCAGCGGCACGAACTGCAGGTAATCGTAGTTGACCGTGTAGTACTCGACATCGCTGAAGGGCAGCGTGTAGCTGAGCGACAGCGTGTGACGCATGCCGCGGTCCGCGAACAGCGCGCGGTTGCGCGAGTCGAAGCTCCAGCCGACGACGAGCTCGTAGGTGTCGAACTGGGTGGTGTCGAGCACGGTGCCAGGGACGACGAAGCCGTTGCCGTAGTCCTGCTCCGGGATGATCTGCTGGCGGTAGTCGCCGTTGTTGCGCACCCAGTCGCGAGCCTGCTCGGCACTGCCGTCGCCGGTGATCAGCGAGGAGCGCTGCGCGGAGAGGCCCACGCGCAGCGACTGGAACTCGGAGATCGGGTAGCCATAGTCGAGGCCGAGCGCCAGCGATTCGGACGAGAAGTCGGACGACGCCGACACGAACTGGGTGACGTCGCGGTAGGTGAAGGACATCGTGCGCGCCACACCGTCGATGTTGGTGTAGGGATCGGTGTGCGAGATGCCGTATACCTTGGAATAACGGCCGGAGTTCAGGTCGACGGACACGCGCTCGCCCGAGCCGAGGAAGTTGCTGTCGGCGTAGTTGCCGTTGAGGATGAAGGACTGCGACTCGGAGTAACCGATGCCGCCGCCCAACTGCGCGGAGGGCCCCTCCTTGACCTCGAACTCCACGTCGACGAGGTCGGCCGAGCCCGGCACGGGCTTGGTCTCGGACTCCACTTTCTCGATGAACGGCAGGCGCTGGATGCGCTGCTTGGAGCGCTCGACCAGCACGTTCGAGAGCCACGCGCCCTCGAGCTGGCGCATCTCGCGGCGCAGCACGTCGTCGTTGATCTTGGTGACGCCGTTGAAGACGATGTTGCGCACGTACACGCGGTTGCCCGGGTCGACGAAGAAGGTCAGCGCCACCTGGCCGGTCTTGGGGTCCGGCGTCGGCACCGGATCGACCTTCGCGAAGGCGTAGCCCTCGAGCCCGAGGCGGTTCTGGATGAACTCCTGCGTCATCGTGATCTGTTTCTTCGAGAAGGTGTCGCCCGACTTCACCAGCACGTAGTTCCGCAGCTCGGATTCCGGCACCACGAAGGTGCCGGCGAGCTTGACGTCGCTGATCTTGAAGACCTCGCCCTCGGTGATGTTCACCGTGATGAAGATGTCGTCCTTCTCGGGCGCGATCGCGACCTGCGTCGAATCGATGTCGAAATTGGCGTAGCCGCGGTCCATGTAGTAGGAGCGGAGCTTCTCGAGGTCGCCCTGCAGCGACTCGCGCGAGTAACGGTCGTCCTGCCGGTACCACGACAGCCAGTTCGGCGTCTTGAGCTCGAAGTCCTCGAAGATCTCCGACTCTTCGTAGGCCTTGTTGCCGACGAGATTGATCTGCCGGATCTTGGCGCGCTTGCCTTCCTTGATGTCGATGTTGACGCGCACACGGTTGTCGGAGAGCTCCTCGACCTTGGTGTCGACGCGCACCGCATACTTGCCGCGGCTGAAGTACTGGTCCGTGAGGTACTGCTTGACCTCATCGAGCACCGAACGGTCGAAGGTCTTGCCGTTGGCGAGACCGACGTTGCGCAGGCTCTTGCTGAGATCCTCGGTCTTGATGTCCTTGTTGCCCTTGATCTCGAAGCTCTCGATCGTGGGGCGCTCCAGCACCGCCACGACGAGCGTGCCGCCGTCCCGGCGAAGCTCGACGTCGCGGAAGAAGCCGGTGTCGTAGAGCGCCCGGATCGCCTCGCGGGTCCGCTGCGGGGTGAGCCGGTCGCCGATGTTGACGGGCAGGTAGTTGTACACCGTGCCTTCGGAGACACGCTGCAGGCCCTCGACGCGGATGTTGTCGACGCGGAGGGTGTCGCCGCCCGACGGCGACTGTGCGGCGATCGGCAGGCTGGCCGCCGCTGCGGCCAGCGACAGGATCCAGGCGCCCATCGTGGCGCGGACGCGGTGTGTCATCCGAACTGCCTCGCGATATCGTTGAAGAGGGCCACGCCCATGAGCAGGAACAGCAGCCCGATGCCGACGCTCTGGCCGGCAGCCTGGATGCGCTCGGACAAGGGCGATCCCTTGGCCCACTCGATGGCCTGATAGACGATCTGGCCGCCGTCGAGGATCGGGATCGGCAGCAGGTTCAGGAACCCGAGGCTGAGCGAGATCACGACCAGGAAGCCGATGAACTCGCTGAGACCGCTGCGCGCCGAATCGCCCGCGTACTCGGCGATGGTGATGGGACCGGAGAGGTTCTTGAGCGAGACCTGCCCGAAGACCATGCGCGCGAACATCTTCGCCTGCAGCACCGTCATGTCCCAAGCCCGCTGCAGCGACTCGCCGAGGGCCTGGAACGGCCCGAACCGGCGCTGCACGATCATGGTGTCCGGCAGCGGCGGCGGCGGCATCGTCTCGATGCGGATACGCCCGATCTCGCGGCCGTCCACGAGGTCGGCGGAGGTGCGCACCGTGGTGGTGGCGGACACCCCGTCGCGGTCGTAGGCGACACGCACGTCCCGGTTGGGGCGGGCCGCCAGCGCCTCGCCCATCGCGACGAAGTCGGCGACCGGCACGCCATCGACCGCCGTGACGAGATCGCCCGCGCGGAGGCCGGCGAGATCGGCGGGCCCCTGCGGCAGCACGCGGCCTATCCGGGCCGGCACGGGGGGTGACCAGAACCGGAGACCAAGGCCGCCCATCAGCGCCGAAGGCTCGGTGAGCGCGCGGCGCTGCGCGGGGTCGTCCACGCGCAGTTCGAGGTCGCGCTCCGCGCCGCCGGGCGTGCGCACCGTCAACTGCGCGACACCGTCGCCCGACATGGCGTCGATCAGGCCGAACACCACGTCACCGCGACCGGAGACCGTCTGGCCGTCCATCCGCAGGATCTCGTCGTCCGCGCGCAGGCCGGCGCGCGCCGCCGGGGAGTCCACGGCCACACGACCGACGACCGCCCTCGCCTCCGGGGAACCGACCAGCCACAACATGCCCCACAGCAGCAGGATGGCGAACGCGAAATTGAACCCCGGACCGGCGAGCAGCACGAGGATGCGTTGCCACGGCGGACGCCGGGTGAAGGCGCGCGCCCGCTCCGCCTCGTCCACCGCACCCTCGCGTTCGTCCAGCAGCTTGACGTAGCCGCCGAGCGGCAGCGCCGCGATCACGTATTCGGTGCGGTCGGCGCCGGCGACACGGCGCCACAGTGCCGGCCCGAAACCCACCGAGAAACGCAGCACCTTGAAACCCAGGCGGCGCGCGGCCCAGTAATGGCCGTACTCGTGGACGGCCACGAGCAGGCTGACCGCCACGATGAAGCCGATGATCGGCCAGAGAAGACTCATCCCGTCGCTCCTGCGCGCCCGAGGCGCGCCACTTCGCGGATCGCCCGGTCGCGCGCCTCGGCGTCGGCGGCGAGGACGCTGTCGAGGTCGGTCGCCGTGCCGGCCGCCCCGGCTCCCATCACCGACTCAATGACCCGTCCGATCCCGCAAAAGTTCAAACGACCCTCCAGAAACGCCGCGACGGCGATCTCGTTGGCGGCGTTCAGCGCCGCCGGCGCCAGCCCGCCCACCCGAGCGGCCTCGCGCGCGAGCGGGAGACAGGGGAAGCGCACCGGATCGGGCGGTTCGAACTGCAACAGACCCGCCTGCGCGAGATCGAGGGATTGTACACCGGACTCGATGCGCTCCGGCCAACCTAGGGCGTGGGCGATCGGGGTGCGCATGTCAGGCGAACCGAGCTGGGCGAGCATCGACCCGTCGACGTATTCCACGAGCGAGTGCACCAGGCTCTGGCGATGCACGACCACATCGACCCTCTCCGCCTCCAGGCCGAACAGGATGCGCGCCTCGATGACCTCGAGCCCCTTGTTCATGAGCGTCGCCGAGTCGACCGAGATCTTGCGGCCCATCACCCACTTGGGGTGCTTGCAGGCCTGCTCGGGCGTCGCGGCCGCGATCTGCTCGGCGCTCCAGTCGAGGAACGGGCCGCCCGAGGCGGTGAGCAGGATGCGGCGCACGCCGGGGGGCGCACGTCCCGGCTCGAGGCCGGGCGGCAGGCACTGGAAGATCGCATTGTGCTCGCTGTCGATGGGCAGCAGCGTGGCGCCCGCGGCGCGCGCCTGCCCGAGCAGCAACGGACCCGCCATGACCAGCGACTCCTTGTTGGCGATCATCAGGCGCTGGCCCGCGCGCGCCGCCGCCAGCGTCGAGGGCAACCCCGCAGCGCCCACGATGCCGGCCATCACCGCCGGCGCCTCCGGCAAGGCGGCGATGTGCTCCAAGGCGCCCGGACCGGCGAGCACCCGTGTCGGCAGCCCGCGCTCGCGCACCGCACGCTCCAGACGCGCGGCCGCGTCCGTCTCGGCGAGCGCCGCATAGTCGGGACGGAAACGCTCGCACTGCGCGAGCAGCTTGTCGACGTCGCGCCTCGCACCGAGCGCCACGGCGCGGAAACGCGCCGGATGGCGCGCGATGACATCGAGCGTGTTCTCGCCGATCGTGCCGGTCGAACCGAGGATGGCGACACCGAGCACCGCTCGGTCGTCGCGGCCCGTCACGACGCTGCCTGCCACGACGCTGGCGCTCACGGCGCCCACTCCGCGCCGATCAACCCGGCCTGCAGGAGCCCGAGCGTGAATACGGGGACGCCTGCGGTCAGGCTGTCGATACGATCGAGGACGCCGCCGTGACCCGGCAGCAGGTGACCACTGTCCTTGAGGCCCGAGTGGCGTTTGAGGAGGCTTTCCATCAGGTCGCCGACGACCGAGAACGCAGCGGCGCCGAGCGCGAGCGGCACGATGACCGTCGGCGGCCAACCGAACAGCGTCGCCCCACCCCAAGCGACCAGCAACGAGGCGACGAGACCGCCGATCACACCCTCCCAGGTCTTGCCCGGCGAGACGCGCGGCGCGAGCTTGAGGCGACCCCAACGGTGCCCCGCGAAATAGGCACCGACATCAGCGGCCATGATCACGGCCAGCGAGAACAGCAACACCCCCGCGCCCTGCGGATCCACCCCGCGCAGACGCCCAAGGGCCACGGCCGTCGGCACCAGCGCCGCGACACCCGCGACCGCAGCCAGCACCGGCCCCGCCCGCCCGGGTCCGCGCGTGATCCACAGCAGTGCGACCAGCCACCACACGCCGGCCGCCACAAGCAGGGCCGTGAGCCCGTCGCGTCCCGCCGTCGCCTGCCAAGCGACCAGTACGCCGAGCCCGATGAGCGCGACGAACGCCGCCCGGATGCCGCGGCGCGTGGGGGCGACGAACGCGGACCACTCCCAGGCGCCGAACAGGAACGCGATCAGGATCAGCACCAGCGTCGCCGCCGGCGGCAGCACGAACAGCACCAGGCAGACCAGCGCCAACATCACGAGCGCCGTGGGGACGCGCTGCCGCAGCCCGGAAGGCGCAGCGCCGCTCAAGACGCCCTCTCCCCGCCCGCACCGCCACCCGCGCCAGCGGCCGCGCCGACCTGTCCACCGGTCAGGCCGTAGCGCCGCTCCCGGTTGGCGAAATCCGCGATCGCCAGGGCGAGCGCGGCCTCATCGAAATCCGGCCACAGCGCGTCGGTGAAGAAGAGCTCGGCGTAGGCGATGTTCCACAGCAGGAAATTGCTGACACGATGGTCGCCGCCCGTGCGGATGAAGAGGTCGGGATCCGGCAGGTCAGCCAACTGCAGCTCCGCCGCCAGCGTCGCCTCGTCGATGGCCGAGGGCTGCAGCGCCCCGCTCGCGGCGCGCGCCGCGAGCCGGCGCGCGGCCTCCACGAGGTCCCAACGGCCGCCATAGCTCACCGCGACCTGCAATCGCAGCCCGGTGTTCGCCGCCGTGAGCGCCTCCGCCTCGGCGATCCGCTGCTGCAAGCGCACCGACAAGCGCTGCCGGTTGCCGATGATGCGCAGCCGCACACCGTTGGCGTGCAGTTCCTCGACCTCGCGGTCGAGCGCTTCCATGAACAGGGACATCAGCGTCGCGACCTCGGTCTCGGGCCGGCGCCAGTTCTCGCTGGAGAAGGCGAACAGCGTCAGCGCCTGCACGCCGAGGCGCGCGCACTCGCGGATCGCGCGACGCACCGGCTCGATGCCCGCGCGGTGCCCCGCCGTACGCGGCTCGCCGCGGGCCTCGGCCCAACGGCCGTTGCCGTCCATCACGATCGCGATGTGCTTGGGCAGCGACACCAGGGCTCCGGGGATGGGTGATCCGGACCGGCGCCCATCAGACCTGCATGATCTCTTTTTCTTTGGCCGCCAGCACCTGCTCGATCTCGGCCACGTGCTTGTCGGTCAGCTTCTGGATCTCTTCCTGCGCCTTCTTCTCCTCGTCCTGGGAGATCATCTTCTCCTTGAGCGCTTCCTTGACGTCCTGCAGCACGTCACGGCGCACGTTGCGCACCGCGACGCGGGCGCCCTCGGCGTCGCCGCGCACGACCTTGGTGATGTCGCGCCGGCGCTCCTCGGTGAGCGGCGGGAGGGGGATACGGATGACCGTGCCGGCGGTGTTCGGCGTGAGCCCGAGGTCGGACTTGTAGACGGCCTTCTCCACCGCCTGCACGGCGGCCTTGTCCCACGGGGTCACCACCAGCGTGCGGGCATCCTCGATGCCGATGTTCGCGAGCTGCTGCAGCGGCGTCTCGGTCCCGTAGTAGTCGACCTTCAGGTTCTCGATCAGGCTCGGGTGCGCGCGGCCGGTCCGCAGCTTCTTGAGGTCGGCCTGGAACTGCTGCACGCACTTGGCCATGCGGGCCGTGGCGTCCTTCTTGAAGTCTTCGATCATGGTCGTTCCCGCCCGGTCAATTGGTGACGATGGTGCCGACGTCCTCGCCGCGCGCGATGCGCAGCAGTTCACCGGCCTTGAAGAGGTTGAAGACCTGCAACGGCAGGCCGTTGTCACGGCACATCACGATGGCCGTGGCGTCCATGACGTTGAGCCGCTCGTCGAGCACCCGGTCGAAGGTCAGCCGCGGATAGCGCACCGCCGACGGGTCCTTCATCGGGTCCGCCGTATATATGCCGTCGACCTTGGTGCCCTTCACGAGCAGGTCCGCGCCGACCTCGATGGCGCGCAGCGACGCCGCGGTGTCGGTGGTGAAGAAGGGGTTGCCGGTACCGGCGGCGAACAGCGCGACCCGGCCCTTCTCGAGGTGCCGTATGGCGCGGCGGCGGATGTAGTCCTCGCAGACCTCGTTGATGCGGATCGCCGACATGACACGCGCATGCGTGCCGATCGACTCGAGGGCGTCCTGCATCGCGAGGCAGTTCATGACCGTCGCCAGCATGCCCATGTGGTCGCCCGTGACGCGGTCCATGCCCGCACGCGCGAGACCCGCGCCGCGGAAGATGTTGCCGCCGCCGATCACCAACGCGACCTGCGCGCCGAGACCGAGCAGTTCCTGCACCTCGAGCGCGATGCGTCGCAGCATCGCCGGATCGATGCCGTAATCGCCGTCGCCCATCAGGGCCTCGCCGGAGAGCTTCACGAGGATGCGTTTGTAGCGCAGGTCGCCATCGGCCATCGTTCGGGACTCCTCAGAAAAACCGGTCTGCCATCGAAAAAACCCCGCCGTGGCGGGGTTTTCCGGGGTCGCTGCGGGGTCAGCCTGCTCCGCTGCTGGCTTTCACCTGGGCCATCACTTCGCCCACGAAATCGTCCTGCTTCTTCTCGATGCCGGCGCCGACCTCGAAGCGCTGGAAGGATTTGACCTCGGCCTTGGCGGCCTTGAGCAGCTTCTCGATGGTCTGGTCCGGATCCTTCACGAACGGCTGTCCGAGCAGCACCTTTTCGTTGAGCGTCTTGCGGATGCGGCCCTCGACCATCTTGGCGACGATATCGGCGGGCTTGCCCTCGGCGAGCGCCTTCTCGGTCTCGATCTCGCGCTCCTTGGCGACGACATCGGCCGGGACGTCGGCCACCGACAGGTAGGCCGGGTTGGTGGCGGCCACGTGCATGGCGATGTCGTGGGCGAGCGCGGCATCACCGCCGACCACCGACACCAAGGCGCCGATGCGCGTGCCGTGGCGGTAGGCGCCGAGGTGTCCTTCGGACTCGAGGGTCGCCAGGCGTCGGACCGAGATGTTCTCGCCGATCTTGGCGACCAGCGCGCGACGGCGCTCGTCGACCGAACCGCCAGCCGGCAGGGCGAGCGCGGCCAGCGCCTCGACCGATGCAGGGCGGGACGCGAGCGCCGCCTTGGCGACGTCCGCGCAGAAGCCTTGGAACTCCGGCTCACGGGCGACGAAGTCGGTCTCGCAGTTGACCTCGACCATGGCGGCCGTCCGGCCGTCGGCCGACTTCTCGAGGGCAAGGATGCCCTCGGCGGCGACGCGCGCGGCCTTCTTGTCGGCCTTCGCGAGACCCTGCTTGCGCATGAGCTCGGCGGCGGCCTCGATGTCGCCGTTGGTCTCGACCAGGGCGCGCTTGCATTCCATCATGCCGGCGCCGGTGCGCTCGCGCAGCTGCTTGACGGTGTCAGCCGTGATGCTCATGGCTCAACCCCGACGGCGCGGCGCGGCGGCGGCAGGACCGGTGCGACGACGCGGCGCCGAAGCGCTCGCGACCGGCGCGACTTCGCCATCGGCGGCCTCGGCGCCCGCCTCGGCCTCCTCGCCACCCTCGACGACCGCCTCGGCCGGCGCGGCGACCGACGGGGTCGGACGGCGACGGGCCGGAGCGGCAGGCGCGGCACCGCGGCGCGCGGCGCGGACCGGCGCCTCGCGCTTGGCGCCCGGGCGACCGCCACGGGCCGGTCGCTGCTTCGGGTTGCCCTGCTCGTCGAGCTCGACGAATTCGTCCTCGCTCACCGAGAGCTTCGGCGCCGTGCTGCGGCCTTCGATGACCGAATCGGCGATGCCGGAGGCATACAGGTGGATGGCGCGCATGGCGTCATCGTTGCCCGGGACGACGTAGTCGACGCCGTCCGGCGAGCAGTTGGTGTCGACGATGGCGACCACCGGGATGCCGAGCTTGTTGGCCTCGTGGATCGCGATCTTCTCGTGGCCGACGTCGACCACGAACAGCACGTCCGGCAGCGACTCCATGTCCTTGATGCCGCCCAAGCTGCGCTCGAGCTTGTCCATCTCGCGGCGCAGCATCGTGCCTTCTTTCTTGCCGCGCTTGTCGAGCGAGCCGTTGGCCTTCATCTCGGTGAGGTCGGCGAGGCGCTTGATCGACTGGCGCACGGTCTTGAAGTTGGTGAGCATGCCGCCGAGCCAGCGCTGGTTCACGAAAGGCATGCCGGCGCGGGCCGCCTCTTTCTGGATGGGTTCGCGCGCGGAGCGCTTGGTGCCGACGAACAGCACCGTGCCGCCGTCCGAGGCGACGCCCTTGATGAAGTTCGCGGCTTCCGCGTAGAGCGGCTGCGTCTTCTCGAGGTTGATGATGTGGATCTTGTTGCGCTCGCCGAAGATGTACTCGGACATCTTGGGGTTCCAGAAGCGGGTCTGGTGTCCGAAGTGGACGCCCGCTTCCAGCATCTGTCGCATGGACACGCTGGCCATCGTCATATCTCCTTGTCGGGTTGGGCCTCCGCACATCCTCGGTCGCCATCCCGACCCCCGAAGGAGCCAGGACACCCAGCGATCGATGCAACGATGTGCGTGTGGGTTGGTTTACGTTGCCAAAAAAGGCCGCGCTTTATACCATGCGGAACCCGTAAAAACAACGCTTTACGGACCCCCTTCCCACGACCCCGTCCCCCGCCCCAGGCCCCCTCCCCCGCCCCCATGCCGATCACCCTCAAGTCCCCGGAAGAGCAGCAGAAGATGCGCGAGGCCGGCCGCCTGGCCGCCCAGGTCCTCGACATGATCGGCGATCACGTCAAGGCGGGCGTCACCACCGACGAACTCGACCGCCTCTGCCACGACCATATCGTGCAGGTACAGCAGGCCGTACCCGCGAACCTCAACTACCGCGGCTTCCCCAAGACCATCTGCACCTCGGTCAACCACGTCGTCTGCCACGGCATCCCGAACGACAAGCGCCTGAAGAACGGCGACATCATCAACATCGACGTCACGGTCATCCACGACGGCTTCCACGGCGACACCAGCCGCATGTACTTCGTCGGCAAGCCGTTGCCGCATGCCCAACGGCTCGTCGAGGGCTGCTTCGAGGCGATGTGGCAAGGCATCCGCTGCGTCCGCCCCGGCGCGCGGCTCGGCGACATCGGTCATGCGATCCAGCAGCACACCGAGGCGCAGGGGTTCACCGTCGTCCGCGAGTACTGCGGCCACGGCATCGGCCGCATCTACCACGAAGACCCGCAGGTGCTGCATTACGGCAAGCCCGGCACCGGGCTCGAACTGCGCGCGGGCATGACCTTCACCATCGAGCCGATGATCAACGCCGGCAAGCGCGACGTGAAGCTGCTGCCGGACGGCTGGACCGTCGTGACCCGCGACCACAGCCTCTCCGCGCAGTGGGAACACACCGTGCTCGTGACCGACGAGGGTTTCGAGGTCCTCACCCAGGGAGCGCGTTGAGCATGGGCGGGTGGCCGCTGCTCGAGCTGCTGCCCGCACAGCTCGCAGCCGCGGGCGGGACCGCCGAGGCCTACGGCACCCAGCTGCGCGAGGCGCAGGCCACACTCAAGGTGCGCTTCGAGGCCGAGGAACCCGTCGAGACGCTGGTCCACGCCCGCGCGCAGCTCATCGATGTGGTGCTGCGCGAGGCCTGGCGCACGCGCCTGCCCGACCACGACGCCGATTGGGCGTTGGTGGCCGTCGGCGGCTACGGCCGCGGCGAACTGCACCCCTGCTCGGATGTCGACATCTTGATCCTGGTGCCCGCCGCCCTGGATGACGCCGGACGCGCCGCGCTCGAACCCTTCGTGGCCTTCCTGTGGGACATCGGCATCGAGATCGGCCACAGCGTGCGCACCGTCGCGGAATGCGCCGAGTCCGCCGCGGCGGACGTGAGCGTGATGACCACCCTCGTCGAGGCCCGCTGCGTGGCCGGCGACGCCGCGCTCGCCGTGCGCATGATCGAGGCGCTCTCGCCCGCGCACCTCTGGCCGGTCAAGGAATTCTTCGAAGCCAAGGTGCGCGAACAGGCGGTCCGTCACGCCAAGGCCAACGACACCGCCTACAACCTCGAACCCAACGTGAAGACCGGCCCGGGCGGCCTGCGCGACATCCAGACCATCGCCTGGGTCGCCAAGCGCCACTTCGGCGCCGAGACCCTCGACCAGCTCGCCACGCTCGGCTTCCTGACGCCCGCCGAGGTGCGGCGCCTCGAAGCGGCCCAGAGCTTCCTCTGGAAGGTGCGCTTCGCACTGCACACGGTCACCGGACGCCGGGAGGACCGGCTGCTGTTCGACCACCAAGTGCGCATCGCGCGCATCTTCGGCTACGAGGACGCCTCGTTCACGCTCGCGGTCGAGCAGCTCATGCAGCGCTACTACCGCACGGTGATGGACGTGACGCTGCTGAACGAACTGCTGCTGCAGCTCTTCCGCGAAGCGATCGTCGAGGCGGCGCCGGGCGGCGCCCACGAACCCCAGCCGCTCAACGCGCGCTTCCAGGTCACCGACGGCTACCTCGAGGCGCTGCACGATGATGTCTTCGTGCGCCAACCGTGGACCTTGCTCGAGGTGTTCGCGCTGCTGCAGCAGAACCCCGACATCCGCGGCGTGCGTGCACACACCATCCGCGCGATCGTCCGCAACCTCTGGCTGATCGACGAGGAATTCCGGCAGAACCCGCGCAACCACCGTCTGTTCCTCGAGATCCTGCGCGCGCCCGCCGGCGTCACCAACGAGCTGCGCCGCATGAACACCTACGGCGTGCTCGGCCGCTACATCCCCTCCTTCGGCCGCATCGTCGGCCGCATGCAGTACGACCTGTTCCACGCCTACACCGTCGACGCCCACACACTGTTCGTGGTGAGCAACCTGCGACGCCTCGCGCTGCCGCGCTTCGACCACGAGCTGCCGAACCTGTCGCGCATCATGCAGTCGTTGCCGCGACCGGAGGTCGCCTACCTCGCTGCGCTGTTCCACGACATCGCCAAGGGCCGCGGCGGCGACCACTCCGAGCTCGGCGCGGTGGACGCGGAGGCCTTCTGCCTCGAGCAGGGCCTCACCCGCTACGACGCGCGTCTCGTCGCCTGGCTGGTCCGCAACCACCTGCAGCTCTCGCTCACCGCCCAGAAACAGGACATCGCCGATCCCGAGGTCATCAACGGCTTCGCGCGCTTCGTGGGCGACGAGACCCACCTCGACCACCTCTACGTCCTCACGGCGGCCGACGTACGCGCCACCAACCCCCGGCTCTGGAACTCCTGGAAGGCCTCGCTGTTCAGCGAATTCCACGACCGCGTGAAGCGCGCGCTGCGACGCGGCCTCGAGAGCCCGATCGACCAGGAAGAGCTCAAGCAGGGCAACCAGACCGACGCGCGCGCCCTGCTCGCCGCCGCCGCCATCGACGAGGCGCGCACGACCGCGGTCTGGTCGCACTTCTCCGACGACTATTTCCTGCGCCATACGCCGCAGGAGATCGCCTGGCACACGGCGCTGCTCGCCGACCGCGCCGTGGATGTCGAGGATCCGGTGGTGGCGGTGCAGGCCGAGAGCGAGCGCGGCACCACCTCGATCACCACCGTCGCGCCGCACCGTCAGAATGGTTTCGCGCGCACGACGGCCGTGCTCGACCAACTCGGCCTCAACATCGTCGATGCGCGCATCACGCCGACGCTCGACGGCGACAGCATCGACCTCTACCACGTCCTCGAGGAGGACGGCTCGCCGATCGGCGACGCCGAGCGGCGCGAGGAGATCGAGCACGCGCTGCGCCGCTCGCTCGCGAGCCCGCGCGATGCGCTGATGGCGGTCTCGCGCCGGGCGCCGCGCCAGGCCCGGATGTTCAACACCCGTACACAGATCTCGGTCACCGCCGACGGCCGGAACCGGCGCTCGATCCTCGAGATCATCGCCGCCGACCGGCCGGGCCTGCTCTGCGACATCGGCAAGGTGCTGATGGAAGAGCGCATCGACCTCATCGGCGCCAAGATCATGACCGTGGGCGAGCGCGCCGAGGACGTGTTCCACGTTCGCGGCACGGACGGTCAGCCGCTCGCCGACGACGCCGGCCAACGACTCCTCGCCCGCCTCACCGAGGCGCTCGACCGACGGCGCGCCGCATGACGGATACGCCATGAACCCCGACCTCGAACGCCTGCTGCCCTACCCGTTCGAGCGCCTCGCGGCGCTCAAGGCCGGCCTGACGCCGCCCGCCGGGCTCGCGCACATCGACCTGTCGATCGGCGAACCGAAACATCCGCCGCCGCCCTTCGTGCTCGAGGTGCTGGAGCGTGCCCGCGCCGGTTTCGGCAGCTATCCGACCACCGCCGGCACGGCGGCGTTGCGCGCGTCCTGCGGACGCTGGATGGAGCGCCGCTTCGGCCTGCCGGCAGGCGCCGTCGGCGGATCGCAGGTGCTGCCCGTCAACGGCACGCGCGAAGCGCTGTTCGCGTTCGCGCAGGCGGTGGTGGACAGGAGCGGCACCGCAGCGGCGCCCGTGGTGGCGATGCCGAACCCGTTCTACCAGATCTACGAGGGCGCGGCGTTCCTGGCAGGCGCCGAACCGCTCTACCTCGACACCCATGCGGCAGACGGATTCCTGCCCGACCTCGACCAGGTGCCCGCGGCGGCCTGGGACCGCTGCCAGCTGCTGTACCTGTGCACCCCGGGCAATCCTGCCGGGGCCGTGATGGACCTCGCGTTCCTGCAGCGGGTGATCGCGCTCGCCGAGCGGCATGACTTCATCATCGCCTCCGACGAGTGCTACGCCGATCTTTATCCGGACGACTCGCGTCCACCGCCTTCGCTGCTCGCGGCGGCGCATGCGGCGGGTCTCACGGATTTCCGCCGCTGCGTCGTGTTCCACAGCCTCTCCAAGCGCTCGAGCCTGCCCGGCCTGCGTTCCGGCTTCGTCGCGGGGGACGCGCAGGTGCTCGCGCGCTTCCTGCGTTATCGCACCTACCACGGCTGCTCCATGCCGCTGCCGGTGCAGGAGGCCAGCATCGCCGCCTGGGACGACGATGCGCACGCCGCGGCGAACCGCGCCCTCTACCGGGAGAAGTTCGCCCGCGTGCTCCCGATCCTCGCGCCGCACGTGGAGGTCGCCGCGCCCGACGCCGGATTCTATCTTTGGCCGCGGATCGGCCCCGACGACGAGACGTTCGTCCGCGAGCTCTTCGCGACAGGTCACGTCACCGTGCTGCCCGGTTCCTACCTTGCGCGCGACGCCGGTGCGGGCAATCCCGCTGCCGGGCGCGTGCGCATCCCGCTCGTCGCGCCGGTCGACCAGTGCGTCGAGGCCGCCCACCGCATCGCAGGTCTCCTGCAAGGACGCTGACATGACCGACACCGCACCGCTGCAAGCCCTCGTCGAAGCCGCCTTCGAGGCCCGCGCGGAGATCAACCCGCGCAACGTCTCGCGCGAACTGCGCATCGCGCTCGACGAGTGCCTCGAACTCCTCGATTCGGGCGCTGCACGGGTCGCCGAGCCGCACGCGGACGGCTGGCGGGTAAACGACTGGCTGAAAAAGGCCGTGCTGCTCTATTTCCGCGCGCACGACAACCGGCTCATCGAGGGCGGCCACACCCGGTTCTTCGACAAGGTGCCGCTCAAGTACTCGGCGATGGACGAGACCGCGCTGCGCGCGGGCGGCGCCCGCATCGTGCCGGACGCCATCGTCCGCAAAGGCGCCTACATCGGCCCGAACGTGGTGCTGATGCCCTCGTTCGTCAACATCGGCGCCTACGTCGGCGAAGGCACCATGGTCGACACTTGGGCGACCGTCGGCTCCTGCGCGCAGATCGGCCGCAACGTGCATCTCTCGGGCGGCGTCGGCATCGGTGGCGTGCTGGAGCCCTTGCAGGCTACGCCCACCGTCATCGAGGACGACTGCTTCATCGGCGCGCGCTCCGAGATCGTCGAGGGCGTGGTGGTCGAGCGCGGCGCCGTGATCTCGATGGGCGTGTTCATCGGCCAGAGCACCCGCATCTACGACCGCGAGACCGGTCGCATCACGCAGGGCCGGGTCCCGGCCGGGGCCGTGGTGGTCCCGGGCAGCTTGCCCGCCAAGGACGGCTCGCACTCGCTCGCCTGCGCGGTCATCGTCAAGAAGGTCGACGCCCAGACCCGCGCCAAGACCTCGATCAACGACCTGCTGCGCTCGGCCGACTGACCGATCCTCAGAAGCCTGATCCTCAGAAGCTCGCGGTGATCGACGCCGACAGCTTGACGCCCTGGTCGTAACGGTTGAAGTAGATCCGGTTCGGACCGCGTTCCTGGTACTCGCGATAGTCGCGACGCAGCAGGTTGCGGGCCTCGAACTTGAACTCCATCTCCTTGCCCATGAAATCGAAGCCCTGCCGGGCGACGAAGTCCACCGAGAACCCCGGCGACTCGTAGATGTCCGGGAGCCCGGCCGCGCCGCGGCTCGTGACGCGGTCGCTGGCGTAGGAGATGAGCAGCGTCTGCTGCGACAGCGAGTCCTCGTCCTCGAGGCCGATCTGCAGGTTGGCGAGGTGCTCGGACTGGCCGGTCAGGGGAGCGCCATCGCGGAAGAAGTTGCTGGCGGGCTGCGTGACCGTGCCGAACACGTCGGTGGTATCGCCGTCCTTGACGCTCAGCTCCGACTTCGACCAGGTGTAGTTGCCGATCAGCACCAGCCGGCGCGACGCGGCGAACGCGCTCTCCGACAGGTCCGACAGGTAGAGGTGCTTCTGCGACTCGATCTCGAGGCCGTAGAGCGTCGCCTGCGGTGCATTGGCGAAGCTCGTGACCGGGTTGTTGTCGTTGAAACCCGTGAAGGCCTCGATCGGCTTGTCGATCTGCTTCCAGAAACCGGCCGCCGACAGGCGCTGGTCGCGCGCGAAGTACCACTCCCAGCGCAGCTCGGCGTTCTTGAACTCGCTGTCGACGAGCAACGGGTTGCCGCGGTACGCGCGGTTGCTCTCGGGGTCGTAGTAGGCCTGGAACATCAGCTCGCGGAACTGGGGCCGCGCGATGGTCTGCGAGGCGTTGAAACGCGCCTGCATGTCATCCGCGAACTTCCACGTCAGCGTGAGGGCGGGCAGGACATAGTCGTTGTCGAGGCGCGTCGTCGCGGACGACCCCGCCGGCGTGGCGAACACCTGACGCGGCTCGACCACCTGCTCCGCCTGTTCGTAGCGCACGCCCGCGTTGACCTCGAAGCCGTCCAATACCTCGGCCTGCGCCTGGAGGTATGCGGCCTGGGTCTCGAGCGTGGCGGTGAAGGCCGGATCCGACTCCGTGGTCTCGATGGACCGGATGTCGTAGAAATCCACCACTTGGGCGCCGAGCAGGTAGTCGGGGCGGAACATCGCGACGCCGCTCGGGAAGGTCGAGGGCGCGATGGCGAGGAACTCGCGGCGCTCCGAGTCGCGCTCGGTGTCGGTACCCTCAAAACCCGCCGAGAGCACGAACTGCGGCGTGACCTCCCACGACGCATCAGCGCCGTAGGCCAGCAGGTCCTCATCGAGCTCCGAGAACACGATGCTCGCGTAGCCGGTCTGACCGTTGTCGAGGCGGTTGATGAAGTACGCGCCGTAGGGATCGGCAGCCACGTTCGACCGGGAATACCCGAAGCCGAGCTCGAACGGCGCCTTGCGGCTGGAGTTGGCGTAGGCGACGCGCAGGTCGAGCTTGAACGGATCGAGGTTGAAGCCGCCGCTCAGCTGCGTGCTCCACACCTGCCGCTCATACCAGCCCGTCTCCTGCTCGAGGAAATCGCGGCCCGGGCGCTGGCTGTTCTGCTTGCCTTCCGAGAGGCTGGTGCGCTTCAGGGTGTCGCGGATGATGAGGTTGGTCCAGCGG
>Ga0315903_10002298_pt1 | contig 28276 bp, 4 predicted proteins | sample LakEriMetagenome_7_FD_203524 | JGI IMG/M metagenome (GOLD analysis project Ga0315903, IMG submission 203524) | Freshwater fungal communities from buoy surface, Lake Erie, Ohio, United States - Buoy 2 MA119 | ecosystem: Environmental > Aquatic > Freshwater > Lake | place: USA: Lake Erie, Ohio... | reverse complement strand
ACTGGTACTGCAATGCCTCCTGATACAAGAGTTAGAACACTAGCTGATCTTCCACCAAGAGAAACTATGGCACCTGTTGATTTATCACAAAGACTTGAGAAAACACCTATAGCTGAAATGCCTGAAACTAGAAGACCAGCTCCTGCTAAACCTTCTTCAGGTGGTAGTAAAAAAGCACCAGCTAAAAAACCAGCTGCACCTGCTGCTAGTAATCCAAAAATTGTACCAAATCGCTTTGGTAATAAAACTGGGTATGTTGATAACGTGGCTCAGTATTATGATTATAGTAATGCTAACTTGTCTAATAATCCATATAATACACCATTCCCTAATCTTGATGCCGAGTTCCCAACTTCTCAATTAGGACCACTACAATCAACTCATATGTCTAAGGTTAGATGGGCAAATCCTGATGTATTAGGTCCTGTTGGTGAAAGAATTCTTGTAGGTAGTGATGGACATCGTTATGGTTATAGTATAGGAGAATCTGAAATAGACAACGTGGATTTCAACTATGTTAAAGGAATGCCCGATGAACTTATTCAGAGATCAGGTGTACGTCACCGAGATGATTACCATGAGGATGCTGATAGAAGGACTCAGCAAATGACTCAAGAGGCAAGAATGAGAGCATTAACTCAACCTAGAATAGGTCCAGCTTTTATGAATCAGATAAAAAAAGAAAATGGTGGTATGAACTACTTTGCTGGTGGAGAGATTGAAAATGATCCACATATCATGGAACTATATGGTTTTCAAAATGGTGGAGAGATTATTCAACTACCTGTAATGCCATATGGATTTGCTGAAATGGGTATGATGACTGGAGATGATGTAACAGGTAAAACTGGTAAAACTAATCCTCCAACTGGTGCACCTAAAATGATGAACTCTCAACAATTGGCTGGATTGGCAACACAATTCTTTTCAAGAGATCCATCTATGCAAACTCCAATTCCAAACTTTGTAGGTAGCTATCAATTATCTAATATGGATAAAACTCTTATGATGGAAGCAATGAAGCAAATGAAAGCTGGTCAAGGTAGTACTGGAGTGTATCCTGTTATCACCCCTCAAATGATTGATCAACTTAGACCAAGAGTTGAACAGAATGAATATTTTAATGAATCACGTACTCAGAGAATGGGTGGTATGAATTATGAAGATGGTGGTCAAATGCCTATGGATATTGCTGTTGCTAGATTCAAAGCTGCTGCTAAAGATAAAGGTTTATCTGGTGGTGAAGCAATGGCTTATGTAGAAAAGATGAAATCTAAATATAAGTATCAAAAAGGTGGTGCAGTATCAGAGAAAGAATTAGGTAATTATGAAGTAGGTATGTATGGAACAGGCGGTATTATGTACAATGGTACTAAATTCCCTGGATACAATAAACCAATTAGCACAGCTCCTGGAGATAAATTTAAAAAACAAATGGTTTTACAAAAGGGAGGTAAGATTAAATTAGTTAAATTTGGACATCGTTAATAAAAATAATAATGAATAACTTAACACCACAAGAAATTCAAGAACTATTGGAGATGGGCATCGACCCATCTTCAGTTGTTTCTGCATATAATGAAGCTGACCTTGGATCATTTATTAATAACACTGTTGGTAAATTAAAAAATGCTTTTGTATATCAACCAGAATATGATGCTCAAATTGTAGATCCTTCAGCTCCCCCACAAGGAGGTACAGCTTTTAATTTATCTAAAGGAACAGGTAGTAGTGTATTCAATACTGGTGCCCCATTAAATGTAACAAACCCTAATCAACCTAGTCAAATTCAAATGACTGGTTCTAATGCACCATCTGTTACAAATCCTATTCAAGTAACTCAATCTGGTCCTACAAAATTGCAAAGTGCATATCAAAAGACAAAAGAGTTTGCAACTAAAGCAGAAGATTATTTAAAGGATAAATACCAAGATAAGATTAAGGATGGTAAATCTTTTAAACCTTTTGATAAACCAATGCAGAGTTTGGTGGGTGCAATTTCTTATGGTGCTGGTATGAATCAAGCAGCTCAAGTACAAGAGCAAAATAGAATGGCTTATCAATCTCCGTTTAAAGAGGCTGGTAATACCAAAGAGTATTATAAAGAAGACTTTATTGGTGAAAATGATCCTATGTATTTTTTAAATTCTAGATTTGGGGCTAAAGCAGAAGCTGCTCCAATGTATGCTGCTAATGGTGTACCTATTGAAGCTGAAGGTGGTGAGTTTTATCTTGACCCTTCCACTGGTGCTACCCTACCTATTCATGGTCCTTCTCACGAGGATGGTGGTGTTAAGATGGTAGCAGAACAAGGTTCTTATATTATGTCTGATAATGTAAAGATTCCTGGTTCATTTGTAAATGATATGTTGAAGAAAAATGTATTGCCTCCTAAAAAACAATACACTATCTCTGATGTAATTAGACAGTTTCCACAACACTTTGATACTAAAGCTGATGCTGAAAGATTAGCAAACAAATCATTAGATCCTATTGCTAAAAATAGTTATGAGATGAATATGAGAAAGAAGTTAGGTAATGTATCTAAACTTCTAGCATATCAACAAACTATGAATGGTGGACATGGAGAAGAACAAGGTCCAGAGGCTAGATATGGAATGGAAATTAATGGTGCTGCACCATTATCTTTTGACTATCGTCCTGATGAGTTAAGAGTTAAGGATATGCAAGAAATGCAACAGCAACAAATGCCTACTGCTAGAAAAGGTATTAAAAATAAGAAGGCTATGGAAATTAGTGATGAGGAGCATAGAGCATTAGTGAGACAATTAGAACAACAAGGGTTAGTACCTAAAAGTGTAGATGTTTCAACTAATTCTACTACAGCTGGTCCATCTGTTCCAGGAGCATTAGATCAAGCACGTTTAAGTGAACTTGATAGATTAGTTTCAACAGGAAAAATTACAAAACAACAAGGTGATTTATTAAAACAAAATATGACAATAAAACCTGATGGTTCATTGTCTATTAATTACAATAAGGATCTTGCTGGTATGGACAAAACCTTATTAGGTAATATTGCATCTAGTCTTGGTAATAGATATGTTGGATTTACAAATATTCCTGAAGATATTAAAACCCTTCAAGGACAAAATGTATCACTTATTCCTGGTAGTAGAAAAGAACAATTTTACGATAAAGTAAGTGATAAGACATTTAATTCAATGGAGGAATACAATAAGTATAAACAAGATAATCCTCAAATTTATAAGGAGTATGCTAAAACCTTAGAGCACTATACCACTCAAAAAGAATACTATGGTGATAAGATGAACACTCCAGAAGAAGCTGTAAATATTCTTAAACAATATGATGATGATGGTAAAATTGATCATTTTGTTTTAAAACCAGAAATGGTTACAGGAGCAGATGGTAAACCTGATCCTCAAAAATTAGAAGAGATTGTAAAAGCATTTAACTCATTACAGGGTTCTACTCCTAATAAAAAAGGGAACCGTGGATTTGAATATAAAGATGAAAAAGGTAATACTCACACTATTACACAAGGGGCTACTCCTGGTTTAGAAGGTAGTAATTTCTTTGCAGGTTTAACTCCTGATATGGCTGCTGCTTATTATGTATACAAAACATATGGGCAAGAAGCATATGATCAACATAAAGGTGATCCAAATGCTTTAAAAAATATTTGGGGTAAAGATGCAATTGGTTTAAGTGATGAGGATCTGAAATCTGATGCTTGGACTAGTGGTAAGTTTTTTGATAAAGAGTGGACAAAAAGGAATGAACAGAATATGCCTGCTGGATTAAGAGCAGCATTAGGTAATGATAATTTATTTGGTATGGATCACATGGATCCTAGATATCAAAAAATATTAAATGTTGATCCAGAAAAAAGAATCATTCCAGGAGTTGGTGAGATGCAATTTGAAGGAGAACCTGATCAAACTCTTATTCCTCCTCCACCTAAGAAAAAACCACCTTATAAAGAACGTTTACCTCTTGGTCAATATATGGGTTTATTGCCATCTCCTCGTACTCAAAACTATTTACCTGAGTATAGACAAGAGAGATATGAGCCAAACTTGATTTCATTGCGTAGTGCTAAGAATGATCAAGTAGCAGCAATGAATAGTATGTTGCAACAACAAGGTATGAATCCTGCTACTATGTCAGCAAGACAAGCTTCATTGTATGGTGAAGCTGCTAAAAATATTGGAGCTATTACAGAACAAGAAAATAATACTAATGCACAAATTTTGAATCAAGCTAAAGCACAAAATGCTCAAATGGCTAATCAAATTAATGCAATGCAACAAAATGCTAATAGACAATTTGTAACAGAGAATGCTCAAGATTTAGCTGCATTGGATGCTGATAGATATAAGAAGTTAAGTGATCTTTATACTGCTCAACAGAAAGTAAATCAATATAACGCACAACTTAATTTCCTTGATCAACATGCAGGACCTAATTATGATTATGGTCTAGATAAAGAAGGTAACATCACTCTTAGTAGAAATGATAAGAAAGTTGATTATGATCCAAGTCTAGCTGCGGCTACTGCTAAAACCCAAGGTTTAGCAACTTCTGTTGAAAGTTCTAAAACTACAAACACTAATACCACTACTCCTGAGAAAAAGGAAGAAAATGCTAATACAACTACTACTAAGCGACTAGGAGGTAAGAATAAAAATTATCGTATGTTGTATTAATTCTTTATATTTGTAAATCTACAATCATGGCTGTAAATCGTTTTTCCCCTATACAAGGATTACCTGAATGGCAACCTCAAATCCCACTTGAGATGTTGGCTAAAGCTCTTGTTTATAAACAAGAGTTATTTGATAAAAACTTAAATATTATTAGATCTGATATTTCTGCACAAAAGAATATTGCAGATAATATTTTAAATGGTGCTGCAAAAAATGAATATGTAGCTAAGGTAAATGCTTTTAAAAACAACTTAAATAAAAATTTTGCTTTTGCTGATTTGACAGATGATATGGTTTTATCTGGAATTGGTAAGGATATGTTGAAAATTGTAGATGATCAAACTTTTGTTTCTCACGTTCAAAAATCTAATACTATTAGAGAGGGTATTAAAAAGTATAAGGAAGCTAGAGAGAAGGGTAATGGTAAAGATAATTTCTATACTGGTGCTCAAGAAGCACTATCAATGGATTCCTACAATGATTATATAAATGCAGAAGATCCTAATCAAGCATTGAATGTATCTTTGAGAGGATTCAAACAAGATATTGACGTACCAGGATTAATGCAAGAAGCTCTAAAGGGTATTGCTGATTTTAAAGATAAGAATGTTCAACTAACAGAAATGGGTTGGATGTATAGAATGGATAAGTACAGTACAGTAGATCAGCAAAAAATTATGAATAGACTTCAACCCTTGTTATCAAGAGCTGATGTTCAAGATCAACTTTATGCTGATGCATTCTATAAATATAGAGATAATCCTAATACTATTTTAAATCAATCTGTTCAGAATTATCAAAGTAAGATTTCTACATTAGAGCAACAAAATAAAGTATACGAAAGAAATATTGTTGCTAATCATAAAAATGCAGAAGCTGTTAGTTATAATAGAGGGTTGATTGAAAGAAATAAAAAAACAATTGAAGGTTATCAGAAAGAGGTAACTGATCAACAACAACTATTATCTAGTATTAATCCTTCTGCTTTAACAAAAGAAGACAAATTAAAACTAAGAAATCTTGGTAAGCAACTTTATACTGAACAAACAGTAAATCCTTTTGCTCAATCATTTGCAATTAGTGAACACGATATTGATTTAAAAGAAAATCCTCAGAAAAAAGCAATGTTTGAAGCACAACAAGCAATGTTGAGATTAACAACAGAGTATGCTTTAAAGTGGGATTTAGAACAAAAGAAGATGAATGCTATTTTGGGAGAACAACAAACTTTTACTTCCACTGAAAATTTATCTGAGCAAGATTTTACTGATGAAAAAATTTCAACAGATCTTAAAACATATTCTACTGGTATGCAAAATTCTAAGGCTGCATTAGCTAGAGAATTGCAAAAAGAATATGAAAGTCATTTAAGTGATGCCGAATTGAACTCTCCTAAAAGATGGTTATTTGTTACATCTAATGGTGGATTTAATATGGGTAATGTTGACTATTGGATTAAACATAGAACCATTAATGGTTTACCAGGATCTGCTGCTGTTACAGGTGGATTGAAAACTCAAAAAACAGAACAACTATTTTCTCAATACGATGATAATAGAGTAAAACTTGCAGCTATTCAAGAAAATGAAAAAGCTGTAGCTGATAAAATTATTGGTAGTAATAATGAAAGGTTTGGTAATACGGACTTGAGAACACTATATTCTCAATATGCATCTAATATACAAACACTATATCAAAATCCTGATAATCCATTTTCCAAAGGGGTTTATGGACCTAATTTAAAACTTAAACAAGAAATTGTTTCTAGATATGGAAGTGATGCTTGGGATAAATTGTATTCTTTAGATAAAGAAGTTAGATCTCAAAAATCTAAATACCGTAAAGAAGTATATGGTGCTAATACTAGATTGGGTGTTGTTAATCTTCCTGGTGTTTACTCAGTAGGTAAAGATGGAAACACTAAAGAACTTACTGATGGGTTTGTATCATATATGAATATATTAGCTGGGAAGAATGGAAAAAACATTAGATTTGATAAATCTGATATTGCTTCTGTTGCTCATGAAAAAAGAGCTAATGGTAAAACATATCATTTAATTACTATTGGTGGTAAGAAAAATGATTCTGGTGAATTTGTAGGTGGACAAACTATTGAGTTAGAAGATAATGACGTATCTAACACTCGCTATAAAATTAAAGATACTAAATTTTATAATAGGGTAGGTCAATATACAATGGGTAGACTTGATGGAAGTATCAGTACACCTACTACAGATGCTGGGTTACTTACTTCTTCAAATGGTCGTACACACTTTGCTTATGTGGAAGATCCAAATGGTACTTTTACATTTAAAGTTAAAGGAGTTAAATCTGGTAAAGTTACTTATCGTACATCTTTTGATAAATACTTAACTAATAATTATAATCCAGGAGTAACTAAAGAAGCAATATTAGATGCAATTGATTGGGTTAGTCAGAACGTTGGTGACATCGGGGTAATGACTGAACAAGAACTTGCTAATGCACTTACACAATATAATAATTCTAAATAACTATGGCTAATAATCCAACGTTTGAACAATTTTTAAAAGAAGGCGGAGTTAAAAATAAAGTAGCTCCAGAAAGAGGTGCTGTTGGTGGCATGTTTGTACCACAAGCTCAATATGATCGTTACATGGATCCTAAGTTAGGATTTGATGTATCTAGAGATAATGAAGACTACTATGGTGAAAATCAAGGAGTATTTGAAAAAATTGCTTATGCAGTACCTAGTTTTGTAGGTAACACTGCAATCAATATCGTTGGTAACTTGTCTGCTATTCCTGTAGGGATTGTATCTGCTATTGCTAATCAAGATGCTTCTAAGCTTATTGATAATAGCTACACCCAAGCTTTAGATTCTATGAGTGAAGGGATTAGTGATACATTTAAATTTTATAGAACAAAAGAGGAAGAAGAAAATAGTGTTTTAGGAAACATGTTTGGAACAGGAGCAGCAAACTTCTGGTTAAATGATTTCCTAAATGGTGCATCATTTGCAATTGGAGCAATTGCTTCAGAGGCTATTATGACTGGTCTTACTGCTGCAACATTTGGTGGAACTGGTGTAGCTCAAGCTGGAATGACAGCAAGATTAATTAATAGAGCTGGTAAACTTTTTAAAGCAGCAGACAAAGCAGCTGATGCTGCAGGAGCATTTAAGTATGCTGATGATGCTGTAAAAATGGGTCAAAATGCTACAGAAGCTGCATTAAAGGCTACAGCTCAAGCTCAAGGTTTAACTAGTTTAGGAACTCTTGGTAGACAACTTACTTTTGGTACAGCTTATGAGGCTTCTGTAGAAGCTCGTCATCACATGAGGGATTTAAAAGAACAACTCATTGAACGAAAGAAAGCAGCTAAAGGTGGGGTAGAACTAGACTCTTTTGAACTAGAAGATATTGATGATCAAGTAAAGAGCTCTGGTACTGGTGTATTCTTATCTAATATGGCATTACTATCAGTTAGTAATGCTGCTCAATTTAATCACTTTACTTATGGGGTAAAAAACCTTATTGGTAAAAATGCAGGTAAACAAGTAATTAAAGGATTAGAGAAAGAAGCTTTTGTTGAAGGTGTTGATGAAGCAGGTAAAGCTATTTTAAAACCAGCTTTTGAAACTTGGGGTAAGCTAAGAAAAACTTGGGATGTTGTTAAGTTGGTAAAAAACCCATTAACTGAAGGTCTTGAAGAATCTTTGCAATCTGTTATTAACAATGGTTTTACGGAGTACTCTATGAATAAATTAAATCCTTACTCTCAAAAGGAGTCTGCTGATTTAATTGAATCATTTGGAGATGCTTTTTCAAAACAATTTGATTTAGGTAACAAAGAAGCTTGGAAAGAATTTGCCGTTGGTTTTGTATTAGGTGGTGCAGGTATTCCAATGTATGGACGAAAAGGAGTAGATGCAGAAGGTAAAACTAAATATGGTTTTACTTTAATGGGTGGTATTGCAGATGATATTAAAGATCGCAAATATGAAAGAGAGCAAACTAAACAGTATGCTAAATTTTATAATGCCACTCAATCTAAATCACCAATTGATTCTGTTAATGTTGTAAGAAATACAGTTAAAGCTGGTATTGAAACCAATAGTATTTCTAAACAATATGATGATCATATTAATGAAGGAAACTTCAAAGAAGCAAAAGATTCTCAAGAAGATATTGCTTTCTCATTTATTAAAGCCGCTTTTGATACTGGTAGATTTGATACAAGAGTAAAGGGTATTGCAGATGATGTATTAGCAATGAGTAATGATGAGTTTGCAAAACAATTTGGATATGATAATCTCTCTGAAGAAGAACTTCAAAGTAGAAAAGAGAGTGTTGTTAAAACATATGAAACATTAGCAAATCAAGTAAAGGATTCTATCAAGTTGGTAGACAGTGCTTTACCAAATGTAAATGAATCATTACGTACTGCTATTGCTCACTCATTGTTTAGAGATAAAAGAATTGATGATAGAATTTCTTCACTAGTAAATAGAGTTAATGAGCTTGGTGGATTTGGTTATAGACCAGAAAAACTAAATGATATTATCGGTATGTTTTCTAAAACATATGCTTTTGAACCAGAAGAAGGACAACTAGTTAATAAGAAAGCATTAGATGATAATATCAAATTTCAAACATTAGCTAAAGAATATGAGGAATTAACAGCACCAGATCCTACATTAACTGTAGAAGAATCTGTTGCTAGAAATAAAAAAGCAGAAAAAGTTAAAGCTCAAATTGAACAACTAATTAAAAAATATCCTGCTATTGCTGGTGCAGCAAATATCATGGATGTAACTAATAATATTAATGAGTATAATAAGTTTTTAGATTCATTAAACACTATCAAAGAAGCACCAGGAGTTAACAAAGATGAGTTGGATACTATCTCTAGTGATCTAAACAAATTGTTTGCTGATAAGATTCGATACACTGCTTTACACAATTATCTTTTTACAAAAGAAGGCCAGACTAAATATGATAATATTGAACAGGCCATGAAAGAATTGTTTGAAGAAGCAGTTAATAAAACTGATGAGGAGTTAAATAACGATCCAACATTCCAACACAAATTAAGACTTGTATTGGAAGGTATGGGTTTACCTACTTCATTAATTGAAAAAGGTAAAAAGTTGAATCTTGGAATGTTAAAAGATAGAGATCAACTTGAAAAAGAATCAGCTATTGATAAAGCTAAAACTAAAGAAGCTAAGAAAAAAGAAAAGGATAAAAACAAAGCTAATCAAACTAAAGAGGAAGCTAAGAGTAATATTAAAAATGTAAAAACACAAATTGAGAATGAAGAACTATTAGAGTTAATTAGTGATATTCAAGATCTAATTGATTCTATTGATTTTAACAGTATCAACAACAGTACTGATATTAATAATTTAAAAGAAAACAAAACAGAGTTAGAAAACTTTAAATTAAAACTAAAAGAAGAATTAGCAAAAGGTAATAAGGATGCTTCTAAAATTCAAAGTATCATCACTTCTATTGATGATACAGTGAAGGATATCAATACCTTCTTATCTAATTTTGGAAAAAATAAAATCATTGCAGATATAGCTGACAAAGCATACCGTCATGGTTTTGAAAATTTAAATAGAAACTTTTTTGTTCCTGAAGGAGCTACCCCTGAAGTTGCAAAATTCTATGAAGGTCTTAGTAAACAGCTTACAGCAATTAGTCAAAAAGATTTTGAAGATGCTATTGAATCAAAATCAATTGAAATACGTAGAGTAAGTCCTCCTAATGCAGGACAACAGTATGAACTACGTGATGGATTCTATTATACAGTTCCTCAGTACTTCTCATTAATGTATGCTAATGGAAAGATGATAGGTTCTCTTGAGAACCCTCAACAATATATGTATTCTGTTGAAGGATCAAATGACCTTATTCCTATTGATTGGTTTTCAGATGTAGAAAATCCAAGTGATTTATTCTTATCTCAAATTGCAGTATTCAATGGTAACTATGTTGTAGGTAACAAGTTATCTCAGAATGCTAAAATTATGGTAGCTCAAGCTAAATCTATTATTAGTTTTTATGAGAATGTAGTAAAGGATAATGAAACTATTCCTTACGATGTTATCAATCAATACTTTAATTTGTCTAAGAATGCATCTAGAACAGATGGTATTTCTAGAACATTAGAAGATGTATTCTTTAGTGGTAAAATTAACTTGCCAGAAATAAACATTGATGGTAATAATATTGATGGTATTGTTTTAATTGAGAGTATTGGTGGTCAATTAAAATTCAGTGTTGTTGATGCTGAAGGTAATAAAACAACTATTCCACCTACTCACGAGCTCTATAAAATCTTACAACAACCAAAAGTTAAAAAGGTATATAATCAATTTTTAAAGTTTGGATCATATGTAATATTTAATCCAAATAACCAACAACTTTATCCTGCAGAATTGGGTAAAACAGAAAATTGGGGAGAAGGTTCTGCACAAATGTTGAACTTACTTAATTCAATTTCTACTATTGATATTAGTGAAGAAAACTATGAGGAATTACTAAAAAATATTCCACAAGATAGTAATGGTAATTATCTTATTGAAGTTCCTGGAACTGGGGGAGTGTTGGTAAAAGTATTTAAGAATAGAAAAAATCAACCAACTATTTCTGCAAGAACAAACTTTTCTTTCTCAGAACAAGCTAACACACCTGATGGAAAACTATTTATTCCTACAAGACCTACTAATGATAAACAATTATTTCCATTTGGAAACATTGATGTTGTTGTAGAAAAATCAGTGAATCAAGAAACTGATAAAACTACTCTCAAATTAACTGTTCAGTTTCCAGATAAATTGAATGGAAAACAATCTGGTTTTATTGACTTCTATTTAGATGAAGAAAACTTTGTTATTGAAAATAATAATGTTGTTGGTTTCAAACTTGATATGGATGGAGAGTTTACCTTATATCCATATACATTAAACAACGCATCTAAAGGTGTTGCAAAAGTAAAACCTGTTGTTTGTAAATCATTTGCTGATTTATTCAAACATATTAATGATAATAGAGAAGTCTACTCAAGTGTAAAAAATTTAGGTGGATTAGAAAATTGTGAAATTAATATTAAAGAGGAAGATCAGGAAAGATCTGGATTTAAATTAGTAGATACTAACCCTGTTAAATTAACAGTGAGGGAAAATCCTGATGGCGCAATTAAAATTGTTCCAAAGAACACTGGAATTATTTCTAAACCAGCTCCAAAGAAAGTTGAAAAAACATCTACAATTAAAGCTGAAGCTCAACCTGTATCAGTTAAAAATGCTACAGAACCTGAATTATCAACTACTTCAACTAAACCTGTAACAGCTAATGATAATAAACCTGTTAGTGTTATTATTGATAAAGTATCACATTCATTTACAGTAGCTGATTTGAAAAGCTTTATACAGGTATTATCTCAAACTCTTAACGATGAAGTTAATGGTAAAGAATATCTCAATGCTTTCTTAAAATTAATGGAGCATCCTGCACTAAAAAATGAACTTAAGCAATTTACAGGTTCTTTAAATATTTCTTTAAGTAGTCCAGCACGAGCTTCTAAACAAATTCATTTACTATCAGATTTACTTAAATCTCCTCAATCTAGAAAATTTTATCAACTTTACAGAGAAGGCTTATTAAATTACTTTAATAGTTTATTACAACAACAAACTACTGTAGAAGAGCCTGTTGTAGCTGAAGAACCTTCTACTGCTCCAACTTCTACTGAACCAACAATAACGCCTACTTCTACAGATGATAATACAAAAACACCTATAGAAGGGCTCAATGAAAGATTGAATAGTTATGGAAATGCTAAAGTAGTATTACCGTCTAATTTTTATGAAGGAGCTAGACCTACTGGTAGATTAAATGCATTTAAATCTGCTATAACTAAAGTAGCTGAAAATTTAATAGCACTTGCTAATGTAAATCTTAATGAGTTTGATTTTCTTAGTGAAGAAGATAAAAACAGATTAGACGCATTAAAACCTTTAGCTAATGAGTTAAATAAAATAAATACTAATGATATTTCTTCTGCTGATAGAAGAACTGTAGCTGTAGAAAAAAGATATGCTGCACTTACCAATCAATTAGCAAATGAGTTTGTTGATATAGTAGGAAAACATGTAGAGCAACAACTTGGTAAAAAGATTACTGTTTCTACAGATACTAAAGCTGATATAGAAGTTATTTCTGAAAACTATACACCAGAATTACTTAGAGCTAATCCTGATAAATTATTTTTATTTGGTGATAACAATACTAGAACAGGTAAAGGTGGACAAGCTGTTATTAGAGATGAACCTAATGCAGCAGGTATTTCTACAAAAATATTACCTAAAAATACACCTGAAGCATTTATGTCAGATGATCAGCTTGATGATAACAAAGCTGTTATAGATTCTGATATTAAAAATGCTAAAGAAAGAGCTATAAAAGAAGGTAAAACTATTGTTCTTCCTAAAGGAGGATTTGGTACTGGATTAGCAGCACTTGCTACAAAAGCACCTGAAACATTTGCTTATCTTAATAAAAGACTTCAAGAAGAATTTGGATTTAATAATACTACTGGAGAACTAGCTGTTTTAGAAGGTAAACCTGTTGAAACTTCTAAAAAATCTGTTCAAAGTAGTAAGAGTAATTTGATTAATAGGAAAAGAAATGCACCAAAAAATAATGAAAATCCTGATAATCAACCTCCATTCTCAATGTTTAATGAGAATGAATTAGAAGAAAGTTCTATTTCATATGAGCAAGCTGTTAGAAATATTGCAGAGTTGTTACCCGATACTATTGATATTAGAGATATCAATGAAGTAATTGGTAAGCTATCTGCTAATGGTGTTCCTGCAGGTGTATTGTTTAACAGAATTATCTACTTGAGTAAGAACTTTAGAAATAAAGGAACAGAATATCACGAGGCATTTCACGCTGTATTCAGATTATTATTTAATGACCAAGAGATTGCTAATGTATTACAATTAGCATCAGCTAAATATGGTACACCTACTATTGATCAGTTGTTAGATTTGAGAGATAGAAGTGCTGAATACAATGACTTCACACAAGAGCAACTCACTCAATTATGGTATGAAGAAAAATTAGCAGATGATTTTGCAAAGTATGCTACAAGTAATGGAACCAAGAAGGACTTACCTAATGGATTCTTTGCAAAGCTATGGGCATTAATTAAAAGCTTTATTGGTATTACAAAGTCCACTGATGATTCAGTTGAAAAATACTTTGATAATATTTTAAATAAGAGTTATAAGAACAGACAAGTTAGAACCACTGCATTTCCTACATTAGTTAATATTTCAGTGTTTGACTTGTACAAAAACTCAGATGGTTTAAACATCACTTCTGCTCAAAGTCAACGTATCACTGCTCAAACATTAAAAGAAGTGTTGGTAGCAGCACAACGTAATGGTGTTGACTTAAATGATATTCAAGATGAGTTGATCATTGATGCATTTAAAGAAGTGATTAATAGTAAATATGATCCTGATTTATACTGGGATTATTTAATGGATATGCCAGATTACAAAAGGGAGGCAATTGAAGATAGAATTGGAGTGTTTTATGAAACATTGTACCGTGTAAATGATGAGGGTGATGGTTGGGTGGAACATGATAAAAACTTCCCAACTATTGTAAATGAAATTAGAAAGAAATTAAAATACTACGAAGAGATTGTAAATGAAACTTGGGATGTCTCTGAGAATGAGGAAGAAACCCCAGATCAATTAAGTAGTATTGAATCATATAAGGTTGGTGGATTTAGTTCTGCTCCTGCCTTCATGAGATACTTTATGTCTACTGTAGAATTAAAAGAGGATGTATTTGGAATTGGTGTAGACGTTGAATCACTAAGTGATTCTGAACAAGACTTCTTTACAACCACTGCTGATGGTTATAAGATCTATAATGGTGTTCTAAGTAGGGTATCTGATTTAAGAAAAGATCAAATTCTACCAGCTTTGATGTCTATGGTTAACAACAAAAACATTGAAGCATTTAGACAGAAGTTTTTAACTGAAGTGTTGAAAGAATACTACTTCAACACTGGTAATAGAAGAATGGCCTTTGAAGCTAGTTATATGAACTATGATCCAGAGGTTCACACTCACGAGGAACTATCTAAAACAGCTTTGTATAACATGTTCTTGAGAACATTTGATAAAGCTAGAATTAATCCAACTACCACATATGTTGATCAAAAAAGTGGTAGTAAAAAAGGTGGTACTAGTATTTCAATTGGTCGTGCTAACTTAAGAGGTGTAGACCAAAAACAATTAGAACAATGGGATATTAACTGGAGTGCTAAGAAACGTAACTTTAAAGATAAATCTGAAATTCTTAGTGTTTTAAATAATATCAAAGCGCAGTTTGAAAGCAACCCTATAACCTTTGAAACTTTAAATGAAGTAGTAACTAATATTAAATCATCTTTCTCTGAGTTAGGTGTTGAGCTACATGAAGATTACATTAAGGCATCTTTGTTGTCTGTTAATAGAAAACTACTTAACAAGAAAGCAAAAGAAGATGATGTATTCTCAAAAGAAGCTCTACTCTTTTTGAGTACTGTACCTGGTTCATTAAAGAAGATTGATTCTAAAATGCTTACAGGTATGATTGCCTCTGCAAATAGTTTAACTACAAACCTAAACTTGTTTGCTAATATCAGTACTGTTACTAATGATGATGATGTATTAGTAGATACCATCACCCAAGCTAATACCAGATATAGACAAATGGCAGAAGGAAATGCATTCTTTGATGAGAATGTAGTTGAAGCTAACTATAGAAATGCTGATGGTGAAACAGTTTATTCATTCGTTGAAAAATCATACATCACAACATTTGTAAAGCAAGCTAAAAATATCTTCTCAGAAGTATTTGATGAGATTGAAAACAATCCAGAATTTACAGAAGAGGATGCCTCAGATATGTTGTTGGAGAAAATGATTGATGCAGAGTTCTTCACTCAAGATGACTACTACTTAGCTAAGAGTAGAGTTAGATTGTTGATGCACAACTTCTTACTTAAGAATAAAAAAGAGCGCACTATCTTTTTGAACAACTTAGATATTAAGTTTATTGATGGTCTTGTTGATAGACCACTTAAAAAAGAAAAGGGAGAAATTAACACAGATATTAGTAAAGGAAAAGGTTTTGATAGAAGAGCTTCTACATATGGTAGTATGTCAGTTCGTGATAAACTACTTTACAATATTTTCAACTATGTTAATAGTGCTAGTGTTGTAGATGAAGAAACAGTAGGTACAACTAAGGTAACTAAAACTGAAATCTTTTCTCAAAGTATTGGTGTACAATCTGATAAAAATACCCACTTCCTAATTGACTTCATTAAGAAAAATTATGTTACGGTAAATGATTTTACCACTGAATTTTACGAGAGTGTAAATGGTTTAATTAAAGGTGAGTATAATAGAATTGTAGAACTACAAAAAGAAAGTAAAGATTTATTTGAATATAGAACCACTGGAAAAAAGGCATCTTGGATTCAAAAATCCAATCTTGAAATTGGTTATGAAGATTTCCATTACATTAGAAAAAATGGAGTTGACTATTACATTGTAGATGGCCAAGTTAAAGGAATAGATAGAGATGGTAATGTAGTTGAAAGTCAAGATGTTACATTAGATAATTTTAGAGGATTACAAATTTATAATTTTAATCCTGCTAGATATGCTCTTACTAATCCTGCTATTGCAGAACAACTTGAAGCACTAAGAAATGGTGCAATTAATAATCTGCCATTTCCTGGATTAGATGTATCGAAAGCTGGCATTAAAATGATAATGGACTTTCAATTTGAAAGATTCAAAAAGATGTTGTTTACTACTAAAATCAATGCTCTTAGTGAAGTAAAAACAGATGGTGGAGAAACTCTTATTATCCAGAGACAACAAATTTTACCATCACAATTATTTAATGGTGGTACTAGAGTTAAGATTGGTGGAGTTAAGCAAACTGTTTCAGTGTTGAATGAAAACATGTTGAAGAATTATTTCTTTAACTACTACCTAAACAATATGGCATTCTCTCAAATGTTGAGAGGTGATAAATATTTAAGTGTCTCTGATCCTACTAATGGTGTAAAACGTGAAAGTAAGAATAATGCCTCTGGTCCAAACATGGGTGTTGGTCAAACTAACGTGTCTATTATTGATCCTACAAAAGAATTACTAGATGATCTAGAACGTACTGGTGTTAAGATTGATCCAAACAAATCTATTGAAAGAGCGGATGCTCAAGGTATTGCTAGAATGGATTGGCACCAAACTTACTTAAGATCACTTGGTAAACAAGATATTAGAATTAAACAGATCTATCGTAAGTATGAAAAAACAGGTGTACTTTCTGAAGAAGATTCTAACTACTTAGAATCAAAGGGAGCTCTTATGCAAACTTTGAAGTTAGTATATTCTGCTGATAAGTATTTGAAGATGTCTGTTACATTCTTAAATAGAAGAGATACCTCAACTGTTTTACCACAGAATGAAGTATTATTCAAAACATTAATTGATGCTAAACATGCAGCAGAAGATAACAACAACTTTTTACCAGCTAACTTCTTTGATGATACTACATTAGAATCACTAGGTTTAACACCTAATGCAACTGTTGAATCTATTTCTGAAAAACTCAGAGAATTGTATGTTCCTTTAGTAGGTAGAGAACAACTACATGATTTGTTGAATTCTATGGAATCTACCAACACTGATTTCACCGTATACAAATCAGGTTCTAAAACTGTAAACAAAGATGTTGGCTACTATCATAATGGTCAGTGGGTATTGAAACCATCTGCCTTTACAAATAGTAACTTGAGGGAACAAGTTGTAACTGAAAACTTAAAAGATTCTGGTATTGATGGTACTCAGAAAAACCAATTGATTACATCTGAACAGTTTGGTGATGCTGAAACTACATTTAATGATAAAAGAATTAAGGTTTCAAATGCAGTAAGTGCACATGATAAACACTTAGCTAATAGAATTAAGCTACAATACAACCAACTAAAATCAATGGTTGTTAATAAAAATGGTAAAGCTGTTTGGGATTATATCTTAGATGAATTTATCAATGACCTCAACTCTTCTGGTAAAAACCCATTGGTACTTGAGTATGCTAAAGCTATCAAGAATGAACAAGGATTTACAAACTCTCCTGAGTATAATTTAAATCACCCATTTGTTGAAACATTATTCCAACAATCTTTCTTGTCATTTGCATCTAAGAACTCTACTAAATCAAAAGCTAACCTTATCAAGTTTACACTTGTATCTGATGATATGATTAGCATGGTTAGAGATACAATTTATTATGTTGATAAAGAGGTAGTTGCATTAGGAGATAGTATCCTAAATAACAAATTAAATAAGAATGGTACTGTTAGTAATCTAACTGAACAAGAACAAGAGTTTGTTGATAATAATTTAGAATTAGAAAAGTACAACAACAACTATGAATTAGCTTATGCTAACTGGAGAAGTGAGAATGTAAATGAAACAGTACTTAGTAAAAGAGATCTAGTTAGATTAACTCAAGGACGCTATAACCCTAATGGTGAAATTACTACTAGTAGATTAAAGCATAGAGTACTTGGTGAGGATGGTAAATACTATTCAGAGTGTATCGTATCAGAGTGGTTCTTAAAGAAGTACGGATTGAAAGTAGGTGATAGAATTCCTGATAGATTACTAAAGATGTTAGGTGTACGTATTCCTACACAGGATAAACACTCAATGGTTTCTCTTAGAATTGCTGGCTTCAAACCTGGTATTCATGGTAATGATATTCACGTTCCTATGGAAGTTCTATACTTATCAGGAGCTGACTTTGATATTGACGCTTTGTATACAAGGATTATTGCAAAGCTTGCTAACAAAAATAAATTCTTTGGTGATTACATCAAAAGTAGTAACTACAATGATGCTTTAGAAACAGCATTTGAAGAATTTGTTGATGATGTAAAGAATAACAAAATCTACAAGAAGAATTTAAAGATTGCATTGCAAAACTCTGAAATCATCAGAGATTACAATAAACTTTTAAACGTACTTAATAATGCTTTTGAAGAAATTAATAAACGTTCTATTGAGGAGAAGAATCAGAATTTTGCAGAATCATTAAATGTTGGATCTCTTATTGAACTAAATGATCAACAATATAGAATTGAAGATATCACTCCTGATAACATCACTCTATTGGATTTAGATACCAATGTATCTACTACATTCCCTATTGATCAATTCAACTCTCAATTTGCAGAGAACACTGAATCACAATTTGAAAAAGTAACTAGAGAGTCCAAAGAATTGTTTGATCAACTTCCTGAAGAGATTAAAGTAAAATATAGAGAAAGAAGAAATCTACTTAGAGAGTTTGGTAATAGCGTGTTTAATAATTTTATTTCAGATATTGAACTTACCAATCGTTTGTTAGAAACAGAACTTTATGGTGAGGATGTTTTACTTCAAGCTTTTGGTGAATCATTACAAAATATTTTAAATGAGTTTGGTATCCCATCATCAAACTTAATTACCTCATTGTTCAATACACACAATGATCACCTACATACTGTCATCTTACCTAAAGCTTTCTCAGCTGCATCAGGTATTAATCCTGATATAAGTGAGTTTGAAGGAAAGTATGGTAGAACAATTCGTAATAATATGCAGGCTTATACAGAAGGACGAGTTGATGCTATCACACCAATTACTATCTCTGAAACAAATAATATTTTGTTGGAACTAGAAATAGGCTTGGTACACAACTCTGGTAACAAAGAAATTTCTGGAACTCCTGCAACTCTTTCACCACTACGTGAAATTGAAAGAGAATTAGCTTCTAATGGTGTTCTTACAGATAGTGAGCACTATGGTGAAGATAGCCCTCTTGATCACTTTAGTTTTAATGAAAGTATTGAACAAGGTAAAAAAGGTATTGGTATTGTAGCAGTATCAAATATTCTTGCTCAATTGCTTTATAAGAATAACATCTCAATTAGAAGATCAGGAGAGGGTTATGTTATTGATCCAATCTTTAATACTAAAACAGGATTTTCAGATAATCAAACTGCACTTGAAGAAATTTTAAATGATGGTGGTTTAAGAAAGAATGACATTAAATCTACAGTACTTTCTGCAATGACTGACAACGCAAAAGAAGTATTGGCTGGTGTATTCAATCTAAATGGTCAAACTCTTGGTGTATTTGACACACTACTTGATATGGGTGTGACATTAAGAAAATCTGCATTCTTTACTAGACAACCTATCTTAGTTGCATTATCAGCAATGAAGTCTAACAATAACTCTGTTATTCTTTCCTCTACTGATATTACCAAAAAGAAAAACAAGCAAAAAGGAAAGTTCTCAAATGAAGATGATATTTTATTAGCAGAAACATTGTTAGATGCTGCTCCTAAAAATGAAATCCCTGAGTTAGATGAAGCAACCTCTGATGAAGTTCTTACTGAGGAAAATCTTAAAAATGCAATATTGTTTGAAACTCACATGAACAATGTTGACGATTTAATAAAGTACAATGTTTCCTTCGCTATAAAAGGTACAGTGTATTCTATTGATCCTAACAATCTTGAAGAAAGTATGGAAGAGATGAAAGAGGTTTACAACAATATCCAAATTAGTACTTACAATGAGTATAAGAAAACTAAAAAAGTTAGTGATTACTTGTTTGCAATGACTAGAGTGTTGTCTTTGTCAAAAGGTTTCCCATCCTCTTTTAGTGATATCGAAGATATTAAAAATGCATTAACTGATTTAGGTATTAAAGTATCTGAAGGAAATCCTTTGAATTTAAATAGTTACGAACTATCGTATGTAGATGAATATCAGTATAATGTTTCAGATTATCCTTTAACTAATATCTTAGAACTACTTCAAAACTCAGAACTCATCACTACTAATATTCAAGCAATGTATGCTGTATCAGATATATCAAAAGAGTTCTTTATTATGAATACAGATGCTGCTAGAAAAATCTACAGTAGTATTGTTAAAGGGTTGGGTACAATCTATGGAGGATATGGTAAAGAAGAACTTTCTAAAATCTATCCTACTGTGTTGTCTGCTTTAGTTCTTGCTGCATATAGAAAGCAAATTTCAGATGGAACAATTACTACAAAACTTAAAATGCAATCAAATACAGGTAACCCTCATTTGACTAGTGTATTTGATTTATCACCATTGTTTGATATTAAAGGAAACAGAGAACTATTAAATCGTGCTAGAAGAAGTAATGAAGCAGATGTTAATTTACTGTTGAAAACAATGGGTTATACTACAACTTCTTACAAAGGGGTGCAAGGTAGTGCTCTAGAAAATAGAGAAGTTGGTAGATTTATAGGTGATAGTATCTCTAAAAGAAATCCTGAGTATGCAATGGAACTTGTAGATGCTTACACTAGATTAATTAACAACCCTGAAACTAGAGAGTTAGCATTCGCTATCTTTAATCAAATCTTACTTAGAGATGGAATGATGTTTACAAGAGATTCCTTGATTCGTCATATTAATCCATCTTTCATGAAATCATTACATAACACAATGAATGATATGCATGAAGGTTTACTTGAACTAGAAGGAGTTACTAATCAAGAAGATAGAAATGAAATGTTTATTTACTTGTTTGGTATGGAAGAAATTGCTTTAACAGATATGATTCAAAAGTTAATTCTTCAATCAACTCAATTCCAAAATACTTTAGTTAGATTGGATGCTAAAGCATTAGCTTCAGTACAAAGATCTCACTTCAAATCTTTGGATGCTATTTTAGAAGATTCTAAAAAAGATAAAGCTAAAGAAACGCAAGAAGAATCATCAGAGAAAAAAGATATGGTTTCTTTATTAAGAGAGTTCGCAGAGAATTTAAAAAGTGAGAAAGGAAATGCAAAAGAATCCACATCATCTGCACTTTACCCATACTCACAAAAGGATGCTGGTAAGATTAAACTTAGTGATTTAGAGGTTTCAAAATATACATCTAACGATAGTCCAATTAGAATCTTAGAGAATGAAAACAAAGATAAGTATATAGTACTTGATATTTTTGCAGGGATGAATTTACCAGATGCAGTTGATTCAAAAGGTGAAATTGTTAATCAGAACCTTAAAACTATCAAGAATTCAGGTTTAGCTAAAATTGGATATAAAACAGTTGAAGAAACTGGTGCTATACACAGACATTTAATTCTTTCTCCAATTATAAAATCTGATGGTAAGATTTACAAATTAATTAAATTTGTATCTGCAACCAAAATAGATGGTAAGAATAATAGTATTATTTGGAATCCTGTTTCTAGTTATGATCAACTACCTGATGGTATCAAGAGATTTGCTGAAAAGAAAATTTTTGATGCTGAAACAGCGTTAGATTACAAACAAGAGTTTATCTTTACAGAAGAAGAAATTGAAGAGTTGAAAAAAGATTTTAGTACTGATAAACTTATTGAACAGTTTAACAAAAAATTCTATGATCACGTAAACTCTGATATGTTACCAAAAGGAGTAAAAGCTGTTTACGTTGAAACTGATTCTATTGGAACAAAAGAAATTAGTACAATTGCTGGAACAGTAGAGCAATGGTTAGATTTGAAAAAGAATAAACCATCATATGAAATTCCTGCAGCTCCAGAATTTGAAAGTGCTCCTGATGATAATTTCTATGGTGAAAATAAAAGAGTAAGACAACGAGAAGATGAAATGTCTAATGATAGTGAGAACCCATTTGGTTGTTAATAAATAAATAAAATATGGCTGGATCTTGTGAATTTCGTACATCTGAAGCTAGTACAAAAGCTTGGCTCAGAACAAGAAGTGTAATTGACAAATATTTAAATATTTTAAATGTAGGTCAATTTAGAATTTTTAATAGGGAACTTAGTGAGTTAGCTGAAGAAAAATTTGGTGCTCTTTCTAAAACAAAGAATACACGATTGTTTGAAGAGGAAAGAATTGGAAATAGATATGTAGCAGTACCAAACAAAGAAGTATTCAAAGCTATTGATAATGCTAAAGGTATATTTTATCAACAACCTGGTGATGTAACTCAACAAGCAATACCAGAGTTAGATAAATTTCTATTAGACTTTATTCAAAAGTTTGGAGTAACAACTACTGAGATCAACAACTTTAAAGAAAGATTTGGTGTAGATGCACTAGGTGCCACTGATATTTTAAATAAAGCAATCTATTATGCTACTAATAGAAATGCTGAAACTATTCCAGAAGAATTTGGACACATGATCACAATGATCATGGGTAAAGGAAATCCTGATATGGCAGCATTGATGGATAACATTGAACAGTGGGAAGGTTATCAAGCAGTATATGATCAGTATATGCCTGTTTATAAATCAGTGAAGAAGGTAAAGTTTGAAGCTGTTGGTAAATTATTAGCTAAATCATTAGTTAAAAATTTTAGCAAGAAAGAAAAACCAACTCCTACCTTATTAGAAAAAATTTTAAATGTAATCAATTCTTTCTTAAACAAAGTTACCAAATTTAAAACAGGTAAAATAATGCAATCTACAAATGCTCTTGCTGATAAGATTGCAACGAATGTTTTATTAGGTAACGTTGAATACATTTCTTCTTTAAAACCAACTGGTGTAAAAGTTAATCCTCAAAAAGCATTACAAGAAAACCCATTTGCTGAAAAACTTATTAGTGATTTTACAAATGCAAATGTTAGAGCCTCTCTTACAGGATCTATTGTAATTGCTTTACAAGGAGTTGATGTTTATAGAAAAGAATCAGAACCTATTCATGATTTAGATTTCCAATTAAATGAAGGAGATCAACAATTCAATGAATTAGTAATGCCAGTATTGATTGAGAAGAATGCAAAATACCTTCATTATGGTATTGATCATGATACTTATGAAACTAAATCTTTTCTTATTCCAAAAGAAGGATTGTTTATTGATAATATTGTTAGAAACAATTATGGTAAAATTATAAGATTTGATTTAGTAAATGCTTTTGGAGAAAGAGTTCCAAAAGTTCTTTCTGAAAATTACATGGTTGTTGATTTTTTTGTAACTAAAACACCTGGTCTATCACCATCTACAAAATATGTAAATGTTTCAGATATCTTCTTAGGTAAATTAAAGTTATCAAAAGAACAGGATGAAGTCTTATTTAGTAGGGAAAAAGATCAAATGGATTACAATTTAGCAAACGGTCCATTTAATTTAGAATCTGATTCATCAATGATTTATTTTCAACTAGAAAATGAGATAAAAAATAATACTAAAGATTTTAGTTACGCTCTCACTCAAATTGAAAATAGTAACTTGAACAATGAAGTAAAAAATTATCTAAAACAAAACGTTCAAACTCTTATTAACATTGATAGACAACTATCTAAATCAGAACAGGGTTACACTTTAAAAGGTAAAGCTGTTAAACGTGTCACTGATTGGATTGATAATGATTTAGGTTTTGGTTTCCCTGATTCTAAAGATACAGTGTTTGAAGAAACTGCAAACATTAGATGGGGTAACATCGTAGATAAAATGTTGGAACTTATTATTGAAGGAAACTCTAAAGAAGAGGTATTAGAAATGTTATCCAAAGATCCCAAAATTTCTACATACAAATCATCATTAAGTGAACAAGCATTAGATAATGCTTATAATGGTCTCAAAGCATTTGTTGATAAGTACCAAAAGAACTACATTATTTTATCTCAGGTATCTGTATTTAATGAAGAAGCAGGAATAGCTGGTACTGCAGATATTGTTCTTATGTCAAAAACTACTGGTGCTCTATCTGTAAAAGATTTGAAAACATCAGTGAAGGAATCCAAGTATTGGGTTAAACAAAAGAAAGAAAGATATGCTGCTCAAATTACAGCATACTCTACAATGTTAAAAGCTTTTGATTTTGAGATAAATGATTCTTTGATGGGTGTAATTCCTGCCCACTTGTCAGAGGTAAATAAAGAAACAGAAACAGTAAATAAGGTGGTGTTTGAACCTGAGATGACATTACCTGTTAGTGGTACTGTATATGATGCTATCTACACATCTGAATATAAAACAGAAGAAGAGGAAAAGAGTGATAATAAACTAGATGATATCTTGATTACTATTAAGGTTGCTCTTCAAAAGAAAATTAATAGTTTAAAGAAACAATCTCGTAGTACTGTCAGCTTTGAATTGGGTAAGTTTACAAATTTATTAAATGAGATTCAACGACTAAGAAGAATTGAAAGTTCCCACAAGTTTATTAATTCTATTTATAAAGAGTTTGTTTCAAAAACAGTAAATGATTCAGAAACAGACTTCTATGCTTACAAAGGTAAACTAAGAACTATTTTAAATAGAATTAAAAAGAAAGACAACCCATTATCAATCATCAATGATTTCTACCTTATGAAATCTGAGGTGGATATGTTTAAGTATGCTGTTGAAGATTTGAAAAGATTTAAAACAGAACTACTTAAAAAAGATTCAGGAGTACTTGAAGAGATGGGTTATGGTAAAAAACAAATTGAAGAGGTAGTTGAAAACCTCAAGAAGATTGATGAAATTTTAAAAGTAGCAGATGATGTGCAATATAGTTTTAAAGAACAAATCGCACCACTACTTGCTACTGAGTTATCTAAATATATTACAGGTGAAGCAGATCAAAATACCATTGATAAAATTGAATCTTTACAAAGAGAGATTGATAGATTAGAAGATAGAGTTGATAGTTCTTCAGGAAGAGCAAAAATAAAATTTGAAAAAGATTTAAAGAAAGCAATGATTGAATTAGAAAAGGTTCGTGAGAAACTTCCTACAAAAGAGAACATTCAAAATCAACTAACAGATGGTTTGTTTGAAGATATTTCAGCTGCTGTTTTAAATTCTACTAGTGCAATCAACAGCTCTAATATTATCTTGTCATCATTTGCAAAAATGATAAAAACAAACATCTTAGAAGCTGATAGTAAGGCTTATTCAGATATGCAGAATTTATCAGATTTGTTTATTGAACTTAAAAATTCTAGAGGATATACTACAGCAGAAGAGTTTAATAGGCAGATGGTTGAGAACACTAAAATTGTAAAATATGGTTCCCACCTCTACACTGAAACTAAAGAAGATGTTGCATTTGTTAGAGATAGAGATTACAATAAGTTCTTCTTAGCATTTCAAGAGATGCAAGAACAAGCTAAACTAATTAAGAATAAAACAGAAAGAAATAAGTTTTTTGCTAAGTGGGTGTATACCAATATGGAAGCTATTGATAAAGATGTTGTTGAAACATCTGCTTCTGGAGAACAAGTGTTTCTTCAAAAAAGTACTCAACGTTTATTGAATGAATTAAAAAACTCTTTTGTATCTAATAAAGAATATAATCTTTGGTATGAAAAGAATGTTGTTAAGTTAGACAATGGTGTTGAAGTGATAACAGATATAAACTACTTGAAACCTAGAAAAGAGTTCTATCAAAATGATAAATACGAAAGGTTATCTTCTGACCCTCAAATGTTTGCATACTACAATAAACTACTTGCTACATATTTTGAGAGTCAATCTAGAACTCCTAGCAACAATCAAATGAAACATTCATTACCAAATATTTCAAAATCATTTGGTAATAGAGCAGCAGAAGAAGGACTTATGAGTGCTACAAAACATTCATATGATAAAACCTTTAAAAGAGATAGTGAAGAAAGAGCTAGATTGTATGGAGATGATATGGAAATTCCTATTCCTTTCTTAGGTGAGGTGAAACCTGAAAACAAATCTTTGGATTTATTTACAAGTATCAACATGTACAACCAAGCATCTTACTTATATGAAGGTAGGAATGAAATGAAGTTTATCTCTCAAGCTTTAGAAGAAGTACTACAAAACTCTGATGTTATTGTAACTAGTTCTATTGGTGAGAAGGTTATGGATAATGCTGCTAAAATCTTAAAGAAGAATAGAGCAATTAGAGGTAACGTATATAGTACAGTAAAAGGTGGTAACATTGCTGACTTCTTTACAGAGTACATTGAAAAACATATCTTTGGTGTTAATGATGTTGAACAAGAGTTTAACGTATTTGGTAAAACTTTTGAAGCAAACAAATTAGCAGCTAATGTAACTAGATTTATTGCTCTCACTCAAATGGGGGGTCTAAAGATTGCTCCTGCATTAGCACAAAGATTACAAGGTGCTGTATTAAATAGAATTGAAGCTTATGCTGGTCAATATGTATCAAGATCTTCTTGGTTAAAAGCTACCTTAGAGTACACTAAACATAGTGGTTTAGAAGAGATTAAAGATTTTAATAACCCATTACGTAAAAGTTTAATTGGACAACTTATTGATATCTATAATCCTTTCCAACAATCCTTTGGTGATAAGTTTGGACAAAATATAAATGGTTCTTACGCTCAAAAATTAGCACAAACAGATACATTTTTCTTTTTAATGCGTCAAGCAGAAAATCCAAAAGCTATTATGATGTTAGCTCAATTGGAAGAAAAGAAAATTAATTTGAAAGATGGCACTGAAATTAGTTTGTTAGATGCATATGAGATGGGAGAAGATGGAAAAATTAAATTTAAAGATGAAGTAGATACATCAGGGTTGGATCTTCTACCTAATAGTCTTGTAGATAAAAAAGTAAAACTTAAAACAGATGCTGTCAACAAAGGTATTCATGGTATCATGAATGATATGGACCAACCAAACTATAAAAGATATTGGTATGGTAAATTGTTGTATTTCTATCGTAACTGGGTAATTCCTGGATTCCAAAAAAGATGGAGATCTTATTATTATGATAATGAATTAGAAGAGGGAGCTGAAGGTCACTATAGAACTTTCTTCAGAGCAATGTATAAAGATTACCAAGAAGTAGCAACATTGGCAATGGATACATTTAGAACAGATAAGCAATCTAAGTTTACTACATTTGAAAAATATCAAATTCGTAAAACTGCTATTGAGTTTGCATTCATTATGGCTACTGGTGCACTAGCAATGTTATTAGCAGCATTGAAAGAAGGTGCAGACGATGATAAAGAAAAAGCAGTTATTGCAAACTTGTTGTATTATACAATGAGATTGAATTCTGAATTGTCTTTCTATGGTGGATTAGGTGATCCAAGAAAAGGTGTTATTGTTCCTCCTGTAGGAGATATGTTTAAAATGCTTAGTCAACCTTCATTCGTATTACCTTATGTGTTTAAAGTTAAAAACTTAATTGCACAAATGGGTGATCCAACTGAAGAGTATACTAGAGCAACTGGTATCTGGGAAAAAGGAGATTTGAAATTGTATGCTAAAATGTATTCATTGATTCCATTATTACCTAGTGGATTAAGTGCTGAAGAAATGATTAAAGTGTTGCAACTTCAAACTAAATAATGTATCTTAGCGCAACTAAATAATTATTATGTCACAAGAAAATGATAAAGTTGCAGTTGGTCACGAGTGGAGTGATGATGCAAAAGTGGTTCTAACAGGTAAGCAGTTTCGTCAGATTATCAATTTGATGAATCAATACCCACAAATGTTGG
>Ga0315903_10002297_pt1 | contig 28311 bp, 29 predicted proteins | sample LakEriMetagenome_7_FD_203524 | JGI IMG/M metagenome (GOLD analysis project Ga0315903, IMG submission 203524) | Freshwater fungal communities from buoy surface, Lake Erie, Ohio, United States - Buoy 2 MA119 | ecosystem: Environmental > Aquatic > Freshwater > Lake | place: USA: Lake Erie, Ohio... | reverse complement strand
GCTTGCGCGACGTGCTCGACCCTCGTCTGGCCAGGCAAAGGTGAATGAGCATGGCTGAAAACGCACCCAACACGCTGTTGCAAGTGTCTAATTTGCGGGTCAGTTTGCCCACGGCCCGAGGCTGGGCCGAGGCCCTGAGGGGGGTTAGCTTGCAAATGGAACGGGGTCAAACCGTGGGCCTGATTGGGGAAAGTGGCTGTGGCAAATCTCTCACGGCATTGGCCTTGATGGGTTTGCTTCCGGAACGCGCCCGGGTCAGTGGATCGATTTTGTTGCAAGGGCAAGAGTTGGTGGGCATGTCCGAACCGCAACTGTGCCGATTGCGTGGGGCCAGGATGGGCATGATTTTTCAGGAGCCCATGACGGCACTCAACCCTTTGCATCCCATTTGGAAGCAAATTGCCGAGCCTTTGCGTTTGCATCAAAACATGGGTGTGTCCGAATCCAAAGCCCGGGCGCTTGAGTTGTTGGAACGGGTGCAACTGCCCCGTGCGCGTGAGCGGCTAGAGGCTTACCCGCACCAGTTATCTGGGGGGCAGCGTCAGCGCGTCATGATTTCCATCGCCTTGGCCTGCCGCCCGGACTTGTTGATTGCCGATGAACCCACGACTGCGCTGGATGTCACCGTGCAAAAAGAAGTGCTGGCGCTGATCAAGCAACTGGTTCGGGAAGAGGGCGTTGGTTTGCTGCTGATCAGCCACGACTTGGGGCTGATGCAAGACCATGTGGACCGCGTCATGGTGATGTACGGTGGTGGGGTGGTGGAAAGCGCCACCACGCCAGAATTGTTCGCGCACCGTGCGCACCCCTACACTCGTGGCCTGTTTGCAGCGCGGCCTCGTTTGGGTTTGGCCCGTGGCACGCGCTTAACGACCATCCCCGGTAGCGTGCCCGAATTGATGGATTTGCCGGCGGGTTGCGCCTTTTCAGACCGTTGTTCTTTGGCCGTGGCAGACTGCTTGAAGATTCCGCCGCAGGCCGAAGATATTCCTTTGCAAAGCCCATTGCAAAACGTACCGGCCGAGCCCCATCGGGTCAGTTGCCCTCGCTGGAGCTTTATTTGATGCGTGAAACTGAAACTCAGGCTGACGCTCCCTTGTTGCGGGTCACGCAATTGGGACGTCGTTTTGACCTCCCTAAAACCAGTTATTGGGGACCTGAAAACACTTTACAAGCTTTGTCCGACGTCAGCTTCACCCTTCAGGCCGGCAAAAGTCTGGGCATTGTGGGTGAGTCAGGTTCAGGTAAATCTACCCTGGCCCGCCTGGTCATGGCGATGGATCGACCCACCGAGGGAGATGTCTTGTTCCAGGGGGTGAATGTTCACCAAACCAGTGCCGACAAGTTGCGGCATTTGCGCAGCGGGTTCCAGATGGTTTTTCAAGACCCCTATGGTTCATTGGATCCGCGCCAAAAAGTATTCAATATCATCACCGAGCCAATTCAAACGATGACTTTGCCAGCAGGCAGCAGGGCTGAGTTGAAAGAACGTGCCGAGCATGCCTTGAGTGAGGTAGGTCTCAGGACGGCTGATCTGGACAAATACCCGCATGAATTTTCCGGAGGGCAACGCCAGCGCATTGCCATTGCCAGGGCTTTGATTACCCGACCCGCGTTGATCGTGGCCGATGAACCGGTCAGCGCCCTCGATGTTTCCGTGCAGGCCCAAGTATTGAACTTGATGATGGACTTGCAAGACCGATACGGTTTAAGCTATTTGCTGGTCAGTCATGACCTGGCCGTGGTTAACCTGATGTGCGACGATATCGTTGTTTTGCAATCGGGGCGTGTGGTGGAGCAGGGCCCTTGTGAGCAAATTTTTGAGCAGGCGGCAGACCCCTACACCCGCATGCTGATTTCAGCCGTTCCCGGTGGTCGGGACCTTTTTTTTGAGCAGGAGAAAATATGAAAACCCAATTTCCAATGACTCGCCGCACCCTAGGCTGGTGCTCAGTTGCTTTGCTTTTGGCCAGCATGGTTTGCTTGCCCTTGCAAGCTCAGGCCCAATCGCGCAAAGACACCGTGGTGCTGGGCATGATTTTGGAGCCCACCAGTCTGGACCCGACCATGGCCCCTGCTGCGGCCATTGGCGAAGTGGTGCACTACAACATTCTGGAGGGTTTGACCAAGATCAACCCAGATGGCTCGATTAGCCCCTTACTGGCCGAGAGCTGGAACATGGACGCGGACGGCAAAGCCTACACATTCAAACTGCGCAAGGGTGTTAAGTTTCAGGACGGTGCCAGCTTCGATTCTGCTGCGGTCAAGTTCAGTTTTGATCGGGCAAAAGACCCTAAAAGCACCAATAAGGCCAAAGGTGCTGTGTTCAACAACATCAGCCACATTGCCACACCCGATGCGCACACGGTGGTCATTGTGTTGAACAACCCTGATGGCAATTTCTTGTTCCGCATGGGCGAAAACACGGCGGTCATCTTGCACCCCGACAGTGCGGCCAACGCAGCGACCAAACCCATAGGAACCGGGCCCTACAAATTGGACAGCTGGGCCAAGGGCACAGCTGTAACTTTGACCCAATGGGATGGTTTTCGTGACACCAAAGCCATCAAGGTCAAGAAAGTCACTTTCCGTTTCATCAACGATTCCGCAGCGCAAGTGGCGGCTTTGCTGGCCGGAGACATTGACGGCATGCCTCGCTTCCAGTCGCCGCAAAGCCTGAAGCAGTTTCAGGCCGACAAACGGTTCATGGTTGAACTGGGCAGCACGGCGGGCAAGGGCATCATGACCATCAACAACCGCAAAAAACCTTTTGACGATGTGCGTGTGCGCCGAGCCTTGTCGCATGCTATCGACAAAAAAGCGTTCATTGACGGTGTGTTTGAAGGCTTAGCTAAACCCATTGGCAGCCACATGGCGCCCACTGATGCAGGTTATGTGGAGTTGAGTAGCTTGTATGCCTATGACCCCGAAAAAGCCAAAGCCTTGCTCAAAGAAGCCGGGGTGCAGACACCTTTGAATGTGACCTTGACATTGCCCCCACCGCCCTATGCCCGAAAGGGTGGAGAAATTTTGGCGGCGCAATTGGCCAAGGTTGGCATCGTGGCCAAAATTGAAAACGTCGAGTGGGCCCAATGGCTGGGCGGTACCTTCAAGGGCAACTTTGACCTCACGGTCATCAACCACGTCGAGCCGCTCGATTACATGGCCTATGCCAACCCGCAGTATTACTGGGGCTACGACAGCAAGGCCTTCCGAGATTTGGCCGCCAAGCACTCATCCACTACGGCAGCGAAAGAGCGCACACAGTTGTTTGGCGACATGCAGCGCATGATTGCCAAAGATGCGGTCAACGTCTTTTTGTTCAATGCGTCCAACACAGCGGTCTACCGCAAAGGGCTCAAAGGACTGTGGTCAAGTTCGCCTATTTTTGCGAACGACATGTCGGCAGTTTCCTGGCAATAAATTGAGGACCTGCCCAAACCGGCCAGAAAAGCTTGCTATAATTTAATTCGTGATGCGGCTGTAGCTCAGCTGGATAGAGTACTTGGCTACGAACCAAGGGGTCGTGGGTTCGATTCCTGCCAGCCGCACCAAAAATTAGAAAGCCCACAACGAAAGTTGTGGGCTTTTTCTATTTCCAGCTGCCTATCATGGGCCTCCGACGGTGCTTTTGAACCTTCTGATATGAGCAAAGCCTTCACCAAAGAATCTGATGGCGATGACGACGAAGACCTGGGTCTGCCGGCGTTACCCACAGGTGCGCGCAATTACATGACGCCTGCGGGTTATGCGCGTTTAAGGGCCGAATTGTTCGGATTGATCGATGATGAACGCCCCAAAGTGGTCGAAATTGTCCATTGGGCGGCCAGCAACGGCGACCGATCTGAAAATGGCGATTACATCTACGGCAAAAAGCGCTTGCGCGAAATTGACCGACGCATCCGCTTTCTGACCAAGCGACTTGAGGTCGCCGAAGTGGTAGACCCCGCCGTTCACCATGGCAGTGATTTGGTTTTTTTTGGGGCAACGGTCACTTATGCAGAAGCCTCAGGCACAGAGCGCACGGTCACAATTTTGGGAATAGACGAGGCGGACAGCCTGCAAGGGCAGGTCAGTTGGGTCTCTCCGATAGCGCGCACTTTGCTCAAAGCGCGTGAGGGTGATGAACTTCGATTGGTCACGCCTGCGGGCGTGGTCGACATTGAGGTCTTGACGGTCCAGTATCCCGCTCCTACTTGAGTCAGATATTTTCTTATCCTCGGTGAGTCAACCGGCAGAGTTGCCCTTGTTGCTTTGGCGCTCGGCTTGGATCACAGAGGGAGTGCGTTTAAGGTGCCGTAGCACTTGTTCCAAGTGAGATGTGTCCCGAACGGCGATGACAAACTTCAGTTCAACGGTGTCAAGCGGGGTCTCTTGACCCATGTCGACATGCACGATGTCGGTTTCGGCAATGGCCAAAGCCCCGGCGACTCTCGCCAACACGCCTTTGCCATTGACCACGGTGACGTTCACATGGGTTTCAAAACTGCGCACCAGTTCATCGGACCATTCCACCCCAATGAAGCGCTCTTTGTCTTTGTATTCGAGCTTTTTTGCGGAGGCACAGTCACGGGTATGCACTGCCAAGCCTTCGCCGCGGCCCAGATAACCCACAATTTCGTCGCCCGGCAAGGGGCGGCAGCAGCGTGAATAGACCACCGAGGCATTTTCACTCCCATCTAAAGTGATGGCCCCTTGCGAGATCGACTCATGCGCCGTAAAACGCTCACGGGTCAGCAACAAAGCGTCGGGTTTTTGGCCCCTTTCGGAGAGCAAGGCCACCAAGCGTTTGGCCACAATGGTGGCAATGCGCTTGCCCAAGCCAATGTCCATCAGCAGATCTTGTTGGCTGCGGTTGCCCGTGAAGCGCAACAGTTTTTCCCACAAACCTTGATTGCGTTCGTCATTGGCAGGCAATTTGTCGATGCCCTCTGCCCGAAGCGATTGGGTCAACAGCTTTTCACCCAGCTCAACGGACTCTGTCTGGGCCATGGTTTTGAGATGGTGGCGAATTTTCGAGCGGGCGCGTCCTGTGCGCACAAACCCCAGCCAAGCCGGGTTGGGTGCTGAAACGGGGGCGGTGATTACTTCGATCACATCACCATTTTTGAGTTCGGTGCGCAAAGGGACTTGATCGCCGTTGATGCGAGCGGCCATCGCGTGATCACCGACGCTGCTGTGAATGGCGTAAGCAAAGTCCACCACTGTTGCGCCCCGTGGGAGGGCCATGATCTGGCTCTTTGGGGTGAAAACATACACCGCATCCGGGAATAAATCGACTTTGACATGGTCCCAAAACTCGGCTGCATCACGGGTTTCGGTCTGAATGTCCAGAAGAGACTGCAGCCATTGCGTGCCCAAACGCTCTGATTGGGCGCTGGCAGACTCGTGTTCTTTATAGAGCCAATGCGCTGCGACACCCGATTCAGCCACCAAATGCATGGCTTCGGTGCGCATTTGAAATTCCACGTTCACACCCGATGGCCCCACCAAGGTGGTGTGCAGCGACTGGTAGCCGTTGACCTTGGCTATGGCTATGTGGTCTTTGAATTTGCCTGGAACAGGTTTGTAGATCTGGTGCAACCAACCCAGCGCGGTGTAGCAATCAATGACTGAGGGGACGATGACCCTGAACCCATAAATATCGGTGACTTGAGCAAAGCTCAGGTGTTTTTCATCCATCTTTTTGTAGATGGAGTAAAGGGTTTTCTCTCGACCGCTGATACGAACGTCCATTTTGGCTTGAGCAAAAACGGTTTCTACTTCCGCCCGCACCTTTTGAATCAAATCGCGCCTGCGGTTGCGCGCCCGGGAGACGGCTTTGGTCAACACCGCATAGCGCCAAGGCAAGAGGTGTTTGAAAGACAGGTCTTGCAGCTCCCGGTAAATCTGGTTCAGGCCCAAACGGTGGGCTATCGGGGCATAAATTTCTAGCGTTTCAGAGGCGATGCGGGCCCATTTGCTGCGGGGCATGTCCGACATGGTGCGCATGTTGTGACTGCGGTCAGCCAGCTTGATCAGGATGACCCGAACATCACGGGCCATGGCCAGAAGCATCTTGCGAAATGATTCAGCCTGGTTTTCCTCGCGGGTATTGAACTCCAATTTGTCCAACTTGGTGAGGCCGTCCACCAATTCGGCCACAGGAGAGCCAAAACGCTCGATCAACTCGATTTTGGTGACACCACAATCTTCCATCGCGTCGTGCAATAAGGCAGCAGCCAAGGCTTGTGCGTCCAGTTTCCACTCAGTGCATAAAACGGCAACGGCAATAGGATGGGTGATGTAAGGCTCGCCACTTTTGCGCATTTGGCCCAAATGGGCTTCGTCAGAAAATTTGTACGCCCGGCGCACCATGTCCGTTTCGGCTTCGCTCAGGTAGCCCAGTTGGGCCTCCAGCAGGGCAAAGCTGGCCGCAGCCGCATTGGCCACAGCAGGTGTCACGGTCTTTGTTGGACCCTTTGCAACTTTCAAAGATGGAGTATTTACGGAGCGCATGTGATCAATGTACCGCAAGGGTTACGGGCTTTTTGAACAGGCGAAAAAAAAGCCCCACGAATGGAGCTTTTTAGCATCGGCAAATGCCGGTAGGGATTTCAGGTCACGCGTTTGAGCATTTCGATGCCCACTTTGCCTGCTGCAATTTCACGCAGGGCGGTCACGCCTGGCTTGTTTTTGCTTTCGATGCGGGGCGTATGGCCTTGGCTGAGCATGCGGGCACGATAGGTTGCTGCCAAAACCAGCTGAAAGCGGTTAGGGATTTGTTCCAGGCAATCTTCAACGGTAATGCGGGCCATGATGGTTTTCCTTGAGAAATTCTGAGCGTGATTCAAGCAATTTTGAGCGCTTGGAAGGTGTCAGGCCGTGCTCGGCGCTGGACGTGGTACTTGAGCCGCTGGGCGTGAACAACCGCTTTGAGGTCAAACAGTGCACGGTCAAAAACTTCGTTAATTATAACGAAGTCGAATTCTTTGGCCTGAGCCATCTCTACAGCAGCGTTTTGTAGCCGTAATTCAATAATTTCGGGGGTGTCCTCGCCCCGGCGCTCTAGGCGGGAGCGAAGCTCTTCCCAGCTAGGGGGCAAGATAAAGATGAGCACTGCGTTGGCATACATTTTTTTGATTTGCAGGGCACCTTGGTAATCAATCTCCAAAATCACGTCGGCACCTTGGGCCATACGGTCTTCAATCATCTTTTTTGAGGTGCCATAGCGCTGGCCATGGACGTGGGCCCATTCAACAAAGGCATTGCCCAACACCATGGCATCAAATTCCTGGGCTGACGCAAAAAAGTACTCCCGCCCGTGCTTTTCTTGCCCTCGGGGTTGGCGGGTGGTGTGCGACACGGTGGGTTGAACTCGCGAGTCCAGCTCCATCAGTGCCTTGACCAGGCTGGATTTGCCTGCCCCGCTGGGGGCGGCCACGACAAAGAGGTTTCCGGGGTAATCCATGGGGGTGTCTTTATTCGATGTTTTGTACCTGTTCGCGCATTTGCTCGATCAACACTTTCATATCGACCGAGATACGGGTCATTTCGAGTACCGCCGATTTGGAACCCAATGTGTTGGCTTCGCGGTGTAGCTCTTGTATCAAAAAGTCCAAGCGCTTGCCAACATCGCCTCCTTTGACAAGCAATCTGGAGATTTCGTCCAAATGTGAGCGTAAACGTGTCAGCTCTTCTGCCACGTCAATCCGAATGGCAAAAGAGGTGGCTTCGGTTAAGGCGCGGTCTTGAGCCGCCTCGGGGAGGTGGCTGCCATCGGCCAAGGCCATGGCCTCTTTCCAGCGTTCCAGAAAACGCACGCGTTGTTGCTCAACCAGTTGCGGCACCAGGGGCACTGCCAATTCGGCCAGGCCACGCAGCTGAACGATGTGGCTTTGGAGCATCTCAGTCAGCCGGGCGCCTTCACGGGCACGGGCCTCTCGAAGCGCTTCGACCACTTGGCCGGCCAGTTGCATCCAGGCCGCTTCGTCTGGGGCGGACTGGCCCGAACTGCCAGCGGTCATGCGCAGGACGTCGGCCACACTCAAGGCGCGGGCACCGGGAAGCCAATCTTGGATTTTGTCTTGCAGTGCCGATATTTTTTGCAGCGCTTGGTGGTTGGGCGCTTGAAGTCCGGCATTGTCACCTGCATCTTGGTTGGCCCGAACCTCGACTTTGCCGCGTTTGATCTGCCGGGTAATTAACTCACGCAGGGCGGGTTCCAGTTGGCGCAATTCTTCGGGCAAGCGAAACGAAAGGTCCAAAAAACGACTGTTAACCGAACGGATTTCAAGTCCCAACCGAGCCGTTGGGCCTGAACTGGCAGGGGCCTCGGGATCGTTGGGCAGCGGGCTTTGCTGCACGCTGGCATACCCGGTCATACTGTAAACTGGCATCGGTCAAATTCCTTGGGGCAGCGCAGCCCTTCTTTGCTAGTAAAAAAGAGGCTTAAGCGCTGCTAATGGGTCGCACAGCGTGCGAACACCAAACCGTGGATTATCGCAAACTCTCCGGCCCACCCTGCCGCACACCCCGCTGTCAACGTACTTTTCAACACACACACCATGAACAACACCACTGCTTCCTACGTCCGATCTGGTCGCGCCCCTGATGCTTTACGCCCTGTTCGTATCACCCGTGGATATACAGTGCATGCCGAGGGTTCGGTCCTGATTGAATTTGGGCAGACCCGTGTTTTGTGCACCGCATCAGTTGAAGAAAAAGTGCCCGGCCACAAAAAAGGCAGCGGCGAAGGCTGGGTCACGGCTGAATACGGCATGTTGCCCCGGGCAACGCACACCCGGGGTGACCGCGAAGCGGCTCGCGGCAAACAAAGTGGTCGGACGCAGGAAATACAACGTCTGATTGGCCGATCGTTACGCGCAGTCTTTGACCTGAAAAAATTGGGCGAACGCACCATTCACCTTGACTGCGACGTGCTTCAAGCCGACGGTGGCACCCGCACGGCCAGTATCACGGGCGCTTTTGTTGCGGCACAGGATGCCGTCAATTGGTTAATAGCCACGGGTAAATTGTCAGAAACGCCCATTCTTGAGCGAGTCGCAGCCATTTCTGTGGGTCTAAAAGACGGTAACCCTTTGCTGGACCTGGATTACCCCGAAGACTCAGCTTGTGACACCGACATGAATGTGGTCATGACAGGCGCTGGCCATTTTGTGGAAGTGCAGGGCACTGCTGAAGGCGTGGCCTTTACCCGTGTGGAGATGGACCTCATGCTGGCCTTGGCCGAAAAAGGCATTGCCCAACTGGTGCAATTGCAAAAACAAGCGCACGACGAACCGAAAACCCTGACGTTCACCGCGTGAAGTTCAAACGTTTACATGCATGAAAATCGTTCTCGCTTCCAATAACGCTGGCAAATTGGCCGAACTGCAAACCCTGTTTGCGCCTTTGCACATGAGCTTGGTGCGCCAATCCGAGTTGAACATTTCAGAAGCTGAAGAGCCTTTCAAAACCTTTGTTGAAAACGCCTTAGCCAAAGCCCGACACGCGGCACGGCACAGCGGCTTACCGGCTTTGGCCGATGACGCAGGCTTGTGCGTGGATGCTTTTGGGGGGCAGCCGGGCGTGGATACGGCTTATTACGCCACCCGCTTTGGGTACCCCAAAAGCGACGACAACAACGTGACCGCATTGCTGGAGCAGATGCACGATGTCGCTAACCGCCGTGCTGCCATGGTCAGCACCTTGGTGGCTGTGCGCAGTGCAGACGACCCCGAGCCACTGATTGCCGTGGGCCGGGTGGTGGGTGAGATTACCCGCGAACGCCGTGGCACCAACGGCTTTGGTTTTGACCCCATCATGTTTTTACCGCAGTTTGGTCAAACATTTGCCGAATTGCCTGTCGAGGAAAAAAACGCCAACAGCCATCGAGGGAGGGCTGCGCAGGCCATGCTGGCGCTGATGCGCGAGCGTTGGATGGACGCCCTTTCAGCATGAGTCAGCCCATGGACCCGGTGCATGCGATGCGCCCAGGCTTGTTGCAACTGACCAATTTGCCGCCACTTTCGCTGTATGTACACTTGCCTTGGTGCATCAAAAAATGTCCGTATTGCGACTTCAACTCGCACGAGTTTAGGGAAGGGGCCGATGCCGCCTCTATAGAGGGCACCTATATCCAGGCGCTGTTTGCCGATTTAGAGGCCAGTTTGCCGCTGATTTGGGGGCGCAGTATCCAGACCGTTTTCTTGGGCGGGGGAACCCCCAGCTTGTTTTCTCCGGACGCAATTGACCAATTGATCTCGGGCATTCGAGCCCGGCTGCGCCTTGCACCTGATGCCGAAATCACCATGGAAGCCAACCCCGGCACCTTCGAGAAAGACCGTTTCAAGGCGTTCCGGCAAGCGGGCATCACGCGCCTCTCTGTGGGTGTGCAGAGTTTTGACAATGCACACCTGAAGGCCTTGGGCCGAGTGCACGACCGGGAGCAAGCGCTGGCCGCTGTGAGCGAAGCGGCTCAAGTGTTTGATACCTTCAACCTGGACCTGATGTACGCGCTGCCTGGCCAGACACTTGATGGGCTTAATCAAGACATGCGGACTGCTTTGGATTTTGCGCCGCCGCACATCTCGATCTATCACCTCACGATTGAGCCCAACACCGTGTTTGCCAAGTTCCCTCCCAACTTGCCCGAAGACGATCTGGCTTATGAAATGATGGACCGCATCACCGAGTTGACCGAGGCTCATGGATTGGGCAGATACGAGGTATCGGCCTATGCCAAGCCGGGGCACCAGTGCAGCCATAACCTGAACTATTGGCAGTTTGGTGACTATCTTGGCATTGGTGCAGGGGCTCACAGCAAGCTGAGTTTTGCACACCGTGTGTTGCGGCAAGTGCGCTACCGGGAGCCCGCGCTTTACATGCAGCAAGCCCTCAAAGGGGATCCTGTCACGCAAAACAACGAAGTATCTCGTCAGGATCTGCCGTTTGAATTCATGCTCAATGCATTGCGTCTACGCGATGGATTTGTTTTGGCTGACTATGTAGAAAGAACCGGTCTGCCCATGACCAGTGTGCAAAAGGCATTGCAAGAAGCCGAAAACAGGGGCTTGATTGGCCGGGACCTGCATCGGGTTTGGCCGACAGTCAAGGGTTTTGACTTTTTGAGCGATTTACAGGCTTTGTTTTTGTCAGCTGAAGACTAAAGGGCCGCCCAACAGATGAAACCTCACTTGGTTCGCTTAGGCAGCTTGAAAAAACTGGATTGAGCCTGCGTTTTAAACACTGGGTTCCACCTGGGCTTGTTGCATGAATTGCCCCAATTTGTTCAGGTAATCCAGCGCCAATTCTGTGGGGACAAGGAACTTGGCTCGGCGGTCACCCTCGCGGTTCAGGGTGCTTAACATTTCTTTCTCGCGCAAACGCGTGATGCGTTTATGCAAAGTAGCCGGAGAACCCAACGCAGCCAAATTGATGGCTTCCCGTACGGTCATTGGGTTTTTTTCGTGCCAACGCAAAACAACAGCTTCCAGCAGTGCGCTTTCATTGGCATCCATTTCTTTCCCAATAGGCAGAAATTCAAAAGCCGATACGAGCTGTAAAAAACGCAAATACGTTGATACAAAAGAGCTATCGTTGAGTTGCATAACAGTTGATTTTAACGAATTTTTATAAATTAAACATTTTTTAACTGCATACTTTGCAAAAAGTACAGCCGTTAAATACTAAATAAGTATTATGAATGAGCGGTTTTAATTCTGCAAACTCTTTCCACATTTTTGAAATGATAAGAATTTAATTGCAAAGTATTGGGTTGGGCTGAAAGGATGCCAAGCATTGGACGGCAGATGAAGAATTCAGCTCAGTGCGTTTGGCTAGAAAACTGTTTGGATGGGGTATGAATTTTTGAACATGCTACAAGCGGGGGAGGGTGAATGGTGTAACCGAGTTGGATCGATCCATCGGCTAACTAGATGATGGATGCACTGACAAGGCTTCTTGCAGAAACGCGTCGAACAAGCGTTGTGCGGGCAGTGACAAGGGTTCATCCGCTCGAGAAAAGATGTGAATCGTGGTTGCAGGCAACCTGTCTTGTAACTGCAGAGCTACCAAACCCATTCGGGGTCCATGCGCCTCATAAAAGCGCTTGGGAACGATGGCCAAACTGTCCATATTGGGAAGTATGGCCAATAAAGTGGAAAAAGATTCACAGCCCAAGGTGACTTGCGGGGCAGGCAGATCCCTTTTTTCAAAACCAAGATGGACCGGATCACCGGGCCCTAAGAGAGGGCCTGACAACAACCACGTCGCATCCACCAAGTCTTCAAGGGATTTGGCCTTGGCAAGGGCATGCCCCTTTTTGGCCACAATGATCGAGGGACTGTCGATCAATGCATGGGTATTTAAATCCCGCCCCATTCCTGCCGGCGGAAGCGGGCCTAGGGCCAGATCCAGTTCACCCGAGCGCAACTGTTCTAAGGCCTTCGGATACAAAGCGTCTATCAAATGAACACGGACTCGCGGCCATCTGGATTGAAAGGTCGAAACTGCGTTCGCTGCCAGCATGAGGGCTGCCGCAGGGGACACCCCGATACTGAGTGTGGTTTGGGTGTTGCGGGTCAGGGCAGACAACTCTTCGCGTGCGCGTTCAATCTCGCGCACCACCGTGGCAGCTCTGGCCGCCAGCATCTCACCTGCAGGAGCCAATCGAACACCCTTAGGTGAACGTAGCACCAGCGTGGCGCCAAACTCTTCCTCTAATTGTTTGAGCGCCTTGGTCAGGGCAGGTTGGGTCACGTTCATGGAAACAGCGGATGCCCGCATGCTGCCTGTTCGGGCCAGTGTTAAAAGCAGTTGGAGTTGTTGCAATCGCATCGAAAAAACCTCTTTCTGATAACCCATGGTAATCGGCTACACCAAATGCGATTGGCCCTCAGCGAACCATACCGATAGCATGATTTACGGATGATGAGCCTTATATGAAGACAAAGACTGCATCAAACCGAGCCGATACACCAAACAAAGCAAGGATGGAGACATGATCAAGCGCAGACAACTGATCGGCCACATGGCCGCAACCCCTCTCCTGGCCAGCCTACCGGCCATGGCGCAAGCCTACCCTGATAAACCGATCAAGATTATCGTTCCCTTGCCGCCTGGAAGCCCGCCAGATGTACTCGCTCGGCATCTGTCCGAAGCTGTTAGCCGCAATTGGAGGCAGCCCGTGGTGGTAGAAAACCGTCCCGGAGCGACCGGCATGATCGGTATGCAAGCTTTATCCCGCTCTGCCCCTGATGGCTACACCGTAGGCGTCATGTTTCTGACGCATACGGTCTTACCGGAACTCATTGGACCATTGCCCTACAACACAGCAACTGACTTCGCGCCGATTGCCAATTTGGTTTGGCTTTACAACGTCTTGGTGGTGCCGGCAACCTCTAACATCCTGACCCTGCAAGACCTGATCACTCAAGCCAAGGCACAGCCTAATCAATTAAATTATGGGTCGGGCGGTAATGGGTCACCTGCGCATCTGGTGGCCGAGTCTTTTTGTCAGGCCAGCAACGTCAAGATGACCCATGTGCCATTCAAAGGCCCTGCTGAAGCGGTCGCATCCTTGATGGGCAATCAAATTACGGCCATGTTTGCCACGGTCCCCTCAGCAGCTGCTTTGGTGCGATCGGGCAAGTTGAGGGCCATTGCTGTGACCAGTCCACAACGCCTTTCGGCCCTTCCCAACGTCCCCACTCTGGCAGAGTCTGGCGTTTCCGGAGTTGAGCTCAAGGAATGGGAGGGTTTGGTTGCTCCGGCAGGGACGCCCAAAGTGATCGTCGACAAATGGAATCAAGAGCTTTTTCAGGTGTTGGCTTCCACTGAATTGCGAGCCAAGTTGGCCGATCTGGGCATGTCGGTGGTCCCATCGCACCCCAGCAATGATTTTGCAGACCTGATCCGCAAGGAGCTGGACCATTGGGGTCGATTCGTGCGCACCACAGGTTTGCGCCCGAGCTGATGGTCTGTTGCGGCCCGCAGACTGCGGGCCGCTGATTTAAAGAGCAGAAGAAATTGGGGGCTCGAAAACCACGCCGTAATTGGGTGCAATTTCGGTGACCCGGCGTGGGCTGGCGATGTTGTGGATTCGCGGGTACAAAGCCGGCAGCTCACCGGCAGGTTCAGCCCAAAATATCGCTTGAACAACCTTGCCGCTGTTGTTGTAGAACGCATGGGGCAAGCCCTTGGGCAAGTGTCCGATTTCCCCGGCCTGCACGATGCTGCGCTGGCCATTGATGACGACTTCAATCGTTCCGTTAAGCGGGGAAAGGTACTCATCCTGTTCGGGGTGGGTGTGAGGGGGAACGAAGCTTTCTTCTGGAAACGTGGCATGCCAGACAAACTGCTGAGCGTCGTATTTTTTGGGCGTGTAGACCTGTCCCATGATGTTCCAGGTCACGCCATCGATGCCGGTGGGTGAATGATCGCAATCGGGCAATTGAACAGATTTGGTCATGGTGATCTCTGGGTTTAGATTTTTTCTGCTGACAGGTGATGCCCTGTCAGGCGATCAAGAGCCTCCTTGACCAGCGGGTTGTGACTCGCGTATCGGGGCTTAAATTGTTGACGCTGAGCTCTCAGATCGTCCTCGTCGGCATAGCCAATCAAAATGCCGTTTTCAGCGATGCGAGCTTGTATCTCAGTGCTTTCAATCATTTCGTCCGACACCGTGACCCGTTGTCGCGGGCGTCTCGCCCATTCAAACAAGGCTTCGTGCAAGCGCTGACGCTGATGCACATGCTCGGGGTCGGCAGAGGCCCCTAAGTCCTGCAACTCTTGTGGGTCGGACTGCAAATCAAACAGCATCGAGCGATGACCTTCGCACAGCACATACTTCCAACGACCATCAAAGGCCATGCGCATCCAAGATTCGATTGCCGGCTGCTGCAACTCAATGCGGGCATCCTGAAAAGCGTAATCACACTCACAAACTGCAATGTCACGCCAAAGCATTGGTTTTTCGCCAAACAGCCAAGGCCGTAAAGACCGCCCATCCATGATGTGGGGCAAGGCATTGCCGCCATACACATCCAAGAAAGTCGGGGCGATATCAACCGCCTCTACCAGCGCTTGGCAGCGTGTGCCGCGTGTGCTGTCCGCCCGCGAGTCCGGGTCATAAATGATGAGCGGCGTGCGGACCACAGGCTGATGAAACATTTCTTTGTCACCCAACCAATGGTCTCCTAGAAAGTCGCCATGGTCAGCGCAAAAGACGATCATGGTGTTTTGCATCAGGCCCTGCTCCTCCATGAATGCAAACAGCCGACCCATTTCATCGTCAATTTGCTTGACCAAACCCATGTAGCCGAGCCTGACCGCATCACTGATTTCGGGCTTGGCAAATGTGCGCGAAACCCGGTGGCGGGTCATCGCCGCATAAACCGGGTGTGGATCGATCAGTTCATCTTCGGAACGCACCACCGGTAAGACATCCTCTGGCTTGTACATCCCTGCATAAGGTTTGGGCACAACATAGGGCCAGTGGGGTTTGATGAAAGACAGGTGCGCCACCCAGGGTTGGTCTCCCGCCTCACACATGAAGTCCATCGCACGGCGTGTGGTGTAAGGCGTTTCTGAGTGCTCGTTTGGAATGCGGGCGGGCAGGTGGCTGTACTTGAGGTACCAGCCTGAATGAAACTGCCCGTTTTCGTCCACTACAGTGTTAGCCCATTCTTCCCAGGGGTTGTCGCCGCCAAAACCTTGTTTTCGCAGGTATTGGTTGTAATTCGGGTCAGGGTCGTGGCCTGAAAAAGGGTGTATGCCGTCGTCGCGCTCATAAGGGTCGAAGCCGCATTCGGCGATGCGAATGCCAATTTGTGAATTTGGATCTATGCCCAACCGTGACATACCCGAGGCATCCCCACGCATGTGGGTTTTGCCAATCAGTACCGACCTCACACCCAACGGACGCAAATGGTCTCCCAAGGTCATCTCGCCAGCCTTAAGGGGCACAAAGTTCCAACTGACCCCGTGAGAGTGCATGTAGCGGCCGGTGTAGTAACTCATGCGAGAGGGGCCACATACCGGAGACTGCACATAAGCGTTGTCAAAAATCACTCCACGCTTGGCCAGTCCATCGAGGTGGGGGGTTTGCAAATGGGGATGCCCATAGCACGACAAGTGATCTGCACGTAACTGATCACACATGATGAAAAGGATATTTTTGACACGCTGGGACATGATCTAAGGCGCCTAGTTCGGGCTCAAATAAAAGTGAGTTCATCCTAGGCAGAGGCGGGTTGACAATCCAATCGTATTTATTGAAGCCGATTACCGTTGGTTATCGGCTTCAAAATGGGTGAACCCATGCCTGATGAATCAAGCGACCCAAGCGGGTTGCAATGACTACACTTGGCTTAACTCACAGACACCTCCCCCCACACCCGCAAACGCCATGGATCAGCACACGCCGGAATTTCAGTACGTCAAAGGCCAAATGCGCGAGCACTTTGGGGCCTTGCTCTCTTCCTTTGAACAACGCAATGGCATAGCCTTAGCCAAACCAGGGTGGGAAATTGACTTGCCCTATGGAGAACACAAAAGAGAGGTATTCGACCTGCGACCAGCAGGTCCTGACGCCTTGGGCACCGTGGTGTACTTTCATGCGGGCTATTGGCAGTCTCGCGATAAATCACAATTTCGATTTCTTGCCCCCGCCTTCAATGCGCTGGGCTGGCACATGGCACTGGTCAACTACCCTCTGTGCCCCGATGTGACTGTGGCTGACATTGTGGCTTCGGCCTTCCAATCCCTCCAGCAAATAGCCCACCATCAGCGACAGCATGGACGCTTAGGGCCCATGGTGCTGTGTGGCCATTCTGCAGGCGCGCATCTGGCCGTGGAGTTGGCATTGCGGGCGGAGCAACTCTCACCCTTGTCGATTGCGGGGGTGGTCGCGATCAGCGGTGTTTTTGACCTGCAGCCCTTGGTCCAGACCTCCTTGAATGAGCGCTTGAAACTGGATGAACATTCGGCCAAAAGCTGTTCACCCTTGATGCGTGTTCGCACGGGTTTGGCACCCGCAATCTTTGTTGTGGGCGCGAAGGAAACCCCTGCATTTCTTCAGCAAAGCCAAGACATGGCGAAGCAATGGCACATGCATGGCAACCAAGCCCAAATGCTTGAAGTGGCAGAGGCTGATCATTTCTCGGTTTTGGAGCACATCGCAAACAGCGACGGTCAAGTTGCCCACGCTTTGCATCATTGGGCTGGCCATAAAGTTTGATCCGGTGGCGGGTCAGCCAAATGATTTTGGCTTGGAGGCTAAGAGGCCCTCGAAAATGCCCCCTAAATGACACGACACGACACGACATGACTTGTCTGGGTGTGGCGGATCACAACCCAAAAAATAGCGTGATCAAGAGGGTGACTAAAGCTTGACTGTAAAAATAGAAAAACCCCAAGTAAATTAATTACTTGGGGTTGTTTTACTGGCGGAAGCGGTGAGATTCGAACTCACGGACCCTTTCGAGTCGCCGGTTTTCAAGACCGGTGCAATCGACCACTCTGCCACGCTTCCTTGGGGCCTGATTGTATCGATTTAAACCCCGGTTTTCCTTGGTGGCGTGACCAAAAGAAGCTTAAGCCTGCTGCAACATGCCCCTTTTTTCTATAAAAGCCACCACTTCGGCCAAGCCATCCAGAGTTTTCAGGTTGGTCATCACCCAGGGCCGTGTTTCTGGGTTAGGGCGCATGCGCCGGGTATCGGTGCGCATGACCTCCAAGTCGGCCCCCACATGGGGTGCCAAGTCGGTTTTGTTGATCACAAACAAGTCACTTTTGGTGATGCCGGGACCACCTTTGCGTGGAATTTTTTCGCCAGCCGCCACGTCAATCACATAAATCGTCAAGTCACTTAATTCAGGGCTAAAGGTCGCGGCCAGGTTGTCGCCACCACTTTCAATGAAGACCACGTCGGCATTGGGAAACTTCTCCAGCATGCGGTCAATCGCTTCCAAGTTAATGGAGGCGTCTTCGCGGATGGCGGTGTGCGGACAACCGCCCGTCTCCACACCCATGATGCGTTCGGCGGGCAGCGCACCACTCACCGTGAGCAGGCGCTGGTCTTCTTTGGTGTAAATGTCGTTGGTGATGGCGACCAGGTCCCAGCGCTCGCGCATGTTTTTGCACAGCATTTCGAGCAAGGTGGTTTTGCCGGAGCCCACTGGGCCGCCAATGCCAACCCGCAAGGGGGGTAGTTTTTGGGTGCGGTTCGGAATGTGGTGCAGGGGCGTGCTCATGATCTGAATATCCTGGAATATTGGGTTTCGTGTCGGGCCGACAAAATGGCCAGCATGGGGCTGAAGGCTTGCCGTTCATCGTCAGTGAGTTGCAAAGCTGTTTGCACGGCCAGCGGAATTTCCCGGGCCAGCCGGGCCAGCATGCGTTGGCCTGCACTTTGGCCCAGGGGCACTGCCTTCAGTGCCGCTTGGGTCATGTTTTCGGCCCAGCCAAAAGCATATGCCTGCAAAGCCTGCTCTAGGGGAACGGGTGCCAACGACAAAGCCAAGGCCAGGGCCAAAGGGTAGGTGGTAGGCAGTTGGGCGCAGCAACTTAACTGGGCCTCAGTGGCTTGTTGCAGGTTGCGCAACCAGTCGAGCAGGGAGCGTCCCATTTGCTCGGTTTGCAAGCGCATTTCTGCGCTTTCGCGGGTGGCCATGACCCATTGGTTCAAGGCTTTCAGACGCTCAACATCACCGTTTTGCCAAGCGGGTATGGCTTGGGCGATGACCGCCATGTCGCCACGCGACTGGGTCAGGTGCAGTTGGTCCACTACCCATTCCGTGCTGCTGTCGGCATCGTGAACCCAGCCGTGCTCTATAGCGGCTTCGAGTCCTTCAGAGTATGAAAAACCGCCAATCGGCAGGGCGGGCGAGGCCAGCCAAATCAGCTGCAACAAACCTGATGGTGCAGCTTCAGTGGTCATGCTTGCAATCGGGGCCGTGAACATGGCCATGAGGTTCGGCAGCGGCGGCTCGGATGGGTATGGCGATGCGCTTGGGTGCTGTTGCTGGCTCGTGAGTGTGAGCGCTCCCATGATCATGACCGTGATCGTTCGGATGGTCATGTGGATGTTCATGCCCATGCCCATGCCCATGCCCGCCGTGGTCGCCATAAGCGCCGCTCTCGGGTTCAAAGGCTTCTTCTACAGACACCACGGTCATGTGCATGGCACGCAGCATCTCGGCCAGTACATGATCAGGCTCGATTTTCAGGTGGTCGGGTTGCAACTCGATGGGCACATGTCGGTTGCCCAAGTGGTAGGCGGCGCGGGTCAGGTCAAAGGCCGAACCGTGTTGGGCGCAGGCGGTGATGCGCAGCACGGCTTGGGGCGCAGCCTTGACCAAAATCAACGAGCCGTCTTCGGCCACCAGCACATCGCCGCCGCGCAGCACCGAGCCTCGGGGCAGAAAAATGCCCAAGCTGCGACCCGTGCTGTCGGTCGCGTCAAAGCGGCTTTTTTGGCGCACATCCCAATCGAGGGTGATGGTGCTGGCGCGTTGCACCAGCACGCGGGCCAGGCCACGGCCTTGCGGCATGAGTTTGGAACAAGTGAGCATCAAAATAAAAAATAACGTTGTGTCATGGGCAAACTGCTGGCGGGTTCGCACACCAGCAACTGGCCATCGGCCTTGACCGCATAAGTCTGCGCATCGACCTCCATGCGGGGGGTGTAAGTGTTATGAACCATGTGCCGCTTGCCCACATTGCGGATGTTTTTAACCGCCGAGAGCGTTTTGGACAAACCATAACGCGCCCCCACATCGGCTTGCAATCCCGCCTGAGAAACAAAGGTCAGCGAGCCCCGCGCCAGTGCGCCCCCAAAGCTGCCAAACATTGGGCGGTAATGCACCGGCTGCGGTGTAGGAATAGAGGCATTCGGGTCGCCCATGGCCGCCAGTGCGATGAAGCCCCCCTTCATGACGATGGCGGGTTTGACGCCAAAAAAGGCCGGTTTCCAAATCACCAAATCGGCCCATTTGCCCACTTCTAGGCTGCCCACCTCGTGGCTCATGCCATGGGCAATGGCGGGGTTGATGGTGTATTTGGCGATGTAGCGCTTCACTCGGGCGTTGTCATGGCGGTCTGTGTCACCGGGCAAGCTGCCGCGTTGCTGTTTCATTTTGTGCGCGGTTTGCCAAGTGCGAATGATCACCTCGCCCACTCGCCCCATGGCCTGACTGTCGCTGCTCATCATGCTGATGGCCCCCAGGTCGTGCAAGATGTCTTCGGCTGCAATGGTTTCCTTGCGGATGCGGCTTTCGGCAAAGGCCAAGTCCTCGGCAATGGCCGGGTCCAGGTGGTGGCAGACCATCAGCATGTCCACATGCTCGTCGAGCGTGTTGATGGTGTAAGGGCGCGTGGGGTTGGTAGACGAGGGCAGCACGTTGGCCTCACCCACCACTTTCAAAATATCGGGGGCATGCCCGCCACCTGCGCCTTCGGTGTGAAAGGTGTGGATGGTGCGCCCTTTGAACGCGGCCACGGTGTCCTCCACAAAACCCGACTCGTTGAGCGTGTCGGTGTGAATCGCCACTTGCGTGTCGGTGGCCTCGGCCACATTCAAACAGTTGTCAATGGCGGCAGGCGTGGTGCCCCAGTCTTCGTGCAGCTTCAGGCCGATGGCGCCTGCGCTGATTTGTTCGTGCAGCGCAGCGGGTAGGGCGGCGTTGCCCTTGCCCAAAAAGCCCAAGTTCATGGGAAAGGCATCGGCCGCCTGCATCATGCGTTCGATGTTGTAGGGGCCGGGCGTGCAAGTGGTGGCAAACGTACCCGTGGCCGGGCCCGTGCCTCCGCCCAGCATGGTGGTCACACCACTGGCCAGGGCCTCGTCAATCTGTTGCGGTGCAATGAAGTGAATGTGGCTGTCCACGCCGCCTGCGGTCACGATCAGGCCTTCGCAGCTGATGATCTCGGTGCCTGGGCCAATGATGATGTCCACTCCGGGTTGGGTATCGGGGTTACCTGCTTTGCCAATGGCGGCAATGCGGTTGCCCCGCAAGCCGATGTCGGCCTTGACGATGCCCCAGTGGTCAATGATCAAGGCATTGGTCAACACGCAGTCCATCGCGCCGGGTGCTTGTGGGCCCGTGCCCTGGGCCGCGTTTGTGCGTTGCGATTGCGACATGCCGTCGCGAATCGTCTTGCCGCCACCGAACTTCACTTCTTCGCCATAGCCACCGGCTTGCAGCGTGAAATCTTTTTCAACCTCAATCACCAAAGCTGTGTCGGCCAGGCGAACCCGGTCGCCCACGGTGGGGCCAAACATTTCGGCATAAGCGCGTTTTTCGATCTGGGCCATATCAGCTCGCTTTCTGCGCGTGATCGTCAAGGGGGCCTTGGGTCAGGCCACGAAAACCGTAAACCACTCGGTCGCCCGCATAGTCCACCAACTCTACGGTGCGCTGTTGGCCGGGCTCAAAGCGTACAGCCGTGCCTGAGGCAATGTTCAGGCGCATGCCTTGCGCCGCCGCACGGTCAAAACTGAGGCCACCATTGGTTTCTGCGAAGTGGTAATGCGAGCCCACCTGAATGGGGCGGTCGCTGGCGTTTTGCACCACCAGAGTGCAGGTGCGGCGGCTCACGTTCAGCGCATGGCTGCCGGGGTCAATCAAAAGTTCTCCTGGGATCATGCGCGACTCACTTTCGGCCAAACAAAAATACCAGCAAGGCCAAAGCGCCCAGACCCAAAAAGCCCCACACATCGGTGGCATGCCAGTGGCTGGTGGCCATTCCGTGTCCGTCGTGGGACCAAGCCACAGAGGCGGTCAGACAGAGGGCTGCACAGCTTAAAGTGAAAAGCATGTTCTTCATGAAAGTTCCTTGGGGCGTGGTTCAGACAATGGGTTGGTGCACGGTCACCAATTTGGTGCCATCGGGGAAAGTCGCTTCAACTTGGATATCGGGAATCATTTCCGCGATGCCTTCCATCACATCGGCACGCGTCAGCACGGTGCGCCCTTCGCTCATGAGTTGGGCCACGGTCTTGCCGTCCCGTGCGCCCTCCATGACGGCGGCACTGATCAAGGCAATGGCCTCGGGGTAGTTGAGTTTGAGTCCGCGTGCCTTGCGGCGCTCGGCCAAAAGGCCTGCTGTAAAGATCAGCAGCTTGTCTTTTTCACGAGGGGTGAGTTCCATTTTGGTGCGCTTAAAAAAAGTGGGTGCATTGAATGATGTGAATGTAGCAAAGCGCGTGCCCTACAGAGGGGTTAGCTTAAATTCTAGGGAAACCCACTGCCAAATTTAGTTGTATCAGAACTTGCGTTCATGCTGGAAGTCAAGAATATTCATCAATATGAGGGCGGCTCCCACATCCAGCGCGATGTCAGCCCGTACGCGGTTCTTGGGCAAGTGACGGTTTTGCTAGGGCGCTATAGGGTGGGCAAAACCACCTTGCTCAAATCGCTGATGGGATGGGTGCCCATCAAAAGCGGCTCGTGATCTGACTCTTGCCAAACCCTACGAAAGAGCCAAAGCACTGGGTCATGGATACCCGCCTGCGCGGGTATGACAGGGGTTACGGGTATGACAGAGGGTTGAGGCCCTCTCTTTTGTGTCATACCCGTGAAAACGGGGATCCATCCCCTGTGGTTTTACAGGTTCCACAACCGGGGCAAAGTCCCGGGCAATTGCCACAGGCACTCGCGCCAGGCGGCCCACACTTGGCGCAGCAAGGCCACGGTGGGCTCGGTGATGGGTGACAGCACGCGCAACACCAAAATTTGCGGGTGGGGTGAGGTGGCCCCGGCTTGCAAGCGCAGGGGCGAGGCCTCCAGCAAATCGCGAGCGCAAGCCAAAGCGCGTTCAGTGCGCTCTGAGGCAATGGCGCTGCCCGCTGCAAACACCAGCATGCCCATGCAGCGGTGACCCGCAAGGCCCAGCGGGCTGTTCATCAAGCGGGTGTCGGTGGCACTTAAAGTGGCTCGCTCTAGCCAAGCACCTGAAACTTCTAGGTGCTGTCGGAAAGTGCCCTGTACAAAAGGCAAGTCGGCAGCGGGTAGGCCCAACGCCGTGATGTCCCAAGTCATCATTTCGGCACCGGGTGCCAGATCAAACACGGCGCGATTCAGCGCGTCACATTGGTTGTAGGCAATGGCCTCCAGCGGTAACCACTCCAGCCGGGCACCTGCCTCCACCCGGGCGTGTACTTGCTGGGTGGCCAGCCCAGCCTCGGATCGGTAAAAGCGCGTTGCGCCCGGTGTAGTCACCAAGCCGTGGGCCCCTGCGCCCACGGTGACGTGCATGTCCAATGTGTCACCGCCCACCAAGCCGCCGGGCGGGTGCACCAGCACGTTGTGGCAAACCGAATCGCCCTCGGGGTAGAGGCTTTGCAAAATGCGCAGGGGACCATCGTGCAGATAGCGGGCCACGCAGCGCTCGGTCTCACGGGTGTAGTTCAGTTTCAGGCTGGCGTGCCAAGTCATGCCTTGGCTCCTGCCATGAAAACGACCCGCTTCATTCGCCTTGTGAACCCCGGTGTGCCCAGCCAGTGGTGTGCTTTTCAATGGCACTGAACAACTCGTACATGATCATGGCCATGGCCCCGACCACCACCAGGCCCGAAAACGCCAAGCCCATTTGCATGGCCGAACCGGCAGAGATCAGCAGGTAGCCAATGCCCTCGTTCGAGGCCGTCATCTCGGACACCGTGGTGCCCACAAAGGCCAGCGTGATGGCCACTTTGAGCGAACCATAAAAGTAAGGCATCGAGCGCGGCAGGCCCACTTTGACCAGCACATCCCAGCGCTTGGCACCCAGTACCCGTAGCACGTCTTCTAGTTCCGGCTCTAAAGTGGCCAGCCCGGTGGCAATGTTCACCATGATCGGGAAAAAGCTGATCAGGAACGCGGTCAGGATGGCAGGGCCAATGCCAATGCCAAACCACACCACCAAAATTGGCACAAAGGCCGCTTTGGGCAAAGCGTTAAAAGCCGTCATGAGCGGGTACACGGCGGCATAGGCCAGGCGAGAGCTGCCAATGATAAAACCCAGCAAAACGCCCACCACAATGGCAATGCCAAAACCCACCATGGTGACCCAAAAGGTGCGCCAAGCGTGGCCCGCAATCACATCTCGGTATTCCACGGTTTGTTGGAAAATCCGCGAGGGGCTTGGAAAAACGAACTCGGACACGTTGAAACCACGGCACAGCCCTTCCCAGATCAGGATGCTCAACACCAACAAAATCCAGGGTGACCAGCTTTCGAGAGATTTTTTGTTCATGGATGGGGCTCCCGCTTATTGGTTAATGGCTGCGCCGGTCTTGCGCATGGCACCGATGTGGCCGCGCAACTCGTGCACGATGTTGGTGAACTCGGGCGTGTAGGTGATCTCCAGATCACGCGGGCGGGGCAGATCAATCTCTTTTTTCACCACAAAACGGCCTGGGCTCTTGCTCATCACATACACCGTGTCGGCCAAAAACACCGATTCGCGCAGGTCGTGGGTGACCAAAATCACGTTGAACTTTTGCTCGGTCCAGAGGTCGCGCAAGATGCACCAGAGTTCTTCGCGTGTGAAGGCATCGAGCGCGCCAAAAGGCTCGTCGAGCAGCAGCATCTTGGGTTCGTGAATGAGGGCGCGGCAAATGCTGGCGCGTTGTTGCATGCCGCCCGAGAGTTGCCAGGGAAATTTGTCTTCGTAACCCCCTAAACCCACGGTGCCGAGCAGTTTGCGGGCACGTTCTGCGTACTCAGCCTTTTTTTGCTTGAAGTTGGAGCGGTAAGGCTCCACGATCTCCAGTGGCAACAACACGTTGTCCAGGGTGGTGCGCCAAGGCAGCAAAGACGAGGCTTGAAACGCCATGCCGCTGATCTTGAGCGGGCCGGTCACGGGCTGGCCATCCACCAAGATGCGGCCTTTGCTGGGCATTTTCAGGCCCGTGGTCAGCTTCATGAAGGTGGACTTGCCGCAACCCGAGGGCCCAACAATGGCGATGAACTCACCTTGTTTGACCTGCAAATTGATGTCTTCCACTGCAAAGTGGTTTTGAGCCAGCAACTCGTCGTTGTAGGCCAGCCAGACATCCTGGAAATCGACGAATGCTTCTTGGGACATGGTGCTTACTTTGAAATGGTGTTCGAAAGTGTATACAGAAATGAGGTTTGAAAAACCCACTTTCTCCAAAGGAGTCCAAGTGGGTTCAAGCCGCCTGGCCCATCAAGGCCGAATTCAGCAAGAGGGCCCGGTTGCACTGAGTGCAGGCCGGGCAAGCCGAGTGCTTACTTCTTGGGCTTGGGCAGGATGTCCAGCTCTTTGGCGGTAGGCAGGTAAGAGCCGTTCCAGATGTCGTCCACCTTGACGCGGGTCTTGGTGTTGAACGCGTCAGACACTTGCGATGACATCAAGGTCAGGCGAGGGCCATTGATCTGACCAAAACCTTCGGCACGGGCAGAGGGGCTGTTGATGACGGTGTCGATGGCCAATTGCAGACGGCGGGTTTCCAGCGGCACGTTGATGATGCCGTCACGCGCTTTAACCGACTCAATGGCACTGGCCGGGTTGGCAATCACGTCCTTGGCGCCTTTGGTGAAGGCGCTCAGGAAAGCTTTGACTGCTGCGGGGTTTTCTTTCAAGATTTTGGGCGAAGCGATGATCGCGTTGCCATACAGCTTGACGCCAAAGTCTGGGTATTGCATGACCACGACTTCTTCGGCTTTGACGCCACGCGCCTCAATGTTCAAAAGCGAGGTGAAAGTAAAACCCGTGATGGCGTCCACATCGCCGCGCACCAGCATGGTTTCGCGCAGGGGTGGGTCCATGGCGGTCCAGGTCACGTTGGCAATATCGTTGGCTTTCTGGAAGATGGGGAAAGCACGGCGGCCTGCGTCAAATACGGGGGCGCCCAGTTTCTTGCCAGCCAGGTCGGCGGGGGTCTTGATGCCTGATTTTTTCAGGGCCATCACCGAAGCCGGGGTGTTGTTGTAAACCATCATGATGGCCACAGGCTTGTTGGTAGCGTCTGGGTTGTTGGCGTGGAACTCCATCAACGCGGCCAAATCGGCAAAGCCCAAGTCGTAGGTGCCCGAAGCTACACGGGTCACGGCACCACCGGAGCCGTTGCCTGAGTCAACGGTGACATCGAGTTTGGCGTCTTTGAAATAACCCTTGGCAGCGGGAACCAAAAAGAAGGCCGCAGGGCCTTCAAAGCGCCAGTCCAATTGAAACTTGAGGGGGGTGGTTTGAGCTTGCACAGTGCCAAATGCAACTGCAGCAGTCAGAGCGGCCGTGGCCTTGAGTAAAAAACGCTTGTTCATGAGGGGCTCCAGGGTCAAATAAACGGTGAATCTTATATAGCAAATTCGGTGCAATTATCTGCGAAGCTTCTGCCGTTTCTTGTCAGGTCAAACCCCATTAATGGTGCTTTATTGCCGGTATGGGCACCAAATTAAGGCGTTTTAATTCTTTGGTTTGCGCACCGAAATGGGGTGATCCCATCCAGGTGAGCATTCCCAATCAGGCCTTGGCCTGCGAGGCAGCCAGCGCTGTCATGTTCAACACGCGTCGCACGGTGGCTGCGGGCGTCAGGATGTGTGCAGTGGCGGCTGCCCCCATCAGGATCGGGCCCACGGTGACGCCCCCGCTGGTGGTGGTTTTCAAGACGTTGTACAAAATGTTGGCAGCGTCAAGATTCGGGCAAACCAACAAATTGGCTGCGCCTGTCAGTGAGCTGTCTTCCAGATAGACGTCGCGAATTTCTGGCTTCAAGGCAGCGTCGCCATGCAATTCACCATCGCATTCAATGTCGGGGTGTTGGGCCACAAACAGGTCGCGCGCGTGGCGCATTTTGCGGGCCGATGCTCGCTTGGACGACCCATAACTCGAATGCGACAAGAAGGCCACTTTGGGCACGATGCCAAAACGCTGGACCTCCACGACGGCCATGGCCGCGATTTCGGCCAATTGCTCGGCGCTGGGGTCTTCATTCACATAAGTGTCGGTGATAAAAATAGGCCCCAAGTCGCTCATCAGGGCATTCACCGCTGCGTAATGGCCCACCCCGGCACGCTTGCCCAGAATGCTTTCAATGCGCTCCAAGTGCGTCATGTAACTGCCCGTCAGCCCGCAAATCAGGCCATCGGCATCGCCCAGCGACACCATCAGTGCACCAATGATGGTGTTGGAGCGTCGCACCGCCGCTTTGGCCACAGCGGGGGTGGCACCGTCACGCTTCATGAGCTGGTGGTAGTGCTCCCAATACTGCCTGAAGCGGGCATCGTCCTCGGGGTTGACGTTGTCCACATCCACACCCAGGCGCATGCGCAGGCCTGCTTTTTCGATGCGGGCCGTGATCACGGAAGGGCGACCAATCAGGATCGGGTGCGCCACTTTTTCGTCAATCGCCATTTGGGCGGCTCGCAAAGCGCGCTCGTCCTCGCCATCGGCGTAGGCCACGCGCTTGGCGTTCAGTGGAACCGCTTTGGCCGCGTTGAAGATGGGGCGCATCAAGATGCCCGTCTTGGTCACAAAACTCTGCAACTGCTGGCGGTAGGCATCCATGTCGGTGATGGGTCGGGTGGCCACACCCGAATCGGCGGCAGCTTGGGCCACGGCGGGGGCTATGCGCAAAATCAAGCGCGAGTCAAAAGGCTTGGGAATCAGGTAGTCGGAGCCAAAGGTCAGCTCTTGGCCCGCATAGGCGCTGGCCACTTCTTCACTGATGTCGGCCTTGGCCAAATCGGCAATCTGGCGCACGCAGGCCAGCTTCATTTCCTCGGTGATCTTGGTGGCGCCGCAGTCCAGCGCGCCCCTGAAGATGTAGGGGAAGCACAGCACGTTGTTCACTTGGTTCGGATAGTCCGAACGGCCCGTGGCAATGATGCAGTCTGGGCGGGCGGCCTTGGCCAGTTCAGGGCGAATTTCGGGCTCGGGGTTGGCCAACGCCAAGATGATGGGTTTGTTGGCCATTGTCTTGACCATCTCCACCGTCATCACGCCGGGGGCGGAGCAGCCTAAGAAAACGTCGGCATCTTTGACGGCATCGGCCAAGCTGCGGGCATCGGTTTTTTGCGCATAGCGGGCTTTTGACTCGTCGTAACCCCCGGGTCGGCCCTCGTAGATCACGCCTTTGGAGTCGCAGACAAAAATATTGCTGCTCTTCACACCCAAACCCACCATCACATCAAGGCAAGCAATGGCGGCAGCACCGGCACCCGATACCGCCACTTTGACCGCGCCAATTTCTTTGCCAACTAGCTCCAGGCCGTTCAGCATGGCCGCAGCCGAAATGATGGCTGTGCCGTGCTGGTCGTCATGGAAAACCGGTATGTTCATGCGCTCGCGCAGCTTCTTCTCAATATAGAAGCACTCGGGGGC
>Ga0315903_10002295_pt1 | contig 28315 bp, 18 predicted proteins | sample LakEriMetagenome_7_FD_203524 | JGI IMG/M metagenome (GOLD analysis project Ga0315903, IMG submission 203524) | Freshwater fungal communities from buoy surface, Lake Erie, Ohio, United States - Buoy 2 MA119 | ecosystem: Environmental > Aquatic > Freshwater > Lake | place: USA: Lake Erie, Ohio... | reverse complement strand
GATCGTTTGCGATCCGCTAAGCCGAGGAGTTGACTCTGGCGCAAGTCAAAGACGAACGATCGAGGCCTTCGTCTGCAATGCTCGGTTCTGGCTGTTCGTCGTGCTCGTGCTCAGCGAAGCGGTACTCAGTGCAACGGTACTCGTACTCGCTTGCTGTTTGAACATCGGCGATGCCGATCGTTGATCGAGGCGGTTTGGGGGAACATGCAGACCTATGAGCCGAATTGCTAGATTAGATCGGATCGAGTACGAGTACGAGTACCGCGATGCTGAGTACGAGTACGGGAAGAAGCACGAACAAAGCATTGGACCGAAAGTCTCGATCGAGTGTTTTTGACTTGTGTAGAGTCTCCTCCTCGCACTCGGTCGATGCGATCAGTAGCCCCGGCGTTCCAGAAGAGGTGGGGGTGCAAATCTGGGGGTGGTATTCCAGGCACCGCTGCTCGGGGGATCGCTGTAGGTTGGAGAGTTGTAGGGAACGTTGCGACTGGTGGTGCTCGGGAGTTGGCCACCGGAACTTATGGGTACTCGGTGGGTAGTCATTCGCGAGGATGCCGGAATCGCCGATCGCGATGGACTGCTGTTGTAGGGGCCTGTGATAGGAACGACATCGACGGTTTGCATGGCCGTGATGACATACTCGCTGACCCCTTCTTGGCTCAGTCGGATCACTTCGTTGACATCGGGTCGTGTCACGACTCCGTTGGTTTGGAGTTGGGCGACGATGACATTCTCGCTCACGCCGCTGCGGACCATGTGGACGACTTCGTCGGTGCTTACGGGGCGACGCACCGGAGCGAGGCGTTGAGGGACACCGCGTGGCACGACCGCCGGGGTTCCGACGATCACGGTCGGTTGGCCGACGTATCCGTAGGGTTGGGCGTAGGTCTGTTGCTGATAGAACTGTTGGCGTTGTCGTTCGTAAGCTTGACGTTGTCGTTCGTAGGCCTCACGTTGTCGCTCATAACGATCGCGTTGGTTTCCTACCAATCCGCCGGCGACGGCACCGACGGCACCGCCGATCAAGGCTCCTTCGGCGGTCTGGTCTTTATGATTGTGTCCGACGACGCCCCCGACGACCGCTCCGGCGAGTCCGCCTAGGACGGCACCGTTTCGGGTGTTTTGCTGTCCGAAAACGACCGAGCCGTGGATTGGACAAGCCAATGCTAGCCAAAGGGTCAGTTTAGAGAAATTTTTGTATCGAGGTCCAAAGGTGGTTTGATCTGTATTCATGAAGTTGGATCCTTGGCTTTCGCATCGCCCTGTTTTCGGGAATCTTTGGACTTAGGTAGATTATCGACTTTTCTGTGGCAAGACTGAAACTTTGTCCCCCCGGGCGTGTTGGTTCTTGGTACGGACATAAGAAACCTCAGGAACCTAAACGGCATGAATCCCTCATCGACGATCGACTCCAAGAGCCTTGCCAATACGATTCAGGAAGTTCGCCGACGCAGGCGACTAGGGTGGCTTATCTTCTCGCTGGTTGTTTTGGGTGTGGGGCTATTGGGGATGTTATTCCAAGTTTCGGGCGTGGGTGCTCGGAATGCAGGAGGGTCCATTCGCCCCGAATTGACCACAGCTTCCATGGAGGTTGCTACAGCTTCTGGGCCCGAGCAGCGCGATGCTACGGCGAGTCCCAACGCGGATGCCGAGGTCGATTGGATCGAGCCCGACGCGTTAGCTTGGCCCCGTTTCCGAGGTCCCAATGGCTCGGGCGTTAGCTCCGATGCGACCATTCCGACGGCTTGGTCCGAAGCGCAGAACCTTAAATGGTCGACGAGCCTTCCGGGACCTGGTTCCTCGAGTCCGGTCTTGACGGATGAATATATTTTTGTGACGTGTTATGTCGGCATCGAGCCCGAGTCGCGTCAGGTCGATGCGAGCAAGCTCAAGCGGCTTTTGGTGTGCGTCAATCGCAAGGACGGGAGCATCGTTTGGAAGCACACCGAAGACGGGGTTCAACCCGAGGATCGCTATCAAGGAATGGGAGTACCCGAGCACGGCTATGCGACGAATACTCCGGTGACGGATGGAAAACGGGTCTTTGCCTTTCTTGGCAAGTCCGGAGTATTCGGCTTCGACCTCGAGGGGAACAAGCTTTGGCACACGAGCGTCGGGACCGAATCGGGGAATCGAGGATGGGGAACAGCTTCGAGCTTGATCCTTTATAAGGACCTTGTGATCGTCAACGCATCGGAGGAGAGCCAGAGCATCCGAGCGCTCAGAGCGTCCGATGGCCAGGAAGTATGGAAGGCTACCGGATCGGCCCTTGAGCTGGCTTACGGGACTCCGATTTTGGCACAGGTCGACCAGCAGCGGACCGATTTGGTCATCGCGGTACCTGGTGAGATTTGGGGCTTGAGCCCAACGACCGGCAAACTCCTATGGTTTGCAGAGACATCCTTGACGGGGAATCTCTCTCCGAGTTTGTTGCTCGATGGCGATACGGTCATCGCTTTTGGTGGTTATCGATCCAGTGGGTCGATGGCCGTGCGGGTTGGGGGTACGGGAGATGTGACCAAAACGCATACGGTCTGGACGAGCCGAAATTCGTCTTATGTCTCCACGCCGGTATTGGTCGAGGGTACCCTTTACTGGATCGACGATAAGGGGACTTTTTATGCGAGTTCTGCCAAGAGTGGCGAATTGATTCAGCGCAGCCGGGTCTCGAACATCACCTCACGAGACCGACCCGTGTACGCATCGGCCGTATCGATCGGTGATCATTTGTATTTTCAGACACGTTTTGACGGTTTGATCGTCGCAACGCAAAACGCCGAGTTGGCTGTCGTCAGTCAGAATCGATTTGAGAGTGACAAGAGCATGTTCAATGCGACCCCGGCAGTCGATCGGGGCGAGTTGTACCTTAGGTCCGACTCGAAACTCTATTGTGTCCGTTCCGAAAAATAACGCTCAGGTTGATAACTTCTCTTTTCTAAGGAAAAACCGCATCATGAGAAAATTTTTGATGGTAGCTGCCCTCTTCGGCGCAGCGACTGGTTCGGGGCTTGCGCAGCCTCCCGACAGGCCGGGTCCTCAAGAGGGTCCAAGACCGGGTCAACCCCCTGAGCGGGGTCCTGGGTTTGGTGGCGGGAATCGTCCAAGTCCCGAGGACTTTGTGAACATGGTGATGCGTTTTGATAAGGATTCCGATGGCAAGCTCGATCGCCAGGAGTTGATGGCGTTTGCTCAAGAATCACCACGTTTTGGAGTCCAAGGTCGCGGTGGCCCAGGAGGCCCAGGAGGCCCAGGTGGCCCAGGTGGCCCAGGTGGCCCGCGAGAGGCCAGGCGGCCTGAGGGAGGCCCGCCGGAGGGCCCACGCGCTGAAGGCCCAGGCAGGGAAGGTCCTGGCAGAGAAGGCCCACGGGGCGAAGGGCGCAGGCCTGAGGGAGGCCCGCCGGACGGCCCACCGGACGGCCCACGCGCTGAAGGCCCTGGCAGAGAAGGTCCTGGCAGGGAAGGCCCTGGCAGAGAAGGACCACGGGGCGAAGGGCGCAGACCTGAGGGTGGCCCGCCGGACGGCCCACCGGACCGCCCACGAGCTGAAGGACCAGGCAGGGAAGGCCCTGGCAGAGAAGGTCCACGGGGCGAAGGGCGTAGGCCTGAGGGTGGCCCGCCGGACGGCCCACGAGCTGAAGGCCCAGGCAGACAGGGCCCAGGCAGAGAGGGAATGAGGGGTCCGAATCCCGAACGACTCGTCGAGCGGGCCATGGAGTTCGATCGTGATGGCGATGGCAAGCTCAATCGCGACGAGCTGATGGAATTTGCTCGAAGCATGCCAGGCCCTGGCGGCCCTGGTTTCGGTGGACCCGGCGGCCCTGGTTTCGGTGGACCCGGCGGCCCTGGTTTCGGTGGACCCGGCGGCCCTGGTTTCGGTGGTCCTGGTGGCGGCCCACCCGGCCTAGGTGGCCCTGGCGGCCCAGGTGGACCTGGTGGCGGCCCTGGCGGACTTGGCGGACCAGGCTTCGGTGGACCTGAGCGTCCACGTCGTCCTGATTTCTAAGTCCGGTTCGATTCCTTAGGGTCGGAAGTTCTCCACGACGCCCACCGAGTGGATCCCCAAGGCTCTGAGGGCAGAGCATGCATTTTCTAGAAGGTCGTTGGCGCTGAGTTCGGCGTCGACGACAACGATCGCTGCGTGGAGCGATTCGGGGGTTTGGTAACCGACGAGCGATTGAGATTCCTTCGTCAGCACGCAGGAGTCGAGAATCACTAGGTCAAAGTCCTTGGCCAGCCGCTGAACGAACTTGGCCATCCGAGGTCCCTCGGTCTTCAGGAGGCTTAGCGGTTGCGGTTCGGTCAGTGGAAAGATCGTTATTTTTTCTTCGATCGAACAGACAGCCGCTTCGTCCATCGAAAGCTTTTCGCTGATGCAAAGGTGCCAGGAATTGGGGGCATCGATTTGGAGTTGGTCGATCAAACTTGGGTGTTGCAGATCGGCATCGACCAAGGCGACCTTCAAACCGGCTTGGGAAGCGGCTCTTGCCAGATGCATCGAGACGGTCGATCGACCGACGCCTCGTTCGCCGCTGGTGACAGCGAGTGTTTTCAGGCCTGCGCGATTGGAGGTAGCCAAGTGTTGGCTTACTCGTCGCATCGACTCGGAGTTGACTTCTTGCAGTTTCAAAACGACCTCGGGCCAGCAGAACGCGTCGACTTCCCAGCACGGGCAGATCGGCTCGGGGGAATCCCAAGGTTCCATCGGCGCAGGGGATTGTTCAAGCCGCTTTCGGACGTTTTGGGTCGGCAAAGCGGTTTCGCTGTCCCAGGTGCCAAGAAACGAGACCGGTGTTTGACTCATAGTGACTCTTCCTGTGGTGGGCCAAGGAACAAGGATAGACGGGGGGATGGATCAACGAGGCTTGTCATTGTGTCGGCTCAGTGCCGATGGGTTGGTACGGTGTAGGTGGAGGGGGGATCTCCATCGAGGTCGGTCTGCTCGGGAGAAAATCGCCGTTGTAGCTATTGGCTTTGTAGTTGTTGGTTGGAAGCGTTTGGGGCTGAGGCAAGCTCAGCGGTTCGTACTTCTGGCGAACGGGAGGATAGGTCTCTCCGCTGAGTGGAACCGATGAGGGGGAGCCGGGTTCTCGGTTGGTCAATTCGACCGGTTTGCCTTGTCGCAATCGGATCATATCCCGGGTATTGAGTGAAGCGGCCGGGATCGTGTTTGGGACACTAGGTGTGAAGGCCGCCGGTGGGCTGGCCGTTTTGGGGGCCGCCCCCGGCCCAAGAGCCGATCCGAGAGCCGGTCCATTTGGCATCGAAGCAACAGGCAACGAAGCAACAGGCAACGAAGCAACAGGCAACGAAGCAACAGGCATCGAAGCAACAGGCATCGAGGCAACAGGCATCGAGGCAACAGGCAATGAAGCAACTGGCAACGAAGCAACGGGCTGTGGGGCTTCAGGCAGTGCTTGGGCCTGGAACTGGGCTTGTTGGATTTGGCCTTGAGCTCCTTCCGTTTGGTAGCTTAGCGGTTCGGAGATCTCCAGAGTGGGCTTATCGCTGGGGTGAGCCTGGGGCTCGGAGGGGTCGGATTCGGAGACGGATCGGTTTGTTTGTGGGATTAGGGGGACTTGGTAGGAGGCGCGTTGTGGTCCTACGTTGGCGATGATACCTCGTTCTGGGATGCCTCGCTCGGGGATGCCTCGCTCGGGGATGGCATGGAATGAGGAATCTGTTTGCGGGGGAGGGGAGAGAGGGTTTTCCGCGTTGTTGATTTGGCTTGTGCGTTGGGCAGCACGCGAGGATTCGGAGGCTCGATCCGAGTAGAGTTTTGCGCCGATGAGCATGAGTGCCAGCGCTAGGAACCCGATGGCGGCGTTGAGCAAGCTGGCCGATTTTTCTTTTTGGCGTTCATCTCGGCGCGCGTGGGTCGGATCGTTCGGTGGCGAGCCCAGGGGCAATCGTGTCGAGACCGTTGCGATGGGTTCGGGTCTTGGCGCAACGGGAGACGCGAGGGTCGAATCGGAGAGATTCGGGAGTGAAAAAAGGACAGGGGGGAGACTCGATGCGGTTTCGTGCCGCCTCAGATTTCTGGGTGTTTTGGTGGGTTGTCGCGGGTTCATGGTGGGTCCTTTTTCATTCCGTTCGGGGGACACCTTGGTTTGGAGGATTCCGACTGTACGGACCTTGGGCGTGAAAATCTATATCGACTCGGTCGACCGCGACGATTCGTTAAAATTGGTCGATTGGGGTGGGTTTTCCGGTTGGGAGTGCCGGCTCAAGAGAAGTGACAGCATTGGTGCTATCGAAGGACCGATGGCGGGGTGTTGAGCAAGGGCTTAGCCGGAGGTCGATTCGGTGCGGAGTTGTTCTTGGAGTTTCTCGATGCGTTTGGGAGAGACGCTCATGCGGGTGCCGAGTTTTTGGGCATGGATCGAGACGCGAAATTCTTCGATCATCCAGCGGTAATCCAGGAGAGTGCCGTCGGGGTACCAATGGAGTTTGTGTTTGGCGACGGCGAGTTGGCTTTCGAGTTCCGCGATTCGTTTTGAGTAATCTTTGGAGGCTTCGGCCGGAGCCAGATCGGATTGTTGGTCTTTGGGGTGGCCCGAGGTGCGAAGTTTTTCGATACGGAGGGCCAAGGCGTTGAGGAAGCGTGGGATATCTTTGACGAACAGCCATGGGGTGTGCATCGCGTGGGCAGGGTCCATGAGTCCATCGAGTTGTGCGCGAAGGGAGGAGGATTGATCCCAGAGGGGTTTGGGCAAGCTTTCCTTGAGGCGTCGTATTTGTTGGTAGGCTTCTGCGAATTTTGGCAACCAGCGAGCCAGTTCGACCGTTGCGGCTCCAATTTTTTGTACTTTTCCGACCCGGCGTGCTTCCCAGTCGAGGAGGGTGCGTGGGCAGGGTTCGAATCGTCCGGAGTCTTTGGTCCAATTGGTTTCGACGAGAGCCAAGCGAACCATCAGTTGGGCGATGAAGTCGGTGAGTTTGTTTGCATCGAAGCGATCCGAGAGCCAGAGGGTGCATTGGGTCCATTTGGGTAGGAATTGGATTTGGCTTTTGAGTTCGCGTCGTTCTTGGATGGCCAGCGATCGGACCATGGTTTCTCGAAGTTGTTGTTCGGCAAGGTGTGGGAGGTCGTAGATGGTCGTAGAGACTTTCGCATCGTTCCAAAGGAGGCTCGGGTAGCGTTCCATGCGAACACCGCCGATGAGTTCGATGATTTTTTGGGGGAGTTCGGGGATATCCCAAGCTTGCATGTGGGAGCGTTGCCAGGGGTAGTTGGTTGCGGGGGCGTTTGGAGGCCGATCGGCTTTGGGTTTCGAATCGAGTTGCACGTGGGCGGTTTGTTGGATGGTTGTCCATTCGCGAGCGACGGCCAGGTTGTTGCCTTTGGTATCTTTGAGTTCGATACGAAACCGCAGATGTTCAGGGAGCGAGGTGGGGTTGAAGTCGGCGCGTTGAACTGGTTGTCCGATATGTTTCGAGCATAGATCGCACAAGCTTCTCCAGAACGGTTCGGAGCGGGAAGCCGCATCGAGCATTTTTGGGAGCAGGGATTTGACGGTATCGGGGATGGGGACGAGTTGGCGTCGCAGGGGTTTGGGTAGTGATTTCAGGAGTGCAGCGAGTTTTTCCTCGAGGAGTCCTGGGACGAGCCATTCGAGTTTTTCTTGGTGAAGTTGTTCGACGAACGACTCGGGGACTTCGAGGGTCACACCATCGAGTTCGGAGCCGGGTTCGAAGCGGTAGGAGAGTTGCAGTCGGCTAGTAGGACCTACTTCGAGTTGATCGGGGAAGTCTTTAGCCATCGACCTTGGATCGAGTTGCAGGTCGAGAGAATCAAGCGACAGGAAAGGAGGGGATTTGGTATCTTTGAGGGTTTTGTCCCATTGTTCCAGGGACACGCGATCGACGACATGTTCGGGGATGCAATTGCGGTAGAAGTTCAGCAGGGCGAAGGAATCCACGACGCAATCTCTGCGTCGGGTTTTATCCCCGATGCGTTGGATTTGATCGAGGAACGACCGGTTATGGCTCCAGAATTTGGCGCGCGATTCGAGTTGCAATTCTGCTAGGCCGTGTTCGATGAGCAGATCGCGAGCGAGTTTAGGGTCTAGGGGAGCCAGGGGCACGGGGTGTCGATTGACGGCAGGGAGTCCGAGCAATGAGCCGCGTCGCATGACCATTGCCGAGCCTTGTTTGCGGCTAAAGTGGGGTTCATCGTAGGAGAACTTCAGGCAGTGTCCGAGGACTTTTTCGATCCAGGTCGGATCGATGCGAGCGTTGGTCCTTGCGAAGCGGTCGTGGGTTTCGACGATTTCCGAGCAGACGATCCACTTGGCGTTGGAGCCTTTGAGGCACGATCCTGGCCACAGGAGCAGTTCCATGTTCGAGCTCCCTCGGTATTTCCCTTTGTCGTCGAGCATTGCCACACCGGAGGGGAGTCCTGCGAGGATGGCTTGATGGAGCTCTGCGTATCCGTCGGCGAATCGATCGCGGGGAGTCGAGGGGTTTTGGGAGCTGTTTGTTGGAGTCGCATCTGGATCGTGGGTGGGGATGCGTCGGGATTGGATCGACAGACCGGCTTCTCGGCACTGTTCCATGAGTTGTCGATGGATGTCTCCCCATTCACGGAGGCGGGTCATGGACAGGAAGGCATCTCGGCAGGCTTTCTCGAGTCGGCTTCGACCGAGTTTTTCGCGGAGGTTTTGGTAGAAATCCCAGATCCGAAGGAGCGTCAGGAAATCGCTTTGGGGGTCGCGGAATCGCAGGTGGGCAGCATCTGCGGCTTGTTGGAATTCGGGTGGTCGAACGCGTGGGTCTTGGGTTTCCAGGGCCGAAGCGATGATGAGCATTTCGTGGAGGCAGCCGTTTTCGTGTGCCGCCAGGAGCATCCGACCGGTGCGTGGTGAGACGGGCCAGTTTGCCAGGGTGCGTCCGATCTGTGTGAGGCTTCCGTCCTGATCGATCGCTTCGATTTCGCGGAGGGTTTGTAGACCTTCACGGGTGCTATCGGGGCGTGGTGGATCGAGCCAGGCGAGCGATTCGATGTCATCGATCTTCAGGGACTTGGCGTGCAAAATGGTTGCGGCCAGATCGCATCGCATGATTTCGGGTTGTGCGAAACCGCTGCGCGAGAGGTAGTCTTGTTCGTCGAACAAACGGATTGCGATGCCAGGTCCCAATCGACCGCATCGACCGCTGCGTTGGTTGGCGGAAGCTTGGCAGATCGGTTCGATGGGCAATCGTTGGACTCGGCTTCGCGGAGCATAGCGGGAGACTCTTGCCGTACCGGTATCGATCACATAGCGGATGCCCGGGACGGTCAGCGAGGATTCCGCGACGTTGGTCGCAAGTACGATTCGGGTTTGGCGATGGGGTTGGAAGATCCGTTGCTGTTCGGCCTCGGTGAGTCGAGCGTAGAGCGGGAGCACCTCGACCGAGTCGTGCAGGCCGCGTTGTGTCAAGTGACCTCGGAGTCGCTTGCTCGCATCGCGTATATCCCGTTCGGTGGGGAAAAAGGCGAGGATATCTCCGCGACCTTCGCTGAAGAGTTCATCGACGGCGCTGCAGAATCGTTCGAGGAGCGAGTGGTCTGATTCGACCGACGGTGCATCGGCAAGGCTTTGCATGCCGCGGTAGCGGACCTCGACGGGGTAACTGCGGCCTTGGATCGAGAGGATTGGGGCCGGTCCGAGCGAGTCGTGAAAGTGTTCGGAGAACCTCTCTGCATCGATCGTCGCACTGGTGATGATCAGCCGCAGTTCGGGTCGTCGGTGGACAAGGTCGGCCAGGTAGGCCATGAGCATATCGATTTGGATCGATCGCTCGTGGGCTTCGTCGACGATGATGCAATCATAAGCTTCCAGGAGCGGGTCGCGTTGGATCTCGGCCAGCAGGATCCCGTCGGTCATGAGCTTGACCAGCGAGGACTCTTCGGTGCGGTCTTGGAAGCGGATTTTAAAGCCGACGACTTGTCCGAGTTGGGTATCGAGTTCTTCGGCCAAGCGATTGGCGATGGACCTTGCGGCCAAGCGTCGCGGTTGGGTGTGCCCGATCCAACCGTGGCGAAACAATCCGGCTTGGAGGCAGAGTTTGGGCAGTTGGGTACTTTTGCCCGAACCGGTTTCGCCGCAGACGATGAGGGTTTGGCGGTTGGCGAGGAGTTCGAGAATTTCCTCGCGGTGGTTGTAGATCGGCAGGTCTGGGTCGTAGTCGATCGAATAGGTCGTTTGGATTCGTTTTTCGAATCGGCGGTAGGCCGCATCGAGGGCCGATTGCCATCGCTGCGTATCGAGCGACAAACGATTAGGATCGACGCGTTGGAGCCTTGCCCATTGGCGAGTCAGTCGGGTCGCATCGTGGCGAAGAAGTCGCTTAGGGTCCAAGGGAGCTTGGGACATCAAGCTCATGAGCGTTCCCAGCGGATAGCAAAAAGCCTAGCGCCGACGATAAAGCAAAAGCCGCACAGGGTCAGCACACCGAGTTCGAGTTCGATGTCATGGAGTTGCAAATCGCGCCAGAAGATCTTGTTGTAACCTTCCAAGGCCCAGGCGTTGAAGGTCAGCATTCCGGCGCGTTGCATCGACTCGCTCATCAAGTAGCGAGGGACCATACTCCCGCCCAGGGCCGACATGCTCAGGATCACGATCGTCGAAATCCAACTCAATTGCGTTCGAGATTTGCACATGGAGGCCAAGAGCAGCGCGAAGCTCGACGAGGCACCTGCCGTTACGAGAGTCATCGCAAAGAATCCTTCGAGGTGATTGAAAAGATCGATACCGAAGACCAAAGAACCCCAGAAGAACATGAAGACCATTTGGACCATTCCAACGATGGTCAAATACGCCCACTTTCCGAGCAGCAATTGGTCCATGCTCAGTCGACTGCAGAGCAATCGATCGAGAGTGGAGTTTTCGCGTTCCTCGAGCAACGAGCCGCTGGCTGTCGTGGCCGAGAAAAGCAGGAACATCACCGCAATCCCGGCCGCATACATCGCGATGACCGGATTGGTCTTCTTGCTCCCAAGAATATCGACACTCTGGATCGTCGGAAGTTCGGTCACCGGGTATGAATTCGTTGAGGGTGCAAAGGCAACCGAGCGTATTGGACCGACGGGGACTTGCTTGCGCTGCTCTTCGGCAAAGGCCGTCATGACCGATTTCTGAACCAGAGCCGAGAGGACCTGCCCGGAGACCTGATCGTAGGAATCCGAGAGCAGTTGGATTGTTGGGAAGGAACTTTGGGCCGTCGGCGAGGAGAAGACGACGGCAGCCGAGACCGAGCCGCGTCGGACTAGGTCCTCGGCTAGGCTCGGTTCGACGAGTCGAGCCAATTCGTGCTCGACCGAGTCGGCATGAAGAAGCGCCGTGTGGGCGTCGGTAATCCGCAACGAGGTCTGTTCTCGCAGCAGTTCGATCGCGCGCCGGGAGACCTCCGAGGGGTTTTGGTCCGAAAGAGCGATCTTGATTTTTGGGATCGAGGTCCCCGAGGTGCCTCGGGACCCGAAGATCAGGGCAAAGATGCTAAAAAAAAGGATCGGGACGAGGAAAGTCAGTAGCAATTCCGAGCGATTGTTTTTCAATCGTCGAAAGCTGACTTGAAGGATCGTCCAAACCATAAAAGGAATCTCGTCAGGAGAGGAAACGGCTGGTGAACGGATCGAGTCGATCGAGCCATTCCGGGAAACAATATAGGATTCGGTGTTGGAAAAGGAAAACCCGGTCTGCCCGTTGCCAGCGGTAGGTTTAATTTGCTAGCATAGGCTCTGTGTTCGGTTCGGTTGCTCGTCGGGCCTAAGGTAGCCTGAGTTATGTAGGCGAAAAGGGGTTTTGCCTGCAAGCCTACTTGTCGGGTGTCGTGTCGGAGCGGATTGAGGGAGGCAAGAGGTTCGAAGGAGCATGGATTGACCAAAACATCGGGTGCGGTGATCGAAGCGGCGGAGGATTTAACGCAAAGGCTCGGGGGGCTGGAGTTTAGCGAACCGGTGCACACGGTTTACAATCCGCTTGAGTATGCATGGGAGGCGCATCGGTCCTATTTGCAGATGTATGCCAGGGGGCCGAAAAAAGTCTTGTTTTTAGGGATGAATCCCGGCCCTTGGGGGATGGCTCAAACGGGGGTTCCGTTTGGTGAGATCGAGGCGGTGCGCGGTTTTTTGAAGATCAAGGGGACGATAGGCAAGCCACCTTTGGAGCATCCGAAGCGACCGATTCAGGGTTTTGCGTGCACCCGATCGGAGGTTTCTGGCAGAAGGATGTGGGGGCTGTTTCAGGAGCGATTCGGAAGTCCTGAGTCCTTTTTTGCTGAGCATTTCGTGGTCAATTACTGCCCATTGGTCTTTATGGACTCGGGAGCTAGGAATTTGACCCCTGACAAGTTGTCTGCCAGTCAGACCGAGCGGATGTCTGGGTATTGCGACGAGCATTTGGAGCGGTTGATTCGGATCCTGCGGCCTGAAACGTTGGTGGGAGTCGGTCAATTTGCAGAGCAGTGTTTTGTCCGGGTGGCCAAACGGGCCGGCACAACCGCTAGAATCCTGAGAATTCTGCACCCGAGTCCCGCCTCTCCGGCGGCCAATCGGGGGTGGTCGGAGTCTGTGGAAAAAACGTTGGTTGGGCAGGGGATTTGGGAAGAAAAAAACTTTAAAAAGGCTTAGAATCCCATGGAATTGCGTTTCTCTGAGCTCTCCGCACCGATATTCTACGGTCCACGACCGGAACTTATTGGGCTGCTCGGTTCTCCGAGAGGTGATAGGAAACTTCGTCACCCACAATCATGATGCCTCCAGATCCCCACCAAATTGAAGAATGGCTGAGCGGAATGCTCGATGGTGCCCTGACCGAACAGGAGCAGCGTCAGCTCGAACTCGCCATGCAAAACGATCCGTCGATCGCTGAGTTGCTCGAGCAAATGGCGGAACTTCGCCGCTCGCTTTTGCGAGGCCGGAGTGTCGGTCGCCTTGGCGCTGATTTTTCCAAGCGAGTCGTTCAGGCCGCACAACGACAAGCCGCCCAATTGGATTCCCCCCCGGCTTGGGTCTTGCCCGGGGCTCCCAACGCTAGGGAACCGGCCGGTCAGGAACCTCTGGAGGATTTGGAATCTCTATGGAGTGAGACCTATTCCAAAGTACAAAGACCGGTTCCAGAGGCATTGGACATTCACCCCGTCGGACGCCGTCAAAAGGCGATCGTCAGGGGGCTGATGGGCTCGCACGAGGAACCCCAGCGGGATCCAGGGACGATTCGAGGCCGGTTGGTTCGAGTCTGGCTGCCGTCGCTTGCCGTTGTCGCGGCCTTGTGCGTGTTGCTTTTGGCACTGCCCCGGAGCGGACCGACCGATCCTAGTCAACCCGACTCGGTCGTCTCGGTGATGCCCTTGGATGTGCCCAACGAGCCGACGCATCAAGAGGATTTTGTTCCTGACCGATCGCTTGCTGGCTCTCCTGAGACCGAACCGTCGAAGATGCAATTGCCTGCAACGGAACCTCTCGGGAATGGACTGAACGCAGGATCGAAATCCCCCTCGGTCGTCAGTGTTCCTGTGGTGGAGCAAAACAATTCTGTCGCGGGTGCGAAATACATTTTGATCGCCGAGATCGAGGTCGATCCGATAGCGGAGCAAGATGGGATGCTCTCGCAGTTGCTCGAGAAGTACGAAATTGTTTTTAGCGCCGATGCCCCTTTGAGCAAGATCGATTTCGACACGCTGGTCGCATCCAAAGTGATCAAGAATCCCGTCGTCGACCCTGCCTTGAAAGTCGATGGTTCGACGGTTTGCTATTTGGTCAAATCGAATCCCAAACGTCTCGACTCCTTTTTGACCGATGTCGAAAAGCAGTACTTGGATTTTCCGAGCTACCGTCTGAATCTCTCAGCCGACCCGAACGTTTATGAGTTGATGGATCATCTTGGCGGCGTGACGGATTCGTCCAACGTGGCCAAGCGATTGTTCTATCAAGAGTCTTCTGACGCTCAGGCATTGGGCTCGTTTGAGCTGGAAAACCGAGGCGTTCCTTCGGACATCGAGAGCAGAAAGGCTGCCAAACCACGCAATCGCGTCAATGCGTTGATCACGCAAGAGGATACCTACTTGATCCTCTTGGTAAGGACCCCTAAGTAGCCTCGGCTTCCCGTTGTCGAGTGTCTCTTGGCCGGGGGCCAGGATTGGTCTCAAGCTCTCGTCGGATGGCATGAGCATCCTGGCAAGCTTTGGTCCAAGCGTCTTGATTTTCGAAGCCCTCGCGGTGCATGAGTACCGCTTCGTCCGCGAAACGGAATTCGATCCAGGTGTCTCGGACTCTGACGCGTTGGAGGTAATATACTGGGACTAGAACCCAGTGCCCCAGGTCGGAGATCATCACGCTTTGTCGATTGAACCATTGGCTCTGGAATGTATCGGCAGATCGATCCAGCGGCTTATTGAGCCTTCGGCTTGTTGCATTGTACTTGCGGTAAGCTCCTTGATCGGCGTCTGAGAAATCGCGGAATGCTCGGAATCTTGCCCACGAATACCGAATCGTTTCCGAAGCGAGCCAACCCAAAAGCACCACAGTCAGAACAGGAAAGGTGACCATCGATCGGGTTGATCCTGAGACCTCAGGTGAGAGTCCAAGCCAAAACCCCAAGATTCCAAAGCCGATGAGAAAGCCGCCGTTAGGTCGGAAGCTCAGGGCTCGGATCCGTTGATTGAGCGTCATACGCCTTTCGGGACTCAGGATGCACCAATGCGCATCGGGGGGAGGAGTTTGCGAAATCAACGGTTCGAGGGTTCGATAGTGCCTATCGCTCGCGAGCAGATCGAACCACTGGTCCTCGAAAAAGCATCTGCTCGGGATCATCGCCAAGGGGTGCACCGTTTCTGGACTTGGATACACGAGCATTCCCTTGTCGGGGTTGGATAAGTAGGATCTAAGGTTGGTCTGGAGGCACAGGTCGTTATGCCAGACGGTCAAGCGGCCGCTGGTTACAACCCCGTGGACAGGTCCCTCCAGCCATGGCCGTCGTTTGCACAGACGATTGGCGTAGTTTTTGCCCACATAACGTCCAGTGATGTACAACATGGCGAGCAAAACCGCGACCAATACGGTGACCAGTCCGAAGACGCCAAAGCCGACCGATAGGATCGTGGCCCAGATCAATGCCGATATCATCACGAGTGTAATCACACACCCGATCTGCATTTTTGATCGGTAGAATTTTGCGATTGTCGAACGATCCAGCGAACCGCTGAAACGAACGACGCACCGATCCGCGATCTGGGGTTGGAGACTCGAGTCGCTTTGGCTCCAAGTCGACTCCCAAGGGTTAGGCTCGTGTTCTTGTGAACTGTCGCTCAAATTGCCCATCTTCCTTTCCCGTCAACTAAGCCTGAACTTGGCGAGTCGGCTTAGGTTTTTCATCGGTTTTTGTTACAATAAGCACCCATGAACAACGCGAGCACCTGGAAACTACCGACACCGATCCGACACAAACTCTCGGAACTCCGAGGATTGATTAGCCGAGTCATCGCCACCCAAGGGCTGGTGGTCCTGCTGACTTGGTTACTGGGTTCCTTTTTCGTCTTTGGGTTGATCGATTATCTTCCGACGCGGTTCGGTTCGGAAGAGTCGCCGCGAATCGTTCGGGTGATCATGCTCATGATCATCGCCGCCGGTGCCGCATGGATTCTACACCATTTTTTTTGGAATCGCTGGCTCGTCTCCTGGAGCGATTCGGCCTTGGCCTTAGCGATCGAACGTCGCTACCCAGAGTTTCAAAGCACGTTGGTCACCGCGGTCCAAGCCGCCAGTCCGACGGCCAAGTTCCAAGCGAAGGATCTCGATGCGATCGAGCATCCGAATCGCCCCGGAATGATCGAGCTTGCTGCAAAGCAAGCTGTCGAGAAGATATCATCGATCGATGTGCGATCCTTGGTCCGACTCTCGACGCTTCAGCTCGAACTCGGGATCCTAGCCGGCGTGGTCTGCCTGACGGGGCTCGGAGCGATGTTGCATCCGGACCTGGCTTCGCACTGGGCCAAGCGCCTCTATGGCCTGTCCGATGCGCCCTGGCCTCGCCGAACATCGCTGAGCGTACAGGGACTTGAGATGGACGTCCCACCCTTTACCAATTCGCCGGCCCGCGAACGGTACTTGGTACGAATCGAAGAGAATCGGCTCTTGGCACCCAAGGGCTCTTCGGTTCGATTGAAAGCCACCGCCAAGGATCTGCTTTCAGAACCTTATGATCAATGCGCTTTTCATTACAAAGACCGAGCGGGGAACCGAGGTCGCGCCAGCATGCTCAGCTACTCCAACGCCAATCCACGCGATTTTATCCTCGATGGCCCACCCTTAGAAGCCATCAACGATACTCTGTGGTTCTCCCTGGTTGGGGGCGATGCGAGGCTCTCGAATTTAGTGCTTGAAACGGTCGATGCTCCTCTGGCCGTCGCAACGTATGTCGACGTTCAATACCCGACCTACCTGCAGCGTTCGACCAAAACCACCTGGGGCAATGAACGGCTCGAGTTCCGAAACGGCATGCGGCTTCCTCAGGGAACCCAAGTCGGCTTTTGGATAAGGGCCAATAAACCGATCCGCAAATGCGATGTGATGCAAGTCCGTGGAGTGGAATCCCAAGACGCAACAACGCAGTTTACCGTCGAGCTGGAAAAGCCAGTCACGGAGTTTGCGATTCCATCGACGGTCCTGCTTGGAAATCTGTTCGTCGAGATCCGACTATGGGACGACCAAGGACTTTGCGCCACGCGCGTCCAACCCTTGGTCATCGCAGCGACGGCCGACAACGTTCCTGAAATCGATTTGGTGCTCGAGGGTATCTCCACGGCGATCACGGAAAACGCAAAACTCCCAATTCGAAGCAAAATCAAAGACGATTACGATCTGAAAGAAGCTTGGGTCGAGACCATCATCGATGAGCAGGAACCCTTGAAATCCGAATTGCAACTGGGAACCTCAGGGGACGGCCAATCGCAGATCGGACAAATGGATATCGATCTCAAGGCCATGCGCGAGGCAGGCCAGAGTACCCCAGCAGTCGGCTCGACGTATTGGCTCGCAGTCGGTGCGACCGATTACTTTGATGTACCCCTGAGTCCTGATGCAGCGCCGATCGAGCACGTCGGGCGTTCGACCCCAATCCAATTGAGTGTCGTGAGCCAAGACCAGTTTTTGGTTCTGCTCGATCGCCGAGAAGCCGCCATGCGGCGACGGCTCGAACAGATCATCAGCGAACTGGGACAACTTCGGGATCTGCTTGTGCTGACCAACAAGAACAACAAGTCTCCGCAAGAGACAACCCAGGAGACAACCCAGGAGGACGCCTCGGCCCGATCTGCCGAGCGACCGCAGGCCGAAGAGCAGGAGTCCAAGGAGTCGAAGGAACAGGCCAAGGCTAGGATTTTGCTATTGCGGTCCCAGCAAGCGGCCGCTCAGGTGGCCAAGTCCGAGGGGGAGCTCAAAGGTGTCTTGAGCGAAATATCCTTGCTCGTCTCAGAACTGATCAACAATCGAATCGACAGCAAGGACCGACGCGATCGGCTCGGGGACAAAATCAAAACGCCTTTGTCAAATCTGATCGATACGAAGTGGAAACCCTTTGCCCAAGATATCGAGGGGTTCGAGACATCGTTGGCCAAATGGTCGCCGGAGGAATTCGCCAACAAGATCGATAGTGCCATCGCTCAGAATAATGAAATGATCGTGGCTCTCAATGCGATCCTAGCGGACATGATTGAAATTCAAGATCTCAATGAAATCATCGATCGGGTCCGAGGCTTGCTCGATCAGCAGTCGAAAACCCTCGATCGAACCAAACAAGAGCAGAAGAAAAGCACCTTGGATCTGCTGAAGTAACCCAAACCCGTCCGGAGTCAGCCATGAATTTCCTCACCCTATGTCGAGCCGCTCAGAGTGCCACCCTGTTGGCTCTGATCGCCCTGGGTAGCTTGTGCGTCCAAACGGTACAGAGCCAAGAAGCAAGCAAAGCGATTGAGGAACTGCAGAAAGAGCAGAAGGCTCTCGCAACACAGTATGCCAACCTCGAAGAGGTTTTTTTGCGCATGAGCCAACTCGAGGGCGCTACGAATCCGACCCGCGCTGCACTGTTGATGCAAGCGGCTCAGATGAGCAAGCAGATGGCGACCCAACAGCGCATGAACCAAGCGAGCGATTTACTTGCCAAAGGGCAATACTCTCGGGCTATCCCCGAACAGGAAGCCAGTCGAGAGAACCTAAAAAAATTGCTCGAGTTGCTCCAAAGCGAGAACCGCTCCTCGAGGATCAAGGACGAGCGCAAGCGGCTCGAAGATGTCCTCAAGGATATTCGCCGAATCGAAAACATCCAGCGAGCCACCCGTGGCCGGACCGAAGCCGGGCAGGACAAGGACAGCGCTGCGAACGACCAGAAGGACCTGGAAAAGCAACTCGAAACGGCCGAAAACGACCTGAGTGACAAAAAGGATCGGACTGATCGGACTGATCCGACTGATCGGACTGATCCGACTGATCGGACTGATCGGACTGATCCGACTGATCCGACTGATCCGACTGATCGGACTGATCGGACTGATCGGACTGATCGGACTGATCCGACTGATCGGACTGATCGGACTGATCCGACTGATCGGACTGATCGGACTGATCGGACTGATCGGACTGATCGGACTGATCCGACTGATCCGACTGATCGGACTGATCCGACTGATCGGACTGATCCGACTGATCCGACTGATCCGACGGATCCGACGGATCCGACGGATCGGAGCAACAATAAGCCCCCCAGCAAGGAAGAGCAGGCCAAGGAGCGGGTTCAAAAGGCGCGCGAGCGGATGCAGAAGGCCGAGAAGAATCTTCGTGCGGAGAAACGCAAAGAGGCTATCGAAGAGCAGCAGCAGGCCGAAGAGGAGTTGCAGCAAGCGATCGCCGAGCTCGAAAAGATTCTGATGCAATTGCGCGAGGAGGAAATCGAGCGTACGCTTGTGGATTTAGAGACGCGGCTCAAACGGATGTCGGAATGGGAAACGACGATTCGCCAAGCGACCGAGAAGCTCGAGAAGCTCTCGGGTGAGGACAAGGATCGTCAGCTAGAGATTCAGGCGAGCAAGCTCTCGACCGAACAGCTCAAAGTGGCCATGGAAGGACAGCGCGCTATGTTGCTTCTGAAGGATGAAGGGTCGAGCCAAGCTTTTCCGGAAGCTTTAGAGCAGGTCATCGCCGATGCGCAGTTGGTGGTCAATCGGCTTGTTGCTTCGGACGTCTCAGCCAGCACCCAATCGATCCAAGATGAGATCCTCGGAGCCTTAGACGAGATGATCGAGTCGCTTCAAGAGGTTCAAAAGAAGCGTGACGAGAAAAAGCAGCAGAATCAGAGGCAGGGGCCTTCTGACTCCGGAGGTCAGCAGCAAGAAGAGTCGCTCGTCGGTAAAATTGCCGAGTTGCGATTGATCAAGACCTTGCAGATGCGGGTCAATCGCCGTACGGGTCGATTGGCCGACGAGTCGAATCAGGGGGAGGACTTGATCGGGCAGGTGACCGATTCGCGATTGCAGGAAGAGCTTCGGGAGTTGGCAAAGAGGCAGGAGAAGATTCAGAGCGTCACTCGCGACATCCTCTTGGAGGCGGCCAAACAGTAGACGCTGGTGAGCTGATTATTGGTGGGGCAGGTGGGGTTCGAACTTGCTCCGCGTCGCGAGCTCTGCGGCTTTGACGCTATTGACGGAGGATTGATAGAGCTGTTTTTGGGCTCTGAGCTGGCTTTGGCCTGGGATGGGTTCGAGGCGTTCGTAGCTCCCATCTGCAGTGAGCTTCCAAGCATTTTGGTTGTCTTGGAAATAGGTAGCTAGGATGTCGATGAGTTTTTGTTTGCTCGCTGGGTCTTCGATGGGGGTGAGCAGTTCGATCCGTCGGTCGAGGGATCTTGGCATCCAGTCGGCGCTGGAGATGAAGACCGCATCTTGGCCGCCATGGCAAAAGTGGATGATGCGAGCGTGTTCGAGGAATCGGTCGACGATGCTCACGACCGAGATGTTCTCGCTCAAGCCTTCGACGCCGGGTTTCAGGCAGCAGATGCCTCGGATATTGAGTCGAACGACGACCCCTGCGCGGCTGGCGCGGTACAAGGCTTGGATGATTTCCGGGTCGACCAACGCGTTGAGCTTGGCATAAATAAAAGCTTTTTGGCCTTGGAGTCTTCGTTGCGTTTCCTCTTCGATCAGCGAGATGAGTTTTTTACGGAGTCCCAAGGGAGCCGATTCGAGCAGTTCGTAGGGCTGAGGTTGGCTGTAGCCGGTAATGGCATTGAAGAAGGCCGAAGCATCTTTGCCGAGGGATTCGTTGCAGGTCAGGTAACTGATATCGCTGTACATCCGCGAGGTCGTTTCGTTGTAATTGCCGGTGCCGAAGTGTACGTAGCGAACGATTCCATCGACTTCCCGTCGCACGACGATGCAGATTTTGGCATGGGTTTTGAGTCCTCGCACGCCGTAGATGACTTGGACTCCCGATCGCTCGAGTTCGCGTGCCCAGACCATGTTTCGCGCCTCGTCAAACCGCGCTTTGAGCTCGACGACGACCGTGACGTATTTCCCAAGCTCTGCGGCCCGTTTGAGGGAAGCGACAATGGGACTTTTCCTGCTGGTGCGATAGAGGGTTTGTTTGATGGCCAGAACGTCAGGGTCGTTGGCGGCCTCTTCGACCAAGCGGACGACTGGTTCGAAGCTCTCGTAGGGATGGCACAAGAGGATGTCTTGGGCAGCGATGTTCTCGAACATCGATTTGGTCGAATCGATCTGAGGGGAGCGTTGGGGTGGCCAGACGGTATCCCTGAGCGTGGGGAAACCATCGATTTCGATGATGCTCATCAGGGCGGAAAGATCTAGCGGGCCAGGGATCTTGAACACGTCGCGCTGGTCTAGCCCGAGTTTCTCAATCAGAAAAATCAGGGTCGCCTCGGAGGCGTTTGCGTCGATTTCCAGTCGCACAAAGTCCGCCGATCGGCGGGAGCTCAGGACCTCCTCCATCCCTAGAATCAGGTCCGAGGCGCTGTCCTCACGGACCGAGACGTCGGCATTGCGAGTGACGCGAAAGGCGATGCATTCCTCAACCCGTTTGCCAGGGTAGTACTGCTCGACAAAGTGGCCTACGACATCCTCGAGCATCGCATAGGTGTAGGTGCCCCGATCCCCCGGGAGTTTGACGAAGCGGGAGAGTGATTTACCGATGGGGATGAATGCGAAACGATGGGGTGCTTCCTGATCGCCGCTTGCCATTCGGACGCATAGATAAAAGCCTAAGTTCGACAGGAGCGGAAAGGGAGCATCGGGGTCTAAGTCCATCGGTGAGAGGACCGGATAGACTTCTTGCTCGAAGAATCTCTGCAGAGATTCTCTGCACATCGCATTGGCCTTCGCAGAGATGACCCGGGTGATCCCCTCTTGCTGCAAAATCGGTTCGATCGAATTCAGGAAGCATTCGTATTGGTCAGAGATGATCGTGTTGACCCGTGCATAGACCGCGTCGAGCTGCTCGGTGACCGTCGCGCCGCTGGGGTCGGGCGCATCGATCCCTTGAGCCTGCTGCAATTGCAGACCGCCGACTCGAACCATGAAGAACTCGTCCATGTTGCTTGACGTTATCGCCAGGAACTTGAGCCGTTCGAGCACGGGCACCTTGGCGTACTGAGCTTGATTCAAAACGCGTTGGTTGAATTTCAACCAACTGAGTTCACGGTTGATGTAGTGGTTTGGGTCTGATTTCATGGTCGCGATATTCTACCCAAAACCATCGGCTTTCCGCAGGGGCAAATCGCCCTGGCCGTGCCCAGCCGATCCCGATACACTCGAAAACCGGAATCTTCTAACCCAATCTGAAATCTCCTTAGAGCGGTCTTGGCCTTGCCCCGAACCGATCGATCATGAAATTCACTGGTTTGATTCTCATGTGTGCGGCCAGCAGCTTGGCGCTTTTGCTCCCAGCCCTTGGGGTCGTGAAATTTCCGGTGCTCGACAACCGGATCGCAGTTGGGGGTGCTCCTGGGTCGGATCCGGAACTGGAACCGGCGTCCTCTGCGCCCTCTTCCGCGGCATTGGCCCGCTCGGGAACGCAAAACCAAGGGCTACCGGGGAAATTACCGGGGCAGCTACCCGGCGTTCCCGACGGCAACCGAGCTGGGAATTCCGTAGGACAGCCCAAAGGGGTTGGAAACGTCGACCCTGGAACCACCGCCGGATTGCTGGCCGCTGCACAAGCATCGGCACAGAGCGAGCCTGAGGGGAATTTGGACGGGTCTCAGAACCCCAATCGCCAAAGGCTAGGTCGCCTACCGTTTACCGAAATTCCCTCGCAGCGGCTCGGATTGGGGGTCTGGCTACTGCTGGTCCCAGTTCAGTTTCTCGGGCTCGGCATGTGGACCTTCGGGACGAGCCCAAAGCGTGGGAAGTAGCCGAGTCCCTTTTCTTGCGTCGTGGGCTCTTGGTCAGACGCCGAAAGCTTTTTGCATTTGCTCTCGGACGAGCGTCAATCGATCGACTCCCCCACCGCCGACTTCGGCTGTCGTCCAGCCGCTCCAGCCGATGTCGTCGAGTCCCATCCGGACTTGATCCCAAGGAACATCGTCCTCGGGAGAGGTGATATCGACGAATTTGTTTTTGGCTCTGCTGAAGCCTTTGACGTCGAGTTTCACGGCGCGGTGAGCGAAGGCGTTGAGCCAGTCGCGAGGCTGACCGTACTTCCAGTGGTTTCCGATGTCGTAGTACATTCCAACCCATGGGCTTTTGAAGCTATCGACGAAGTCGATGAATCGGTTGGGGCTTTGTTCAGGGGGGGCATCGTGATCGTAGTGGAGTTTGTTCCAGACGTTCTCGATCAAGATAGGTTGGCCCAGGGAGGCGGCCAGGGGCAGGAGTTTCTTGATCTCCTGTTTTGCTCGCTGGTTGACCTCGGATTCGGTGCCGTCATCGCCTCGGCCGACGACGATCAGCACGCCGCTTCCGCCGATGGCGTGTGCGACGCGTAGGCAATGGGTGATATTGGCTACCCCTGCGGCTCGAACTTCGGGATCGGCGCTGGTGAGTCGTTTGTCCCAGTGCGCGTGGTTGATCGCATTGTGGCAGAATACGCCTGATTCTTGGACCGCTGCGCGGGCTTCTTCGACGGTGAAGCGACCTGCTTCGTCAAAGTCGACGCCATCGAAGCCCGCTTGCTTGGCCAGCCCGAGCCGTTGAGCGAGGGTGATGGGTTTTCCATCGATGTCCCCTTTGATCATCGAAAGTTTGCACGACAAGAGAATTCGCTTCTCTGGGGGCGTGATCCACTTCGATGCGGAAGCTTGGGGTTGCTCTTGGGCTTGGGCGTTTTTCCAAGATCCTGAGAGGGAGCCTGAGATCGCTGCGGTGGAGATGGCCGCAAGGGTCAGAAAGCCTCGGCGGCTTGAGGCTTGGCAATTCGAATCGTCGGTTTTCATCGGCTCGTTGTGCATTGCTCGGTAGGTACCTGTCAAGGGAGGGGAATGGGCGTGAGAATTCCCCTATTCTATCGGATTCCCACGGAGCGTATCACTCGCGTCGCATAGAAAAACCGGTGTAGTGCAACCCTGTTTCTTCGTCGACGACGAAGGCACCGCCGGGTGCAAGGTACTTGGCGATCACCTCAAAGGGCGGGAGTTTTTTGCTTCGAACGGCGGTAATTAATGCAGTGAAAAAGGGGTTGTTTTGGGCGATCTGCTCGAGGTTGTCCATGTTTTGTGGGTCGGTGGCCAAATCGTACATCAGCCGCATGCTTTCCTCGGGCCGTTGGTAGGCCAGGATCGACATGTCGCTATTTTTCAACTGGGCCTTGATCCTGTCTTGGACCAATTTGAATTCGATCGATTCGGACAAGAGCCCATCGCCGCTGGAGTTGAACTTGATGACATCCTCGAGGGCCTGGAGCGAGTCGCTCAGGAGCAATTGATCCTCGAGGATGCAAACGGCAGGTTGCGGTAGGCGGATGCTTCGGCCTTCGAGGGCCTCTTCGGATCGCGACTCGAGGGTGTAGATGGTGGCATCTCCGAAGAGCTTGGAGGTCATGGGTGGACCGCCAGCACTCTTGAGCTTCTCGAACATCTTGGGCAAGATCTCCGACTTCATCTGCGAAGCGTTCTTGACGTGGATGCAGTAGACGTTCGATTGGCTGTTGATCTTTTTGGGTGGCACGATGACTTGCACGAGGCTCAAGCGATCGTTCAAGCCATCGATGATGTCGGATCGGAGATTGATCCCGAGGTTTCGGTCGGCTTCTTTGACAAAGCGATCGTTGAAGGTTCCTTCGCCTGCAAAGGTATCGACGATGCCTTCGATGGCATTGAAGGTTTTGGCCATATCCCAGTTCATGGTGAAGTAGCTGATGACCTGATCGCTGACCCATGGTTCGGGTTCCGTTGGACCGGCTTTAGGCCGAATGACCTTCATGATCCCTTGGCGGTTCGGATTCAAGAGCACATGGCCGTGGATGATCGAATCGAATTCGTTCGGGGCGATGATCGCACTCCCGCCGACGCCTTTGATGCCATCGACTCCTAGGCTCTTTAAGGCAGCCAAGATGGCGACCGATCCGCTGGTGCTTTTGCCCAGTTCGCGGACCATGGCCAGCGGGTCGACGAAGAAGGAGACTTGGGGTCGCTCCCCTTCGGTCCCAACGCATCGGGACATGATGGTCGTAAAGTCTCGATTATCGGACAGGGGCTTGTGGTCGATCCCGTTGCCGGTCCAGACCATGGCCAGTTGTTCGGCGTAGTCGGCTCGGTTGGTCAGGACCATGACTCCCGAGTCGATGAAGTAGGTGACCGATTCTCGGTCCGAACGGCCCATGGAAAGGAGCTTGATTTTGCCGACCTCTTTTTGCGACAGCATTCCGCCGCCGGAGTCGGTGGCCTGTTCGGCTCGCTCGATGAGGACTTGCAGTGCAGGCATTTCGTCGCCGGCTTCGAGCATCAGCACGAAGGCTGGATCGGTTTTGGTCGCCACCAATGCGGCGGCCAATTCGCCGTTGGGGATCGAGAGCAACTCGTCGAGGTTCAGGCCGATGATGTCCTGCATCCCTTGGAGCTGGCCGACGAAGGTCGAGTAGAACGTTCCGAGGATCGGGGCGATTTGTGGATCGTTCATCATCTTACCCATCCCGGTGGCCTCCATCTTGGCCTTCATGTCCCGGGTGTCGTCGACGCGCACGTAGGCTAACGTCTTACTGGGGAACAATTTGGGGGCGCTGAGATGACCTTGGGCGTTTGCCCAAGAAGCACCGGCCAGAAGGAGACACGCCGAGAGAAGATGGGGTATGGTTTTCATAGTGCTGCTCTATTCGCTTGGTATCGCGGAATCTTGCCTGAACGTAGGCGAGATTCTAGCAGCTTTTCGAAAATCAAGCGCCTGCAGTGAGCCCGCCAGCCATGGGAATGGGCCAGTATGGAGCGATCATCGCTTATTGGAAATGATCGGCTTCGAGTTCGTAGAAGACCCCTTCGAGGCCATCGACGGGCTTTTTGCGGGTGCGGACCGAAAGGGTGCCGGCGAGTGAATGACGCCTTAGGGACTTCGAAGCGAACTCTTCGCCTGTGAGTCGGACTTCGATCATGTGGGTCAAAGGGGGTTGTTGCCCGAAGCAGCAAGTGGCCCAGTCGGGGACCAAGATGAAGGTCTTGGCTGCATTGCTCGAAAGGGAGGTCGGGTGGATGTAGCCTTTGAGGAAAACTTTCTTTCCGTCGAGCTCCAAAGCCGTATCGGGGGGGATATCGGGAGCTCCGACCGGACTTTTCAGGGCGGCAAATGAGATGCGTTCGTATCCCTCGGGAAGCTCGGTGTAGTAGACGTAGGTATGCTTGATCGGACTTCCAAAAAGCATCAGCAAGCTCAAGGCACCACCGAGTCGAGCGAGGTTTTTTCCGCTCAGTTCGTTGGGGTATTTCCTGAGATTGGAAAAGGCGACTAGGGCGAAGATCGCTCCAAGGAGGCTTAGGAATAGCAGCAGGGGTGAGTACCAGCTAAGAAGTCCTAAGATTCCAAAAACGAGGCTTAGGACGGCGGCTCGGGAGAGGCTTGTGTAGCTGTACTCGTCGGAATAGAGCTCCGGTACAGCAGGGCTGGCGACTTGAGGGCTACTTGCTGGACTACTTGCGGTGCTCATCTTCGGTTTGAATCGGTTATCCGATGGAATCTGTCCCTGTTGATATCATCCACAACGCAAGGCCACAGGCCCCGGCACTGCAAGCTAGTACGGAAAAAACGATCCTTGAGTTCAGCAAAAAAACCGCCTCGGGCACCCGCTGGCCGTCTGATGGGTTTTGGACGCCAGAGATTTCCGAGAATCCGACGGTCTGAAGTTGGCCGCCGCTGAGGGTCAGGCCGGCTTGAGATCTCCAGGCGACGAGTCCACCTGGGAATTTCTTCCGAGGGGTCCAGGACGAGGAGGAAGAGGATGTAGGCTGGGGTAGAGGCTGACCGGGTTTGGCGGCTGGGTTGGGATCCTTTTCGGATTCTTTTTTGGGTCCTCCTGGGGTCGGGATGGGGAAGAAGGTCGCGGCACGTTTGACGGCCTTGGGGTCGATTTTCTCGAGCTCGACCAACCTCTCTTTGGCCTCGGGCAGTGGGCAGGCTCTCAGGTAGTTGACCACCGGGACTCGAACCCAGGAGTTGTCGTCGTTAGCCGTTTTGAACAGTTCGCACAATCGGTCGATTTGGCTCCAGTCGCCCCAGCGTGCCAAATCGGGGATCACCAAGTCGGCTAGATCCGGAGCCGAGAGCAGATGCCGCATCGAGACGAGGATCGATTCTTTAGGGATCGCGTCGGCCTCGGTTCCGTGGAACCGCAGGGCCATGACCGAGGCGTAAACATCTGGATAGGTGGCTTTTCGATTTGCGAGGAACTGCTCGTTGATCAGTTCGAGTCCCTCAGGGCCTTGGAGCATCAGGTAAGAGGCGATCAGCGCATCGAGCCCGGCACGTTTGTCAGGATCGCTGCTGCGGATCATCGATTCGAACTCGACTGCGTCGGCTTTGGTACCGCAGATTCCTAGCATGGTGTAGTAAAGTCTTTTGCGATCCGGGGAGATCGCCGGGTCGCGGATCCACTCCATGAGTTGATCGTGATCCATCTTGCTCTTGAGTTTCTTGACGTCTTCGTAGGGCGCAAGCGCGAACTCGTCGTAGCTATCGCGAGCCAAGAGCGAGTCGGGGTGCTCGAAATGCTTTTGAAAAAACTCCAACCGGGCGACCGGGTCCTCAGGAAGCTTTTGGATCGCTTCGATGTATTTCTCCGCATCGGCCGACAAGGGCAGGGGGGAGGACCATACCAAGTTGCGTGGATCGACCCCCAAAAGCAGGAACTTCTTTTCGGTCTTTCCCGGGCCAAAGTAATTGGCCTCGACCTTCTGGCCCTTTTCAAGAAGCGACTCTCCACGCAGAACTCGCTCGACTGCAAACGTCGCGTTGCCGTCGATGTCGATGCGCCCGTCGGTCACGAGGGTTGCGATCGCCACGGCATCCATCGAGAGACTTTCCTGGCGGAGCGTCTGCGAGGCGGCAGAACAGAACGGACAGCTACACTCCTCGGCCCTGAGGACGTTTCCATCAAGTCCCCAGACCATAGGAAAACCGACGATTGCCAAGCTCCAGAAAAACAGAAAGGATCGTCGGGCAGCAAAAGCCATCGCTTGGGAATTGAAGTTCATGAGGATCATTTCAAGAGGGTCCTGGTCAATCGCGTCAAGTGCGTCGGAACGGACTATTAATGTAAGTCAAACTGCAGGAAAATGGCGAGGTCTAAAGCCCGATTTTCTCAAAGCTCTGGGACTTCTTTTTCGCGTCGCTTTGGCCGGTTCGACCCGGCCCGCGATTTTGCCTGCCAGTCGCTCCCAAAAAAGGGGTGGCAATCCGACTCTTTGTGGCTACAGTGCGTATGGCTTTGCGTGTGTTCAGAGGAAAATAGACCCTCGGTCCTCTAGTAACGAAAATCTGGACTTACCCCTTTTTTGGCAACTCATGAACGATTCGACCCTCCGCAACTCCAAGCCGATTCTTCCCATCCTCGGCACAGAGTCCGTCCTTGGCTCGGGGACCGTCCTCGGTTCGGAGACCTCGAATCCGAACCCCTCGCCGCAGGACGGATCGGCTCGGATGGGGGGATGCGGCTCGATGGGGGGCACGATCCCTGGCTCGAGCAAGTTGTTCGAACCGAGCCGCAGGCTCCCGAGCTGGCTGCGGCGGGAGGTCCCCAAGGGGAATGGAAACCAGTTCACCTCGGGATTGCTCAAGGAGCTCAAGCTCGAGACGGTTTGCGAGAATGCAAAATGCCCCAACCGCATGGAGTGCTACTCGCAAAAGACCGCCACAT